>Ga0209437_100260_pt1 | contig 82215 bp, 78 predicted proteins | sample AraplaL_Cvi_mTSA_FD_184266 | JGI IMG/M metagenome (GOLD analysis project Ga0209437, IMG submission 184266) | Arabidopsis root microbial communities from the University of North Carolina, USA - plate scrape CL_Cvi_mTSA (SPAdes) (version 2) | ecosystem: Host-associated > Plants > Roots > Endosphere...
GATAGCCATAACCTGGAAAGACATCGTGGATGTCTCCTATTAGTTGAACCAGCTCATGATCGCTAAGTGCCGCAGTGGCGGGCTTAGGCTGGTAATAGTCTAGTCAATCCACCATCCCACACTCACTCCACCGTCACCGACTTGGCCAGATTGCGCGGCTTGTCCACATCCGTCCCGCGCGCCAATGCCGTGTGATACGCCAGCAATTGCAGCGGCACCACGTGCAGGATCGGCGACAGCAGGCCGTAGTGTTCAGGCAGGCGGATGACGTGGACGCCTTCGCTGGAGGCGATGCTGGAGCCGGCGTCGGCAAAGACGTACAACTGGCCGCCGCGCGCGCGCACTTCCTGCATGTTGGACTTCAGCTTTTCGATCAGCGCGTCATTCGGCGCGACTGTGACCACCGGCATTTCTTCCGTGACCAGCGCCAGCGGGCCGTGCTTGAGTTCGCCGGCGGCGTAGGCTTCGGCGTGGATGTAGGTGATTTCCTTGAGCTTCAATGCGCCTTCGAGAGCGATCGGATAGTGCAGGCCGCGGCCGAGGAACAGGGCGTTCTCTTTGCGGGCGAAGGCTTCGGCCCAGGCGGCGATGCTTGGCTCCAGCGCGAGCACGCTTTGCAGCGCGGCGGGCAGGTGGCGCATGGCCTTGAGGTGTTCGGTTTCTTGCTCGTCGCTGAGCAGGTCGCGGGTTTGCGCCAGCGCCAGCGTCAACAGGAACAGCGCCGCCAGTTGCGTGGTGAAGGCCTTGGTCGAGGCCACGCCGACTTCAACGCCGGCGCGCGTGATGTAGGCCAGTTGCGATTCGCGCACCATCGCGCTGGTGGCGACGTTGCAGATGGTCAGCGTGTGCAGCATGCCCAGCGCGCGCGCGTGCTTGAGCGCGGCGAGGGTGTCGGCGGTTTCGCCGCTTTGTGAAATCGTCACAACCAGCGAGTTTGGATTGGGCACGCTGTCGCGGTAGCGGTATTCGCTGGCGATCTCGACGTTGACGGGGATTTTGGCGATCGACTCGAGCCAGTATTTTGCGGTCAACCCGGAGTAGTAGCTGGTGCCGCAGGCCAGGATCAGGACCGAATCGACGCTCTTGAATATCTTGTGCGCGCCGTCGCCGAACAGTTCCGGCATGATGCCGTTGACGCCTTCGAGCGTGTCGGCGATGGCGCGCGGCTGTTCGAAGATTTCCTTCTGCATGTAGTGCTGGTAGGGGCCGAGTTCGACCGCGCTGGAGTAAGCCTGCACGGTCTTGACTTCGCGCGTGACGCTCTTGCCGGCGGCGTCGACGATCCAGTAGCGTTGCAGCTGCAGGTCGACTACGTCGCCTTCTTCCAGGTAGATGATCTGGTCGGTGGTGCCGGCCAGCGCCATGGCGTCGGAGGCGACGAAGTTCTGTCCCTCCCCGACGCCGACGATCAACGGCGAACCCTGGCGCGCGGCGACCACGCGGTGCGGTTCGTCGACGCAGAACACGGCGATGGCGTAGGCGCCGGTGAGGCGGCGTACGGCTTGCTGCACGGTCTCGAACAGGTCGCCGGTATACATGTGATCGACCAGGTGGGCGATGACTTCGGTGTCGGTCTGGCTTTCAAAGACGTAGCCGACGCGTTGCAGCTCTTTGCGCAGTTCTTCGTAGTTCTCGATGATGCCGTTGTGGACCAGCGCGATGCGCTCGCGAGAGAAATGCGGGTGGGCGTTGTGGGTGGCCGGGGCGCCGTGCGTGGCCCAGCGCGTGTGGGCGATGCCGGTGAAGCCGGCCAGGTGGGTTTCGGCGACCTGCTTTTGCAGTTCTGCCACGCGCGCGGTGCTGCGCGAGCGCTGCAGCTTGCCGTCCATGTGGACCGCCACGCCGCAGGAGTCATAGCCGCGGTATTCGAGGCGCTTGAGGCCTTCGAGCAGGATGGGAGTGACGTCCTTTTGCGCGACCGCGCCGACAATACCGCACATATGCTGCCTTTCGAAATTGGGTGAATGGCGTCATCTTAGGTCAGCACTGTTAAAATAAGATTTCTAAATTTATCTATATTTGGTCTATTATTGCTTCGGATATTGAGTGTGAAATAATATTTCAAAATTAAACAATAAATATATCTTATGACGATCAATCTCGATGAGTTGGACCGCCGCATCCTCAATGCCTTGCAGGAAGATGCCGCCCAAACCAATTTCCAGCTGGCCGAGCACGTGCATGCGTCGCCGCCGACCTGCCTGCGCCGGGTCAAGCGACTGGTGGAGGCGGGCGTGATCACGCGTCAGGTAGCGATCCTCGCGCCGGAAAAACTGGGGCCGGCGCTGACCGCGATCGTTGAGATCACGCTGGATCGGCAGGGCGATGAAGAGCAGGTGGAGTTTGAGGCGCTGGTGGCGGCGGAGCCGGCCGTGCTGCAGTGTTACCGCGTGTCGCCGGGGCCGGATTTCGTATTGATGGTGCAGGTGGCGGACATGCCGGCGTATCACGGGCTGGCGCATCGCCTGTTCGCTACGCATCAGAACGTGCGCAATGTGCGCAGTTATTTTTCGATTTACCGCAGCAAGTTCGAGACCCGGATCGCGGTGTGAACAGATTCGGAGCGATCCGGGCGGCGTGCGTAGCTGACTACTTCTTGATTTTGACCGGACGCGTCCAGCCCGGCAGCGACAGCTGCTTGGCGCGCGACAGCGTCAACTGGCCTGCCGGCGCATCCTTGGTCAGCGTAGTACCGGCGCCGATGGTGGCGCCTTTGCCGACGCGCACCGGTGCGACCAGCTGGCTGTCGCTGCCGATGAAGGCATCGTCTTCAATGATGGTTTCAAACTTGTTGACGCCGTCGTAGTTGCAGGTGATCACGCCCGCGCCGACGTTGACGCCCGAGCCGATCACGGCGTCGCCGATGTAGGCCAGGTGATTGGCCTTGCTGCGTGCGGCGATGCGGCTCTTCTTTACTTCCACGAAATTGCCGATGTGCACTTCTTCGCCGAGTTCGGCGCCCGGGCGCAGGCGCGCGTACGGTCCGACCTGGGCGGAAGCGCCGACCACGGCGCCGTCAATGTGCGAGAACGGCTTGATCTGCGCGCCCTTGCCGATGCGCGCGTCCTTGATGATGCAGTTGGCGCCGATGACGGCGCCGTCTTCGATCTCGACCTTGCCTTCAAAAATGCAGTTGACATCGATGCTGACATCGCGGCCGCAGGTGAGCGTGCCGCGCACGTCCAGCCGGGCCGGATCGAGCAGCGTGACGCCTTGCTCCAGCAGCGCATTGGCGACGCGGCGCTGATAGGCGCGCTCGAGTTCGGCCAGTTGCACCTTGCTGTTGACGCCGAGGGTCTCGGCGACGTCGGCCGGATTGGCCGAGACGACTTCGACGCCGTCGGCCACCGCCGCGGCGACGACGTCGGTAAGGTAGTACTCGCCCTGGGCATTGTCATTGGACAGCGCCGCCAGCCAGGTGCGCAGCTTCGCGGTCGGGGCGGCGATGATGCCGGTGTTGATTTCGCAGATGGCGCGCTCGGCCTCGCTGGCATCCTTTTGCTCGACGATGCGGGTGATCTTGCCGCCTTCGCGCACGATGCGGCCGTAGCCGGTGGGGTCCGCCACGGTGATCGTCAGTACGGCCAGCTTGTCGTCGCCGGCAGCGGCCATCAGGCGCTGCAGCGTGGCCGGCTTGGTCAGCGGTACGTCACCATACAACACCAACGTGGAAGCCTTGTCGTCAAGGAAGGGCAGCGCCTGCGCGACCGCATGGCCGGTGCCGAGCTGTGGCTCCTGGCGGGCGAACGAGACGCCGGCGTCAGCGAAGCTGGACGGCACGGCGTCGCCGCCGTGGCCGTAGACCACGCACAGTTGCGACGGCGACAGGGTTTTGGCGGTGTCGACGACATGGCCCAGCAAGGATTTTCCGGCGAGCGGGTGGAGGACTTTCGGCAGCGCGGATTGCATGCGCTTTCCCATGCCGGCGGCGAGGATGACGATGTTCATGAGTGGCGTTCGAAAAATAAGGCAAAAGTGTAGCACGCGGATGTCCGTGCAGGCTTGGCAAAACCAGCCAGGCAGCCGGCGCAAACGGACTTGTCCAAATGCAAAGTTGAGGGCCATTTCCTCATGTTCTCGGCCCTTTGGCCGGGGTTCTTGCCGTTAAGATGGGGGCCGGACCAGTGCGTGCATTGCATGTGCGCAACTTGCCGGCGCGACGCAAATGAAGCAGGCTGCGACAGCGTGCGGCGGATTAAAGCAAAAGACTTCTGAAAAGGTTGTGCATGAAGATTCTCCTCCTCAATGACGAGTTCTACACCACCGGCGCCAGCATTGCGATGCTGCGTCTGGCCGAGCGCCTGGTACAGAACCACGAAGTATCCGTAATGTCGCGCATCGAAGGCGAAGGCGAGATCAAGAAGAAATTCGAAGCCCTCGGTATCCCCATCGTTAAGGACATCCAGGCCGGCGCCATCGACCTGCTGATCGCCAACACGCTGTTGTCCGGTGCGCACGTTGCCGCCGCGGCACCGAAGATCCCGGTGATCTGGTGGATCCATGAAGCTGAAATCGGTCGCGACATGATTCTGCGTTTTCCGCAGTTGGCCGATGGTTTCAAGCATGCCTCGCACATCGTGTTCCAGACCGAATTCCAGCGCATCGTGTACGGCAGCTTCCTGTTCGACAGTCCGGCCACAGTGCATGTTCTGCCATTCTGGAACGACGCGATCTATCGCCAGCAAGATTTGCAGCCCGAGTCGAAGCCGGCCAAGAAGAAACGCATCGTCTCGATCGGCACCATCGAGCCGCGCAAGCGCGTATTCGACACCATCATGGCGGTCGAGAGCCTGGATGCCGAATTGCGCAACCAGATCGAATGCATCTTCATCGGCAAATATCTGCAACTGCCCGAAGGTACGCAAAAACTGGTGGATGCCTTCCCGGACCGCTATCGCATGCTGGGTGAGCTGCCCAATGAAGTGGCGCTGTCCTACATGGCGTCCGCCGATTTATTCGTGCTGGCCAGCGACAGCGAGTCGCAGCCGCTGACGATCTGGGAAGCGTTTGAGCTGGAAGTGCCGGTGTGCCTGTCCGATCTTGAAACCTACCGTCACGTCGGCCTGCGCCATGCGCGCAACGTCATGATGCATCCGGTCGGCAATCTCGAAATCCTGGCCACCAATATCCGCCTGATGCTGACCAGCGAATCGCTGCGCAAGAGCGTCACGTCAGCGGGCAAGAGCTTGTTGCTCAAGAATCTGACGAGCGACTGGACCGACGCCTTCGAGCGTCTGGTATACCGCGTCCAGACCGAAGCTGAAATCAAAAAACTGGGCTATTGAGCCGACGCCGGGGTACTGCCGCGCCACCTGCCCATCATCTGAATGAGACAAGAAAAATGACTTTCAATCAACGCGCTACCACGCTGTTGCAACTGCCGCTTTCTCCGTTGACCTGGGACGGCATCCTCAAGGAGTGCGACCGGCTCGAGCAGGAATTCATGCAGATTCCTTCCGGCTACAAATGGGCGCTCGACTACAAGCGCTTCCAGGTGGAGCAGGCGCGCGGAAACAATAGCGCCGCCTTGACGCACCTGAAGGTGGCCATCGCCGCCATGCCATACAACGCCGACATCATCGGCGACTACAAGGAGCTGGTGAAGAAGACCTCGGGCGTCAGTAATCTGGTGCTGATTATTTCCAGCAAGAAAAGCGAAGCCAAGGCCCAGCGGTTGGCGGCGCAGTTCGACAACGCCAATATCGAATACATGATCGTCAGCGGTTCCGACGCGCCGTCGATCAAGCATGTGCGTGCTTTGCAGGTGGATGCGCCGGACAGCTACGAAGGTGCGCCGCGCAAGGTGGCGGCGGCGTTGACCTGGGTCTATGAAAACATCGGCAACAACGTCGGCGTGCTCAAGGTGGAAGACGGCATGTCGCTGCGCCATGCGGCCAAGCTGCGTCAGGAATTGACCACGCTGGCGCGCGACAACGGCTATGTTGGCGTGCGTTCGGCCAATCTCGATCACGACCGTTGCCTGCACTGGGGCCAGTGCAATGACGCCAAGCTCAATCGCAGCGTCTACGGCAAACCTGTGTTGCGTCCATGGGCCAACGGCGCCGCCTACTACCTCGGCGCCGGCCCGCTGGAGAAAGTCGTGCTGGCGCTTACGCGTTTCCCCGGCCTGTTCGACGGCGAATACTACGAAGACAAGCTGGTCGGCGACATCCTGGTGTTCGAAGGCGTGGAGCCGAAGTTCATCAACAACTACGACGATTTCGGTTTGACTGCGGGACTGTAGTTAGCCGTACATGCCGGCGCGCAAAAGTCGCCGGCATGACGCAATATTCAATGCTTAATAGAAGTCGATCGGCTGCTGCGCGTCGTATTCTGTGTCGCAGCGGCGCAGCACGTCGTGGCGCAAGGCGCGGTAGCGCTGCAGGTACGCCACATCGTTGGAGTTGAGGTAGGCCTGCTTCAATGCATCCAGCGTGATCATCTCGTCGCGGCATGGGAAGAACAGCGGATTACCGAAACGCATCGCGCCTATGTTCAGGTTGACCGTGCGCAGTTCTGGCATCAACGCCAGCACCAGCGATGCAATCCGCTCCATGATGAAGACCTTCATCTGCACCGTATTCTTGCCGTAGTCGGTGACTGCGGACAGCCTGCGTCCGAGCTCGGTCTCGCGGCTTTCAGCGAGTTCGAACATGCGTTCGTTGATGGCAAACCATTTTTCCCAGAACACAGGCTTGGCGACGATATAGTTGCAATAGACTGTCGTGCGGAAGTCGTTTACCAGGCTGCGCAGGTCAACTTCCAGTCCGACCGCGCGCATCAGTTCGGTGGCGATGATCAGCATCTCCGGATGGCGCCGGTTGCCTTGTTCGAACACGCTGAGGTAGCAGGCCGAATCCGACATCGACGGTGAAAACGTGTAGACGTCCGCGCCCGGATTGCTGTCCATGAACGCATGTACCTGCTGAGCGTTCAGGCCGGTCTTGTTATGGAATTGGGGCGACAGGAAGCCGTAATATGCATCGGCGTCGAGATCGTTGTTCAGGAAATAGGTACGGATGCCCCAGTACTCGAACCAGTCAGCGCGCGGGTTGCCAACGATCTCCAGCGGCGTGAATCCTGGGTCCAGCATGCGGCGGCTGTTGTCATCGTAATGGATTTGCAGGATGTTCTTGGTCATGGCGATGGCGTCCGTGGTTGGTGCGGGTGTCGTGGCGGTTGCAGTCCCGGCGGCAATGCTGCTGTAGACGGCGTCATACAGCGCCGCCTTGGCGCGCAGGTCGAAATCACGTTGTACTTCCTGTTGTCCCGCTTGGGCGATGGCGCGGCGTTTGGCGGGTGACTCGATCAGCTGCGTGATGGTGTCGAGCCAGGCTTGGTCGTCGTTGGGAAGCAGGAAGCCGGTTTCGTCATGCGTGACCACCTGGTTGTAGACGGTCACGTCGCTGAAGGCCGAGGCAATGCCGGCGGCTGAATAGTCCAGCCACTTGATGTAGCTCTTGCATTGGTTGTATTCATCGCTGGCCAGCGGGATCAGCGCAATATCCCAGTTCCATTGCTTGAGCTGGGCGGCGTAGTCGACGTATTCATGGATGAAGCTCTGGAACCTGGCATTGGGATGATTCTCCCAGCCCGCCGGGCAGTGCCAGCCGACGAAGTGGATCCGCAGCCGCTCGCCGTAGCGTTCGCACAGCGTATGCAATGACTTTTCCACCAGCGCGAAGTTGGAGGGCTGGATCGACGAACCGAGCAGGCCGATGGTGATCGTGCCGTCGCCCTGGTCTGCATTCGGCACCGGCCGGAAGAACAGATCGAAATCCAGGTAATTCGGCAGCACGTGCACATTGGGGTTCAGCGCGCGGTACTTGTCCGCCAGGAAATCGGTGGACACCACGATGGCCTTGGCGCGACGCGCGGTGTACTCGATGCCTTCCTTCCAGCTCGCGCCGGCGGCGGCCTCGGGATGATCGTGCGGGATCTCGTTGAGCAGGTCGTCGGATTCATACACCACCGGCTTGCCCAGGTTGAAAATCGCCTCCAGCGCCGTGATCGGCAGCAGCCCGGGCGTGAAGCGGTGCAGCAGAATGAGATCGGCGCCGTCCACGGCGTCGGTCATGAGGATGCCGTCGCGGATGCCCCAGACCAGTTCCCATTCATCTTCCAGGTGGGCAAAAGGGCGTATCAGCCGGATCTGCGGGCAGGGACTCCAGGTCGATTCAACGGTGTAGATCAGGATGCGTTTCTTGCGGCTCACAGCTGCTTTCCTCATGGTTGGTGCCGCGAATGTCCGGCCTGGGGACATGGCGGCGGTCCGGCGGCAACGCGCCATGCCGGCCGGGAATCATTTTTCCAAAACACTGAATAGTCATGGGAAAACCAGTGTTTTGCGGCGCTTTCGGCGCCAAATATAACGTACAATTTTCCACAGACTCGCCCGCCATGGCGCTGGAAACACGGCTGGAGCGGGCTTGAAGCAAATCGGAAATCATATTATGCCGCCGCCGGCACGGGCGCTATCCGTTGAAATGACCTATGTTTGGGGGTGTTTGTGAAAGTTGTGATTCTTGCAGGTGGCCTGGGAACGCGTCTCGGCGAGGAGACCGATGTGCGTCCGAAGCCGATGGTTGAAATCGGCGGCAAGCCCATCCTGTGGCACATCATGAAGAGCTATTCGCACTTCGGTTTCAACGAATTCGTGATCCTGCTCGGCTACAAGGGTTTCCTGATCAAGGAATACTTCGCCAATTATTTCCTGCACCAGGGCGACGTCACGATCGACCTGGTCGACAACAAGGTCGAGGTGCATCGCAACAAGTCCGAGCCATGGAAGATCACGCTGCTCGAAACCGGTTTGCATACGCAAACCGGCGGCCGCCTGCTGGCCGCGCGCGATTACCTCGGCGAACAGGACTTCATGCTGACCTACGGCGACGGTGTGGCCGACGTCGACATCAAGGCGCTGGTTGCCCATCACGACAGCCACAAGGCGCTGGTGACCATGACGACCGTGCAGCCGGAGGCCCGTTTCGGCATGGTCAACACCGATGAAAAGGGTTACATCAACGACTTCCGCGAAAAGCCGCCCGGCGACCTGGGCTGGATCAACGGCGGTTTCATGGTGTGCCGCGCCGGCGTGTTCGATTACCTGCAAGACGGCGAAGCCACCATCTTTGAACGTGCGCCGCTCGAAAACATCGCCCGCGACGGCATGCTGCTGAACTGGCAGCACCACGGATTCTGGAAGTGCATGGATACCCTGCGCGACAAGATCCAGCTCAATCAGCTATGGGACAGCGGCGCGGCGCAATGGAAAAAGTGGGCGTGAGTCTGCTCCCATGAAGACGATTGCTACTGACGTCGCCGGCGTACTGCTGGTCGAAACCGACCGTCGGCGCGATGAGCGCGGCGGCTTTGCGCGCTGGTTCTGCGACACCGACCTGGCCGATACGCTGCAGGGCGCCGTCATCCGCCAGATCAACCACTCGCATACGGTGCAGCGCGGCAGCGTGCGCGGCATGCATTTCCAGCATGCGCCGCATGCCGAGAAAAAAATCATCCGCTGCCTGACCGGCAAGATCTTCGACGTGGTCGTCGATCTGCGCCGTGGTTCTCCGACCTTCCTGGCCTGGCGCGGCTTTGAACTCGAAGCGGGAGACGACCGTGCCTTGCTGATTCCGGAAGGCTGCGCCCACGGTTTCCAGGCGCTGACCGACGAAGTGCAGATGCTCTACCTGCACACCGCACCCTATACGCCGGCGGCCGAAGGCGCGCTGCGCTACGACGATCCGCGCATCGCCATCGCCTGGCCGTTGCCGCCGCAGAACCTGTCCGAACGCGATCTGCAGCATCCATTGCTGAGCGCCGATTTTTCCGGGATTACTTTATGAAATGCCGTCACTGCCAGACCGAGCTGCACGATACCTTCATCGACCTCGGTTTTTCGCCGCCGTCCAATGCCTACCTGTGCCAGGAAGACCTGATGCGGCCGGAGACCTATTACCCGCTGCGCGTGATGGTGTGCCGTTCGTGCTGGCTGGTGCAGACTGAGGACTATGCGCATTACGACCAGCTGTTTGAATCGGACTACGCGTATTTTTCGTCGACCTCGACCACCTGGCTCAAGCATGCCGCCGACTACGTCGACATGATCGTCGGCCGTCTCGGCCTCGGCAAGGACTCCAAGGTGGTGGAGCTGGCCGCCAACGACGGTTATCTGTTGCAGTACGTGCAGCAACGCGGTATCCCCTGCCTGGGCGTCGAGCCGACCACCAGCACCGCCGATGCGGCGCGCGCCAAGGGCATTCCCATCGTTGAGGAATTTTTCGGCGTCAAGCTGGCCCGGGAGATCGTTGCGCGCGACGGCAAGGCCGACCTGATCGCCGCCAACAACGTGCTGGCGCATGTCCCGGATATCAACGATTTCCTGGGCGGCATGGCGGTGTTGCTGAAGGACGAAGGCACCATCACGATCGAGTTCCCGCATTTGCTGAACCTGATCGAGCAGAGCCAGTTCGACACCATTTATCACGAGCATTTTTCCTATCTGGCGCTGGGCAGCGTCGACCGCATGATGCGTACGCTGGGTTTGCGCGTGTACGACGTGGACCAGATCCCGACGCACGGCGGCAGCTTGCGCGTGTACGCCTGCCACCTGAATGCGGCGCATCAGCCCGGCGCAGCGCTGGCGCGCGTGCAGCGGCAGGAGAAGGAATTCGGCCTGGAAGCCATTGAGACGTATCAGGGATTCCAGGCCAGGGCCGAGGCCATCAAGCTGGGTCTGCTGCAATTCCTGCTGGAACAGAAGCGCGCGGGCAAGAAGGTGCTGGCCTACGGCGCCGCCGCCAAGGGCAATACTTTGCTCAACTATTCAGGTGTGCATGCCGACCTGCTGTCGCTGGTGGCCGACGCCGCCGCTTCGAAGCAGAACAAATACATGCCGGGTAGCCACGTGCCTATCGTGACGCCGGCGGCGTTGCTGGCAGCGCGTCCGGACTATGTGCTGATACTGCCGTGGAACCTCAAATCGGAAGTCGAAACGCAGCTGGCCGAAATCCGCAGCTGGGGCGGTCGGTTCGTGATCGCCGTGCCGCAGTTGCAGGTCTGGTGATCGCCTTCACAAAATAACGTACAGCACGAGTCATGCACATCCACCTCTATCAGATTTCCCGCAATCCCGAAGTCGGTTTCTTGCCCTTGCAGGAAGGCGATCGCAGGGACTGGGGCGACTATGCCGCGATCCGCGCGTATTTCGTCAACGAAGTGGTTGATGAAGAGGCGTTATACGGATTCTTTCCCGCCGGGTTTGCTGAACAGAGCGGCATCGCCGCCGCCGACATGGCGCAATTCGTTGAACGCAACCCCGGCCACGACGCCTATCTGTTCGTGCCGAACCAGCGCGATGCGACCTGTTACCTGAACGTGTTCGAAGAAGCCGAGTTCCGTCATCCCGGCTTCCGCCAACTGGCGCAGGATTACCTGGATGCGGTCGGCTTGTCGCTCGATCTGCGCGAATTCGTCACCGACTCCCGCGCCACTGCGCAGAGCGGCAACTTGCTGGCCAAGCCGGTGTTCTGGAAGACCTGGTTCGACCTGTGCGAACAAGTCTTCGCATTGGCTGAATCCGGCGACGGTGCGCTTGCCGCCGGACTCAACGCGGTCTCGAACGAGGCGCCTCCCGTCGCGCTGAAAGTCTGGCTGACCGAACGCGTCGCCTCGCTGGTGCTGGCGCTGGACCAGCAATTGCGCATCGCGGTGTTTGACCATGCGACGCGGTCCTTGCCTGATCTGGCCTCGCTTGCTTACCACGACAAGTTGCCCCGACTCGATGCGATGAAGCGCGACTATCTCGCTACCGGCGACATTGCGCTGATCGACAGCTTCCTGGAACTTCGCAACAGCATTCTGCAATATGCGGAAAAAATGCCGGCAACGGCTCAGGTGCCTGCGCCAGGCGGCATCCTTCCGCGCGATGCCGAGCTGGTCTACGGCTGCATCACCCACGTCGAATTGCCGATCCGCTTCCCCGACTTCGTCACGCCGATTTACCTCGGTGAATCGCAGGCGCCCGGTCGCATGAATTTGCGCGAGCTGGCGCCGAAATGGGTGCCTTACCATCCCATCGTCGGCGGCATGGTCGGCAACTTCGCGCTGCGCAATCACATCCTCGAACACCATCCCAACGTCAAGCGCATCGGCGTGTGCATGTACCGCAAGTTCATTTCGCGCGAGCGCATCAGCGGCGTGCCGGCGGAAGACAACTGGATGATGGACGTGGTGTCGGACAAGGAACTGGCGCAGCAAAGTTTCGACAGCATGCTCGATCCTGGTTCAAGCGACCTGCTGGTCGGCAAGACCTGCGGTTTTCTCGCCGATGGCCAGAGCGCCGGGTACATGAAGCACTATGCGCGTGCGCATCATGTGGAAGACCTGCTGCGCTTCGCCGCCGAAGCGGTGGAACTGGGCGTGCTTCACAGCAATGAGGTGGAATTATTTTTCGACGAACGCGTGTTCTTCATGGGCGGCGTCGAGCTGGGTGTGTTCCCGGCCGAGTTCTGGCTCAAGAGTATCGCTGACATCGAAGCGGTGGCGTGGGCTTGCGTGCAGCGTTATGAAGTCAAACGCGAAGGTTACCAGTCCCGCGCCTGGGCGTTCTGCGCCGAGCGGCTTGGTAGCTATCTGCTGTTGCGCTATCTGCGCTCGATCTGCGGCGGCGACAATTTCGAACAGTACATGGGCCAGTTGAACCTGATCACCCGCGGCGACCAGACGCTGTACGTGCCCAGCAACTGAAGCATTCATTTTCTTCCGGCGAGATTGCATGCCGGAAGAAAACGTCACCTTTCCTCAAACCAGCTTGCGCCCGTCGGCCAGGCCGTATTCCTGCACGATATCCTCAAGGCAAGCGGCGACGTCAGTTTGCCACTGCGGCATCGTTACGCCGAAGGTCGAGGCCAGTTTCGCACCTGACAGGCGTGAATTCTTGGGACGATGCGGCGGTACCGGGTAAGTGCTCGACGGCACCTGCGTGATCACGGCGCTGCCGCCGACCTTGACCGGTACATGCAAGGCCTGCAACCGGTCGACGATGAACGATGCATAGCCATGCCAGGAAGTTTCTCCGGCGGCGGTCAGATGGTAGATGCCGCTGGCGTTTCGTACGCGGTCGGGAGAAATCCGGGCGCCGTCATCGAGCAGCAGGCGGGTGGTCACGTCGCTGATGGTCTTCGACCAGGTGGGTGCACCGAACTGATCGCCGACGATGGTGAATTTTTCCTGTTCCTGCGCCAGACGGATCACGGTCTTGAGGAAGTTGCCGCCGCCGACGCTGTAGACCCAGCTGGTGCGCAGGATCCAGTAGGCCTCGCAATGGCGTGCGATGGCTTCTTCGCCGGCGCATTTGCTCTGGCCGTAGACATTGATCGGATGCGTCTGGTCGTCCTCGTCGTACGGTGCGTCCTTGGCGCCGTCGAAAACGTAATCGGTCGAGTAGTGCACCACTGGTGCGCCGAGCCGTTGCGCTTCTTCGGCGATCACGCCGGGCGCTTCGCCGTTGATGCGTGCGGCCAGTTCCGGTTCGTTCTCCGCCTTCACCACGGCGGTATATGCCGCCGGGTTGATGATCAGGTCGGGACGCGTCGCACGGATCACGTCGCGCACCTGATCCAGATCGGCGAGATTCATCTGCGTGCGCGAGAACGACACGATTTCCGCCTTGCCTTGCAGGCTCAGCGCCAGTTCATTGCCGATCTGGCCGCTCTGGCCGGTCAACAGTATCTTCATGCGAATACCTCGGCGTCGGCCAGCAGTTTGCCCTGGACGTCCTTGGCCGACAGCACGGGTTCGCCCGTGATGCCCCAGTCGACGCCGATGGCGGGATCATTCCAGAGGATGCTGCGCTCATGCTCGGGCATCCAGTAATCGGTGGTCTTGTAGAGGAATTCAGCGTAGTCGCTGTACACCACGAAACCGTGGGCAAAACCGGGCGGCACCCACAGCTGGCGCTTGTTCTCAGCCGACAGCACCACGCCGACCCAGCGTCCGAACGTGGGTGAGGATTTGCGGATGTCAACGGCGACGTCGAGCACTTCGCCGGCCGTCACGCGCACCAGCTTGCCTTGCGCGTGTTGAATCTGATAATGCAGGCCGCGCAACACATTGCGCGCGGAGCGCGAGTGATTGTCTTGCACGAAGTTCGCGGCGATACCGGTCAGTTCGTGAAAACGACGCGCGTTGAAGCTCTCGAAAAAGAAACCGCGGTCGTCGCCGAACACCTTGGGCTCGACGATCACGACTTCAGGCAGGGCGGTGGGAATGATTTGCATGGCTCAGTAGTTCAGTAGCTCAGGTCGGTCAGCAGGCGCAGCAGGTATTGACCGTAGGCGTTCTTCTTCAACGGCGCGGCCAACTTTTCAAGTTGCGCGGCGTCGATGTAACCGCGGCGGTAGGCGATTTCTTCGGGGCAGGCGACTTTGAGGCCCTGGCGTTTTTCGATGGTGGCGATGAATTGCCCGGCTTCCAGCAACGATTCATGGGTGCCGGTATCGAGCCAGGCGATGCCGCGGCCCATCAGTTCGACCTGCAGCTGGTTGCGGCTCAGGTAGGTGCTGTTGACGTCGGTGATTTCGAGCTCGCCGCGCGCCGACGGCTTGATGCTGTCGGCGATGTCGCACACCTGGTTGTCGTAGAAGTACAGGCCGGTGACGGCATAGTTCGATTTCGGGTGCAGCGGTTTTTCGACGATGCTGACGGCGCGCCGGCTTTGGTCGAATTCGACCACGCCGTAACGCTCCGGATCGTTGACATGGTAGGCAAAAATCGTCGCGCCGTCAGTTGCGGCAGAAGCGGCGCGCAACTGCGTTTCGAATTCGCGGCCGTAAAAGATGTTGTCGCCGAGGATCAGCGCCGACGGCGCACCGTCGATGAACCGGCGGCCGATAATGAAAGCCTGGGCGAGGCCGTCCGGCGAGGGTTGCACCGCATAGCTGAGATTCAGGCCCCACTGGTGGCCGTCGCCCAGCAATTCGGTGAAGCGTGGCGTATCCTGCGGCGTGGAAATGATCAGGATGTCGCGGATGCCGGCCAGCATCAGGCTCGTCAGCGGGTAGTACACCATCGGCTTGTCGTAAATCGGCATGAGCTGCTTAGAGATCACCGTGGTCGCCGGATACAGGCGCGTGCCCGAGCCACCGGCGAGGATGATGCCTTTGCGCTCGGGCAGGATGCGGGCTGCTGTGGTCATGATTTTTCCTTGCTGCCGTAGTGGAGTTCCAGCCATTTCAGATAGCCGCCCGAGCGCACGTTGGCGACCCATTGTGGATGGTCGAGATACCAGCGCACGGTTTTGGCGATGCCGCTCTCAAAGGTTTCAGCCGGTCTCCAGCCCAGCTCGCGTTCAAGCTTGCGGGCGTCGATGGCGTAGCGCCGGTCGTGCCCGGGGCGGTCCTGCACGAAGGTGATCTGGTCGCGGTAGCTGCCGGCGGCCTTGGGGCGCAGCTCGTCGAGGATGTCGCACAGCGTATGTACCACGTCGAGGTTGGCTTTTTCGTTCCAGCCGCCGATGTTGTAGGTCTCGCCCGGCACGCCGCGCGCCAGCACTTCACGGATCGCGCTGCAATGGTCGCCGACGAACAGCCAGTCGCGGATTTGCTGCCCGTCGCCATAGATAGGCAGCGGTTTGCCGTCGAGCGCATTGAGGATTACCAGCGGGATCAGCTTTTCGGGGAAATGATAAGGACCGTAATTATTGGAGCAATTGGTGGTCAGCGTCGGCAGGCCGTAAGTGTGGTGGTAGGCGCGCACCAGATGGTCGGATGCCGCCTTGGATGCCGAGTACGGGCTGTTGGGCGCATACGGCGTGGTCTCGCTGAATGGCGCGTCGTCCGGGCCGAGCGTTCCATATACTTCATCGGTGGAGACGTGCAGGAAGCGGAAATCTTCTTTGTCACCCGCAGGAAGCGCAGACCAGTAAGCCCGCGCCGTTTCCAGCAAGGTAAACGTGCCGTTGACGTTGGTGTGAATGAATTCGCCGGGACTGTGAATAGAGCGGTCGACGTGGCTTTCGGCGGCAAAATGCACTATCGCGCGCGGCCGGTGTTGCTGGAACAAGGCATCGATCGTTGCCCGATCGGCGATGTCGGCCTGCACGAAGTGATAACGCGCGTCGCCGTCCAGGCTGCTCAGGTTGTACGGATTGCCGGCATAGGTCAGCTTGTCGATGTTGAGCATCTGCTCGTCATTGCGCGACAGGTAGTCGAGGATGAAATTGCTGCCGATGAAGCCGGCGCCGCCGGTTACGAAGATCATGATCTGTCTCAGTGTTCAGTGCTTAGATTCGAAAACCATTCGGATTTCCCTGTTGCCAGCGCCAGCTGTCGGCGCACATGGTCTCCAGCGAACGCGTCGCTTCCCATCCCAGCAGTGATTTTGCCAGCGTCACGTCGGCATAGTAGGCCGGAAGATCGCCGGCGCGGCGCGGTCCTATTTCGTAGGCGATATGTTTGCCGCTGGCCCTTTCGAAGGCCTTGACGACGTCGAGCACGCTATGGCCCCGTCCGCTGCCGAGATTGACGGCGAAGCATTGCGGTTGCTGCCGATGCAGATATTCCAGCGCCTTGACGTGGCCGATGGCGAGATCTTCCACGTGAATGTAATCGCGCACGCCGGTGCCGTCGGGGGTGTTGTAGTCGCCGCCCCAGATATTGAGTTTGTCACGTTTGCCGATCGCCACCTGGGTGACGAAGGGCATCAGGTTATTCGGCACGCCTTGCGGGTCTTCGCCGATCAGGCCGCTGTGGTGCGCGCCGACCGGATTGAAGTAGCGCAGCAACGCGATGCGCGAATCGGGCTGGGCGACATGGAAATCGCGCAACATGTCTTCAACCATGAGTTTGCCGCGACCGTACGGGCTGGTAGAAGACAGCGGATGATCTTCGCGGTAGGGCAGGGATTGGGGCACGCCGTAGACGGTGGCCGAAGAGCTGAACACGATGGTCTTCACGCCGGTGGCCTGCATTGCTTCGAGCAGGCGAACGGTGCCGACGACGTTGTTGTCGTAATACAGGAGCGGCTTGGCGACCGATTCACCGACCGCCTTGAGGCCGGCGAAGTGGATGACGGCGTCGCAGGCGTGGTCGCGCAAGGCGCGCTCAATCGCCGTACGGTCGCGAATGTCGCCTTCCACCAGCGTCAGCGGCTTGCCGCCGATCTGTTCGACACGGCGCGCTGCTTCCGGGAAGCTGTTGCAGAAATTATCGAACACCACGACCTGATGTCCGGCCTTGAGCAACTCCACGCAGGTGTGCGAGCCGATGTAGCCGGCGCCGCCCGTAACCAAAATATTCATGCTGATTCTTGCCCGAGTCACAGAACGCTGGATTATGTCAGATTCTGGTAGAACTCAATCTGGCTTTCGCTCAGTGCGCGCAGGTCTTCGTTGTTGATGTAACCACCATACCATTGCGCCGTCAGTTCCAGCGCCGTATACAGCTCCATCTTGGGAATCCAGTCCAGCCGCTGGCGCGCCTTGGAAATGTCGAGGCGCAGGAAGGCGGCTTCGTGCGGCGCGCCGGCCTGGCTTTCCAGGCGAACTTCGACCGGCTGCACTTCGTTCTTTTGCAGCGAATGATTGAAGGTCGCACACAGCTGGCTGACCGTTTGCAGGTCGGTGTCGGCCGGACCGAAGTTCCAGCCTTCGGCGAATTGCTGGCCCGACTCATACAGTTTTTGCGCGACTTGCAGGTAGCCCGACAAGGGCTCCAGCACGAATTGCCACGGACGGATCGCATGCGGATTGCGGATGCTGACGGCTTCTTCCTTTTCGAGCGCGCGGATGAAATCCGGAATCAGGCGATCGTTGGCGAAGTCGCCCCCGCCGATGACGTTGCCGGCGCGCACGGTGGCGATCGCTGCCTGGGCTTCGCCGACCTGCTGGAAGTACGAACGGCGATATGCCGAGGTCACCAGTTCCGCCGCGCCCTTGCTGCTGCTGTAAGGATCGTGGCCGCCCATCGGATCGTCTTCGCGGTAGCCCCACAGCCATTCGCGGTTTTCATAGCATTTGTCGCTGGTCACCACGATCACCGAACGCACGCTCGGCGTATGGCGCACGGCTTCCAGCACGTGAGCGGTGCCCATGACGTTGATGGCGAAGGTGTCGATCGGCGTGTTGTAGGAGTCGCGCACCAGCGGCTGCGCCGCCAGGTGGAACACCACGTCCGGCTGCACCGCGGCCATGGTGTCGCTCAGATGCTTGAGGTCGCGCACGTCGCCGGTGGTGGTCTGGACGCAATTCTGGAGACGCGCCAGATGGAACAGGCTCGGATTGGTCGGCGCCGGCAACGAATAGCCGTATACCTTGGCGCCCCAACGGTGCAACCACAAGGTCAGCCAACTACCCTTGAAGCCGGTATGGCCGGTGATGAATACGCGCTTGTCGCGCCAGAATTGTGCTGCCATCAAACTTCCTCATGCACGAAATAAGCAGTGTCGGCATGGGCAGAGGTGCGGATGGTGGTTCCATCACGGTGGCGGAAGGGTTGATCACCAACTTCCTTTCTGAGGCCCCCTGCGGCTGTCGCGACTTTCTTGATTTGATTGATATTGTGATCTTCCTGCGTATTGCCGTGGAGTACTGGAAATTACGCAGATAACGGTCAAATTAAATCATGGGGCGCAACGGCTTCAAGCGATGATCAGGAGGGTATTTGGCATCCAATCCGTGCAAATATGGGCTTTGTAAATAATTTTTTACACATAACGGCGCGCAAAGTACGCCGTTATGCTTAACCGATATTTACTTTGCAAGTTAATCGTTGACGTGCAAGCGGATCACATTCGGTCCGTCCGGTGCGCCGGTGGAACACGGATCTTCATCGAACGCGATGTCGCCGTTGGCGTCGGCCTCGCCGGTGGCTTTGAGGTTGGCGAAGTCGAACAGATTGCGGTCCATCAGATGCGACGGGGCGACAGTCGAGAATGACGCGAAGATATTGTCGACGCGGCCCGGGAATTTCTTTTCCCATTCTCGCATGAGGCCCTTGATCTGCTTGCGCTGCAGGTTTTCCTGGCTACCGCACAGGTCGCACGGAATGATCGGGAATTCCTTGACCTCGGCGTAGCGCGTGAGGTCGGCTTCCTTCACATACGCCAGCGGACGGATGACGATTTGCTTGCCGTCATCGGACTGCAGCTTGGGTGGCATACCCTTGAGTTTGCCGCCGAAGAACATGTTCAGGAAAAAAGTCTCGAGGATGTCGTCGCGATGATGCCCCAAGGCAATTTTTGTTGCGCCGAGTTCTGTTGCAACGCGGTAGAGAATGCCGCGGCGCAGACGCGAGCACAGCGCACAGGTGGTTTTGCCTTCCGGGACCACGCGCTTGACGATGCTGTAGGTATCCTGATTTTCGATATGGTAGGCCACGCCCAGCTTTTCCAGGTAGGCGGGCAGGATGTCGGCCGGGAAATTCGGTTGTTTCTGGTCCAGGTTCACCGCGATGATGTCGAAGTGGATCGGCGCGCGTTCGCGCAGCGTCAGCAGGATGTCGAGCAGCGCGTAGCTGTCCTTGCCGCCGGACAGGCAGACCATGACCTTGTCGCCGTCTTCGATCATGTTGTAGTCGCCGATGGCCTGGCCTGTCAGGCGGCACAGGCGCTTGTGCAGCTTGTTGTTTTCGTAGGCGATTTTCTCCGCCTGTTTGACCGAAGGTGTGGCATCGGCAAGCTCAGCGTTGGCAAGGGCGTCTTCGGCGAGTTTGGCGTGTTCGAGCAGATCGTTCATCTTGGGGCCTGCAAATAGAGGGTTCAGAGCGCTTCTTTGACGCGGAAGACTTCCACGCCGACCGAGTCGCAATCGGGATAGACGTCCGGCTTCTCGGTGGAAACGCGGACGGCGCGCACCTTGGGATGCGCCAGCATGGCCTTGACGACGTCATCGCACAAGGTTTCCTGCAAATGGATATGGCCCTGCGCCATGCGCTTGGCGATGGTGCTGCGGATGAAGTCGTAATCGACAACTTCCTGCAGCTGGTCGTGTTCCGGCGTCGACATGGCCAGCGGAATAAACAGATCGACATTGATCAGGATACGCTGTTCGCCTTTCTTCTCGAATTCATGCACGCCGATGTTGATCAGCACTTCATAGTTGCGCAGGAACAGGCGGCGGCAATCGTTCAGTTCGGGATGAGAAAGAGAAAACATGGAATCCAGACAAAAGAGATAAAAGGATAAAAAAACCGGGAACGACTACTTGGCGAGGAACATCACGTCGCGCTGCAGCGGCACCAGGTGCTGGCCGCCGTCGACCAGAATTGTTGTGCCCGTGATCGCCTGCGCGGTGGCAACGAAGCAGACCGCGGCGGCGACGTCGTCCGGCGTGCTGCTCTTGCCCAGCGGCGTCACGCGATGGGCCTTCTGGAACCCGGCCTCGCTCTGGTCGCCCGAGACCATGGTGATGCCGGGCGCCACGCCGACTACCCGCACGCGCGGCGCCAGCGCCTGCGCCAGCAAGGTGGTCGCGCTCTGCAGCGCGGCCTTGGACAGCGTGTAAGACAGGAAATCGGGATTGGGATTGTACAGCTTCTGGTCGAGCAGGTTGATTACCACGGCCTGGCGGCCTGCGGGCGTGGCGTCGTACAGGGCCTGCGCCAGCAGTACGGGGGCGCCGACGTTGGCGCGCATGTGGGCGTCCAGCGAGTCCATCGAAAAACTCTCGGCCCGGTCTTCGCGGAACAGCGAAGCGTTGTTGACCACGCAGGCCACCGGTCCGAGCCGGCCCGCCTGGCGCACCAGCGAGCGCACGCCGGCCTCATCGGACAGTTCGCATTGCAGGGCGATGGCGCGCCGGCCCAGCGCGGCAATTTCCGCGACGAGCGTCTGCGCCTCGGCTGCTGATTTGCCGTAATGCACGGCGATGTCCCAGCCGTCGCGCGCCAGTGCGAGCGCGATCGTGCGGCCGATGCGTTTGGCGGCGCCGGTGACGAGGGCAACTTGTTGTCGGGACGGAATCATGATGTTCATTTCGTGGTGGACGTCTGATGGCGCAGCGCTCACTGGCGGCGGGAGTCAATTGAGAAGGCAGGGGCGGATTCAAATACAATACGCCCCATCATGCAACTGCAATTACCTGAACCTTCCGCCGACGCGCTTGCCGCTTCCCGCTCTCTCCAGCTCCTGATCGCCGACGACATCCGGCGCAATGACGGCTGGATTTCGTTTGCACGCTATATGGAGCTGGTCTTGTACGCGCCGGGCCTGGGCTATTACAGCGGCGGCGCGGCCAAATTGGGCAAAGACGGTGATTTTACAACCGCACCGGAAATTTCGCCGCTTTTCGGCGCCACTTTGGCGCATTTGGCGACAGAATTGTTCCGGCAGACCGGCGCGGCCATCATGGAGTTCGGCGCCGGCACCGGCAAACTGGCGTTCGACATCCTGAGCGAGTTGCGCGCTGCAGGCAGGTTGCCGGATCACTATTACATCGTTGAAATCTCGTCGCAGTTGCGCGCGCGGCAACAAGAGAAGTTGCGCGACTTCCCGCAGGTGCAATGGCTGGACAGCCTGCCGGCGGCGTTTTCCGGCGTGGTGATCGGCAATGAAGTGCTCGACGCGATGCCGGTGCAACTGGTGGTGCGTGGCGAGCAGGGCTGGCTGGAACGCGGGGTGGCGCTCGATGGTGCGGGCGCCTTCATGTTCGCAGACCGCGCCGGCGATGCGGCCCTGGCGGTGCAAATCCCCGACGGCGACGCGCTGCCGGTCGGCTACCTGAGCGAAGTCCATCCGATCGGCGCCGCGTTCATGCAATCGCTGGCGGCAATGTTGCAACAGGGGAATTCCGCTGCACTGCTGATCGATTACGGCTTCCCTGCAGCGGAGTATTATTTCCCCGGACGCGCGCAGGGTACGCTGATGTGCCACTACCGCCATCACGCACACACCGATCCGTTTTACCTGCCGGGTTTGCAGGACGTCACCGCGCACGTGGACTTCACCGCCATGGCGCGTGCCGCGATGGAAGGCGGCCTGGATGTGCTGGGCTACGCCAGCCAGGCCGGATTCCTGCTCAGCGCCGGCATCGGCGAGCTGCTGCTGCGCACCTCGCCGGAACAAAGCGCACAATACCTGCCGCAATCCAATGCCGTGCAAAAGCTGATCTCGCCCGCCGAGATGGGCGAGCTGTTCAAGGTGCTCGCCGTTGGAAAAAATGTAGACTGGCCGGAGCGTCTGCTGGCGCACGACCGCACCCATCGCCTTTAACCAGAGAGTTCATATGATTCGTTGGGTCGTCGTCATCTTCATCGCCGTGATCGTGTTTTCCAGCCTGCTGCCATGGCTGGAAAAGCTCGGTATCGGCCGCCTGCCTGGCGATTTGCGCTTCAAGCTGTTCGGTCGCGTATTTTCGCTGCCGTTTGCATCGACCATCCTGATTTCCGCGGTGGTGTTCTTGCTGGCGCGCTTCCTTTAGGAGACCGCCATGCGCATCCTGCTGGTCGAAGATGATCTGATGGTGGGCGAGGCGGCGCGCAAGGGTTTGCGCCAGGATGGTTTTGCCGTCGACTGGGTGCAGGATGGCGCTACGGCGTCGTTGGCACTGCGCCAGGAGGATTACGCGCTGGTCCTGCTCGACCTAGGGCTGCCGCAAAAGAACGGCCTGGCCGTGCTGCAGGAATTGCGCGCGGCCGGCAACAAGGTGCCGGTGTTGATCGCGACCGCGCGCGACGCCGTCGCCGATCGCGTCGCCGGGCTGGATGCCGGCGCTGATGACTATCTGATCAAACCTTACGACCTCGAAGAACTGTCCGCCCGCATGCGCGCCTTGCTGCGCCGTCAGGCTGGCCGCGCCGACAGTCTCATCGTCGTGCGCGACGTCAGCCTGAATCCGGCCACGCGCGAAGTCTTGCTGCAAGGCCGACCGGTCACGCTGTCGGCGCGCGAATTCACCTTGTTGCAGGCATTTCTGGATCGCCCGGGCGTGGTGCTGTCGCGCGCCCAACTGGAAGAAAAACTCTACGGCTGGGACGACAGCGTCGACAGCAATGCAGTCGAAGTCCATATCCACGCCCTGCGCAAGAAACTCGGCAGCGACTTCATCAAGAACGTGCGCGGGATCGGTTACCTGGTGCCCAAATGAATTCCATCCGACGTCAATTACTGTTGTGGCTGGCGCTCGGCCTGAGCGCCGGCATCCTGCTGGCCGGCATCGCGCTGTACTTCCAGGCGCGCGGCGAAGCCAATGAAATCTTCGACTACCAGATGCGCCAGATCGCCGCGTCGCTGCCGCGCCAGGCCTTTGCGCCGATCGCGCCCGGCCAGGACGCGCCCGGTCTCGACGACGAAATCATGATGCAGATCTGGGACAGCACCGGCACCGTGATCTATCACTCGCACTCGCGCAGCGTGATGCCGCAGCAGGCCGAGCTCGGTTTCGCCGACGTTCCCGGACCGGGCGGCATGTGGCGCGTCTACAGTGCGCAGATCGGCAATACCGTGGCGCAGGTATCGCAACCGCAGAGCGCGCGCAAGCAGGTGGCGGCGCAGGCGGCGGTGAAAACGGTGATGCCCTTGCTGTTGCTGTTTCCCTTCCTCGGCGCGCTGATCTGGATCGCGGTCGGCCATGCGTTGGCGCCGGTGCGGCGCGCCGCCGCGGACGTGCAGTCGCGCGACATGCACACGCTGGCGCCGGTGGACGATCATGGCTTGCCGCAGGAAATCCGGCCGCTCACGCATGCCTTCAACGACCTGCTGGAACGCCTGCGCCAGGCCATGCAGACGCAGCGCGCGTTCGTCGCCGACGCCGCGCACGAATTGCGTACGCCATTGACGGCGCTGCGCCTGCAGGCGCAACTGGCCGAGCGCGCCGGCAACGAAGAAGAGCGTCGCGCCGCTTTCACCGATCTGCGTCATGGTCTGGAGCGCGCCACGCATCTGGTGCATCAGTTGCTGACGCTGGCGCGCCAGGAGCCCGGCGTGCAGGAAATGGCGGCGCTGGAGCTGGCGCCGCTGTTGCGCAGCGTGGTGCAGGATCACGCGCCGCTGGCTGAGCACAAGGGCATTGACCTGGGCATGACGACGCAAGTCGAGGGTCGCGTTAACGCCAATGCCGACGCCTTGCGCATCCTGTTCGGCAACCTGTTGTCGAATGCCTTGCAATACAGCCCTCCCGACAGCGTGGTCGACGTCGCCATGCGGGCCGATGGCGACGCGCTGGTGGTCACGGTGGAAGATCGCGGTCCGGGCATTCCCGAGCAGGATCTGGAGCGCGTGTTCGATCGCTTCCACCGCGCTGCCAATGTGCTGCCGTCACAGCCCGGCAGCGGCCTCGGCCTGGCCATCGTGCGCCAGATCGCGGATTTGCATGGCGCCCGCGTGCGATTGGAAAATACCGGCACCGGCTTGCGGGCCGAGGTCTTCTTTTCCAAAGCCAAGGTGTAACAGTTTGTTTCCTTAAGTCTGTCTTAATTTTCGGGTTTTACGCTGCATTCCATCGGGTGGAGAGGCCACCCCTATCGCAAGGAGTGCACCATGAATCGCCGTACCGTTTTCGTTCGCAATACGCTCGCCATCGCACTGGCCGCCGTCGTGGGCGGCAGCTATGTGTATTTCCGAGGAGCCGAACTGCCAGGGGCGCAGGCCGCGATCTTGCCGGCGCCGGCGGCAGTCGCCACCGCTACGACTCCCTCGTCACCAACATTGGCGACGCCGACCGATTTCTCCGGCATCGTCGAGCGCGCCGGCCCGGCGGTGGTCAACATCAGCGTGACCGGCAAGGCCAAGCGCGTGTCCGACGAGGCTTCCGACGACGTTGATCCCAATGATCCGTTTTCTGAATTCTTCAAACGCTTCGGCCCGCAATTCCAGCAGCCACGCACACCGCAGATCATGCGCGGCCTCGGCTCGGGCTTCATCATCAGTCCCGACGGTCTGATCCTGACCAATGCCCACGTGGTTGACGGCGCGCAGGAAGTCACCGTCAAGCTGACCGATCGCCGCGAGTTCAAGGCCAAGGTGCTGGGCGCCGACAAGCAGAGCGATATCGCCGTGATCCGCATCGCGGCCAAGGATTTGCCGACGGTACAGATCGGCAACCCGGCGCTGGTCAAGGTCGGTGAGCCGGTGCTGGCAATCGGTTCGCCCTACGGTTTCGACAACACCGCCACGGCCGGCATCGTCAGCGCCAAGTCGCGCGCCCTGCCGGATGACAATTACGTGCCGTTCATCCAGACCGATGTCGCCGTCAACCCTGGCAATTCGGGCGGTCCGTTGTTCAATCTCAAGGGGCAGGTGGTCGGCATCAATTCGCAGATTTACAGCCAGACCGGCGGCTATCAGGGCCTGTCGTTCTCGATCCCGATCGACGTCGCCATCAAGGTCGAGCAGCAATTGGTCCAGCATGGCAAGGTAACGCGCGGCCGTCTCGGCGTGTCGGTGCAGGAAGTCAACCAGGCGCTGGCGGAATCCTTTGGCCTGAAGAAGTCGGAAGGCGCGCTGGTCAGCTCGGTCGAAAAGGGCAGTCCGGCGGAGAAGGCGGGTGTGCAGCCGGGTGACGTGATCCTGCGCTTCAACGGCCAGGCCATCGATCACTCGGTGGATCTGCCGACGCTGGTGGCCGACACCGCGCCGGGCACCACGCAGAAGATTGACGTGATGCGCAACGGCACGCTCAAGTCGCTCAACATCACCGTGGGTGAACTGAAGCCGACCAAGGAGGCCGCGGCCAGCCGCAATGAGCCGCAGGGCAGGTTGGGCCTGGCGGTGCGTCCACTGGACAAAAGCGAACAACAGCAAATCGGCGTGCACGGCGGCTTGCTGGTGGAGGACGTCAACGGTCCGGCGGCGGTGGCCGGCATTCAGAGCGGCGACGTGATCCTGTCGTTGAACGGCAACGCGGTAACCAGCGTCGAGCAGTTGCGCAGTCTGGTGAGCAAGGCCGGCAAGAGTGTGGCGCTGCTGGTGGAGCGCGGCGACGACAAGATCTTCGTGCCGGTGTATTTGAACTAAACCTGTTGCTGCAATAAAAAAAAGGCCGGATCGCAATTGCGTCCGGCCTTTCTTATTTGAGAGATCAATCCCAGCGATGCTTGTCGCCGTCGGTAATGGCGTCATTGTCGCTGGCGAACATCGCCTCCAGTTCTTCGCGCGCCTGCACTGCCATCGACACCATCTGCTGCTGATCCTTGTAATGCGGATACAGCTTGTGCAGCGTCTCGATGTTGTGGGCGCGGAATTTCATCGCCGCGCGGTGGGCGCGATACGAGCCGAAGTCCAGTTGCCTGAGCACTTGGCGGCCCATCTGCAGCGCGCTCTCGAAGGTCTCGCGCTCGAGCACGGTGACGCCGCGGTCCATCAGGTCGTACAGGTGCGTGACGTTGCGTGCGCGGGCGGCGATTTTCAGGTGCGGGAAGGCGCGCTGCACGGCTTCCACCAGCTTGAGGCTGGCCGGTGCGTCGTCGATGGCGATCACGATCAGGCGCGCCTTGTCTGCACCGGCGGTGCGCAGCAGGTCGATGCGGGTGGCGTCGCCGTAGAACACCTTGAAGCCGAACTTGCGCAGCGATTCGACCTGGTCGGGATCGTGGTCGAGGATGGTCAGGCCGATGCCGTTGGCGTGCAGCAGGCGGCCGACGATCTGGCCGAAGCGGCCGAAGCCGGCAATGATCACCGGATTGTCCTGCGGCTCGATGTCGTCCTCGGGCTGGCGGCCGCGCGCCTGCAGGCGCGGCAACAGCACGCGGTCGTGCAGCAGCAACAGCAGCGGCGTGATCACCATCGACAGCGCCACCACCACCACCAGGATCGACGAAATGCGCGGCGTCAGTACCTGCGCGGTCGCCGCCGCGCCGAACACCACGAAGGCGAATTCGCCACCCTGCGACAACAGGAAGGCAAAGAAAATCTGCTGGTCGCGCGGAATGCGGAAGCACTTCGCCAGGCCGTACAGCACCACGGTCTTGATCACCAGGAAACCCAGCACCATGCCGAGGATCAGCCATGGCTGCTCGAGGAAGATGCCGAAGTCGACCGACATGCCGACGGCGATGAAGAACAGGCCCAGCAGCAATCCCTTGAACGGTTCCAGATCGCTCTCGAGCGCGTGGCGGTATTCCGAGTCGGCCAGCAGCACGCCGGCGAGGAAGGTGCCCAGCGCCATCGACATGCCCACCGATTGCATCAGCAGGCAGGTGGCGATCACCAGCAGCAGCGAGAACGCGGTAAAGATTTCGCGCATGTCGGTCTTGGCGATGATGCGCAGGATGGGGCGGATCAGGTAGCGGCCGCCGAAGATCAGCAGTGCGATCACCGCGACCACTTGCAGCGTGTGCAGCCAGCCTTGGCCGCTGCCTTGCGCCACCGCCACGCCCAGCAGCGGCACCGCCGCCATCATCGGGATCGCGGCGATGTCCTGGAACAGCAGGATCGCAAAGCCGGCCGAGCCGGCTGGCGTCGCCGTCAGCTTGCGCTCGCCCAGCGTCGCCAGCGCGATCGCGGTGGACGACAGCGACATGCCGAGTGCGCCGATCAGCGCCACGCGCCAGTCGATGCCTACTGCCAGCGCCGCGCCGAACAGGCCGAGGCTGACCAGTCCGACTTGCGCGCTGCCCCAACCGAAGATGTGTCGGCGCAGCGACCACAGTCGTTTCGGATCGAGCTCGAGGCCGATCAGGAACAGCAGCAGGACGACACCGAATTCCGAGAAATGCAGGATGTCTTCGACTTCGCTGATCAGTCCCAGTCCCCAGGGGCCGATGGCGATGCCGGCCAGCAGGTAGCCCAGCACGGCGCCCAGGCCGAGCTTCTTGGCGATGGGCACGGCGACGACCGCGGCCAGCAGGTAAATCAGCGGATGCAGCAGAGTTTGTTCCATGGCGTTCTTGTGGTCCCGGCGTTAACGTGGAAGGGAGATGGGCGGCGGGACGGCGGCATCCGGCCAGTCCGGGTAGCTGTCGAGCAGGGCGCGGTAATTGGCTGCATGCATGGTCATCGTGTCATTGTCGACCTGATGCGCGCCATGCAGCAGGTAGGGCGTCTTCCAGCGCATGCCGCACAGCCGCGCGGTCTGTTGGTAAGGCGGCAGGAAGTCGTCGAACGGATGGCCATGGCGCCCGTCCGGCTGATAGGACGCATCGTCGCCGCCGGTGGTGGCAACCAGCCAGAAGTCCTTGCCGCGCAGGGCGTCGCCACCGGGGCCGAAGGCCCAGCCGCGTTCCAGTACCAGGTCGGTCCATTCCTTTTGCAGCGCCGGCATGCTGTACCAGTGGATGGGGTGGTGGAACACGATCAGGTCGGCTTCGTGCAACTGGGTTTGCTCGTACTCGACGTCGATATGGAAATCGGGATAACACTCGTAAAGATCATGGACGCGCACGTTGGGCAGCGTACGGGCGGCCTCGATCATGGCGCGGTTGGCGCGCGAGCGTTCCTGGGCCGGATGCGCATAGAGGATAAGAATGCGTGAAGTGGTCATGTAGGAGCATGCCTGAGAGAGGCAATAAGCAGGAAAGAAGTCAGAATGGATTGGAACATATATCGCCGCTTTGTTGTCTGGATTATTGAAGAGGGACGAGAAAACGCCAGACATCCTTGAATGGATTGATGTGGTCGACGGGTTCCGATCACCGCATCTCCATCCTTCACCTTGCTGTGCCTCGCTGTTTTGCGAGCGACTGCCCAAAGCAATTCAATGCGCTTATACTTTGGCAATCCTGTTCGCGGACGCAGCACCTGGTCACAGCCATTGATAACAACCCAACATAGCCGCCATGTCCGATATTAGCGATTCCGAAGCAAATCAACCGAGTACGCCCCGACCGCCGCGCCCCGACGCACCTGCTGCACCAGCCGCATCGGCGACGGCACCGACGCAGGGACAGCCGCAGCAAGCCGCTCCGCAACCGTCACAGCAAGCCCAGCCCCCGCATGCGCCGCATCCGGCTTATTCGCCTCCGCCGCCTGACACGCCCTGGGCGCAGACCTGGCGTTTGCTGGGGGCGCGCTTCAAGGCCATGTCCGACAAGGCCGGCCGCCGCATCATGCAGCGTACGCTCAAGATCGGCATTTCGGCGCGCATCTTCCATCCTGAGACCGGCGCCAAGGGTTTGCGCGGCAAGACGCTGCAATACCTGGAAGAGTCCATCGCGCAATGGGTCATGTCGCGCGACGTGCTGGTGTTCATGATCCCGACCGTCAACACCAACGGCCTTGTCCATCCCAGCAACATCCGCCTGCGCGACTACGCCAAGCATCTCGACGGCCTGGTGCTGCAGGGCGGCGCCGACGTCTCGCCGCAGAGCTACGCCGAAGCCGCCACGCGTCCCGAATGGAACGGCGACCGCGTGCGTGACATGTACGAACTGGAGCTGCTGCATGAATTCATCGAAGCCGGCAAACCGGTGCTGGGCATCTGCCGCGGTTGCCAACTGATCAACGTCGCCTTCGGCGGCTCGCTGTACCAGGACATCGCTACCGACGTGCCGGCCGCAATTGCCCACGTCAACGACCTGTACGACAGTAATTATCATGAACTCAAGTTCCCGGCCGGATCGACGCTGGCCTCATTGGTTAATACGCAGAGCGCCGTGGTGAATTCCATCCACCACCAGGCCGTAAAGGACTTGGGGCGCGATCTTTCGGTGGAGGCGGTATCCGGCACCGACAACATCGTCGAGGCTATCCGCTACCGCAAGGCGCCGTTCGTGATGGGTTTGCAATGGCATCCGGAGTTCCACCGCGCCGGCGGGCCGGAGTTGCTCGATTGCATGCCTATTCTGGACAGCTTCCTGCGGACGGCGCGCGAAACGCGTTTTTGAACGTTTTTGCCATTACGGAAACTTATATAGAAGGAAGCTATCAAAATGAGCCTGCACCTAGCACGTCTAGCAGATCTGCAGCGGCGCGCTCTCACCGGCGCCAATGTTCAGGCTCCGGTCACTTAATTGTTTTCGTTTGCTTGAGCATTTCATCAATAGGAGAATTCCCATGACACAGTCCGCCCTTAAAACAGTGAGAAACGATATGAAAACCCTCGTCAAAGATGCGCAAGAATTGTTCCGTGAAGCAGCTGCAGCCACCGGCGACAAAGCCGACGAACTGCGCAGCAAGGGCCTGACCATGCTGGAAGCGGCGGTCGAGGCGGCGCAAAACGCGCAAGCCGTGGCTATCGAAAAAGGCAAGGAAGTCGCTGCAGCCACCGACGACTACGTGCATGAAAACCCATGGCGCGCCGTGGCGATTTCGGCCGGCGTCGGCTTGCTGGTCGGCCTGGTCATCGGCCGCAGCAAATAATCAGGCGCGCCGAGACAATGGAGCATAAAAACGCACAGGCGGAGCCGGCCAACCCCGGCCTCACCGCCGGCTTGCTGGGCATCGCCAGGAACCTGCTCGGGCTGATCATCAACCGCATCGAGCTGGCTTCGCTGGAGCTGTCGGAAATCGGCGGCAATCTGGTCAAGTTCCTGGTGCTGTTCACATTGGCGGCGATCGCCGTCTGGTTCGCGATTGCGTTCTGGACCGTGCTGCTGGTGTTCCTGGCCTGGGATTCCTGGGGCTGGAAGATCCTGATAGTCCTCGGCGCGTTCTTCACCGTCGCTGCGGCAGCGATCGGTTGGTACGCCTTCGCGCTGCTGCGCAACGGCAAGCTGGCCTTGCCCGCCACCATGGCGGAGCTTCGCAAAGACCGCGACGCGCTGCTCTGACCTCAGGGGAAACGGGAAAATCATGCCTCAAACAGACTGGAAACCGGACGTCCCGCTGGAAGAACGCAAGCGCAAGCTGCTGGCGGAGGGTGCGCTGTTCCGCATCGGCATTATGCAGGCGCGCAGCACTGTGCGCGCCAACCTGAACGCCGAATCGCTGGCCAAGGGGGCCTTCAACCGCATCGTCGGCGCAGTGTCCTCGACCTTCAGCGGAGCCTTGTCGGGCAAGGGCGGAAGCAACCTGCAGTCGCTTTCGCCGCTGCTGATCGGCGGCATCTCGCTGCTGTCCAAACGCTACCTGCGCAAACCGCTGTTGTACGGCGCGGTAATCAGCGCGGGCGGTGCTTTTGCGTATTACCTGACGCGCCGAAAGGATCGCGAGCAGGGCGTCGACGCTGGCGCTGACGACGCTTCTACACCTGACGGCGAATAACGACCACATCGGATTTTCAACAATGCCCGCCCCTTCGGCGGCGCATTGTAACCACACGAATAAAGGAAAACATCATGCGTAAATTAACCCTCGGCGCGCTGGCGCTGACTCTGGCCGCAACCGGTTGTGCGGACATGACAGCCACCCAGCGTGGCACGGCAACGGGCGCCGGCGTCGGCGCAGGTGTGGGCGGTATTCTGGGCGCCGCAACGGGCGGTGGAGGCGGTGGCCGCACTGCTGCCGGTGCAGCGATCGGTGCGGGCCTGGGTGCGGTGATCGGCAATGTCTGGTCGACGCGCATGGAAAACCAGAAGCGCGCCATGGAGCAGGCCACCCAGGGCACCGGTGTGCAAGTGACGCAGACGCAGGACAATCGCCTGAAACTGGAAATCCCGAGCGACATTTCGTTTAACACCGGCCGCGCCGACATCCAGCCGAACTTCCGTGCAGTGCTGGATAAATTCGCCGCCACGCTCAACGAAAACCAGGCAACCACCGTGAACATCATCGGCCACACCGACAGCACCGGCAGCGACGCCGTCAACAATCCGCTGTCGATGGAGCGCGCCGCCCGTACGCGCGATTACCTGACTGCGCGCGGCGTCTCGCCGGGCCGCTTCCACATCGACGGCCGTGGTTCGCATGAGCCGCTGGTGGACAACAATACCGAAGCGAATCGGGCCAAAAATCGCCGCGTTGAAATCTTCGTGGCGGAGCCGCAGCAGCGCTGATCCGGGTTTGTCCGCGTAATAAAAAAGCCCCGCATTGCGGGGCTTTTTAATGGGGGCGTCACCGGATATTCTCGATACCGGCGGCGCCAGTCCCGGATTGATTACTTCTTTTCTGCTGGGGCGGCGGTAGCCGGAGCAGCGGCGTCGGCCGGTGCAGCAGGTGCTGCCGCGGGTGCCTTGACTTCGGGTTCCTTGAACTTGGCGCCGGACTGGTTGGCCATGTAGACCACGGTACGGGCGATTTCCACGTCGTCCAGATCAGGATTGCCGCCTTTTGGAGGCATGGCGTTCAAGCCGTTGATGGCGTGCGCCAGCAATTTGTCGTAGCCTTCGCCGATGCGCGCTTTCCAGGCCGCCGGATCGCCGACCTTCGGTGCGCCTGCGATGCCGGCGCCGTGGCAGGCTGCGCAGGTGGACTTGAAGACTTCTTCGCCGCTCAGCAATTGCTTGGGCGCATTGGAGTCACGGAAGGTGAAGCCTTCCGAGGCAACCGGCTTGATGCGCGCGGCGATCATTTCAGGGGTCTGGCCGCCGGAACCGGCGCCGGTGGTCTGGCCGTTGGTGACATATTCAACCAGCAGGACGATACAGACGATGGGGATTAGAAAACCTGCCAATACAGCAGCGATCAACTGCTTTGGCGTTTTGATTGCGGATTCGTGCTCGTTGTGTGCGTCGCTCATAGTTCCCTCAGTGCAATATTCTTCGAAAGCGTTGACCCGAATTTTTGGAAAATCGGTGTTTATTACTGTTTAGAGAAGCGCTGTCTCGCCCAACCTTAGATTATAGACACAATGTAATTCATTGGGAACGGAAAATAGTTGCCCGCCGTGGACGGGGCGAGGGAAAAACTGTATCCTTCATCCCTCTTCGACGTTCGTCCCCAAGCGGCTGTAGCTCAGTGGATAGAGTATTGGCCTCCGAAGCCAAGGGTCGTGGGTTCGATCCCCGCCAGCCGCACCATATTTGCATTCCTCGTTTCAATCCGGCCTGCCGTGGTTTTTGTGCGTTTTTGCCCATCCGGATCGCGTTTTTGTCAGTCCGATGACAGCATTCCCGAAGTTTGTTTCGTTGTTGTTTGCATTACCTTGCAGGTAATCGTCGTTTGCCCGATTTTGGCTCACAATGCAGCTGTATGTTAAAGCCGACAACTGACCGGCAACTTGACGATATATCACCGTAATCACGCGTTAAAAGTTTGACGGATTCGGACGCAAGCCTTTATAATCGCCGGGCTTCTAAACCGCCGTCTGCTCATAATGAGTGCGGCCTGCACGATATTGGATATATATGCTGCGCATCATCCTTTTGCAGCTTGTGGCCATGGTCGTCGCTGCATGTACTGCTGGTTTGCTGGGCGGGGTGTCTGCGTTGTGGTCTGCATTGCTGGGCGGGATGTGTTGCTTCATTCCCAATGGCCTGTTCGCCCTGCGTCTCTATACAAGTACTCGCAAGCCCGGCGGGGCTGACCCGATGACGTTTTTGTTCGGGGAATTTATCAAGATTGCTACGACTCTTGCGCTCATGGGCGCAGTTGTTTGGTTGTATCGCGGTGTGAACTGGCTCGCATTTGTGCTGAGCTTCATCGTGGTGCTTAAAAGTTACTTAATTTTACTGTTTAGACATCGACCATGACTGCTGCTGCGCACGCACCTACTGCTTCAGAATACATCGTCCACCATCTCGGACATTTCTCTTCGCAACACCAAGACAAGATCGTCGATTTCTCGATCATCAACATGGACACCATCTTCTGGTCGGTGTTCTGCGGCGTGGTCGGCTGCCTGTTCATGTACCTGGCTGCGCGCAAGGCCACTTCGGGCGTGCCGGGCCGTTTCCAGGCATTCGTTGAAATGGTCGTCGAAATGGTCGAAGACCAATCGAAGGCCATCGTCCACGGTGACCGTACTTTCATCGCTCCGCTGGCGCTCACCGTATTCGTCTGGGTCGCCCTGATGAACTCGCTGGACTTCCTGCCTGTCGATCTGGTGTCGGGCATCATGCGTCTGGCCGGCCTGGAAGAAATCCACCATCGCATCGTTCCTACCGCCGACCTGAACGGCACACTGGGCATCGCCTTGGGCGTGCTGGCGCTGATGCTGTATTACAGCTTCAAGATCAAGGGCGTGGGCGGTTTCATCCACGAACTGTTCGCCGCGCCGTTCGGCATCTGGCTGGCACCTTTCAATCTGCTGTTGAATATCATTGAATTTGCTGCAAAGACCGTGTCGCTGGGCATGCGGTTGTTCGGCAACATGTATGCGGGCGAGCTGTTGTTCTTGCTGATCGCATTGCTGGGTTCGGCTGCTACGGCGTTCGGCTTCGTCGGCCACGTCATTGCAGGTTCGATCTGGGCAATTTTCCACATCCTGATCGTGCTGCTGCAAGCATTCATTTTCATGATGTTGACACTGGTTTACCTCGGCCAGGCGCATGAGGCGCACTAACAAGGCTGCTGTACGGTTTTAGCTTTTTGGTTTGTTTTTTGATTTTTGTATTAACTTTAACTTTCTAAGGAATTGTCATGACTGATGTCTCTTTCGTTGCTTTGGCTTGCGGTTTGATCATTGGCCTGGGTGCTATCGGCGCTTGTATCGGTATCGCAATCATGGGCGGTAAGTACCTCGAAGCATCTGCACGTCAGCCAGAACTGATGAACACACTGCAAACCAAGATGTTCCTGCTGGCCGGTCTGATCGACGCTGCGTTCCTGATCGGTGTTGGTATCGCCATGTTGTTCGCATTTGCAAATCCGTTCATCGCGAAGTAATTCGGGCGGCATAGCCGATTCTCACTTTTGCCGGATTGACTGATTCGGCACACGATATTCTGAGAAGGAAATTACCGTGAACTTAAATGCAACATTGTTTGCGCAGTTCGTGGTCTTCTTCATCCTCGCCGGCTTTACGATGAAATTCGTCTGGCCGCCGTTGATCAAGGCGCTTGATGAGCGCGCGAAGAAGATTGCGGACGGCTTGGCTGCGGCAGACCGCGGCAAGGCTGACCTGGCTGCCGCTGAAAAGCGCGTTCAGGCAGAGCTGGCGACAGCACGCGACGAAGGCCAGAAACGTATCGGCGACGCTGAAAAGCGTGCTCAGCTGATCATCGAAGAAGCGAAGAAAGCCGCTTCCGACGAAGCAGCGCGCATCATCGCCAACGCAAAGGCGGATGCAGAGCAGCAAGTGACCAAAGCGCGTGAAGAATTGCGCGGCGAAGTTGCGACCCTCGCGGTCAAAGGCGCCGAACAGATCCTGAAGCGTGAAGTCAATGCAGCAGCGCATGCCGACTTGCTGAACCAACTGAAAACAGAGCTGTAATATGGCCGAACTCGCAACGATCGCTCGCCCTTACGCAGAAGCTCTGTACCGTGTGGCCAAGGCCGGCAGTTTGCCAGCCTGGGCCGATCTCGTTTCCGAAATGGCGCAAGCCGCGAGCAATCCTGACGTCAAGGCCTTCGTGCAAAATCCGGCGCTGTCGGATGAGCAGATCGCCTCCACGTTCGCTGCCGTTCTGAAAACACCGCTCAGCGGCGAAGCAAAAAACTTCGTCAGCGCTCTGGTGCAGAACGGTCGTCTGGCGTTGTTGCCGGAGATCGCCGCGCAATTCCATGCGCTGAAGAACGCACAGGAAGGCGCAGCCGACGCAGAAATCACCAGCGCATTCGAATTGACCGATGCGCAGTTGAAGGACGTCGTCGCCACGCTGGAAAAGAAATTCGATCGCAAGCTGACGCCGACCGTCAAGGTGGACAATGCTTTGATCGGCGGTGTGCGTGTGGTTGTCGGTGACGAAGTGTTCGATACCTCGGTGCGCGCGAAGCTGCAACAGTTACATGTTGCTCTGGCTGCGTAAATACAGCCTGAGCCCTGGCGTAATAGCTAAGCGATAGAAAAATTTTTAGGAGTTAGTATGCAACTCAACGCATCTGAAATCAGCGAGCTGATCAAGAGCCGGATTCAAGGCCTTGGCGATACCGCTGAGATTCGCAATCAAGGCACGGTTATTTCCGTGTCCGACGGTATCTGCCGTATCCATGGTCTGTCTGACGTGATGCAAGGTGAGATGCTTGAATTCCCAGGCAACACATTCGGTCTGGCGCTGAACCTCGAGCGCGATTCCGTTGGCGCCGTTATTCTGGGCGAGTACGAGCACATTTCCGAAGGCGACACCGTCAAGTGCACGGGCCGTATTCTGGAAGTGCCTATCGGTCCTGAACTGCGCGGCCGCGTGGTCAACGCGCTGGGTCAGCCTATCGACGGCAAGGGTCCGGTCAACGCCAAGCTGACAGCCCCGATCGAAAAGATCGCTCCGGGCGTTATCGCACGTCAATCCGTTTCCGAGCCGATGCAAACCGGCCTGAAGTCGATCGACTCGATGGTGCCTATCGGCCGCGGTCAACGCGAACTGATCATCGGCGACCGTCAAACCGGTAAAACTGCTGTTGCGATTGATGCGATCATCAATCAAAAGGGCCAGAACGTGACATGTATCTATGTTGCGATCGGTCAAAAGGCATCGTCGATCAAGAACATCGTGCGCTCGCTGGAATCGCACGGCGCGATGGAGTACACCATCGTCGTCGCCGCGTCGGCTTCCGAGTCGGCAGCGATGCAATACGTCTCCGCCTACTCCGGTTGCGCCATGGGCGAATACTTCCGCGATCGAGGTCAAGACGCGCTGATCGTGTATGACGATTTGTCCAAGCAAGCTGTGGCTTACCGTCAGGTTTCCCTGCTGCTGCGCCGTCCACCAGGTCGTGAAGCTTATCCTGGCGACGTGTTCTACCTGCACAGCCGCCTGCTGGAACGCGCAGCACGCGTCAACCCTGACTACGTCGAGAAGTTCACCAACGGCGAAGTCAAGGGCAAGACCGGTTCGCTGACAGCTCTGCCGATCATTGAAACACAAGCCGGCGACGTGTCCGCATTCGTTCCGACCAACGTGATTTCGATTACCGACGGCCAGATCTTCCTGGAAACATCGCTGTTCAACGCCGGTGTCCGTCCTGCGATCAACGCCGGTATTTCGGTGTCGCGCGTCGGTGGCGCTGCTCAGACCAAGGTCATCAAGAGCCTGTCCGGCGGTATCCGTACCGACTTGGCGCAGTATCGTGAACTGGCTGCGTTCGCGCAGTTCGCGTCCGACCTCGACGAAGCCACCCGCAAGCAACTGGACCGCGGTGCACGCGTGACTGAACTGCTGAAGCAGGCTCAGTACTCGCCACTGTCGATCTCGCTGATGGCCGTGACTTTGTTCGCAGTCAACAAGGGTTTCCTGGACGATATCGAAGTCAAGAAGGTATTGGCATTCGAAGCCGGTGTTCATAACTTCATGAAGACCAGCCACGCTGCCCTGCTGCAAAAGATCGAAGACACCAAGCAACTGGACAAAGAAGCTGAAGCGGCGTTGTCTGCTGCGATCGCCGACTTCAAAAAATCCGGCGCGTACTAATCTCACTGAAGCTATAAGGAGTCTGTCTCATGGCTACAGGTAAAGAGATACGCGGCAAGATCAAGAGCGTAGAAAATACGAAGAAGATCACCAAGGCGATGGAAATGGTCGCTGCATCCAAAATGCGCAAGGCGCAGGACCGGATGCATGCGGCGCGTCCCTACAGTGACAAGATTCGTAACATCGCTTCGAACTTGTCGCGCGCCAATCCGGAGTACACGCATCCGTTCATGGTCAAGCAGGACAGTGCCAAGAAGGTGGGTTTCATCATCGTCACGACCGACAAGGGTCTGTGCGGTGGCATGAACACCAACTCCTTGCGCCTGACCACTGCGAAGATCCGTGAACTGGAAGCGCAAGGCAACGCAATCGAAACTGTTGCAATCGGCAACAAGGGTTTCAGTTTCCTGAACCGTATCGGCGCCAAAGTGGTGTCGCATGTGATTCAGGTCGGCGATACGCCGCACCTGGAAAAGCTGATCGGCCCCGTCAAGGTGCTGCTCGATGCTTACCAGGAAGGCAAGCTGGATGCAGTCTATTTGGTCTATACCAAATTCATCAACACGATGCGTCAGGAGCCGACGCTGCAGCAACTGTTGCCGCTCTCGAGCGACCAGTTGCAAGCGGACGAAGGCACGCATTCGTGGGACTACATCTACGAACCCGATGTGCAAAGCGTGGTGGACGAGTTGCTGGTGCGTTATGTCGAAGCACTGATCTACCAGGCCGTGGCCGAAAATATGGCGTCCGAGCAATCGGCCCGTATGGTGGCGATGAAGGCAGCAAGCGATAACGCCGGTAACGTGATCGGCGAGTTGAAGTTGGTTTACAACAAGACTCGTCAGGCCGCGATTACCAAGGAACTGTCCGAAATCGTCGCCGGTGCGGCAGCGGTCTAACGACGTAATGCAGAGATGCGTAACAGTATTTAATTTTATATATTGAAGGAACGAAAATGGCTGATGGCAAAATCGTTCAGTGTATCGGCGCTGTTGTGGACGTTGAGTTTCCACGCGACGCGATGCCTAAGATTTACGACGCCTTGAAGATGGATGGCTCGGAACTGACGCTGGAAGTTCAGCAACAGCTCGGCGACGGTGTCGTTCGTACGATTGCACTGGGTACTTCGGATGGTCTGCGTCGTGGCATGACAATCAAGAACACCGGCAAGGGCATCACCGTGCCGGTCGGTAAGGCCACACTGGGCCGCATCATGGACGTTCTGGGCAACCCGATCGACGAATGCGGTCCCGTGAGCCACGCACAAACAGCAACGATCCACCGCAAGGCTCCTGCATACGACGAATTGTCGCCTTCGCAAGAACTGCTGGAAACCGGCATCAAGGTTATTGACCTGGTTTGCCCGTTCGCCAAGGGCGGTAAAGTTGGTCTGTTCGGTGGCGCGGGTGTGGGCAAGACCGTGAACATGATGGAACTGATCAACAACATCGCCAAGGCGCACAGCGGCTTGTCCGTGTTCGCCGGTGTTGGTGAGCGTACCCGTGAAGGTAACGACTTCTATCACGAAATGGCCGACGCCAAGGTTGTGGATCTGGAAACCCCGGAAAACTCCAAGGTCGCCATGGTCTACGGTCAGATGAACGAACCGCCGGGCAACCGTCTGCGCGTCGCGCTGACCGGTCTGACGATCGCTGAAGGCTTCCGTGATGAAGGCAAGGACGTTCTGTTCTTCGTCGACAACATCTACCGTTACACACTGGCCGGTACCGAAGTCTCCGCGCTGCTGGGCCGTATGCCTTCCGCAGTGGGTTACCAACCTACGCTGGCCGAAGAAATGGGCCGTCTGCAAGAGCGCATTACGTCGACCAAAACCGGTTCGATCACATCGATCCAGGCCGTCTACGTTCCAGCGGATGACTTGACCGATCCTTCGCCTGCAACCACGTTTGCCCACTTGGACTCGACCGTCGTTCTGTCGCGTGACATCGCTTCGCTGGGTATCTACCCTGCGGTCGATCCGCTCGATTCGACATCGCGTCAGCTGGACCCGCAAGTCGTCGGTCAGGAACACTACGAAACAGCCCGTGCTGTTCAAGGTATCCTGCAACGCTACAAGGAATTGCGCGACATTATCGCGATTCTGGGTATGGACGAACTGGCTCCGGAAGACAAGTTGCTGGTGGCGCGTGCTCGCAAGATGCAACGTTTCCTGTCGCAACCGTTCCACGTTGCTGAAGTGTTTACCGGTTCGCCAGGTAAATACGTTTCGCTGAAAGACACGATCAAGGGCTTCAAGATGATCGCTAGCGGCGAACTCGATCACCTGCCGGAACAAGCGTTCTACATGGTTGGCACGATCGAAGAAGCAATCGAAAAGGCCAAGAAGATCAACTAAGATCTCTTGATTCTCGCGAAGCCGTTGTTGCCTGAAGTCCGGGTGCGACGGCTGACCGGATAGGAAACGATATGGCACATACTATTCACGTCGACGTAGTCTCCGCCGAAGAAGAAATCTTCTCCGGCGAGGCGGAATTCGTCGCGTTGCCGGGTGAAGCGGGTGAGCTGGGGATTTATCCTCGCCACACCCCCTTGATCACGCGCATCAAGCCAGGTGCGGTACGCATCAAGATTCCTGGCCAGGCGCACGAAGAGTTCGTATTCGTCGCCGGTGGTTTGCTGGAAGTGCAGCCTGACACCGTAACCGTCTTGGCCGATACCGCAATTCGCGGTGCGGATCTGGACGAAGCCAAGGCCAGCGCCGCGAAGAAACTCGCGGAAGAAGCCCTGGCGAATCGTGATTCCAAGATCGATTACGCAGCTGCACAAGCCGAACTGGCGACTGCAGTGGCGCAATTGGCCGCGATCGCGCGACTGCGTCAGAAGCGTTAATTCCCCGCGCCCTGCAGCGACGACATCTTCAGCATCAATAAAAAAGGCAGCTCAGGCTGCCTTTTTTATTGCCTGCGGATTTGTCAGTCTTACCGGCGCTGCCGAGGGACGGCGCTTGCGCGCCTGATCGGTTAAAGTGACTGTTCCCGAATGTCCTCTGTTGCAGTCGCAAGAAGGCTGCAGCAATCTTTTCACACAGGAGTTGCTCCATGAGCGCCAGGCCAGTCATCGCCGTCGTCGGCTTGTCCAACCGTCCCGATCGTCCCAGCTATGACGTCACTGCCTACATGCAGCGTCAGGGCTATCGCATCGTCGCCGTCAATCCCATGTATGCCGGCCAGCAGATCCTCGGCGAGCATTGCTACGCCAGCCTGACCGAAGCCGCACAGGCGCTGGCCGGCCGGGTCAGGATCGACATAGTGGATTGTTTCCGCAAGTCTGCGGACATTCCGCCTGTGGTGGATGAGGCCATCGCCATCGGCGCCACCTGCGTGTGGATGCAGCAGGGCATCGTCAATGAGGCTGCCGCAGCCAAAGCTAAAACCGCCGGCCTGAAAGTCATCATGGACCGCTGCATCAAGGTTGATCACGCCATGGGAATTACCCACGGCGTGTTGTAGTCCAATCGCATTCATTGCATCAGAAACCACACAGGAGATCGTCACGATGGGCCTACGCGAACAATTCCGCGCCACCAAAAAGCTGGACATCAAGGACGAGAACGCCGGCGACAAGCCGCTATCGAGCGGTGACAAGACCGCCGACAAGCTGCAGGTCCAGGCGCTGGCGGCGCAGATTGCCGAACAGCAGGCCATGCTGTTCGCGCAGCATGACCGCAAAGTGCTGGTGGTGTTGCAAGGCATGGACACCAGCGGCAAGGACGGCACCGTGTCCGGCGTCTTCGGCGGGGTCAATCCGCAAGGCCTGCGCATCGTCAGTTTCAAGGCGCCGAGCCAGCTCGAACTGCAGCATGACTACCTGTGGCGCATCCACCAGCAGGTGCCGGGCAAGGGCGAGCTGGCCGTCTTCAATCGCAGTCACTATGAAGACGTGCTGATCACGCGCGTTCATGAGTGGATCGATGCGGCCGAGTGCAAGCGCCGCTATGCCCAGATCAACGACTTCGAGCGCATGCTCACTGAAACCGGAACGGTGGTGCTCAAGTTCTTCCTGCATATCTCGAAAGACGAGCAGCGTGCGCGCCTGCAGGAGCGCGTCGACGATCCGACCAAGCATTGGAAGTTCGAGCTGCAGGATCTGGAGGAACGCAAGAGCTGGGATGACTACCAGAGGATCTACAGCCAGGCGATCCAGGCAACTGATGCCGATCACGCGCCGTGGTATGTGATTCCCTCCAATTCCAAGACACATCGCAACCTGGCAATCGCCGGCGTGGTGCTGGAGACCTTGCAGGCGATGAAGCTGGCCTTCCCGCCGGCCAAGAAGGAACTCATCGGACTCAAGGTGAAATAAATGCGGCGCTGGCTGCCCGAACTGCTCGCCTTGCCGCTGTTGCCCTGGCTGCTGGCGCAAGGCAAGCGCACGCGTCGTATCACGCCGCGCCTGCCTGAAGCGGACGGTGCGCGGGAAGGCCTGTGCAGGCCTGCCGATGTCGGTCACGCCGATCCGGTCGTGTTGATTGCGATCGGCGAATCGCCGGTGGCCGGCGTGGGCGTAGAACGCCAGGAGCAAGCTGTCACCGCCCAGTTTGCGCAGGAACTTGCCGTTGCGTTGAAGCGGCCAGTGCGATGGCGCGCCTTCGGCAAGAACGGCGCGACGGTCGCCGACGCCAGTCGCGACGTCCTGCCGCAGCTGGCGCAATTTACGCCGCCGCAAACGCAGGAACTTCGCATCGTGCTGATCGCCTTCGGCGTCAACGACAGCACCGCCTTCCACAGCAGCAGCCGTTATCGCCGCGACCTCGCAGCGCTGGCATGTGCGCTGCAACAGCAATTGACGCCGTCATTGCTGTTGATTTCCGGCGCACCGCCGCTGCATCTGTTTCCTGCGCTGCCGCAACCTTTGCGTCATGTACTTGGCATGAAAGCCGCAGCACTCAGCCGCGCCGCGCAGCAATTGGCGGCCCGGTTGCCGCAGGCGATTTACGTACCGGTACGCAGCGACGCCCGCGAGCGTAGCCTGATGGCGCATGACGGCTATCATCCGTCCGCCGCGGGCGCGCGCGTCTGGGCGCAGCAGCTGGCGCAGGCGGCAGTCGAAGGTTTGCGCACGCTGAAATAAAAAACGCCCGCGTCATCGCGGGCGTCGTACTGCGCAAGGTGCATCAGTGCATCAATGCAGCCATTTGTTGAACACACGGTCGTAGTCGCCGGTGGCTTTCTGCAAATGCATCCAGGCGTCCACGTATTCCTTGAAGGCGACATCGGCGCGCGGCAGCATGAATGCCTTTTCCGAGAATTGCAGCGGTTGCTCAGGATGCACCGGGCACAGTTCCGGATGCTGCTTGGCCTGCCATAGGGTTTCACTGGCGTCGGTGACCATAACGTCGGCCTTGCCGTCAATAATCTGCTGGAAGATCGTGACATTGTCCGGATGCAGGATCAGTTGCGCCTGCTTGTAGTTTGCACGCGCAAAGCGCTCGTTGGTGCCGCCCGGATTGAAGATGGCGCGCGTGGTCGGTTTGTCTATCATGTCCAGCGTCTGGAATTTGGCGACGTCGGCACAGCGCACGATCGCCGACTTGCCGTCGACCATGTGCGAGACTGCGAAGGCGGCTTTCTTCTGGCGATCCAGCGTCACCGAGACGCCGCCCATGGCGATGTCGCATTTGGCCAGGAAGTCGGTCATCAGGTTGGTCCAGGAGGTCTTGACCAACTGCACTTCAACGCCCAGCGATTTGGCCAGCGATTGCGCCAGGTCGACGTCCATGCCCTCAAACGTGTTGTCGGTCCTGAAATAGGTGAACGGCTTGTAGTCGCCCGTCATGCACACGCGCAACTTGCCGGATTTGATCACCTCGTCCAGGCGGCTGCTTTCGGCGGCGCCGGCAGTTTGCATCGCCAGGCCGGCGCACAGCAGCGTGAGCGGCAACAGCCACTTCCTGAAATACCTTTTCATATCGTCTCCTCCATATTTTTGTAGAGCAAAGACGATATCACCAGCAGCGCCGGGCATCAATCGGTCACGGCTGTTTTGCAGTTTGGATGAGATAATAGAAGATTGCCGATGCGGCCAACATGAAGTCCCATTGCCCCAGATCGCCACATGTCTCAATTGTCCAAATCTCAATTTGCCCCGCTCAAGAACGACACCTTCCTGCGCGCCTTGCTGCGCCAGCCTACCGACTACACGCCGCTGTGGCTGATGCGCCAGGCCGGCCGCTACCTGCCCGAATACCGCGCCACGCGCGCGCGCGCGGGTTCCTTCCTGGGGCTGGCCAAGAATCCTGACTACGCCACTGAAGTCACGCTGCAACCGCTTGAGCGCTACCCGCTGGACGCGGCGATCCTGTTCTCCGATATCCTGACCGTGCCGGATGCGATGGGCCTGGGCCTGTTCTTCGCCGACGGCGAGGGACCGAAGTTCGAGCGTCCGCTGCGCGACGAGAAAGCCGTGCTGGCGCTGCAGGCGCCGCAACTGGACAGCCTGCAATACGTGTTCGACGCCGTCACCCAGATTCGCACCGAACTGGACGGCCGCGTGCCGCTGATCGGCTTCTCGGGCAGCCCGTGGACGCTGGCCTGCTACATGGTCGAAGGCGGCGGCTCCGACGACTTCCGCACCGTCAAGACCATGTTGTACGACCGTCCCGACCTGATGCACCACATCCTCCGGACCAATGCAGCCGCCGTCGCCGCTTACCTGAACGCGCAGATCGATGCCGGCGCGCAGGCCGTGATGATTTTCGATACCTGGGGCGGAGCGTTGGCCGATGGCGTGTACCAGGGGTTTTCACTGCACTACATGCGTGAAGTCATGCGTCAGCTCAAGCGTGACAAGGACGGCGTCAAGATTCCGGCAATTGTTTTCACCAAGGGCGGAGGATTGTGGCTGGAACAGATTGCCGATATCGGCGCCGACGCCGTGGGATTGGACTGGACCATCAACCTGGCCGATGCGCGTCGGCGCGTCGGCGGCAAGGTAGCGCTGCAGGGCAACCTCGACCCTAACGTGCTGTTTGCAGGCCCTGCGCAGATCCAGGCCGAAGTGCGCAAGCTACTGGAATCCTTCGGCAAGCCCGAAGCCGGCGCCGGGCACGTGTTCAACCTCGGTCATGGCATTTCCCAGTTCACTCCGCCGGAGTCGGTCACGACCCTGGTGGAGGCGGTGCATCGTATCAGCCGGGAATTGCGCAGCTGATCTCCTGTTTGCAGGAAGCCGATAAATCGCTGAAAACAAAAGTACATACTCCCCGGCATGCGAAATGGTGCACATTGGGCCCGTGTACGGGCTCACTTATGCACACGGACAGGGCTTTCCTTAGTGGGAATCATTCATATCCATATTTGTAATGCGGTCGATTTTTGAATTTCATAAGCTATTGATTTCTAAGGAATTTGTTTCTTGCGCGGGATTTGTGCAAACTATCGAAACCCGCATGAAACGTGGGGTTCGGGGCTGTCAAGAGGCAGTTGCCCACAAAGTTATCCACAGGAATTGTGGATAGCTGAAAAAGCACTTATGAAACCGTGAGTTACATGCCTTTTTAACGTTTTACTTTAAAAATCGAGGCGGAATCCTACTCCACTGTCGGTGCCTTTCCCACAAAATTTGCTTGACAGAAAGTAGTGCGGACGATCTCGAGACGATACCTTTTCGGTGCGAAAAAGCGGACTTATGCACAAAAAGGCTTTTGTGCGAGGCAATAATAAAAATTTAAAAATAAATTTCATAGGCGCAGACATGTTTTGCAAGTCGTTGATTTTTATGGGTTTTAATTTTGCTTTTGATTTGGGCAATTTATTGAAACCCGCATCCAGACTGGGAAAAACGCTGTCAAGCCCGAGTTGTGCACAAAGTTATCCACAGGTTTTGTGGATAGTCTAAAAAGTAGTTACGAAACCGTTACTTAGGTCATCTTTTCAGGAATCACATTAAGTTCGTGGAACAACGCATCCTTCAGATCGTTCTCGATACCCCGCTTGACAGGACCTTCGATTACCGTTGGCGCCGCAACGGCGACGAGCCGCTGCCGCAAGTCGGCCAACTGGCGATCGTGCCCTTCGGCCGTCGCGAGGTTGCGGGCCTGATCATCGGCCTGGCCGAGCACACCGAGGTGCCGGCCGACAAGCTCAAGGACGTGCTGGCTGTGCGCAGCCAACTGGCGCCGCTGCCGCCGCAATGGCTGGCGCTGTGCGGCTTTGCCGCCGAGTATTACCAGCGCCCGCTGGGTGAAGTGGCCTTGCCCGGTTTGCCCAAGAACCTGCGCACCTTGACCACGACCGCGCTCGACCGTGCGATCAAGAAGCTGGCCAAGCTCGATATCGGCCATGACGGCAATCCGGTCAACACGCCGCAGTTGAAGCCTGAACAACAGGATGCCGTCGATGCCATCGCCGGCGCGCAGGGGTTTGCGCCGCTGCTGCTGTACGGCGTGACCGGCAGCGGCAAGACCGAGGTCTACCTGCAGGCGGCGGCGCGCATCCTGGCGCAGCACGAAGCAGCCGGCGAAGTTGCGCAGGTGCTGGTGCTGGTGCCTGAAATCAACCTCACGCCGCAGCTCGAATCGAATATCCGTGCGCGCTTCCCGGGCGTGCATGTGGTCAGCCTGCACAGCGGCCTGGCCGAAGGCGAGCGCACGCTCAGCTGGCTGGCGGCGCACCAGGGCCAGGCGCGCATCGTGCTCGGCACGCGGCTGGCGATCCTGTCGTCGCTGCCGCATCTCAAGCTCATCGTGATCGACGAAGAGCACGACCCCTCCTACAAGCAGCAGGAAGGCCTGCGCTATTCGGCGCGCGACCTAGCGGTGTGGCGCGCGCACCAGTTGGCGATTCCGGTGGTGCTGGGTTCGGCCACGCCTTCGCTGGAAACCTGGCAGCACGCCCAGGCCGGCCGCTACCGCAAGCTGCAACTGCGCGAGCGCGCGGTGCGCGACGCCGTGCTGCCCAAGGTCAAGATGATCGACATGGAGCGCGACCGTCCCAACGACGGCCTGACCTCGATGCTGGTGGCGGCGCTCAAGCTGCGTCTGGAGCGCGGCGAGCAGTCGCTGCTGTTCCTCAATCGACGCGGTTACGCGCCGGTGCTCAATTGCGATGCCTGCGGCTGGATCAGCAACTGCATGCGCTGCACTTCGTTCATGGTGCTGCACAAGCCCGAACGGCGCCTGCGCTGCCATCATTGCAGCCTGGAACTTTATATCCCCAAAGCCTGCCCGACTTGCGGCAACGTCGATCTGCAACCGTTGGGGCGCGGTACCCAGCGCGTCGAAGAAGGCTTGCAGGCGATGTTTCCGGAGGCGCGCATCCTGCGTATCGATGCCGATTCCACGCGCCTCAAGGGTTCGGCCCAGAACGCCTTCGACAGCGTGCACCGCGGCGACGTCGACATCCTGATCGGCACGCAGATGGTCGCCAAGGGGCACGACTTCAAGCGCCTGACGCTGGTGGGGGTGATGAATCCCGACACCGCACTGTTTTCGCACGATTACCGCGCCAGCGAGCGCCTGTTTGCACAGCTGATGCAGGTCGCCGGCCGCGCCGGTCGGGCCGGTCAGAAGGAGGGTGGTTCGCCCAGCGAAGTGCTGATCCAGAGCCGTTATCCGCATCATCCGTTGTACGGTGCGGTGGCCGCGCACGATTACGACGGCTTCGCCACGCAACTGCTCGAAGAGCGTCAGCAGGCGGCCTTGCCGCCGTTCATTTACCAGGCGCTGCTGCGCGCCGAGGCGGCCGAACTCGACGTCGCGCTGGCCTTCCTGCAGGACGCGTCGACTTGTCTGGAGCATCCCGGCATCACCATCAACGATCCCATCCCCATGACCATGACGCGCGTGGCCAACGTCGAGCGCGCCCAGCTGCTGATCGAATGTCCGTCGCGACCAGCCTTGCAGGCCTTCCTGCGCGACTGGATGGACGCTTTGCGTCAGATGAAGACGCGCGCCAAATGGTCGTTGGAAGTCGATCCGGTCGATATCTGAGCATGATCCGAGCATGATCTGAGCAAATTGCGTCCATCCGGCGCGCCCGTTCGTCGCATCAAAACCCCCGCCGCTCGTCGCCTTGATGCCATTCGTCGCATGGCGCTGGGACCGTTTGCGGGGCGTGCCTAACATCGCGGCATTCCTTTTCTTCTTCGTCCCGGGAGTCGCCATGTTGCAACAAATCATCATTCATACACCGCTGTGGGTCTGGGCCATGCTGGCCTTCCTGGTCTATCGCGGCTGGGTCGCCAGCGCCGATCGCGAAAGCCCGCTGTTCAAGGTGGCGCTGATCCCGCTGCTGTTGCTGGCCTTGTCGCTGCACGGTCTTTATGGGCAATCGCACGCGGACGGGCTGACCTTGGCTGCGGCCTCGCTGGCGGCGCTGGGCAGCGGCGTACTGAGCTGGATGGCGGCGGGACGCGCCGCCACTGCATCGAATATCAGGCCGCATCCACAGCGCGGCACGGTCTGGCTGCGCGGTAGCTGGTTGCCCCTGCTGATGATGGTCAGTGTGTTTGCGGTCAAATACACCGTGGCCGTGTTGCAAGCACAGCATTCCACGTATGTGCAGGGGGCCCGGTTCACGCTGGCGGTCAGCCTGTTGTACGGCCTGTTCATGGGCGTACCGATGGGCCGTTTGTTGCGCATCGTGCATCTTTATCGGCAAGCGCAGGCGCCGGCGGCCCAAGCCGCAGCCTGAGGCTGAAGCGCCACTCACGGGTGCTTACAAGATCGGCTTCAATCCCAGCGCGGCAAGCCGGTATAATCCGGGGTTTATATATTCATCAATGTGCGGCTGGCGTTGTCAGCGCTGCCGCCGACCCCATCTGTTCCCATGCTCGCCCAACAAAAACAACGCATCACCGAATTATTCCAGGCCGCCGTGGCTCCGCTGATCGAAGGCTCCGGCCTGACGCCGACGATCACGCTGGAGCGCCCGCGCGACCCCTCGCATGGCGACATCGCCTGCAACCTGGCCATGCAACTGGCCAAACCGCTCAAGAAGAATCCGCGTGAACTGGCCCAGGCGCTGGTGGACAGCCTGCTGTCCCAGCCCGGCCGCGAAGAACTGATTTCTTCCGCCGACATCGCCGGCCCCGGCTTCATCAACCTGCGTGTAGCTGACGCGGCCAAGCAGGCCGTGGTGAAAGTGGTGCTGGCTGAAGGCGCACAATACGGCAAGAGCAGTGCCGGCGCCGGCAAGAAGGTGCTGGTCGAGTTCGTCTCTGCCAATCCGACCGGTCCGCTGCACGTCGGCCACGGCCGCCAGGGCGCGCTCGGCGACGCCATGTCGGCGTTGCTGCAATCGCAGGGCTACGACGTCACACGCGAGTTCTATTACAACGACGCGGGCGTCCAGATCGCCACGCTGGCGACCTCGGTACAGGCGCGCGCCAAGGGTTTCAAGCCGGGCGACGCCGGCTGGCCCGAGTCGGCTTACAACGGCGACTACATCGCCGACATCGCTGACGATTTCAAGGCGAAAAAGACGGTCTCCGCCAGCGACGGCGAACCGGCCACCGCCAGCGGCGACGTCGACGACATCGAATCGATCCGCCGCTTTGCCGTGGCCTATCTGCGCCGTGAGCAGGACCTGGACTTGCAGGCCTTCGGCGTCAAGTTCGACAATTATTACCTGGAATCTTCGCTCTACACCGAAGGCAAGGTCGCCGCCGCGGTTGACGCCTTGATCAAGGCCGGCAAGACCTACGAACTGGACGGCGCGCTGTGGCTCAAGACCACCGACTACGGTGACGACAAGGACCGCGTCATGAAGAAGGGCGACGGCACCTATACCTACTTCGTGCCCGACGTCGCCTATCACATCACCAAATGGCAGCGCGGTTTCGGCAAGGTCATCAATATCCAGGGCAGCGACCACCACGGCACCATCGCACGCGTGCGCGCCGGCCTGCAGGCGGCCAACGTCGGCATCCCGCAAGGCTATCCGGACTACGTGCTGCACAAGATGGTTACGGTCATGAAGAACGGCGAAGAGGTGAAGATCTCCAAGCGCGCCGGCTCTTATGTCACGCTGCGCGACCTGATCGAATGGTCCAACGGCACCGAAGCAGAAGCGGGTGACCTGACTCGCGGCCGCGATGCCGTACGTTTCTTCCTGATCTCGCGCAAGGCTGACAGCGAATTCGTGTTCGACGTCGACGTCGCGCTGACCCGCAACGACGAAAATCCGGTCTACTACGTCCAGTACGCCCACGCGCGCATCTGCTCGGTGCTGAGCCAGTGGGCCGGCGATGAAGCCGCACTGGACCAGGTCGCCGACTTGTCGCCGCTGACCGCGCCGCGCGAAGTCAGCCTGCTGGCCAAGCTGGCCGAATATCCGGAAGCCCTGGCGCATGCGCTGCAGGAGCTGGGACCGCATCAGGTGGCTTTCTACCTGCGCGATCTGGCAGGCGAATTGCATAGCTACTACAATGCAGAACGCGTGCTGGTCGACGATGTCCCAACCAAGATGGCACGCCTGGCGCTCATGAGTGCGACCCGCCAGGTGCTGCGCAACGGCCTGGCATTGATCGGCGTCTCCGCCCCGACAAGAATGTAAACCTGTAATGAAGACACAAGTGAAACAACACCATCCGATTTTACGCAAGCAGGCCGGCGGCACGTTCCTCGGCCTGATCCTCGGTCTTATCGTCGGTCTCGGCATTGCCGTGGTCGTCGCGCTGATGATCACCAAGTCGCCGATTCCGTTCGTCAACAAGGTCACCAAACAGGAGCGCACCGAGCTGTCTCCGGGCCAGGCCTCCGATCCGAACAAGCCGCTGTACGGTAACAAGGACGTCGCCAAGGAAGCACCGCCGGCACCGAAGGCTCCCGACCAGGAAAAGCCGGCCCCTGAAGCCAAGAAGCCCGACACGCCGCCGGCGCCGAAGGTCGACGTGCCGAAGGACAAGGACAAGCTGGCCGCCATCACCAAGGAGCAGCCGGCCAAGACCGACAGCGCGGCGGACGACAAATGGACCTATTTCCTGCAGACCGGCGCCTTCCGCGAACAGGCCGATGCCGAGAACGCGCGCGCCAAGCTGGCACTGCTCGGTTTTGAAGCCAAGGTCAGCGAGCGGCCGTCCGACAACGGCACTTTGTACCGTGTGCGGATCGGCCCGATCAGCCAGCAGGAGACAGTGAACCGGATGCGCAGCAAGTTGTCTGACAGCGGCGTCGATGCAGCCATCGTCCGCATACCAAAATAAGGGCCGTTTTCGTTTTTGCCGTGGTTTAATTTCCCCCGGCATGGCGGCCCGCCATCATATTTATCGTCGAACACCTTGAGAAGGGGTTAAGAATTATGCGTTTGTTCCGTCACGCTCTCGCTGCCATCAGCCTGGGTTTGCTGGCCGTCTCGGCCGGCGCGTCTCCCGCCAATCCACAGAGCGGCACCGATTACCGTACGCTGGAGCAAGCCCAGCCGACCGAGTCGGGCAAGAAGATCGAAGTCACCGAATTTTTCTGGTACAGCTGTCCGCATTGCGCGGCCTTCGATCCTGCGCTGACCGCGTGGGTCAAGAAGCAGGGCGACAAGATTGTCTTCAAGCAAGTGCCGGTCGCTTTCCGCGAATCGTTCATCCCTCAGCAAAAGCTGTACTACGCGCTGGAAGCAATGGGCAAGACGGCGGAAATGAATCCGAAGATTTTCCAGGCCATCCACGTTGACCGTCAGCGCGTCGACACCGACAAGACCATCTTGGAATTCATCGAGAAGCAAGGCATCGACAAGCAGAAATTCCTCGACCTGTACAACTCCTTCGGCGTGCAGACCAAGGTGCGTCGCGCCTCGCAGTTGCAGGAACAGTACAAGATCGACGGCGTGCCGACCATCGCCATCGACGGTCGTTACCTGACCTCGCCATCGATCGCCGGCGCCTCCATGGCCAACCAGCCTGAGTCCATGCAGCAAGCCGCATCGCTGCAAGTGATGGACCATCTGCTGACCAAACTGGCGGCGGAAAAAGGCGCTGAAAAGCCTGCTGAAGCAGCCAAGCCGGCCAAGAAGAAATAAGCTTCACCGCGCCGAACACGGTCCGTCGCTCGCGAGAGGACGGGCCGTTTTTATTGGCGCGCATCGATAACAATTGGACCGAAGGGATTGTGCATGCAGCGAGTCTTCATCACCGGCGCATCAAGCGGGATCGGCGCAGCACTGGCCGCAGCGTATGCGCAGCAAGGCGCCGTGCTGGGCCTGGTCGCGCGTCGCCGCGACATGCTGGAGCAGTTGCGCGCCGGGCTCGCACATCCCGAGCGTCATCACTTGTACGTGCTCGACGTTACCGACCACGCCGCCTTGCAGCAGGCCGCGCAAGACTTCCTCGTCGCGGCCGGCGGGATTGAGGTGGTGATCGCCAATGCCGGCATTTCGCAGGGCACGCTGACGGAGTTCGCTGAAGACCTTCCAGTGTTCGAGCGCATCATCGCCACCAACGTGACGGCCACCGTCGCCACCTTCCATCCGTTCATCGCCGCCATGAAGCGGCAGCCGCGCCCGCAGGACTGCCGACTGGTCGGCATCGGCAGCGTGGCCGGCATTCGCGGCTTGCCCGGCGCCGAGGCGTATAGTGCATCGAAAGCGGCGGTCATCAGCTATTGCGAATCGCTGCGCATCGAGCTGCGCGCGAGCGGCATCAAGGTGGTGACGATTGCGCCCGGGTACATCGACACGCCGATGACGCAGGTCAATCATTACCGCATGCCCTTCCTGATGCCGGTGCAGAAATTCGCGGCGCGCGCGCTGGCCGCGATTGCCGCCGGCGACAGCTACCGTGTGATTCCATGGCAGATGGGCGTGGTCGCCAAACTGCTGCGCCTGTTGCCCAACAGCGTGTACGACTTCGCGTTTTCCAAAGCCCCGCACAAGAAACGAAATCTCTGAACGAGCAAGACCATGAAAATCATTTACGCCGGAACCCCTGAATTCGCCGCCGTCGCGCTGGAAGCGCTATACGCCGCAGGCCATGACATCACGCTGGTGCTGACCCAGCCCGACCGTCCCGCCGGCCGGGGCATGCAGCTGCAGGCCTCGCCGGTGAAGCAATGCGCGCTGGCGCACGGCACGCCGGTGGCGCAGCCGGTGTCGCTGCGCCTCGACGGCAAATATCCGGACGTCGCGCGCGAGGCGCACGAACTGCTGCGCAACACGCCGCACGACCTGATGATCGTCGCCGCCTATGGCCTGATCCTGCCGCGCAGCGTGCTCGACATACCCCGCCTGGGCTGCATCAACATCCACGGTTCGCTGCTGCCGCGCTGGCGTGGCGCCGCGCCTATCCATCGCGCCATCGAAGCCGGCGACAGCGAAACTGGCATCACCATCATGCAGATGGAAGAAGGCCTCGACACCGGCCCGATGCTGCTGATCGAGTCGTTGCCGATTGCTGCCGACGACACCACCGCCACGCTGCACGACAAGCTGGCGGCATTGGGCGGCAAGATGATCGTCGAGGCGGTGCGCAAGCTCGAGCAGGGCGAATTGCCGGCCACGCCGCAACCGGATGAAGGCGCCAACTATGCCGCCAAGGTGGGCAAGGAAGAAGCCGCGCTGGACTTCACGCAGCCGGCCACCGTGCTGGCGCGCAAGATTCGCGCGTTCAATCCTTTCCCGGGGGCGTCAGCGCAGTTTGCAACTCCTTCAGGCGACGTCACGGTCAAGCTGTGGCAAGCACAGGCGCTGGCTGAAAATACGGGCGCCACGCCCGGCAGCATCCTCGCCGCCAATGCGCACGACGGCGTCAAAGTGGCCTGCGGCGACGGTGTGCTGCACGTCACGGAGTTGCAAAAACCGGGTGGCAAGCGCCTGCAGGCGGCAGAATTCCTCAAGGGTTTTGCACTGGCGGACGGCGCGTTCCGATAAGGTAGACAAGGCAGTTTTCCGAGGGGCAGTAATGGATCAACTGGCGGCAATGCGGATCTTCAGGCGCGTGGTGGAAAGCGGCGGCTTCTCGGCCGCCGCCGACGCGCTCGACATCTCGCACACGGTGGTGTCGCGCCAGGTGCGCCAGCTCGAGGAGCTGCTCGGCGCGCAGTTGCTCAACCGCACCACGCGGCGCTTTTCGCTGACCGAAGTCGGCCAGCTCTACTACCAGCGCTGCATCGACATCATCGACCAGGTCGAAGACGCCGCGCGCGTGGTCTCGCATCATCATGCGCGTCCCGCAGGCGTATTGCGCATTAATGCGCCGATGGTGTTCGGCACGCTGGAAATGCCCAACTGGCTGCCGCAATTCATGCAGGCGTATCCCGAGTTGAAGGTCGACGTGGTCTGCAACGACCGCTTCGTCGACCTCATCAGCGAAGAGTTCGACGTCGGCCTGCGCATTACGCGTGCTTTGCCCGATTCGACGCTGGTGGCCAAGCGACTGGCGGTCAGCGACATGGCGCTGGTGGCGACCCCCGCTTATCTGGAAAAGCACGGCACGCCGCGTGAACCGAAAGATTTGCCGCAGCACAATTTTTTGGCGTATTCGCTCGCGTTGCAAACCACCGAACTGGTGTTCACCGGCCCCGACGGCCGCGAGCAACTGGTCAGCCTGAGCGGCAACGTCCAGGCCAACACCGGGCTGATCGTCTGCGCCGCCGCACGCGCCGGCATGGGCATCACGGCGTCGGCTACCTTCGTCGTGCACGAGGATCTGCGGCGCGGCGCGCTGGTGGAGGTGCTGCCCGAGTACCGCTTGCAGTCGCGCGACCTTTACGTGCTATATCCGCAGAACCACCACCTCTCGCCCAAGGTGCGGGCCTTTGTCGATTTCCTGACGGACTACTACGCCACGCCGCGCTGGCCTGTGTAGACCGCCGCACGGACAAAAAAAGGCTGCACCGTTGCCGGTGCAGCCTTTTTCATTCCTGCTTCAGATCTACTTCTTCTCGACCGGAACCAGATCGAAATGATCAGCCTGGTACTGGAACAACAGGCAGTCATCGCCCTTGGCGCAACCGCTGTAATGCGGCATGTTGGCGGGCAGGTTGTAGAACGAGCCGGTCGGATACTCGATACGCTTGCCGTCGATGACGGCGTAGAACGTGCCTTTCAGGACCACCGTGGGCAGGTTCTGCGTGTGCAGGTGATAAGGATTGTCCTTGCCCGCCGGGAAAATCACGAAGGCGTCGTAAGGACCCTTGCCGGTGATGCTGCCGCGCACGTCGGCCACCTTGATGCCGCCGGTGCCGGGCAGCTCGCGCCACTTCAGGTTGGCGGCCGGGAAGGAAACCAGGGGCTGGGCGGCAGGCTTGCCGGTTTTTGCGGTGTTGTCAGCGAAGCTGGCGCCGGCGGCGGCCAGCAACAGCAAGGCGCTTGCGATGTGTTTCATGTCTGTCCTTTGAATGTGGATGGATTTACTGCACTTGCAGTTTGAGGATGGCGGCGGTGTCGAGTACGTCGCCGAAGGTGTCGGCGATGGTCGTCAACGCACCGCGATGCAGGACGTCGTGGGTAATCACGCCGCCGCCCGGTGCATCGAGGTCGCGCGTAGCCGAAGCGTCGGCAGCGACGATCACGTCGTAGCCCGCGGGGACCGCATCGCGCGCGGCGCCGGCCACGCAGGCATGCGTCATCAGCCCAGCGATGATCAGCGTCTTGATACCCGCGGCTTTCAGTTGCGCATCGATATCGGTAGTCGGGAATACGCTGACCGAGCTCTTCTGCACCACGCGGTGGTGGGCGGCCGGCTGGATGTCCTTGTGGATGGCGACGGTATCGCCGTCCACCGCGAAGATCGGCGTGCCGGCCGGCGTCACGTGCTGAACGTGGAATACCGGCATGTGGTGGCGATCGGCGAAGGCGATCAGGCGTTTGGCGTTGTTCAGCGCCGCCACGCCGTCGGGGATCGGCATCTTGCCGCTGAAGTACTCATTCTGGAAATCAATGACCAGCAGCGCGGTGCCGGCGGCCTGCAAGGCGACCGGCGCGACGGCGCCGGCGATGGTGCGGATGGTTGGGTGCGACATGTTCTTCTCCTGGGTTGAAAGCGACAGGACGAAGAGTAGGCGAACGCGCGCCGCGCCAACAGTAGCGCGGCGTCACAAGATATGTGCGGAATCAGCACATATCCAAAGTACCCTCACTTGCGATAAACATGAGATATCGGTGGAGAATGGAATGATTTTCCAGCTGTCATTGTCAAGCAATCCAACCCAATTCAGCTTAAAGCGACATAGCTTGGGCCCAAGTCATTGACTAAAATTTGAGCCTTGCTTGGACAGTAAAAATGAGGATTGTCCGGTTGGAGTAGAAAGGAATTCAACATCAGGTCTCAAGGGCGCAAGTCTTTCACACATCTTTATGGAAGCCGCTGGATTATTAAAGGCGACCATCACTAAAGAGCCTGAGGGAATATCTGAAACACTAATGATTGGACATTCAGCGAATGTGTTGCCTTGTTTGGCAGGATCGTCGTCGACAAAGAACGCAATTTCTCCTTTGAGCATGGCACCAAGCCACATTCCTACGCCGTTTAATCCGAATACGCCAAGATTTCTCTGTTTTTTGTTATCAAGAATGTAGGGAGGTAAAGAGTTTGCCCACTCAATAGCCTCAACTGGATTTACCTGTGGTTTTCTTCTTGCATCCTTGGCGATGAAGCCTATTTCAATCGAACCTAATATGCCATCCATTCTGTCGATGATACTTAGACCAGAAAACGCAGCTAAGGTATTCAAGGAGTTTTCAGTGTAGTGAGAGCAATGTTCAAGGAAAAAGAAGTCCGAGTACACCAATTCAAAACACGGGACAATGACTAAAATAATCCCTTGCGGTTTGAGTAAAGCTGCCGCTTGTCTTAGGGTAGTGACCGGACTGGGAAGATGTTCTGCCACATGATTCAACGTGATCAGATCAAATCGTTCCTCTATCTTGTCCAAGCTATCACAATAAAAATTCGTGGCGCCATTCATTCTGATGAGCGCTTCTTTTTCATTGGTTATATCGAAACCAGCAAGTTTGAAACTTGGATGGATTTCAGAAAAAGCCTTGAGTAGGAAGCCACTTCCCGTTCCGACATCCAGAACGCTGACATCTGAGTTGTTGGATATGAATTTGGCGATATAGTTTGCGATATTACTCTCTCTGCATACTACTCCGCCATTGACTATATTCGTCTTTTTGCCACCACCCGGTAACGTATAGGATGATTTATATACATCTTCCAAGTGACGTTGATATTCGGCGTTCACGTCTTTTTGGACATGGTCGCAGTTGCTGCATTTATAAATGGCCAGAGGATACAACTTGTCCGCTCTCGAAGATGCGGTTTTCAAGTTATCCGCTATTTTTAGTAGCTTTCCGTTGCAAATGATGCAGCTTATTTCTTTCTGGGTCGTTAGTTCATCGTGCGTGCGCTCGTTCGTTTTCATCGCCTATCCGTTTTGAGAATTCGCAAAAAATTTGTTTATCACCACGCGCAGACGCGTTTTGTCAAAATTTTAAGATGTATGAAGTAATTTATATCAAAGCAATTCTTGCGGCAAATCGAGGCCAAGTTGCCTCAGCATGTCTTTCCGGCGCGCCTTGACGTCGTCGTCCGGGATCGGCCATTTTCGATAGATCGAGAGGAAGTCCAGCGCGATCGAGCCGCTGGCCTTGGCGTCGTTGTTGCGACTCTCGCCGGCATTGATATGCACCACCGGTCCGGAAATGTCGAGGAAGTTGAAGTCGTGCTTCAGTACCAGCGACAGCAGGTATTCCCAGTCTTCGTGACTGTCCAGGTTGGCGTCGAAACGGTTCTGTTTTGCCATCGAGGCCGGCAGGATGATGGCATTGTTGGGAATGAAGTTGCTGACCAGCAGGGTGCTGATTTCAGTTGTGTCGAGTGACATCTCGGTCGACGAAATCGTCTGCATGCCGTGCGGCGTGCGGATCTCCTTCAATTGCGTGTAGTTGACGTAATTGATCGCATCGTTGCGAAAGCCTGGCACGTTGGTCAGGTCGGCGAGGAAATTCTCGCGATAGCTGTCGTCGTCATCCAGGTACAGGATATAGCTGCCCCTGGCATGATGGACGCCTGCATTGCGTGTCTCCGCCGGACCTTTGGTCTGCGGCAGGACCAGGAAAATATCGTCTTCGCGCAGGAACCTGGCTGCGGTTTCCTTGGTTTCCAGGCTGCCTTCGTCGGCCACCAGGACAATTTCAAAGTCGGTGAAGGTTTGGGCAAGCACAGAAGTCAGCGCACGTGTTAACGTCTGCGGCCGCTTGTGCGTCGTGATCACGATGGAGAACAGAGGTGTTTTGGTCATGACAGCTGAGTTATCGGGGATGGGACCGCAAGAGGGCGGAATATCAGTTTCTCATGCTTTTTATCCCTGAATCCTTCCGATTTCAGGGGAAAAGTCGATGTATTCATGAGTTTGCCTGCCTTGGAGCGTCTCCGAATCCTGATTCCACGCCGGAAGAAATTTCGTCAGTCGGTGCGTATTTGCGCCAGCGCCTGCCAAAACAGCGTGGCGCCGCGATGCACGTTGTCATTCCAGTGGTCGGCCGCATCGTCGTCTGCAGCATCCGTGATGAACTTGAATGCACGCCAGGGGACGCCATATCGATGACATGTGTGCGCGATGGCGAATAGTTCCATATCAACAACATCCACCTCTTGTTCGACCAGCCAGGGATCGGTGACGGTGACGAAGCTGTCGCCGGTGCCGCAGCGGGCGTTGCCATGGCCGGAGGTGTAGCAGCCCGGTTCGTCCGACAAGGGCGTAATGCCGCGCGCGGCCAGCGGGATGGCCAGCATGTCGCGCTGGATGACGCTGGCGATGTCAAGCAGGCCGTCGAGGTCCGGATTAATCTTGCCCGCGGTGCCGAAATTGATCACCAGTTGCGGCCGGTGCTGCAAAATGGCCGCTGTCGCGGTGGAGGCGGCGTTGATCTTGCCCACCCCCGGTATAGATTACGCCCACGCCGGCGGGAGCGGCAGCGGCATTGAGTTCGGAGGCGAGGGCGGTCAGCACCAGGATTTTCTGTGTCATTGCGGCGTGTCGGTATCCATTGTTTGTGAGAGCAGCGTGACGGTCGGCCAAGGCTCGGGCGGGCGTTTCACGTATAATTTCAAGTCTTAACCGATTTGATGAACCCGGCATGTTGCGTGACCGGGTTTTTGCATTCGGCTTGCATTATTCCACACTGTTTCACACTGAAGAATCTCGCCATGAAGCCAAACGATCTGTGTCAAACCGAACTGCTGTTGCGTGACCTGATGTCGCAGCGCATCCTGATTCTGGACGGCGCCATGGGCACCATGATCCAGCAGTACAAGCTGACGGAAGAAGACTATCGCGGCGAGCGCTTCAAGGACTTCAGCGTGCCGGGCAAGGAGTTGTTCGTCAAGGGCAACAACGAGTTGCTGAGCCTGACCCAGCCGCACATCATCCAGGAAATCCACGAGCAGTACCTGGCCGCCGGCGCCGACCTGATCGAGACCAATACCTTCGGCGCCACCTGCGTGGCACAGGACGACTATCACATGGCGCATCTGGTCTACGAGATGAACGTGCAGTCGGCCAAACTGGCGCGCGCCGCCTGCGACAAGTATTCGACACCCGACAAGCCGCGCTTTGTCGCCGGCGCGCTCGGCCCGACGCCGAAGACCGCATCGATTTCGCCGGACGTCAATGATCCCGCCGCGCGCAACGTCACCTTCGATCAACTGGTGACCTCGTATCTGGAACAAACGCGTGCATTGGTCGAAGGCGGCGCCGACGTCCTGCTGGTGGAAACCATCTTCGACACGCTCAATTGCAAGGCCGCACTGTTTGCGATCGACGTGTTCTTTGAAGAATCGGGCAAGCGTTTGCCGATCATGATCTCGGGCACCGTCACCGATGCGTCTGGCCGCATCCTGTCCGGTCAGACCGTGCCTGCCTTCTGGCATTCGATCCGCCACGCGCGGCCGTTGACCGTCGGCCTGAACTGCGCGCTGGGTGCGGCGCTGATGCGTCCCTATGCGGAGGAGCTGTCCAAGATCGCCGATACCTTCGTCTGCATTTATCCCAACGCGGGTTTGCCCAATCCGATGAGCGACACCGGCTTCGATGAAACGCCGGACGTCACTTCGTCGTTGCTGAAAGATTTCGCCGAAAGCGGTTTCGTCAACGTCGCCGGCGGCTGCTGCGGCACTACGCCCGCGCACATCAAGGCGATCGCCGACACGGTGGCAACGATTGCACCGCGCAAGGTCCCGGAAGGTAAGCACGAGATGCTGTTGTCGGGTCTGGAACCGTTCATCATCAACGACCAGTCGCTGTACGTAAACGTCGGCGAGCGCACCAACGTCACCGGCTCCAAGGCCTTTGCGCGCCTGATCCTCAACGAACAATACGACGAAGCGCTGGCGGTGGCGCGCCAACAGGTCGAGAACGGCGCCCAGATCATCGACATCAACATGGACGAAGCGATGCTCGATTCGCAGGCGGCCATGACGCGTTTCCTCAACCTGATCGCTTCCGAGCCGGACATCGCGCGCGTGCCGATCATGATCGACTCGTCCAAATGGTCGGTCATCGAAGCCGGGCTCAAGTGCGTGCAGGGCAAGTCCATCGTCAACTCGATTTCGATGAAGGAAGGCGAAGAGAAATTCCTGCACGAAGCCAAGCTGTGCCGCCGCTACGGCGCCGCGGTGATCGTCATGGCTTTCGATGAAGTCGGCCAGGCCGATACCTACGAGCGCAAGATCGAGATCTGCGAGCGCGCCTATCGCCTGCTGGTCGACAAGGTCGGCTTCCCGCCGGAAGACATCATCTTCGATCCGAATATTTTCGCGGTCGCCACCGGTATCGAAGAGCACAACAACTACGCCGTCGACTTCATCGAAGCGACGCGCTGGATCCATCAAAACCTGCCTTACGCCAAGATCAGCGGCGGCGTGTCCAACGTCAGCTTCAGCTTCCGCGGCAACGATCCCGCGCGTGAAGCGATCCACACCGTGTTCCTGTACCACGCCGTCAAGGCCGGCATGACCATGGGGATCGTCAATGCCGGCATGATCGGCGTGTACGACGACTTGCCGGCCGAATTGCGCGAAGCCGTCGAAGACGTGGTGCTGAACCGCCGTCCGGACGCCACCGAGCGCATGATCGACATCGCCGCCACATTGAAAGCCGGCGACAAGAAGGAAGAAGCCACACTGGAATGGCGCAGCGAACCGGTCGAGAAGCGTCTGGCGCATGCGCTGGTGCTCGGCATCACCCAATGGATTGTCGAGGACACCGAAGAAGCGCGCCAGAATCTATTGAAAAGCGGCGGCCGTCCGATCCACGTGATCGAAGGTCCGTTGATGGACGGCATGAACGTGGTCGGCGACCTGTTCGGCCAAGGCAAGATGTTCCTGCCGCAGGTGGTCAAATCGGCGCGCGTGATGAAACAGGCCGTCGCGCATCTGATTCCCTTCATCGAAGAAGAGAAGCGCCTGATCGAACAGGAAACCGGTGTCGTCGCCAAGCCCAAGGGCAAGATCGTCATCGCCACGGTCAAGGGCGACGTCCACGACATTGGCAAGAACATCGTCTCGGTGGTCCTGCAATGCAACAACTTTGAAGTCGTCAACATGGGCGTGATGGTGCCGTGCTCGCAAATCCTGGCCAAGGCCAAGGAAGAGAAGGCCGACATCATCGGCCTGTCCGGCCTGATCACGCCGTCGCTGGAAGAAATGGCCTACGTCGCCAAAGAGATGCAGCGCGACAGCTACTTCAGCGGCGTCAAGATGCCGCTGCTGATCGGCGGCGCCACCACTTCGCGCGCGCATACCGCGGTCAAGATCGCGCCGAATTATTCCGGCCCGGTGGTCTACGTGCCCGATGCGTCGCGCGCCGTCTCCGTGGCGCAATCGCTGCTGACGCCGGAGCAAAAGGATCAGTACATCGCCGACATCGCGACCGACTACGAACGCATCCGCGAGCAGCACGCCAACAAGAAGGCGGTGCCGCTGGTGACGATCGCCGCCGCGCGCGACAACAAGATGCAGCTGGAATTCGCACCGGTCAAACCGAAGTTCATCGGCCGTCGCGTGTTCAAGAACGTCGACCTGGCGACGCTGGCGAAATATATCGACTGGGGCCCGTTCTTCCAGACCTGGGACCTGGCCGGTCCGTACCCTGCAATCCTGAAAGACGAAGTGGTCGGTGAAGCCGCCACCAAGGTTTTCGAAGAAGCCCAGGCCTTGCTGAAGAAAGTCATTGACGGCCGCTGGCTGACCGCCAACGGCGTTGTCTCGCTGCTGCCGGCCAATACCGTCAACGACGACGACATCGAGATCTACACTGATGACACGCGCACGCAAGTGGCGCTGACCTACTACGGCGTGCGCCAGCAGACCGAGAAGCCGGTGATCGACGGCGTGGCGCGTCCGAACCAGTGCCTGGCCGATTTCATCGCGCCGAAGGCATCCGGCATCGCCGACTACATCGGCATGTTCGCTGTTACTTCCGGTCTCGGTATCGAGAAGTACGAGAAGCGTTTTGAAGACGCGCACGACGACTATTCCTCGATCATGCTCAAGGCGCTGGCCGACCGTCTGGCCGAAGCCTTTGCCGAGTATCTGCATGAGCGCGTGCGTACCGATCTGTGGGGCTATGTGCCGCAGGAGTCGTTGAGCGCGGAAGAGCTGATCAAGGAAAAATACGTCGGCATCCGTCCCGCCGCCGGTTATCCGGCTTGCCCGGAACACACGGTCAAGGCCGAGGCCTTCAAGGTCATGCAGTGCGACGAAATCGGCATGACCGTCACCGAGTCGTATGCGATGTTCCCGGGCGCTTCGGTGTCGGGGTTCTACTTTGCGCACCCCGATTCCAAGTACTTCGTGGTCGGCAAGATCGGCGACGACCAGGTAACCGACATGGCCGCGCGCCGCGGCGTCAGCAAGGACGACGTCGAGCGCTGGCTGGCGCCGAACTTGTCGTGATCGCGGTTTTCACTTAACCTTCCTTCATTCAGTTTTTTACTTCGCGCCATGATCGATTCCGCCGACAACGTCACTCACATGTTGCCCGTCACCGGGCCGATGCGCCTGAACTTCTTTACCGACCAGCCCGATGCGGCGCGGCTGTTCGTGGCCGACCTGACCCAGGATTTGCTGGGCGACTGGATCGTCACGCAATGCTGGACCGGCAAACCGCAGGCGCGCGGCGGCGGCCGAGTGACCGTGGTCAACGACCAGGAAGCGGGCTTCAAGATGATTCAGAAGATCGCGCAAAAGAAGGAAAAGGGCGGCTATCGCCTGATCTGACACGCCATCGCCGACGATGAAAAGACAGCTTGCAAACGGAGAGATTTATCTCTCCGTTTGCTTTTCCGGCATCGTATTTTGGCCTCGCCTGCATGCCCGGGCGTCTCGTGTTAGGCTGTCCACCGCTGTTAAATTGACGATAGTGTTGTTGCATTGACCATGCCGTCGCGATTCAATAGCGGGAGACAAAATAACTGAACGAGACGGAGAACCCGCGCGTGACTTCCACCCCTGCAGCACAATCCGCTTTTAAAAACGATCCCGAAAAAAATCACGACGGCAATTCCGGCGCCGACTCCTCCTATGCAGTCGTGCGCCTGCTGATCACGCTGGTGCTGATGGTGATCGGCGCCAGCGGCATGTACGTGGTCGCCGTGGTGTTGCCGGCGGTGCAGGCCGAATTCGGCGTCGCACGCGGGGTGGCGTCGATGCCCTACACCTTGTCGATGATCGGCTTCGGCATCGGCGGCATGCTCATGGGCAAGCTGGCCGACCGTTTCGGCGTGATGATTCCGCTGCTGGTCGGCGCCGTGTGCCTCGGCCTCGGTTTTATCCTCGCGGGCATGGCGCCCAACATCATTGTCTTCACGCTCGCGCACGGCTTGCTGATCGGCTTGTGCGGCAGCTCGGCGACTTTCTCGCCGCTGATCGCCGATACTTCGCTGTGGTTCGTGCGCCGGCGCGGCATCGCGGTGGCGGTGTGCGCCAGCGGCAATTACCTGGGCGGCGCGATCTGGCCGCCGATCGTGCAGCATTTCGTCGATACGGTGGGCTGGCGCCAGACCTATTTCGGGCTCGGCGTGGTGTGCTTCATCGTCATGGGCGGACTTGCGCTGCTGATGCGCCGCCGGCCGCCGGTGGCGGTTGCGGCCGCTGCGCGCAACGGCGTCAGCCTGACTTCGGAGCGTCCGTTCGGCCTCCCCATGGGCAAGGCGCAACTGCTGCTGTGTGTGGCCGGTATCGCCTGTTGCGTGGCGATGGCGATGCCGCAGGTGCATATTGTCGCCTACTGCGGCGACCTCGGCTATGGCGCCGCGCGTGGCGCGCAGATGCTGTCGCTGATGCTGGCGTGCGGCGTCGTGAGCCGGCTGATTTCCGGATTGATCTGCGACCGCATCGGCGGCTTGCGCGCGCTGCTGCTTGGTTCGGCGCTGCAGGGGATTGCCTTGCTGCTGTTCCTGCCGTTCGATGGACTGGTATCGCTGTACGTGATCTCGGCCTTGTTCGGACTGTTCCAGGGCGGCATCGTGCCGTCCTACGCCATCATCGTGCGCGAATACTTCCCCGCCTCGGAAGCCGGCGGCCGGGTCGGCGCTGTCATCATGTGCACCATGCTCGGCATGGCGCTGGGCGGGTGGATGTCGGGCCAGATTTTCGACCTGACCGGTTCGTATCACGCCGCCTTCGTCAACGGCATCCTGTGGAATCTGCTCAACTTCAGCATCTGCATGTTCCTGCTGCGACGCACCCTGCGCAGCAAGAACAATGGCGGCAGCGGCGGTTTGCAGACTGCAGGCGCATAGGGACAAAGTGCGCCGCCGGTTTGATTTGGCGGCGCTCCTGCATTACGCTACGGGGAATGCAGGCGACCGCCTGCTCTCCCTCGCTCCTTGGGCCCCAGATGCTGATCATTTTCCTCAAAGCCGTGCTGCTGATTCCGGTGACGCTGTTGCCTATCCTTAATCCGCTTGGCATCGCCCCGGTATTCGCCAACCTGCTCGGTGACGTGCCGCGCCAGATCGAAAACCGCGTGGCGCGCCAGGTGGCGATCAATTGCTGGTTCCTGCTGGTAGGGGCGATTTTCATCGGCTCGCACGTACTGGCGTTCTTCGGCATTTCGCTGCCGATCGTGCGCATCGGCGGCGGCATCCTGGTGGCGGTATCGGGCTGGAAGTTGCTCAGCGATGGCGGCAACGACGCGGCGATTCCCAAGCAGGTGGCCAAGGCTTACGACGACGAATCGAATGAAGAGTTGAAGGCGCGCAGCTTCTATCCGATCAGCTTCCCGCTGACGGTCGGCCCCGGCACCATCGCCGCGTCGATCACACTCGGCGCCAACACGCCGGCGCGGCTGGTGGACTGGGTCATGTCGATCGGCAGTGCGGCGCTCGGTTCGGCGCTGACGGTGCTGGTGATTTACCTGTGTTACCGCTCGGCCAACAAGATCGTCAGCCTGCTCGGCCGCCTCGGCACCATGGTGGTATTGCGCTTGTCGGCCTTCATCCTGCTGTGCATCGGCATCCAGATCTTCTGGTCAGGATTCACCGGTTTGCTGGTGGAGACGGGGATGCTGCCGCCCTAGGCGGCCTCAATGAAGCAGGCCGCGCTCGCCAAGCAGGTCCTGCACCAGTTCCAGCCGCAGCACGGGATTGTCGAGCGCCAGCAAGCCTTGCTTCTGCTCCACGCTCATCGGCAGCATTTCACTCCAGCGGTTGGCGACCCAGCCGCAATCGTCGAGACGATACGGCGCTGCCACCGGGATGTCGCTTTCCGGAATGGAATGGTTCTTCAGCGACGCCAACAAATTCATCAGCGCAGTGACGGTGTTCTGCAATTCGTCGGGAATCGCAACGGTCTGGTCGTTCTCCAGCGGTTCCACCTGCGCCATCCACAGCCCGTGCTTGAGTTGCTCTTTGGCGGCGATGCGAAAGCGCGAAGTGCCGCTGCAGGAAATGCGCAGCAAGCCCTGCACCGGCGCCGACCACTCCTTGATATGCGCCAGCGTACCGACGGACACGAAGCTTTCGACTTGGCCGGGCTTGCGCACTTCGTTGCCGGCGGTCAATGCGACCACGCCGAACGAGGTGCCGTTGGCGATGCATTTGTTGATCATGTCCAGGTAGCGGACTTCGAAGATCTGCAACGGCAGCCGGCCGTCAGGAAACAACGCCGAGCCTAGCGGGAAAAGCGGGATGGTTTCCATATGTTCAGGTAACGCTTTGTAATTCCTAAGTGCGCAGTACGTAACGGTTGTCGCTGATGCACTCATAGCGCTGCACGATGTAGCCGTTGTCGTCGACGCTCTCCAGATAGACGTCGAATTGCCACAACCGCGCCATGTGGCGCAGGACTTCGTTGGTGCTGTCACCCAGCGAACGGCCGTCGCTGCGGAAATGGCGCAATGTCAGGCTGCGGTTGCCGCGGGTGTTGACCGACCATACCTGGATATTGGGCTCGCGGTGATTGATGTCGTACTGGCGCGACAAGGCCTGGCGCACGTACTGATAGCCGCTGTCGTTGTGGATGGCCGAGACTTCCAGCTCGCTGCGGCTTTCGTCGTCGAGCACGGCGAACATGCGCATGTCGCGCATGAGTTTCGGCGACAGGTATTGCGCGACGAAACTCTCGTCCTTGAAGTTGCGCATAACGTAATGCAGCGTATCGAGCCAGTTGCTGCCGGCCATGTCGGGAAACCACTGCTTGTCTTCGGCGGTCGGGTTTTCGCAGATGCGACGGATGTCGCTCATCATCGAGAAACCCAGCGCGTAAGGGTTGATGCCGTTGTAGTACGGTTTGGTGATCGGCGGCTGGAATACCACGTTGCTGTGCGAATGCAAGAATTCCATCATGAAGCCGTCGGTCAGCTTGCCCTGGTCGTACATGGTGTTGAGCAAAGTGTAGTGCCAGAACGTGGCCCAGCCTTCGTTCATGACCTGGGTTTGCCGCTGCGGATAAAAATACTGGCCGACCTTGCGCACGATGCGGATGACTTCGCGCTCCCAGGGCTCCAGCAGCGGCGCATTTTTTTCGGCGAAATACAGCAGGTTTTCCTGCGGCTCGGCGGGGAAGCGTTCTTCCGTCTGCGTGGCGGCGGTTTCCTTTTTGGCCGGCAACGTACGCCACAATTCATTGACCTGGGATTGCGCATAGGCTTCGCGCTCGCGCTGCTGGGCGCGCTCCTGCGCCAGCGACATGCGCTGCGGGCGCTTGTAGCGATCGACGCCGTAGTTCATCAGCGCGTGGCAGGAGTCGAGCAATTCCTCCACGCGATCGAAGCCGTATCGTTCTTCGCATTCGGCGATGTAGCTCTTGGCGTAGACCAGGTAATCGATGATGGCGCTGGCGTCGGTCCACAGCTGGAACAGGTAGTTGCCCTTGAAGAAGGAATTGTGTCCATACGCCGCATGCGCCACCACCAGCGCCTGCATGGTCATCGTGTTCTCTTCCATCAGATACGCGATGCAGGGATTGGAATTGATCACGATCTCGTACGCCAGGCCCATCTGGCCGCGCTTGTAATCGCGCTCGGTGGCGAGGAAATGCTTGCCGAACGACCAATGGCGATAATTCACCGGCATGCCCGAGGAGGCATAGGCGTCCATCATCTGCTCGGCCGAAATGATCTCCAGCTGGATCGGATAGATATCCAGCTTGTAGCTCGCCGCCACCTTGGCGATTTCCTCGTTGTAGCGCTCGATCAACTCGAAGCTCCAGTCCGAGGGGCAGGGCAGGGGATCATGCTTAGTCGGCGGCGTGAGAGGTGTGTTCAGTCGCGTATTCATGCATGGACCTGCTTTTCAAAAAGTTCGCGGAAGACCGGATAGATCTCGGACGAGGATTGCACCTTCTTCATCGCGAAGTGCGGATGCTCGTGCAGCAGTTGCGTGTATTCGGTCCACAGATTCTGTTCCGGCTCGGCCACCTGGATGTACGCGAAGTAGCGGCACATCGGCAGGATCGCTTCTTCCAGAATGGAGCGGCATTTCGGCGAGTCGTCATTCCAGTTGTCGCCGTCGGAAGCCTGGGCGCCGTAGATGTTCCATTCGCTCGACGGATAGCGTGTCCTGATGATGTCCTGCATCAGCTCCAGCGCGCTGGAGACCACCGTGCCGCCGCTTTCCTGCGAATGGAAGAAGGTGTCCTCGTCGACCTCATCGGCGCGCGTGTGATGGCGGATGAAAACCACCTCGATGTGTTCGTAATTGCGCGTCAGGAAAAGATAAAGAAGTATGAAGAAGCGCTTCGACAAGTCCTTGCGCTGTTCATCCATCGACCCCGAGACATCCATCACGCAAAACATCACAGCGCGGCTCGACGGCTGCGGCTGGCGCACACGATTGACGTAGCGCAGGTCGAACGGATCGATGAAGGGGATGCGCCAGATGCGGCCCTTGAGATGATGGATTTCTTCTTCCAGCAGCAGGATTTCCGGACGCCTGTCGTCGGGATCCTTCTTCATGTCGCACAACTGCTCTTCCAGCTCGCGCAGCTTGGCCACCAGCGGGCCGCCCAGCGCGATGCGCCGGCCCAGCGAACTGCGCAGCGAACGGACGATATCGATGTTGTTGGGTGAGCCGTCGACCGAATAGCCGGCGCGCATGTTCTTCCAGTTGGGAATCGACATCAGGTTGGTCTGGATCAGGCGCGGCAATTCCAGGTCTTCGAAGAAGTACTGCATGAATTCTTCACGCGACAACTCAAAGGTGAAATCATCCTGACTTTCGCCTTCGTTGCTGGCGGTGCTGCCGCCGTCGCCGGAGCCGCCGCTGCGGCGCGGGATGCGATCGCCCTGCAGATAGTCCTGATTGCCCGGGTGCACGATTTCGCGCTTGCCGCCGCGGCCGTGATGGAAGGCCGGTTCGGAAATATCCTTGCGCGGAATGCTGATGCTCTTGGAGTTCTCGATGTCCTTGATGCTGCGGTCGCGTACCGCTTCAGTAACGGAGCGACGGATGTCGCTACGGAAGCGCCTCAGGAAGCGCTCCCGGTTGGCGATGCTTTTGTTCTTGCCAGCTAGCCTGCGGTCGATGATCTGATGGAGCAAATCCGTTCTCCTGCTAGTGGTACAACGGGCGGGCTGCCGTTAGGTGACGCTATCTGTCATAGGCAACCCGCTTCCCCAGGTTCACGAGGATTTGCGCACGCGCAAATACCATTCGCACAGCAAGCGCACCTGCTTCGGCGTGTAACCCTTGCTGACCATGCGATTGACGAAGTCTTCGTGCTTCTGCATTTCTTCGGTCGAACCCTTGGCATTGAAGGAAATCACCGGCAGCAGGTCCTCGGTGTTGGAGAACATCTTTTTCTCGATCACCACGCGCAGTTTTTCATAGCTGGTCCACAGCGGATTCTTACCGCCGTTGTTGACGCGCGCACGTAGAACGAAGTTGACGATCTCGTTACGGAAGTCTTTCGGATTGCTGATGCCGGCCGGTTTCTCGATCTTTTCCAGTTCGGCATTGAGCGCCGCGCGGTCGAAGCTTTCGCCGGTATCGTGATCGCGGAATTCCTGGTCCTGGATCCAGAAGTCGGCATACGTGACATAGCGGTCGAACACGTTCTGGCCGTACTCGGAATACGACTCCAGGTACGCGGTCTGGATTTCCTTGCCGATGAACTCCGCATAGCGCGAGGCCAGTGTGTCCTTGACGAAGGACAGATACTTTTGCTCCTGCTCGGGCGGGAACTGCTCGCGTTCGATCTGTTGCTCCAGCACGTACATCAGGTGCACTGGGTTGGCGGCGATTTCTGTGGTGTCGAAGTTGAAGACGCGCGACAGGATCTTGAACGCGAAGCGGGTCGAGATGCCGGTCATGCCTTCATCGACGCCGGCATAGTCGCGGTATTCCTGATACGACTTGGCCTTGGGGTCGGTATCTTTCAGGTTTTCGCCGTCATATACCTGCATCTTGGAAATCAGGCTGGAGTTTTCGGGCTCGCCCAGGCGCGTGAGGATGGAGAACTGCGCCATCATCTTCAGCGTGCCCGGCGCGCAGATGGCTTTGGCCAGCGAGGAGGTGCGCAGCAGCTTTTCATAGATGCGGATTTCTTCCGACACGCGCAGGCAATACGGCACCTTGACGATGTAAATGCGGTCGAGCAGCGCTTCGTTGTTCTTGTTGTTGCGGAAGGCCTTCCATTCCGATTCATTGGAGTGGGCCAGGATGACGCCGTCGAACGGAATCGCGCCGAAGCCTTCAGTGCCCTTGAAGTTGCCTTCCTGAGTCGCAGTCAGCAGCGGATGCAGCACCTTGATGGGTGCCTTGAACATTTCGACGAATTCCAGCAAGCCTTGGTTCGACAGGCACAGGCCGCCGGAATAGCTGTAGGCGTCGGCGTCGTCCTGCGAGTATTGCTCGAGCTTGCGGATGTCGACTTTGCCGACCAGCGTGGAAATATCCTGGTTGTTCTCGTCGCCCGGTTCAGTCTTGGAAATGGCGATCTGGCGCAGGATCGACGGATAGCGCTTGACCACGCGGAACTGGCGGATGTCGCCGTTGAATTCATGCAGGCGCTTGACGGCCCACGGACTCAGGATGGATTTGAGGTAGCGGCGCGGGATGCCGAACTGCTCTTCCAGGATTTGCCCGTCTTCTTCGTAATCGAACAGGCCCAGCGGCGATTCATTGACCGGCGAACCTTTGATCGAATAGAAAGGGATGTGCTCCATGAGCTGTTTCAGTCGCTCGGCGATGGACGATTTGCCGCCGCCGACCGGGCCCAGCAGATACAGGATCTGCTTCTTTTCTTCCAGGCCTTGGGCCGCATGGCGGAAGTAGGCGACCACTTGCTCGATGACTTCTTCCGCGCCGTAGAACTCCTTGAAGGCGGGATAGACCTTGATCACCTTGTTGGCGAACAAGCGGGACAACCGGGGATCTTCGCGCGTATCGACCTTTTCAGGTTCGCCAATCGCCATCAGCATGCGTTCTGCGGCCGATGCATACACAGCCGGATCGTTCTTGCAAAGACTCAGATACTCTTCAAGCGAAAATTCTTCTTCTCTGGTTTTGTCAAAGCGACTCGCAAAGCTGCTGTAGATATCCATACCACCTCCGTAACTTCAATGAGACAACAAATTGAATACGTGCGTTATGTTTTTAGATTTATCGACCGCGGTTCCCTGAGCATCAACTCCTGGCCAGTTTCAGCAGGTTTCACTATCATGCGCGGCATTGGATTTCTCAATGCATCTTCAACGTGTTCGCAATACGTTTTTCAACGCAGCGACGCTGCACGCGACCTTATGAATTTGGACCGGAAAACAAAATTTTCGTTTTTATTCTATTCCTTTTTTTCTGAAGTCATCACGCTGCTTTTGTTTCAGCGTACTGCTAAATGATTTTCCCGTAGTCGAAAACAACTGCCGTTTTCGGAGCCAGCTTTTCGATATGCAAACGCGTCTGAATTGTGCATCGCATTTTTGCTGTTCCCTTGTTCGTTAAATGGTTGAGGGCGAGCCACGGTTGACCTTGTTACGTAATTCAGGCGCACTGCCGTGCAAGCGAATCGGAGCAGGCCTTTGCGCGCTTGTCGGCTGATGTCGGGAGCAGCGCGCATGGCGTCCATTTTTTGGCATCGGAACCCCTCGCAACACGCCATGCAAGTTTGATGCCGGGAAATACCCTGTGGGCGGAACGGGAATGCCAAGAAGGTCGATATCAATGGAAGTAGGGCTGGAATATTTTTTCGATTGCACGGCCGAAACGTTGCTTTTTTACCATGTGACCGCTTCGCAACGCTTAACTCGATAGCTTTCCGGCAAGCTTTGCCATGTTTTTGATAGATGACCTTCATGGACTTACAGGGAAAATCGCTCTCGACCGCGTTCCGAGGGCGTTCTCAAGCGATCTGCGGTGAAAGCTCGGAATAGATAAGTCATTGACAAACAAGTGAAAAATGCAGTCTAATTCAGGGTTCACCATCCGTTGAATTGCGTTCGTGCTGTGGCCTTGCGGTTTCGGCTCTCAAATGTCTCTCTGATCTACAGGAAGAGGCACGCGCAAAAAAACAGAAATTCCGCGGAGATTCCGAAGTATTTTTGCCGATTATTGATTAAGTAAGCGAGTCCAACATGAAACGTACCTACCAACCTTCCGTCGTGCGTCGCAAGCGTACCCATGGTTTCCGTGCCCGTATGGCAACCCGTGGTGGCCGCGCTGTCATCAACGCACGCCGCGCCAAGGGCCGCAAGCGCCTGGCAGCTGTTTGATCCAGGCAATAGCCAGAATCAGTGCGCTGCTGTTCGTGTGACAGGCGATCGTTCCTATCTCTACTCACGCGATCAGAGAATCGTTAAAACGGATGAGTTTTCATCCGTTTTTCGTTTGCGACCGGTGTATCGGACTGCCCATTTCGTCCTGTACGCGCGCAACAACGACTTGCCGCTAGCACGTCTGGGTGTCGTTGCCGCCAAACGCATGGCGCCGCGCGCGGTCACCCGGAACACGATCAAACGCGTTACCCGCGAATTGTTCCGGCAAACGGCATTGGCATTGCCCCAGGTGGATTGCATCGTGCGCTTGTCGAAACCGGTCAACAGCAAGAGCGGACCGGCGACCAACGCCAGACTCAAAGCGGAATTGCGCGGCGAGTTGTCACAGTTGTTTGCATTTTTGCTGAACGCGACCGCGTTTGCCAGGAAGCCGGAAAATACGTGATGAAAACGCCTTTACTCCTGCTGTTACGCGCCTACAAGCTGGGAGTGAGCCCCTATCTCGGGCAGAATTGCCGTTTTTATCCCAGCTGTTCCGACTACGCCGCCGAAGCCATCCGCCTCCATGGCGCCTGGAAGGGCAGCGTGCTGGCCGGCAAACGCCTGTGCAAATGCCATCCCTGGCATCCCGGCGGACTCGATCCGGTACCTGAGTCCACCACATCAGATTCCTCCTCTCCCACTGTAGCCGCTGGCGGCTGCAGCCACTCCTGATTTATTGGTCAATACTCTTATGGATATCAAACGTACCGTCCTGTGGGTTGTCTTCTCGTTTTCCCTGCTGCTGCTCTGGGATAGCTGGCAACGCCATAACGGCAAGCCGTCGATGTTTTTCCCGACGACGACCCAAGAGGCGACTCCGGCCGCTGCCGGCGCTGACCCGTCCAAATCGCCTGTGCCGCAAGCGGCCGGCGCCGCCGGTACGACTGCTGGCGCAGCTGACGTCGCGGGTGGCTTGCCTGCCGCCAAGGGTGAGACCATCACCATCACGACCGATGTCGTCAAGGCCGACATCGATACCGTCGGCGGCGAGCTCAAACGCCTGGAACTGCTGAAGCACCGCGACACCGTCGACCCGACCAAGAACCTGGTCCTGTTCGATTCCAGCGCCGGCCACACCTATCTGGCTGAATCCGGCCTGATCGGCGGTCCGTTCCCGAACCACAAGTCGATCTTCACCGCCAAGCCGGGCGCACGCGCGCTGGACAACGGCAACGAAGTCCAACTGGTGCTGGAAGCGCAGGAAAACGGCGTCAAGCTGACCAAGACCTACACCTTCAAGCGCGGCGACTACTCGATCGACCTGAAGCACACGGTCACCAACGACAGCGCAGCGGCGATCAATCCTTCGCTGTACCTGCAACTGGTGCGCGACGGCAACAAGCCGGGCGGTGAATCGCATTTCTACAGCACTTTCACCGGTCCCGCGGTCTACACCGACGCCGACAAATTCCAGAAGCTGACCTTCGAGAAGATCGAAGAAGGCAAGGAGCAGCATGCGAACAAGGCCGACAACGGCTGGATTGCGCTGGTGCAGCACTATTTCGTGTCGGCCATCATTCCGCCTGAAAAAGCGCAGCGCGACATCTTCACCAAGAAGATCGGCACCAACCTGTACGCCGTCGGCAACATCCTGCCGCTGGGCGCGGTTGCTCCGGGCGCCAGCGTCACCATGGACGCGCGCCTGTATTCCGGTCCGCAAGAATCGTCCGTGCTGGAAAAGACCACTCCAGGCCTGGAACTGGTCAAGGACTATGGCTGGCTGACCATCATCGCCAAGCCGATCTTCTGGCTGATGATCCACATCCACGCCTACGTCGGCAACTGGGGCTGGACCATCATCCTGCTGACCATGCTGATCAAGGCAGTGTTCTTCCCGCTGTCGGCCGCCAGCTATCGCAGCATGGCCAAGATGAAGGCCGTCACGCCGAAGATGACCGCGATCCGCGAGCGTCACAAAGGCGATCCGCAGGCCATGAATCGCGAAATGATGTCGCTGTACAAGACCGAGAAGATCAATCCGCTGGGCGGCTGTCTACCGATCGTGATTCAGATCCCGGTGTTCATCTCGCTGTACTGGGTGCTGCTGGCCAGCGTGGAAATGCGCGGCGCGCCATGGCTGGGCTGGATCCACGATCTGACCGCGCCGGACCCGTTCTACATCCTGCCGGTGCTGATGGCCGTGTCGATGTTCATTCAGACCAAGCTCAACCCGACTCCTCCGGATCCGGTCCAGGCCAAGGTCATGATGTTCATGCCGATCGTGTTCTCGGTGATGTTCTTCTTCTTCCCGTCCGGCCTCGTGCTGTACTGGGTCGTGAACAACGTCCTGTCGATCACGCAGCAATGGGTCATCACCAGAAAGCTGCAGGCAGGCAAGGCTTAAGACCTTCTTGTTAGTCGAAAAAGCCCGTGGCATGATTTTCACGGGCTTTTTTTTCGTCCCCGTTTTCTTATTTTTTGAAAAGTAGTGCGCATCATGACTCTCGATACTTCTCCCATCGCCGCGATCGCCACCGCCCCCGGACGCGGCGGCATCGGCGTGGTTCGTCTCTCCGGCAAGAATCTGTGGCCGGTAGTGCAGGCCATCTGCGGCAAGGATGAAAGCTCGCTGGCGCCGCGCCATGCCAGCTACCTGCCGTTCAAGCGCACCGACGGCAGCCTGATCGACCAGGGCCTGGCGATCTACTTCAAGGCGCCGCATTCCTATACCGGCGAAGACGTGCTTGAGCTGCAAGGCCACGGCGGCCCGGTGGTCATGCAAATGCTGCTGGCGCGCTGCCTCGAAGCCGGCGTCGACATCGGCCTGCGCTTGGCCGAGCCGGGTGAATTCACCCAGCGCGCCTTCCTCAACGACAAGCTCGACCTGGCCCAAGCCGAAGCGGTCGCCGACTTGATCGAAGCATCCACGGAGGCAGCCGCCAAGTCGGCTTCCGAATCGCTGTCGGGCGCGTTCTCCAAAGTGATTCACGATCTCGTCAACAAGGTCACCAACCTGCGCATGCTGGTCGAGGCAACGCTGGATTTCCCCGAAGAAGAAATCGATTTCCTCGAGCAATCCGACGCGCGCGGTCAGCTCGCCGCAATCCGCGCCACGCTCGACGACGTCTTCACTCACGCCTCGCAAGGCGCGCTGCTGCGCGACGGCCTCAACGTCGTCCTGGCCGGCAAGCCCAACGTCGGCAAGTCCTCGCTGCTCAACGTGCTGGCCGGCTCCGATGTCGCCATCGTCACACCGATCGCCGGCACTACGCGCGACAAGGTCACCGAGACCATCCAGATCGAAGGCATGCCGCTCAACATTATCGATACCGCCGGCATCCGCGAAGCGGATGAAGACGGCAGCGGTCCCGACGAAGTCGAGCGCATCGGCATCGAACGCACCTGGGGCGAAGTTGCCAAGGCCGACGTCATCCTGCATATGCTCGACGCCGACCGCGGTCCGACATTGGAAGATGAAAAGATCACCGAGCGTTTTCCCGACGGCATTCCGGTCATCCGCATCTGGAACAAGATCGATCGCTCCGGGCACAAGCCGGCCGTCGACAAGATGGCGGACGCGACCCACATTTACCTGTCGGCCACCGATCAGGTCGGCATTGACCTGCTGCGCGGCGAATTGCTGCGCATCGCCGGCTGGCAGCAGACGGTGGAATCGCGCTACCTCGCGCGCGAACGTCATCTGATCGCCCTGAAGGCCGCGCGCGACTATCTGGAAAGCGCCGCCATGCACGCCTCGGTCGACAATCAGGCCAGCGACAAGTCTCTGGATTTGTTTGCGGAAGAACTGCGCCTGGCGCAGGAACGCTTAAGCAGCATTACCGGCAAGTTCACGCCGGACGATTTGCTGGGCGTGATTTTCTCGCGTTTCTGTATCGGTAAATAAAGCAGCACGACCTGCTGGGAAGTATGCGAGGGCAATCCTGTAACGGATGTTACAGGGTGTAAAAACCATAGGCGGGCAGGGAAGGGGGCGTTATCTTGAGCACTCCCTCCCCTCCAATTCATCACCCCCCTGAGGATTGGATTTAACCCGCGCGCCGCAAGGCCGCGGGTTTTTTTCTGGGCGACGCCAATGGCGCGAAAGACGCGTCAGACTTCTTCGGAGCGATCGTGTGGCGCGGTTCGCAGGATGGCAGCCGGCGGATACAACTGCAGCGCGTTGTGCAGCTTGCCGATGGCGCGACACATGTCTTCGAAACCGCTGGCTTCCACCTTCGATTTGAACTGGTAGATCGTGCCGTCGACCCAGACTTCGCGCTCGGCTTCTCTGAGTATGTTCATCGTTTGTCTCCGTCTCATTCTTGTGAGGGAATGGTAGCACGGCGGTTCGCCGGTGCAATACGGTGGCGGTTTTGCGACACGTTACTGTGTCCCGCCGCACACATCCGGATGTGTATTGGCGCTCGTTTGTCTGTTGAAAAATGCAAACCGGCGCTATGCCGGCGCACTTTTCCGCGTCGCCTGCAGAGCCGGAAAACAACTGCTAAGATGCCCCTCTGTACGATGCCGCAGAGCAGCATCTTTCCCATTTTTCAGGAGTCTTCATGTCGCAAACCAACCCACGCGTTGCTGATCATCCCATCGATCCACAATTCCTGAATCGCTGGTCGCCACGCGCCTATACCGGCGCTGACATCTCCGAAGAAACCGTGCTGAGTTTCCTCGAAGCCGCCCGCTGGGCGCCGTCGTCCTACAATTCGCAGCCATGGCGCTTCGTTTATGCGCGTCGCGGCACGCCGCAATGGGACAGCCTGCTGGGCCTGCTCAACGACTTCAACCGCAGCTGGGCGGACAAAGCCTCGGTGCTGATCATTGTATTGTCCAAGACCACCTTCACGCCGCCGGGCGCCGCTGCGCCGGGACCTGCGCCGACGCATTCCTTCGACACCGGTTCGGCCTGGGCTTACCTGGCGCTGCAAGCGAGCCTGTCGGGTTGGCACGCGCACGGCATGGCGGGTTTCGACAAAGAAAAAACGCGTACTGAACTAGGCGTACCAGCTGATTTTTCGGTCGAAGCTGCAATTGCCATCGGTAAAATCGGCGACAAATCGATCCTGCCGGAAGGCTTGCAAGCCCGCGAACTGCCGTCTCCACGCGAGCCGCTGAGCAAATTGGCGTTTGAAGGCAAATTTCAGGGCTAATTTGTAGAAAAGTACTGGAATTCCTGGAGAAGCTCGGCTATACTTGCGGTCTTTCAGCGAAACTGAAAACCAAATCTGGAGTGGTAGTTCAGTTGGTTAGAATACCGGCCTGTCACGCCGGGGGTCGCGGGTTCGAGCCCCGTCCGCTCCGCCAAAACACAAACGCCTGCTTAGTGCAAACTAAGCAGGCGTTTTTGTTTTTAAGCCCTTAATTCATGCCCGAAGGGCATGTCTGACTATCGGAGCGGAGTGAGCCGCCTGCGCGGCTCACGGCGGGGCGAGAAGGGATTCGCTTGCAAGCGAATCCGCGGCCCGCGGAACGTGGGCGAGCCCCAATGCCTCACAAAAGTAAAAGCCCCGCTTAGTGCAAACTAAGCGGGGCTTTTACGTCGTACAAACAGCTAAAGAAGTTTTGCTATTTCACTCCCAAGGAAATGACGGCAAAGAGGCTCGAGCCTCAAACTTTCACTTCCCCTTCTTCTCCGTACTCAATTGCTCAATCACATGCCGCGGCGCCTCGGCATAATGCTTGAACTCCATCGTGTAAGTCGCGCGCCCCTGCGTCGCCGAACGCAAGGAAGTCGAGTACCCGAACATCTCCGACAGCGGCACTTCAGCCTTGATGATCTTGCCGCCGCCGCCGGCGATTTCATCCATGCCCTGCACCATGCCGCGGCGTGACGACAAATCGCCCATCACGCTGCCGGCGTAGTCTTCCGGCGTTTCCACCTCGACCGCCATCATCGGCTCCAGCAGCACCGGGCTGGCCCGGCGCATGCCTTCCTTGAACGCCATCGAGCCGGCCATGCGGAACGCATTTTCGTTCGAGTCGACGTCATGGTAAGAACCGAAGGTCAGCGTCGCTCGGATGTCGACCACTGGATAGCCCGCCAGCACACCGCTGCTGAGCGTTTCCTGAATGCCCTTGTCGACCGCCGGGATGAACTCGCGCGGCACCACGCCGCCCTTGATGGCGTCGACGAACTCGTAGCCCTTGCCGGGCGGCAGCGGTTCCAGCTTCAGCACCACGTGGCCGTACTGACCGCGTCCGCCGGATTGCTTGACGAATTTGCCTTCGACATCTTCCACCGCGTTGCGGATCGCTTCACGGTAAGCCACTTGCGGCTTGCCGACGGTGGCTTCGACGTTGAACTCGCGTTTCATGCGATCGACCAGGATTTCCAGATGCAGTTCACCCATGCCGGAAATGATGGTCTGGCCCGACTCTTCATCAGTGCGTACGCGGAACGAAGGATCCTCCTGCGCTAGGCGGTTCAGGGCGATGCCCATCTTTTCCTGATCGGCCTTGGTCTTCGGTTCCACGGCCTGCGAGATCACCGGCTCCGGGAAAACCATGCGTTCCAGGATGATCACGTCATCCGGATCGGACAGCGTGTCGCCCGTGGTGACATCCTTCAGTCCGACTGCAGCCGCGATGTCGCCCGCATAGACTTCCTTGATTTCCTTGCGTTCGTTCGCATGCATTTGCAGGATGCGCCCGAGGCGTTCCTTCTTGCCCTTGATCGGGTTGTAGACGGTGTCGCCCGAGTTGACCATGCCCGAATACACTCGGAAGAAAATCAGCTGGCCGACGAACGGGTCGGTCATGATCTTGAAAGCCAGCGCCGAGAATTTTTCATCATCGGCGGGATGGCGTTCAATTTCATTGTCGTCTTCATCGTGACCCTTGATCGCCGGCACGTCGATCGGCGACGGCAGGTAATCGATCACGGCGTCGAGCATGGCCTGCACGCCCTTGTTCTTAAACGCGCTGCCGCACAGCATCGGCACGATCTCGCCGGCGATGGTGCGCAGGCGCAAGCCGTGCTTGACGTCTTCTTCGGTCAGGGGCGTGCCGCTGAGGTATTTTTCCAGCAGCTGTTCATTGGCTTCGGCGGCCTGTTCGATCATCTTGTCGTGCCACTCGCGCGCAGTCTCTTCCAGCTCGACCGGGATCGGCTGGTACTCGAACTTCACGCCCTGGCTGGCTTCATCCCAGATGATCGCCTTCATCTTGACGAGGTCGATCACGCCTTGGAAATGGTCTTCCGCACCGATCGGAATCTGGATCGGCACGGCGTTGCCTTTCAGGCGGTCGCCGATCTGCTTTTGCACGCGGAAAAAGTCCGCGCCGACGCGGTCCATCTTGTTGACGAAGGCCATGCGCGGGACGCCATATTTGTTCGCCTGGCGCCACACGGTTTCGGATTGCGGCTGCACGCCGCCGACCGAGTCGTACACCATGACCGCGCCGTCGAGCACGCGCATCGAGCGTTCGACTTCGATGGTGAAGTCGACGTGGCCCGGCGTGTCGATGATGTTGATGCGGTGTTCCGGATAATTGCCGGCCATGCCTTTCCAGAAGGCGGTGGTGGCGGCGGACGTGATGGTGATGCCGCGTTCCTGCTCCTGCTCCATCCAGTCCATGGTCGCAGCGCCGTCATGCACTTCGCCAATCTTGTGATTGATGCCGGTATAAAACAGGATGCGCTCGGTGGTGGTGGTCTTACCGGCATCGATGTGCGCACTGATACCAATGTTCCGGTAATGTTCTATACGGGTCTTGCGTGTCATGACATTTTCCTTTTCGTTGCATCGTTGGATGGAACCGGCAGAAAGCAATCGCGGCGGAGTCACATTATGCGCATATTTTTGCATCCCATGCTGTCCGTCGATGCAGGCAAAAAATTCGGCCTGCAATCCTTCCCTAGTTCGCCTTGCGGCTTTCTTTCTCACAAGACAACTGTGAAGCAAGAAAGCCTGTGCATCATCATAGTCTGTATTTATGTAATGCGTGTTACATAATAGTTTTTGACTCAAAACATTGTCAAGGTATTTTTGTAATTCAAGTTATATTAAGCTACACTGAGCGCTGATATTCCTTGCAGTCGTTGTAAAAAAGGAGAATTCCCATGCAGCAAACAAGAGGGCGGCCGCGCAGTTTCGACCGAGACGAAGCGCTACGCCTGGCAATGCAGGTTTTCTGGAACAAGGGTTATGAAGGCACCACCATGGCCGACCTGACGGCCGCCATCGGGGTCAAGGCGCCGAGCCTGTACGCCGCGTTCGGCGACAAGAATGCGCTATTCCGCGAAGCCATCGATTTCTATTCGGCAACCACCGCCATCGGCCCGATTAACGCCTTGAAAGAAGGCAAGGGAATACGCGAGGATTTGCACAGCATGTTGCAGGCCAGCGTCGCCTTGTACGCCGACCCAGCCAACGGCAAAGGCTGCATGGTGGTCATCTCGGCCATCAACTGCGCGCCCGAAAACGCCGCCCACGCCGAGGAAATGACGGTGCGCCGCCAGAAGAAGCGGCAGGAGTTGTTCAAACGCTTCCGCAAGGCGCAGGAACAGAACGAACTGAGCGAGGACGCCGACATCGACGGACTGGCTGATTTCTACACCGCGGTGCTGCACGGCCTGTCGCTGAGCGCGCGCGACGGCGTCAGTTGCGAGCGCCTGGTCGCCACCATCTGTCATGCCATGAAGGCGCTCGATGCCTTCGTGGTGACGCCAAAGAAAAAGCGCGCCGTGCAATAAAAAACGCCGGGCCGATCTTGCGATCGCCCGGCGTTGTCCGTTAGCAGAGAAGGATCAGGCTGCGGCAGCCAATGCCGCAGAGCCGTCGTTCTCGCGCAGTTGTCCGCCCAGGGCTTCGATCAGATCGGCCAGCATCTTGCTGACTTCGCCGGTCATCAACATGAAGTCGCCGTCAAAGCGTTCGTCGTCGTTCTTCGAGGTGACGTCGCTGTCTTCCTTCAACACGTCCAGCGGTGCAATCTTCTTAACGCTCAGGTTTTCGGTCAGCACGAACGACACGCGGTCGTTCCAGGTCAGCGCCAGGCGCGTGCACTGCTTGCCCGATTCGATGTGGCGCTGGACGTCTTCCGGCTCCAGCGTGTGGCGCACGAAACGCACGGTTGCCTTGCTGTCGCCGCTGGCGCGCAGTTCGGTGTCCTGGTCAACGGTGAAGCCGCTCGGCGCTTCGTCCGAAGCCAGCCAGTCGGTCATCGACGACAATGGCGAGCGCACGGTACGCAGCGTTTCCAGCGGGAACTTCGGGATCGCCTTGAGCAGCAGCTTCAATACTTCTTCGGCCTTGCCGGGGCTGCCGGCATCGACGATCAGCCAACCGTTGACCGGATCGATCCAGGTCCAGGTGCTGCGCACGATGCTGAAGGCGCGCGGCAGCAGCTCATCGGTGACTTGCTCTTTCAATTCCTTGGTCTGCTTGCGGCCCGGCGCAAAACCTTGTTGTTCTTCCAACTCGGCGGCGCGCGCCTTGGTCACCTGATTGATCACGGTGCTCGGCAGCAGCTTTTTCTCGGTATCGAGCTTGAGCAGGAACTGGCGGTTGACGACATGCACCAGGCGCTCGTTGCCGCGCGGCGAAACCCAGCCCTGCGACTGCATTTCCAGGCTGGAGCAGGCGGCAAAAGCCTGCGGGGCGAGATTGGATTCGAGCTGGTCGGCGCTGATGGCCCAAGGGGCTGGAAGGCGATAAATCTGAAGGTTCTTAAACCACATGGCGTTCGGGCAAAAGCGTCCATTTTACACGCAGCCGGAAGTGCGCCGGAGATTCGCGCGGACTTTATCTGAGCGCGCCGCGACAGGTCGCGCGCAGCCTGATCCGCTCACTCGAAACCGAGTTCTCCCTGCGAAAAATCCTCACGTTCAGGCGTGCCGTCGTTCTTCGACAAAGCGCCCACCCGCACGCCCAGCAGCCGGATGCGTTGCTCCAGCGGCACTCGCCGCAGGCATTCGCCGGCGGCGCGGCGGATCGCGGCGGCGTCGTTCACGGACGCCGGCAAGGTGACATCGCGCGTCACCGTCGAGAAATCGGCGTAACGCAGTTTGATGCCGATGGTGCGTCCAAGATAACCCTTGCGGTGCAGGTCCTCCGATACGCGCGTGCACAGCGCGGTGAAAATTCCGGAGAGCTTGTCGCGGTCATGACGCGCATGCAGGTCGCGCTCGAAGGTGGTTTCGCGGCTGATCGATTTCGGCTCCGAGCTGGTCGAGACCGGACGGTCGTCGACGCCCTGGGCGACATTGCCGAGCCAGGCCGAATAGCTGCGGCCAAAATGATCCTGCAATACGCCGGCGTCGGTGCGCGCCAGGTCGCCGATGGTGAGGATGCCGAGCGCGGTCAGTTTCTCGGCCGCCTTCGGACCGATGCCGTTGATCTTGCGCGCCGGCAGCGGCCAGATGCGGGTGGGCACGTCGGCCATGGTCAGGATCGTCAGCCCATTGGGTTTTTCCAGATCCGAGCAGATCTTGGCCAGCAGCTTGTTGGGCGCGACGCCGATCGAACACGACAGACCGGTGGCGTCGTTGACGGCGTGCTTGATGCGCGTGGCCAGCGCGCGCGTTTCTTCTTCGTGTTCGCTGAGGTCGATGTACAGGTCGTATGGCTAGTAAATATTTTTAATTGAGTCTTAATCTTCAATAGATTCCTTATGCATACTGCCCTTCAAACAGTAGTGTCAAAAAATTTCCGGACATTATTGAAGCTTAATGTAAGAAAAAAGTGTCGTTTTACATAGAGTCCGGCATTTCTGTGTTGATTTGCTCGCAGAATTGACCCTCTCCAATTGATCCACCTTCCAGCGCCTGGCGAAGGCCGCGACCCGATCGTACGACCCCTCATAACCCAACGCGCGCAGCTCCAAATGGAGCTGTTTTAACGTGCGACGTTGCTTGCG
>Ga0209437_100261_pt1 | contig 82127 bp, 67 predicted proteins | sample AraplaL_Cvi_mTSA_FD_184266 | JGI IMG/M metagenome (GOLD analysis project Ga0209437, IMG submission 184266) | Arabidopsis root microbial communities from the University of North Carolina, USA - plate scrape CL_Cvi_mTSA (SPAdes) (version 2) | ecosystem: Host-associated > Plants > Roots > Endosphere...
TGAAGCGCACATTGCTGCTTTGGAGCGGAAGGTCGGCCAGCTCACGATGGAACTCGATCTCCTTAAAAAAACACCGCGACTGCAACTCGTCAGCAACAACGAGAACTCATCGATCATCAGCGGCCCCAAGCCTGCTCCATCCGACGAGGGTGCCAAATGATCGATCTGCCGCGTAGCACCTACTATTACCAGCCTAAGCCCGCCACTGCGGCACTTAGCGATCATGAGCTGGTTCAACTAATAGGAGACATCCACGATGTCTTTCCAGGTTATGGCTATCGTCGAATCACTTTGGAGTTGAAGGCACGCGGGCATGTGGTCAATCACAAACGTGTAGCGAGAATCATGCGCGAGCACAAGGTGTATGGCCACCACCGGCGCAGGTTCAAGCCAGTGGCCGGCTCTGAGGCTGATGTTGCAGTGTTTCCTAATCGCTATCGCAACGTCATTCCAGCGGAGCCAGATCGTGTTTGGGTCGCCGATATCACCTATATCCGAATTGCTTCCGGCTTTATCTACCTGGCTGTTGTTCTGGATGCTTGCAGTCGTAAGGTAATTGGCTACGCTTTATCCAAGCGTATCGACACGCCCTTGGCCCTGGCCGCGCTGACAGCGGCTTATAGAAGTCGCAAGCCGGCGCCCAACACATGCATTCACCACACCGACCGCGGGTGCCAATATGGAAGTGCCTTGTACCGAGAGGCGCTGGAAGAATTCGGCTTGATTGGTTCAATGAGCGCACCAGCCAATCCGTATCACAACGCGCAGGCGGAGAGCTTCATGAAGACGCTCAAGGTCGAAGAGGTCTATCTGGCTGGTTATGAGAAATTCGACGATGTGGCCGGCAGGCTGCCATACTTCATCGAAGAGATTTACAACGAACGGCGTATGCACTCAGCGCTGGGCTATCAATCACCTAACCATTTCGAAGCACAACTCGCTCGGCAAGCGGCTTAGTTTCTCAACCAACCTTGGGCCAGCCCGAGGGGTTCACTCCATTAGCCGCATAATTTGCACCGAGAATTGACCCACGTTTAGAACACAATTCTGCTTATGACCATAAGCAGGAGATCGGAGTGATCGACGTGGCATTACTAGGCATTATTCGACGCTGGCACCTTCGTGACCAGGTCCCATTGCGAGAGATCGCCAGACGTTTAGGTATCTCACGCAACACCGTCAGGCGATACATTCGCGCTGAAACCATTGAGCCAGCCTACGCAGACAGGCGTCCCAGGAGCTCTTTGGACAAATACACACTCAAACTCTCGGCCTGGTTAAAGACCGAGGCGGCCAAATCACGCAAGCAACGCCGTACACTAAAACAGCTCCATTTGGAGCTGCGCGCGTTGGGTTATGAGGGGTCGTACGATCGGGTCGCGGCCTTCGCCAGGCGCTGGAAGGTGGATCAATTGGAGAGGGTCAGTTCTGCGAGCAAATCAACAATTAAGGATTCATCAGGTAGTGATGGAGGAAAAAACAAAAGTCTGTCTTGCATTGAGATACTTCATCCATATTGAAACCAATCGACCAGATATTGTGTCAGACTTTTTTATTGCAAGATCTGGTCTTCCTTTTAGTTTCGAGATGTTTGTGTCAAACTTTTGTGGCTAGAGTCCCAAGTATGTTTTAACGTAACCCTTTGATTCAGAACACCCAATTGTGTCAAACTTTTTTATCCATCGACACTAGAGAATGAATAAAGTTGGTCGGGCCCGAATAAAGTTGGTCGAAGATTGATACCGCTCTACCCACTCCAAAAGTCAAAAGCCACCTATACGGTTGGCTTTTCTTTTGCGACACTAGCAACACGCTGTCCGTTATCGGCGGCGGTTTCAACCGGTGGATGCAACAGATTGATAGAACCGTTGAGCCGGTGTTTCGTAGTTTAATTTTTTTCTCGGTCGTTCATTAAGTCGTCTGGCAATCGCGTTGAGTTGAGCCCGCGAGTACCGGAACTTTCCAAGCGATGATCTGGAACGAACCAGAGCACGGCAAGCACGACATAGATGACGGTACCGGTCAGGGGATCCCAGACCGACAAGGGAATGGCCAGCGCGTACAACAAGATCGAAGCAGAGTTCTTTACGCCTTTGCCGATGGCTTTCGCCAGCCGGGAGTCGCCCCCCTCCGCTGCAATCAACGTACGCCGCAACACCAGGAACGCTATCGAGCACATCAGCAGCACGGCGCCGTACGAGGCTACGGGCACAGGATCGCGATGATGTTCGGCGACCCAATTGGTGACGAAGGGAATCAGTGACAGCCAGAACAACAAATGCAGGTTGGCCCACAGAATGCGACTGTTGACGCGGCTGACCAGTTGCAGAAGATGATGGTGATTGACCCAGTAGATGCCGACATACGTGAAGCTCAGCGCGTAGCTAAGCAACTGTGGAACCAGTTTGAGCAACTCGGCCAAACTCGCGCCGTCCGGCATCTTGAGGCCCAGCACCATAATCGTGATTGCGATGGCGATAACGCCGTCGCTGAATGCTTCCAGTCGCGCTTTATTCATGGGCCCACAGCATCCATGGAAACGTGCCTCGCGTCAATCCTGTCGAGCACGATCAAGCCCAGCAAGACAGGATAGGCATCGCCAACACTGTAAAGTCCTAAGTGTGGCACCACAATCGGCCAGAAGTCGCCCTTCAAACAAACTAAGGAACCAACGTGTTTTCTCATATTTTCATGAGCGTCAGCGATTTCGACCGGGCCTTGAATTTCTACCGTCCCGTCATGGACAGCCTTGGCGTCGAAATGCGGTTCTGTGAGCCGGACAAGCCGTGGGCGGGATGGCATAGCGCAGACGGGGAGCGCCCATTCTTTGTCATTTGCAAGCCCTATGACGGGCAGCCTCATCATTCCGGGAACGGCCAGATGGTTGGGTTCGCAGCTTCTTCCCGGGCCGCTGTTCGGGCGACGCATCAGGTCGCCCTGGCAAACGGCGGCACCTGCGAAGGCTTGCCGGGGCTTCGCCCGCAATACCATGCCAATTACTATGGCGCCTACTTTCGGGACCCGGATGGGAACAAGCTCTGCGTTGCTTGCCATACCCCGACACTCGACGGCTCATGACACTCTTAACAAAAGACAGCAAGCGGCCAGGGCGGTCCTTAATACTTACCGCAGAATGATTAGAACCACGTCTTAACCGAGGAAAAGCACTATGCAATCGCCAGTTAATCCTTTCGCAACACCGTTGGAGCTATACAGAGCCATTGCTGTCGTGTGGTCTGCGGATACGTCAAGTCCAACAGGTGCGTGGTCACCATCCAATCCGGCGCAGAATCATTGCAGCATCACGTCCTTGGTTGTGCAAGATTTTTTCGGCGGTGAAATTCTCAACACCAAGACATCCGGAGGAACACATTTCTACAACTCCATTGATGGAGTGAAGTGGGACCTGACCGCAAGCCAATTTTCTGAACCCATACCCTACGATGACACGCCTTCGTCGCGTGAGTTCGCATTGTCAGACACGTCCAGCGAAAAGTACCTTCTTATCAAGGAACGACTCTTGAGAGCCCTTTAGCGTCGATGACTGTATTCGGTCGCAGCGCGGCCCACGACTGACTGCTTGCGGCGGCAGACTCAGGCGGTCGGTGCGGCGATGCCGTCGAGAGCGGCAACTGCTTCCGGTGACAGCTTCAATTCCGCGGCGGCGATGTTCTGTTGCAAGTGGTCGACCGAAGAGGTTCCCGGGATCAGCAGGATGTTGGGCGAGCGTTGCAGTAGCCACGCCAGTGCGGTTTGCAGCGGGGTCGCTTCGCACTCGGCCGCCACGCGCTTGAGCGTGGACGACTGTAGCGGCGAGAAGCCGCCCAGTGGGAAGAAGGGCACGTAGGCGATGCCGTCGTTCGCCAGTTGCGCCACCAGCGCATCGTCCGCCCTGTGCACCAGGTTGTACTGGTTCTGCACGCAGACGATATCGGTGATCGTTCTCGCCTGTGCGATCTGTTTAGCCGTCGCGTTGCTCAGACCGATATGCCGCACCACGCCCTTGCGCTGCAGCTCAGCCAGCGCTGTCAGAGGCGCCTCCAGATCTCCCTCCGCCGGCCCCATCACGTCGAACATCAGGCGCAGATTCACCACATCCATCACTTCCAGGCCCAGATTGCGCAGATTGTCGTACACCGCCGTCTCCAGTTCTGCGGGTGACATCGCTTGCTGCCAGGATGCATCGGCGCCGCGGCGCGCGCCGATCTTGGTGACGATCACCAGGTCGTCGCGGTAGGGATGCAGGGCTTCACGGATTATCTGGTTGGTGATGTGCGGGCCGTAAAAGTCGCTGGTATCGATGTGGTCGATACCCATCTCCAACGCAGCGCGCAACACGGTGATCGCCTGCCGGCGGTCCTTGGGAGGGCCGAATACATGCGGACCGGCCAACTGCATGGCGCCGTAGCCCATGCGGGTAACCCCGAGGTCGCCGAGCTGATAACGGCCGGCGTGTTTGGCTTGGTTCATTTCTTTGCTCCTTATGATTGAACAGGCGGGTGACTGGAGAGCAGTCTAGGAGCTAGTACACTGTGTGACAATATCGCGCAATAAAACAGCTTGTGCCAGATTCAGGACAATTAGGAGAAGCTCATGGCTGACCTGCAAGACATCAGCGCCTTCGTCGCCGTCGCCACGCACGGTGGTTTCCGCGGTGCCGCACGCATGACCGGCACCAGCGCTTCGCAACTGAGCGAGGCGGTACGCCGGCTGGAGGCGCGCCTCGGCGTGCGTCTGCTCAACCGCACCACACGCAGCGTAGCTGCCACCGATGCCGGCCAGCGTCTGCTGGAAAATCTGACGCCGGCGCTGGACGCCATCGAATTGGCACTGGACGTGGTCAACGGTTTTCGTGACCGGCCTGCCGGACGATTGCGACTGAACGTCCCGCTGTCTGCCTCCAAGCTGGTATTTCCGCGCATTGTCCCGCAATTCCTTGCGGCCTATCCCGAGATCCGCCTGGATGTGACCGTGGAGGATCGTTTCGTCGACCTGCTGCAGTCGGGCTGCGACGCCGGCATCCGCTATGAAGAAAGCATGGACCAGGACATGGTCGCCATTCCCATCGGTCCGCGGCGTCAGCGCATGGCGCTGGCCGCTTCGCCGGGCTATCTCGCGCAGCACGGCCGACCGCGCCATCCGGACGACCTGCGCAAGCACATCTGCCTGCGCGGACGCTTTTCAAGCGGCGCCATGCCGCCGTGGTTCTTCGAGCGCAAGGATAAGTCCGTGACAGTGGAAACAGACGGTCCGCTGATCGTGAACCTCGGCGCCGCCGCTGACCTGGCCGTGGATTGCGCGGTGGCCGGCGCGGGCCTGGTCTACCTATTCGAAGAATGGCTGCAGCCCTACATCGACCGTGGCGAACTGGAGCCGCTGCTGGAGCCTTGGTGGCCCGGTTTCACCGGCCCCTCGCTGTACTATCCCGGCCGCCGCTACTTGCCTGCACCGTTGCGAGCCTTCGTGGATTTCGTACAGACCATGCGCTGGTAGCAGCCGGAGAATATCCATCGTCAGGACTCATGCAGATACATCTCTGCTCGAGAGCGACTATCGCTCGACACTCACCTCGTGACTTTCTTCACTCATCAACCCGGAAATACCTCATATCGCCTGAAAATGGATCACGGATATGAAGCCGTCTGTGGGCGGGGACACGGTGCTGAGAAGTTGCCATAGATGATCAGTTTCTGAAGCCCTCACCCCAGCACACACCGGCGCCTGCTGCGGCAAGCTGCCGCAGGCGATGGCCCGACGCTCGCCTGGCCAGGTCAGCGATCACGCTTCCGTTTCCACGCCTTCCCCGTCACCTGCCGGCTGCGCGTTCAACGCCCAGCCGGGCGGATGACCGATGTACGCGCGCAGCGCGTCCAGCAACGCGGTCACTCTGGCGGGCGGCTGCCTCAATGCGCGCAAGGCATGGATCCCCGTGCCCGCGCGCGACTGCGCCGACCATTCGGGAAAGAGTTGCACGAGGTGGCCGTCCTTGACGTCGGGGCCGACTACCCAGTCCGGCAGGTAAGCGATGCCCAGCCCCTCCCGTGCGGCCAGACGCATGGCCTCGAAGTCGTCACAGGCGAAGACCGGTTGCGCGCTTGCCGCACGCGCCGGCTGACCGAGCACATCGGCCCACCCCAGCAAATCAGCACCGTGCAGTTTGTCTATCAGGCGATGCCGGGCCAGATCGGCCAGCCCGGTCGGACGGCCCGCTTGCGCCAGATAGGCCGGACTGGCGCACAGGATCCGGGTCTGGGTCGCAATGCGGGTCCCTATAAGCGTGCTGTCGGCCATGTCGCCGATCCGGATAACCAGGTCCAGACGCTCCGCGACCGGGTCGGCCAGTCTTTCGGTAAGGTCCAGTTCCAGCCGCAACTCGGGATACTTCCGGGCCAGCTCGCCCATGACCGGCAAGACGTAGCGCTTGCCAAATGTCGGGAAGCAGGCTACGCGCAAGGTGCCGGTGACGGCGCCCTTCATCGACGCCAGCTCCTGCTGCGCGTCTTCCAGCGAATCAAGGATTTGCCTCGCCCGCACCAACAGCGCCTCGCCCGCATCGGTAAGCGTCAACAGCCGCGTGGAACGCAGGAACAAAGGCGTATCGAGGTACTCCTCTAGCGTATCGATCTGGCGTCCGATCGACGAGGGCGTGCGTCCGCGGCGGCGACCGGCGCCGGAGAAGCTGCCCTCGCGCGCCACGTCGGCAAAGACTCCCAGGAACTCGGCGAATTTTTCTGACTGCATTTGTGCATTCCTTGCATAGCCATTGTGGGGAAGAGTCATCTTATCAATGGCCCTCCGCAGTTTTAATCTTCTTCCTACGGCAAGCCCACATGCTACCGAATTCAACCAAGGAAGATAATCATGCAAAAGTATAAGTACGATCAGCTCCATCTGTTCATCGACGGCGTTTGGCTGGAGGCCGGCAACCGCGACACCTCGGCCGTCATCAACCCGGCCACCGGTGCGCCGCTGGGCCGCCTGCCGCTGGCTACCGCCGCCGACCTCGACCAGGCGCTCAATGCCGCCAAACGCGCTTTCGCGGTATGGCGCCGGACCGTGCCGGCCGACCGCGCCCGCATCCTGAGGAACGCAGCAGGACTGATGCGCGAACGCGCCGAGCACATCGCCACGCTGATGACGCTGGAAGAAGGCAAGCCGCTGGGCGAAAGCCGTGATGAAGTGCTGCGCGCAGCGGAATATTTCGAATGGTTCTCCGAGGAAGCGCGGCGCATCGACGGCCGCGTGGTTCCCGCCAACCGCCCGGGCGTCCAGCAGCTGGTGAAACGCCAGGCCATCGGTCCGGTGGCGGCGTTCACCCCCTGGAACTTCCCCGCCATCACCCCGGCCCGCAAGCTCTCGGCGGCATTGGCGGCCGGCTGCAGCGTCATCCTGAAACCGGGCGAAGAAAGTCCGGCGACGGCCCTGGCCCTGGCGCGCTGCCTGGATGACGCCGGCCTGCCCAAGGGCGTGCTGCAAATCGTATTCGGCGTACCCGACATGGTGTCGTCGCAGCTGATTGCCTCGCCGGTCATCCGCAAGGTTGCGTTCACCGGCTCGGTGCCGGTAGGACGCCTGCTCTCCGAGCGCGCCGCAGCCGGCGTCAAACCCATCACGCTGGAGCTGGGCGGACATGGTCCGGTGCTGGTGTTCGAAGATGCCGACATCGACGCTGCCGCTGCCGGCGGCGCCGCGAATCGCTTCCGCGGCACCGGTCAGATCTGCATCTCTTCCACTCGCTTCCTGATTCAGCGTGGCGCCTATGACCGCTTTGTCGAACGCTTCGTCGCCGCCACGCAGCAACTAGTCATCGGCGACGGCATGGCCCCCGGCACGCAGGTCGGCCCGTTGGCCAATCCACGCCAGCTGGCAAAGATGGAGGCGCTCGTTGCTGATGCGGTGGCGCAAGGCGCCAGAGTGCTGGCCGGCGGGAGGCGCATTGACGGTCCCGGCTACTTCTTCGCGCCCACCGTCCTCGTCGACGTGCCGATGAGCGCACGCATCATGCACGAAGAGCCTTTCGGTCCGATCGCGGTCCTGCTCCCGTTCGACACGCTGGAGGACGGCCTGGCGGAAGCAAATCGCCTGCCCTATGCACTGTCTGCATACGCCTTCACCCGCGATGCACGCACCGCGATCGACGTCGGTGACAGCTTGGAGGCCGGGATGATCGGCATCAACCAGTACCGCATCATCGCCACCGAACTGCCCTTCGGCGGCATGAAGGAAAGCGGCCACGGTTCCGAAGGCGGCACCGAAGGCATCGGCCACTACCTGACCAACAAATTCATCAGCCAGGCCTGATTTCAAACCGAAAGGAAACATCATGAAACCCATCGATTTCACCAGCCCTCGCGCAGCCGCCCGTCACTTCACGCCCAAATTGTCGGACTTCGTCGAGCAGCCGCTCTATTCGGAAGTCTGGACTGACCCGGACCTCGCTCCGCGCGATCGCAGCCTCATCACCATTGCTTGTCTCATTGCGATGAACCATGCCAACGAACTCCCGGCGCATCTGCTCCGCGGCATCCAGAACGGCCTGACGCGAGCGGAACTGAGCGCGGCCATCACGCACCTGGCGTTCTACGCCGGCTTCCCGGCAGCCATCACGGCGTCTGCTTACGCTGACGCTGCATTCTCTGAAGACCAAGGCGCCTGATTGAATTTTTCGGCCGCGCAAGTCTCCGCCGCAGTCATCCCACTCCATCTCCACGACATAAGGAACAACCATGAAAGCTATCAGCTTTGATCAATTCGGCGCCGCCGACGTACTCAAAATCGGCGACGTCCCGGAACCCGTCCTCCGCCCGGCCGACCTGCTGGTGCGTACCCATGCAGCCGGCGTCAACCGCGCTGACCTGACCCATCGTCGCGGCGGCTACGGCTGGCCCGACTTTGGCGACTCCACCATCATGGGCCTGGAAATCGCAGGCGAGGTGATCGCCATCGGCGAGGAAGTCCAAGGCTATTCGGTCGGTGACCATGTCATGGGTATTGTCGGAGGCGGCGCCTATGCCGAGGTTGCCCGCATCGACTACCGTATGGCGATGCCGATTCCAGATGGCGTGGACTACATACATGCTGCCGCAATCACCGAAGTTTTTGTGACGGCCCATGAGGCGCTCATTCACCTGGGCAAGCTGCAACCAGGCGAATCGGTCCTGATTCACGCCGGAGCAGGTGGTGTCGGCGGTGCGGCCGTGCAGCTTGCACGCGCGGTTGGCGCAACAGTTTTTGCCACGGCACAGAGCAGATCCCATGACCTGGTCCGCAAAATAGGGGCGGATTATGTAGTCGACTATGAGAAGGAAGACTTCGCGGAGGTAGTCGCCGCGCGCACCGAAAATCGGGGCGTCAATCTCATTCTCGACTTCATCGGTGCCCCTTACTTTGAACGCAACATCAACTCGCTCGACTTCGGCGGCCGCCTGGTGCAAATCGGCATAATGGGAGGTATCGACAATGCAAGGATCCCGCTGGACCGCCTGCTGTACCGCCACCTGCAGATCATGGGCACCGTCATGAAGTCGCGTTCACAGGACGTCAAGCACGCCATGTCGCGCCGCTTTAAAGAACGCTGGTTGTCGCAAATTGGCAAAGATGGACTGAATCCAGTCATCGATAGCGTCTATCCCCTGGCCAAAGCAAGTGCGGCGCATCAGCGCATGGAAGACGGCTTGAACGTTGGCAAAATTGTCCTGACTACTTAAGCGTACGTTACCGCACGTTCTGAATATCGAACGATGTCCTGAAAAGATGATGTCTGTACAGTGTGTGAGTTAGTGAAGGCGACAATGCCCGCATCAGCGGGCATTGTCCCTGTCAGAAACAGGAATGCGTCTTACAACAATTCAGTTCATCCATGATGGCTATTTGCAGGCGGGATTACTAAAATCTCATTGATTCCATTATTTACGCCAATTCATATGAGCCACGGTTTTTCCAAACGTCACTCCGAACGGCATCGCATTGACGCAATAGGATGGCTTCGCGCCGCGGTCCTTGGCGCCAATGACGGAATCGTCTCCACCGCCAGCCTTCTACTTGGTGTAGCCGTGGCACATGCTGCTCATGAGAGCATTGTGCTGACCGGCATTGCGGGGATGGTAGCGGGCGCTATGTCGATGGCGACCGGGGAATACATTTCAGTACATTCACAAGCAGACGGCGAAAAGGCTGCGCTGGAGCAAGAACGCGCAGAACTCGATACCGATTTCCATGGCGAACATCGTGAACTGACCGCCATTTACATGCAGCGCGGACTCGACCATCAAACGGCCAGCATCGTCGCGGAAAAGCTCATGGCGCATGATGCCCTGGGCGCGCATGCGCGCGACGAACTGGGGATTTCTGAAATGACGATGGCAAATCCTTTGCAGGCGGCGTTGGCGTCGGCGATGAGCTTTGCCGTCGGAGCCGCACTGCCGCTGGCAGTGGTGTTGCTTGTCCCGACGACGATGCTGATTCCAGCCATTGTGATTTCAGCATTGTGTTCGCTTGCCTTTCTCGGTGGCGTGGCAGCAAAGACGGGGGGAGCCAGGGTATCTACAGGCGTAGTCCGGGTGACCCTCTGGAGTTCGCTCGCGATGGCTGTGACGGCCGGTATCGGAAGTTTTTTTGGTGCAGCCATTTAGCTTTTCTGACTATATTTTTTGACCCGGAAATTGCGTTTTCAACGATGCATTTTATTCTTCACTCAGCGGCTTCTTACCATGAAAAAATATCATCCGACATCAGTATTCCTGCACTGGCTCATCTTTCTATTGTTTGTCGTCGCCCTGGCGGCGATCGAATTTCGCGGTGAAGTTCCCAAAGGCACGCCACTCAGGGCAACGCTCAAGACGGTGCATATGATGGCCGGCCAGTTGGTCTTTTTGTTTGTACTGTTTCGTCTGGCCGCACGATGGCGGTTTGGCGTACCTGCGGCGCTCGACGCCCCGCAATGGCAAACACGCGCCGCCGGCATAATGCATTTCTTGCTCTATCTGGCGATGTTCGCACTGCCGATCACCGGCATCCTGTTCACGCAGGCAGAGGGCAAAGAGGTCATGTTCTTCGGCCTGACGTTGCCGCATGTGATCGGCCAGAATGCCGCACTGTCCGATACCTTGCAAGACATCCACGAGTTGATTGGCAATACCGTCTATTTCCTGGTTGGCCTGCATGTTGCCGGGGCACTCTGGCATCACTTCGTGCAGCGCGACCAGATCTTTCAGCGTATGAAGTTCTGAGTTGTTCGCAAACACCGTCCGATGTCCGGCAAGAATTAGCATTGGCCGTCACGTCGTTTAACCGGACGATTCGTCTTCGTCTCCACAACCGGCAACCAGGAAAGCCCCTGGTGTCAAAGCCCGTTCTTCGAAAGAAACGAACCGACACGAACAAAAAATCCCGCTCAAGCGGGATTTTTTCTGTCAAGGGATTCGCAATGAAGTTTGCTCTTGTTGCGGGCGTGACTCCTAACGAATCCTTTTTTCGATATCCGCCTTCAACGTTTGAACGCTGCTCGCCTCTTTTTCCTTGGCGGCTCGCGCAATACACTCCATCAGCGTGGACACGACAATGCTTGACGCAGGAGTCACGCGCTGCAAAACGCCGATCTCCCTGAAAAAACCCGGCCCTTCCAGTGGCAAGACACGAAGCTTCCGGATGGAGGCGCCGGCGGCGAGGTCATAGGGAATGATCGCCACTCCCAGTCCCTTCCTCACCATTTCGATAATGACCATCGGCTCATCCAGCTCCATCGAGTCGTTCACCTGCAAGCGGGTGCGTTTCAGATAGCGATCGACCAGCTGGCCGCCATATGACCTGCGGCTGTAGCGCAAAAACGGATGCGACTCCAGCAGCGACTTGATCGATGTCTCACGCGCAGACCTGGGGGCAATGACGACATAGGTTTCGCGCAGCATGGTTGTCCATTTCAGTCCCTTGGTCATTTTCAGATTGGGACGAATCATGACTGCCAACGACAAGTCATTGCTGTCGATCTGAGACATCAGTTGCACCGAGGTTCCCGGCACCACGTTGACCTCGACCAGCGGCAGCTCCTTGCAGAAATCCGCCAGCACGGTGGGAAGCAATCCGATCTGCACGGTGGAGATCGCACCGATATCGATTTTCCCTCGTGTGGCCGCAATCTCCGTCTGCCCCTTCATCGATTCGAAGAGCCGCACAATTTCATCTGCAGTGACGAGCAACTGCTTGCCGTGCTCGCTGACGGCGACCGTCTTTCCCACGCGCGTGAAAAGCTCGCAATTCAATTCATCTTCAAGCCGCCGGATTTGCATGCTCACCGCCGACTGCGTCAAACCGAGCCTGGCGCCCGCGGTCGAGAAAGAGCCAAGGCGCGCAGCAGCGATAAAAGTCTTCAGATAGCGAATCATGCTTATGAAAAATATGAATATGAAAGACGAAAATACATAATTTTACATTACAAATTTATGTATTTAGACTGCCTCAATCCCTTTCCGCTTAAGGGTTATGCGCCTTGCCCGCATTCAGGCGGCGCATTGCCGGGCAACATTAACAACATCAACACAAGGATTGAAAATGACATCGACGTCGTTGTTCCATTTGGCTTTTCCCGTGAAAGACATTGCCGAAGCGCGCGCTTTCTATGGCGATTTACTGGGCTGCCCGGAAGGTCGCAGTTCGGAGAAATGGGTGGATTTCAATTTTTACGGTCATCAGCTGGTCGCGCATCTGGCGCCCGAGGAAGCCGGTTTCAGCGTCAGCAATTCGGTCGATGACCATGACGTGCCATCTCGTCATTTCGGCGCGATCCTGGACTTGCCGGAATGGGAGGCGCTGGCTGCAAAACTGAAGGCGGCCAATATCAAATTCATCATCGAACCGTATATCCGCTTCAAGGGTGAAGTGGGAGAACAGGCCACGATGTTCTTCCTGGATCCGTCCGGCAATGCGCTTGAGTTCAAGTCCTTCGCCAACATGGATTACATCTTTGCAAAGTAGTCGTTGAAATTCCAAGGAAAAAGAAAATGAAAAAAATCATCATGGCGCTCTGCCTCATGAGCAGCCAGGTAATACAAAATGTCCACGCTGCGCAAGATGAGGAACTGACTGGAACACTGAAAAAGATCAAGGAAAAAGGCGTTCTGGTGCTCGGTGTTCGTGATTCGACGAAACCATTTTCCTATCTGAATGACAAGCAAAGTTACGAAGGCTATGCGGTAGACCTGTGCCTGGCCGTCGCCAAGAATATTCAACGCAAACTGGGAATGTCGCAGTTGAATATTTCAATGTTGCCGGTGACTTCATCCAGCCGCATTCCACTGATTCAGAACGGCACCGTTGATATCGAATGCGGCAACACCACCAATACCGCAGAACGCCAGAACATTGTGGAATTTTCGCCGACCTACTATGTGAGCGGCTCCCGGATTTTGAGCAAGCGCAGCAGCAACATCAAGACGCTGGCAGATCTGCGTGGCAAGAAGCTGGCCATCAACAGCGGCACAACCCACATCAAAATGGTCAGCACGCTCAACGACGAGCAAAAACTGGGCATCGATATCATCGCCTCACGCGATACGGCGGAAGGCATGTTGCTGGTGGAAACCGGCCGGGCTGCGGCATTCATCAATGACGATATCGTGCTTGCATCGCTGGCGGGCGGCAGCAAGATCAGCAGCGAACTGGTGGTCGGCAACGAAGCGCTGTCGGTCGAACCGTTCGGCCTGATCTATCGCAAAAACGATCCGGCGTTCAAACAAGTCGTCGATGCGAGCATCAGCACTATCTTCAAGTCCGGCGACATCAACAAGATCTACGCCAAGTGGTTCCAGTCACCGGCACTGCCGCACGGACAAAACCTGAACTGGCCGATGAGCCCGGAGACGCAGGCGGCCATCGCCAAGGTCACCAACTCACCAAATCCGGCCGACTACGCCGCGATACCAAAAGAACAGTTGTCGACGATCAGGAGGAAATAAGTCGATCGCATTGATAGCCTGCGCTATTGCAAACGGCAGGCACGCATTAGTCCATCGGCGCCCCCGGACATGGAAGACAGCCCCGGGCGCCGACAACGCCTTTAGACAATCTGTGTCAGCTTCCTGATCTGGATCTCGACGATGTCCCCGACGGCAGCGACCAGCGTCAGGAAATGCGGCGTCGCCTCATGCTCTTTGAGTGCGGTCGCGTCGCGCCATTCTTCCAGCATGACAAACAGCTCGGAATTGTCATTGTCGGCATGCAAATCATAGCGGAGGCATCCGGCTTCGGCACGGCTTGGCGGCACCACTTTTTCCAGCGCCGCTTTCAACGTGGCGCCATGGCCCGGCTTGGCTGTCAGCGTGGCGACGACGACTAAGGTTTGACTCATTTTTATTCCCTCGTACAAGTAATCAAGCCTCGTACGCTATCCTATTTTTTCAGATGGCGTACGAGGCTTCTTCCCGATCAGATCAGACAGGCTCAGTTTTCAAACGCGGCCTGCAACTCCTGCTTGCCGGTCTTGCCCTGATGCAGCAACAGCATCAACAGCAGACGCGCCTTTTGCGGACTCAGGTCGCCCGCCATCACGGCGCCGGCGTCGAACGTGGTCTTGCCGCCGCCGGGGAAGCCGTACACCGGCATGGTGCGGCCGTTATAGACGCGGGTCGAGATCACCACCGGGACGTTCTTCGACAAGGCGTATTTCACCGCCTCGAACATGGAGACGTTCATGTTACCCATCCCGACCGCCTGCACCACGATGCCCTTGGCGCCTTGGTCGACGGCGTAGCGCAGCAGCGAGCCGTCCGCGCCGCCGAACATGGAGAGGATTTCCACACGCGGCATCTCGCCCGGGCCGATATCGATGTGCTGGCGACGCAATGCCGTGCGTGAAAACACCACCTTGTCATCCCACACCTCGCCGAGGAAGCCGAAGTCGCCGGACTTGAAGGTTTCCACTGCGCCGGTGTGCGTCTTGGTCACGCTGCGGGCGGCGTTGATCTGGTTGTTCATGGCCACCATCACACCCTTGCGCTTGGCGTCAGCAGTGGTGGCGATGCGGATGGCGTTGAGCAGGTTGCGCGGGCCGTCGAAGTCGGATTCCGACGCATTGCGTTGCGCGCCGATCAGCACCACGGGCTTGTCGGACTTGACGGTCAGATCAAGCCAGTAGGCGGTCTCTTCCATCGTGTCGGTGCCTTGCGAGACGACCACGCCCGCCACTTCCGGCCGGGCCAGCGCATCGTCGACCGCCTTGGTCAGACGCGACCACCATTTCGGCTCGACATAGTTGGCCGACATGTTGGAGAAATTGTTCACCTCGATGGTGGCGAATTTGCCGGCGTCGGGCACGGTCTTCATCAGGTCGTCGCCCGAAATCGCCGGGACCACGCCCTTGGTGACGGGATCGATCTTCATGGCGATGGTGCCGCCGGTGGCAATGAACTGCACCACCGGTTTGCCCTGCGCCAGCGCTGCGCCTGATACCAGGCAGCAGGCGACGAGGGCAAGGAGGGAACGTTTCGGTTTGAGGATGTGGCTGATCATGTTGTCTCCTGATGTTGTATTTATAGAAATGGCGTCAGCGTCGGAGAAACAATCCGGCAATCCGGCCTCCGGAGCTGGCCTGCGAAACTGTCTGCAAGTATCGGGCCAATCCGGAAAACGCACATGGGGCGCCGCAAGGTGTTGATTTCGTTGCGTGTTTCATCCCGTCATCATCGGTCGATGGCGGATTCCCAGAATTTGGTATCGCAGACGTCCGACTTGTCGCAAAATCGCAGCTCAGCCACTGCCAGTCCAGCCATGAAACGCGCCGACCACCAACTCCGCCTCTTCCTCGAAATCTGCCGCTGCCCCACCCTGTCGGAAGCCGCCAACTTGCTCGGCATGAGTCAGTCCAGCCTGAGCCGGACACTGGCCGGGCTGGAGGTCGAAGTCGGCAATCAGCTGTTCGACCGCAACGGCCGCGGCATCAAGCTGACCGAAGCCGGCATCCGCTTGCGCGACGCCGCCCGGCCCGCCTACGACGCCATCGACGACGTCGTCAGGCAGCTGCGCAACGAGCAGGGCCGCACCGAGGGCAGCATCAAGGTCGCCACGATTCATACGCTGAGTTATTACTTCATGGGCAACGTGGTCGCGAGTTTCATGAGCCGGCGGCCGGCGGTGAATATCTCGGTCGTCGGCAGGAGTTCGCCGGAGGTGGTTGACCTGGTCGAGGCGGGCAAGGCCGAGATCGGTTTTGTCTACGACACGGCGGTCGCCACCGATGCGGTGGACATCGCGCCGCTGTTTGAAGAGACCATGGTGCTGGTGGTGCAAGCGGCCTCACCACTGGCGAGCCGGCCATCGGTCGATCTGGCGGCGCAGGAAATTCCACTGGTGGCCTTCCCGCCGCATTACGCATTGCGGCGCATGCTGGAACGCCACGGCTTCACGCCCAAGATTTCGGCCGAGGTCGAGACCGTCGACGCCATGCTCAAGCTGGTGTCGCTGACCTCGGCATGCTGCGTGCTGCCGGACCGCATCTCGGCGGAATTGCTGCACGACTACGGTCTCGTGCGCGTGCCGCTGGCCGGTCCCGCGCTGAAGCGGCGCATCGTCGCCATCACCAGGAAAGGCCGTGCCAAAACAGCACTGGTGGATTTCATTCTCGATATTGCGCTGGAGCACAGCAAGTGAAAAAGCGCATAGCAGCTATGCATCCGGCGTCATGGATTAAATAAAGTCCGTCACCAATACTTCCTCCCATTCCAAATCAGATGAGGAGAGAAGTGATGGAACTGCGAAGCAAGGAATATTTCGACCAGCGCGCCACGCAGGAAATGCAGCAGCACCTCGGAAAGAGCAATCGCTCCCTGCGCGAGACGCTGGCCTATGCCGCCCGCATCCTGGCGATGACCGGGCAGGAAGCCGGGCTGGCGGGCCAGATCAGCGCGCGTTCCGAACGCGCCGGCGCTTACTGGACGTTGCGCTTCGGCCTTGGTTTCGACGAGGCCACACCGGAGGATTTCATCGAGGTCGACGGCGACCTCAACACCCTGTCCGGCGAGGGCATGGCCAATCCCGCGACGCGCTTCCATCTGTGGGTGTACAAGGCGCGGCCGCATTGCAACAGCATCATCCACACCCACTCACCCTACGTCTCGGCGCTGGCGGCGGCCAAGCAGCCGCTGGTGGTGTCGCAGATGGACATGACGCCGTTCCACAACGATTGCGCGTTTCTGGCGGAGTGGCCAGGCGTGCCGATCGCCGATCAGGAAGGCGTGATCATCTCCGAGGCAATGGGTCCCAACCGTTCGATCATCCTGGCCAGCCACGGCCAGCTGACCACCGGCGACTGCGTGGAGGAAGCCACCTACCTGGCGGTCTACCTGGAACGTGCGGCACGGATGCAGATCCGCGCGCGCGTGTTCGGCCCGACCACGCCGCTGCCCGACCATCTCGCCGCCGAGGCGCATGACTACCTGCTCAAGCCGGCCATCGTCAAAGGCACCTTCGATTACTGGTGCCGCCAGGACGACGCTTCGCGCTGACAGGGTTCAATCCGGCCCGACGTTGAAACACGCAGGCCGCGACAAAAAAGAGGAGAGACAAAATGCAAGGAAATGCAGAACTGGACGTGCGCGCCGTCCCGCAGGAGAAAAAGGAAGGCCGCCAGCACGTGGTCGCCGGCATCGCCAGCATGCTGGGCACCACCATCGAATGGTATGACTTCTTCATCTACGGCACCGCCGCCGCATTGATTTTCAACAAGCTGTTCTTCCCGGCCTTCGATCCGCTCACGGGCACGCTGGCGTCGTTCGCCACGTACACCGTGGGCTTCCTGGCGCGACCGCTGGGCGGCATCGTGTTCGGCCATTTCGGCGACAAGATCGGGCGCAAGTCGATGCTGCTGATCACGCTGCTGATGATGGGGATTCCCACCATCATCATCGGCCTGATTCCGACCTACGAGCAGATCGGCTACTGGGGCGCGGTGATCCTGGTGGTCATGCGCATCATCCAGGGCCTGGCGGTCGGCGGCGAATGGGGCGGCGCGGTGCTGATGGCGGTCGAGCATGCACCAAAGGGCAAGAAAGGCTTCTTTGGCAGCTTGCCGCAGACCGGCGTGGCGCCCGGGCTGATCCTGTCGTCGCTGGCGATGGCTGCAGTGGCGCGCCTGCCCGAGGCGGACATGCTGGGCTGGGCGTGGCGCATGCCCTTCGTTGCCAGCGTGGCCTTGCTGATCGTCGGCTGGTTCATCCGCATCAAGGTGGCCGAATCGCCCGACTTCGAGAACATGAAGAAGCGCGGCCAGGAAGTGAAGCTGCCGGTCGTGTACGTCATCAGGCATCACTGGAAAAGCCTGCTCAAGGTCTGCGGTGCGCGCCTGGCCGAAGTCACCTGGTTCTACACGGTCGCCACCTTTGCCCTGTCTTACGGCACGCTGCAACTGGGCCTGACCAAGAGCCTGATGCTCAACGCCATCATCGTCGGGGCACTGGTTGCGCTGTTCTTCATGCCAATGACCGGGATCCTCGGCGACCGCTTCGGCCATCGCAAGATCTTTGCGCTCGGCGCCGTCGGCATCTGCCTGTTCGGTTTCGTGTTCTTCAAGCTGCTGGCGTCCGGCACCGAGGCCTACATCTATCTGGCGATGGTGATTGCAATCGGCGTGATCTACTCGCTGCTGTACGGCCCGGAAGGCAATCTGTTCTCGGTACAGTTTCCGCCGCATGTGCGCTACAGCGGCATCTCGCTGGCGGTGCAGGTGTCCGGCGCCATCGGCGGCGGGCTCGCGCCGCTGGTGGCGACCTGGCTGCTCAAGGCCAACCACGGCAATCCGCTGATGCTGGCGACTTACCTGACCTGTCTCGGCGTCATTGCCGTAGTCAGCGTATCGTTGATGAAGCCGAACGAGTAGCGACGATTCAACACTTCTATTCAAACCCTGCGTCTCCATGTCGGCAAGAGTGAAATAAACGTGGAGACGCAATGCACCGAGGAGATGAGGCATGAGCGAAGAACGCGACAAGTCTTTTGAAGAAAGGCTGAGCGGCCGGCTGTCGCCGACGCCTGGCGGCTCGACCTACGTCCGGCCGCAGGAGATGGACTGGAAGCCCTCGCAGTTTGAGGGCGTGGAAATCAAGGTGCTGTACGAAAACAAGGAGGCCGGTGAAATGACCTGCCTGTTGCGCTGGCAGCCAGGCACCACGCTGCCGATGCACAGGCATGCGGACCTGGAGCAAAGCTACGTGCTCGAGGGCTCGTTTTCAGACCATGACGGCATCGCCCGCGCCGGCGACTACGTCTGGCGCAAGAAGGATTCGCTGCATGAGACGCACAGCGCCGAGGGCTGCGTCATTCTGGCGATCTATCGCAAGCCCAACATCTTCAGGAACAGTGCCGGCTTCGATCCGGGCGAACACAAGCAAATCAAGACGCAGCGCGCGCCGGTCACACCTCAGGCAAAATGACCGGGGTCCGGCCAGGAGGAACACCGGCTCGATATCAGTCATTGTGCTCCTGATGTTCCTGCAGGAACCGGCGCAGATACGGCGCCGTCCTGCTGCTTCGGGATCGTGCAAGATCGGCAGGCGTACCGCTCGCGACCACCTTGCCGCCCTCTTCTCCGGCCCCCGGTCCGATGTCGATGACCCAGTCGCTGGCGGCGACCACGCGCATGTTGTGTTCCACCACGATGACGGTATTGCCGGCGTCGGCCAGCGTGTGCAGTTGCCTGATCAGCCGGTCGACATCGGCCGGATGCAGGCCGGTGGTCGGCTCGTCCAGCACGTAGAGCAGGTCGCCGCGGCGGGCGCGTTGCAATTCCGTGGCGAGCTTGATGCGCTGCGCTTCGCCGCCGGACAGTTCGGTCGCCGGCTGCCCCAGCCGCAGATAGCCAAGTCCCACCTCCTGCAACATGGCCAGCGAACGCTGCACCTGCTCCTCATCGGCAAAGAACGCCGCTGCGGCATCCACCGTCATGGCGAGCACGTCGGCGATGTTGCGCTCGCGATAGCGTATGCCCAAGGTTTTATCGTTGTAGCGTTTGCCATGGCAATCCGGACAAGGGGCGTAGACGCTGGGGAGGAACAACAGCTCGACCATCACGGCGCCTTCTCCCTCGCAGGTCGGGCATCGCCCCTTGGCGACGTTGAAGGAAAAATGCCCGGCGTCGTAGCCGCGCGACTGCGCCGCCTTGGTCGCCGCGAAGAGACGTCGCACATGGTCGAACAAGCCGGTATAAGTCGCCAGGTTGGAACGCGGCGTCCTGCCGATCGGCTTCTGGTCGACGCGGATGAGCCGCCTGATGCGTTCCAGTCCGGCGGCGATGCGGCCGTGCGAGGCGCTTGTTTCGAGATATTCATCGCCGTCTTCCTCCGGCTCTTTTTCCAGCGTCTGGCCGAGCGCCCGTGTCACGAGGTCGACCAGCACCTGGCTGACGAGGCTGGATTTGCCCGAGCCGGATACGCCGGTCACGCTTGTCAACACGCCGAGCGGGAAATCGACATCCAGCCGGTCGAGGTTGTTGCGCGTCACTTGGCGCAGTTGCAGAAAACTATCCCCGATACGCGGGCGGCGCGCAGGCATGCGGTCACGCGCGAACAGATAGCGCGCGGTGGCCGACGCCGTCACCGGTTCCAGCCCCGCCGCCGGGCCGCTATAGAGGATATGCCCGCCTTGTTCGCCGGCCGCAGGGCCGACGTCGACAATCCAGTCCGCATGGCGGATGACGTCCAGCGCGTGCTCGACCACGAACAGCGAGTTGCCGGATGCCTTCAGGCGATCCAGCGCGCGCAGCAAGGCTTCGGTATCGGCCGGATGCAAACCCGCCGAAGGCTCGTCGAGCACATACACCACGCCGAACAGGTTGGAGCGCACTTGCGTCCCCAGCCGCAATCGCTGCAACTCGCCCGGTGACAGCGTCGGCGTGCTGCGTTCCAGCGTCAGGTAACCCAGTCCCAGTTCCAGCAGGACGTCCAGGCGCGCGACCAGGTCGGCGGCGACACGCTGCCGGACGATCTGCTTTTCCGGATGCGCCCTGGCTTCGGCCGTTTGCCGGCCTGATTGCGCTGCAATCAATGGCCGAAAAATCTCCGCCAGTTGCCGCAGCGACAAACGCGAGATGTCCGCGATATCGTGGCCGGCAAAAGTCACCGACAACGACTCCGGACGCAATCGCTTGCCCTTGCACAAAGGACATTCATTGCTGACCATGTACTGCGCCACGCGCTTCTTCATGGACGCGCTCTCGGTGTTGGCGAAAGTCTGCATCACGTACTTCTGCGCGCTGGTGAAGGTGCCCTGGTAGCTGGGTTCCTCCTTGCGTTTGAGCGCCTGGCGGACTTCCGCCGGCGTGAAGCCGGCATACACAGGAACCACCGGCTGCTCATCGGTGAACAGGATCCAGCGCCGGTCTTTTTTCGACATCTCGCGCCACGGCGTATCGACGTCGTAGCCGAGCGTCACCAGGATGTCGCGCAGGTTCTGGCCGTGCCAGGCAGTCGGCCAGGCTGCAATGGCGCGCTCGCGGATGGTCAGCGTGTCGTCCGGCACCATCGACTGCTCGGTGACTTCATACACCCGACCGAGGCCGTGGCAACGCGGACAGGCGCCTTCGGGCGTATTCGGCGAGAACGATTCGGCGTACAGCAGCGGCTGGCGCGCCGGGTAATCGCCGGCGCGCGAATACAGCATCCGCAAGGAATTCGACAGCGTGGTGACGCTGCCCACCGACGACCGTGTGGTGGGCGAACCGCGCTGCTGCTGCAGGGCCACCGCCGGCGGCAAGCCGGTGATCTCGGTCACTTCCGGCACCGGCATCTGATGGAACAACCGCCGCGCATAGGGAGACACGGATTCCAGATAACGCCGCTGCGCTTCGGCATACAAAGTGCCGAAGGCCAGCGACGATTTGCCCGAGCCGGAGACGCCGGTAAACACCACCAGCGCATCGCGCGGGATGTCCAGGTCGACGTTCTTCAGATTGTGTTCACGGGCGCCGCGCACTTGCACGAAGCCCGGCTGCTGCGGGGATGGGGCTGGCGAGGAAGCTTTTTTTACTGGCATGTCAAAACTCGATAAGTTGCCGTTGCGGCGATTGCAACACAGGGAAGCGTCGAGACTTCCAGACGCCGCTCCCGTTCGGACCCGGGCAAGCCCTCGGTTGAAGAAGTATCCCCCGGCGCCGGCGCGCTGCGTAGCGGCGTAGCTGCATAACGCGCGTAAGACTCCATCCGGGAGGACGCTTTTCACGCCACTTTGCAAACAGGGCTTGCTGTTGTGGAGATTTGGAATATACTCCATAAACCATCCATATGGATTCCAAATAGATTCCAATTGGATTCCAAAAGGTCATTCATTGCCTTTTATCAATAAAAGGAGAGCAGCAATGTCGGTCACAGAACTTAAGCCACGCGTAGGAGACAGCGAAAAAGTCACGATCAATCTCGGCGTAGTCGATCTGGGCCAGATCGACCTGTTGGTGCAGGAAGGGTTTTACACCAATCGCACCGACCTGATCCGTACCGCCATCCGCAACCAGCTGGCGGTCCATTCCGACGTTGTTAAACAGACCATCGTGCGCAAGAGCCTGGTGCTCGGCCTGCAGGCCTTTTCCCGTCAGCAGCTCGAAGCCTGCCAGGCCAACGGTGAAAAACTTCAAGTCCAGGTCGTCGGACTGGCTTCCATCGCCGGCGACGTCCCTCCCGAACTGGCAGCAGCGGTCATCGACTCGGTGACCGTCCTCGGCGTCTTCCATGCCAGCACCGCCGTCAAGGCGGCCCTCGCAGGACGGATCCATTAGCTTCATTTTTCAAAGGAAATCCATGTCTCAGCTCGGCGATTTACATGCACGCATGACGGAAATCACCCGTCGCCTCAAGTCGGAAGGCCCAGGCAAGACCACGCAAGTCATCCAGAACGCACTGGCTGCCGCGGGCCTGACGTCCGCCGGCCAACCCAAGGCGCCGCACAACTTCGTAGCCGATGTGCTGGCCAGATTCGGCGTCGGCTCCGCTACTTCGACATCGGCGCCGCAAGCCGACACGCCGGACACCGGGCCGGGCCGCGGCAAATTCGTCGCCGGCTCCCATACCAACGCCGCAGGCAGCCGCCGCTACAAGGTATACATCCCGTCCGGCTACGACGGCCAGGCGGTGCCGCTGGTCGTCATGCTGCACGGCTGTACGCAAGACCCCGACGACTTCGCGCGCGGCACCCAGATGAACGCGCTGGCCGAAGAACAGGGTTTCCTGGTGGTCTATCCGGCGCAGGAATCTTCCGCCAATTCATCGAAATGCTGGAACTGGTTCAAGGCCATGGATCAGCAGCGTGGGCAAGGCGAGCCGTCGCTCATCGCCGGCATCACCAATGACGTGATCGATCAGTACGGTCTCGACCGCAAGCAGGTATTCGTCGCGGGTCTGTCGGCAGGCGGCGCGATGGCCATCATCATGGGCTCGACCTATCCGGATCTCTACCAGGCCGTCGGCGTGCATTCCGGATTGCCGTATGCGTCGGCCAGCGACCTGACCTCGGCATTGAGCGCGATGCGAGGCGCCTCGTCCTCACCTTCGCGCCGGGGCGGCGCCTCCGCCCAACTGGAGGCGATTCCGGTCATCGTTTTCCACGGCGACCGCGATGCCACGGTCAGTCCGTCCAACGGTACCGGCCTGATCGATGATTTCGTCGCCAGGTTCGAGCAAACGGCGACATCCGGAGAGAAAATCAGCACCGTCGTGGAAGAGGGAAAGACCGCGACGGGTCATCGCTATTCGCGCACTTCGCTGCACGTCGACGGTCGCCCCGTCCTGGCGGAGCACTGGCTGATCCACGGCGCCGGCCACGCCTGGGCCGGCGGCAGCGCGAGCGGTTCTTACACCGACGCCAACGGTCCGGATGCATCGCGGGAAATGCTGCGGTTTTTCAGTACGCAGAGCGCGAACAGCGAAACCCTGCCGGGCTGAAGACTCAGGCCACAGCAGCGCCGAGGACTAGAGATCCAGTTCCACCCACACCGGTGCATGGTCGCTCGGCTTGTCCCGGGCGCGTATCTCGCGATCCACTTCCGCCGCCTTCAGCAGGCGTGCGGCGGCGGCATTAAGCAAAAGATGGTCAATGCGCAGGCCGGCGTTCCTGCCGAAGGCATTGCGCCAGTAATCCCAGAAGGTGTAAATCCTTTCGTCCGGATGCATTTCCCGCAGCGCATCGCACCAGCCCTGTTCCAGCAGCGCGGCGTAGGCGGCACGCACTTCGGGACGGAACAAGGCATCGTCCAGCCAGCGCTCGGGCGCGTAGACGTCGAGTTCAGTGGGCATGACGTTGTAATCTCCCGCCAGTACCACCGGCGCGTCAACTCCGAACAGCTGCGCCGCATGCTGGTTCAGATGGTCGAACCAGCGCAGCTTGTAATCGAATTTCGGCCCCGGCGCGGGATTGCCGTTGGGCAGGTACAGACAAGCGACCAGTACGCCATTGACAGCCGCTTCGATGTAGCGGCTGTGACTGTCGTGCTCTTCCCCTGGAAGCACCCGGCGCGTTTCTACCGGATCGCTGCCGCGCGCCAGGATGGCGACGCCGTTCCAGCTTTTCTGGCCATGCCAGACCGCGCCGTAACCGGCATCGGCCAGCGCCGCGACCGGAAACTTCTCCTGCGGCGCCTTGAGTTCCTGCAGGCAGACGACGTCAGGCTTGCTGGTCTTGAGCCATTCGAGCAGCTCCGGCAGGCGGGCGTTGGCGCCGTTGATGTTGAACGTGGCGATGCGCATGGCGATTCCATTGCGGGTATGGGCATCCATCATCGCCTTTTATCGTCTCCGGCGGCAATAAGCAAAACATCGATTGCGCTGTAGGACGCTTGCTGAAGCGCAAGTCAGGATGCGTCAGAAGCCATTTCGGCCATCATAGTAAAATCGCTCACTTTGCAGCCCCACCGGATCATGCGGGCGGCGCTGCAAGCACGGGCAACAGCCGCGGGCGCAGGGACACGGTGAGGGTCCGGCGCCACAGCCAAGGCAAGTACATAAACTGCAACGACGTGGTGGCGCTTCAATGAAAAAAACAATGAGCAGCAACGCTGTGCTGGTCGGGACGTTTTTGCTCGCGATCATTCCCGCATCGGCCCAGACCGTACGCACCGGCGCGCCGTCACAAATCGGCAAAATCAGCAAACAGCGCGACGGCATCGTCTACGGCATCTCGCGCAACGAAACCCTGTCCTCGATCGCGCAGCGCTTCACGGGCAATTCCAATAACTGGACGGTGATCGGCAAGCTCAACGGCATCGCCAACGACCGCACCATTCCGGTCGGCACCTCGATCGCCATCCCGGCGCGCCTGCTGCCCGACCGTAACGCCTTCGCTACCGTCGTCGCGGCGCAGGGTGAAGTCAGCATCATCAGCAAGGACGGCGACGTGGTTGCCAGCAAAACCGGCAGCCGCCTGGGCGAAGGCGCGCTGATCGTCACCTCGGACGACGGCTTCATCACGCTGCGACTGCAGGACGGCACCACCTTCGCGCTGCCGCCGGCCAGCAGCCTGCAGCTGAGCACCCTGCAAATCCAGGAATACACAGATCGCCCGCGCACCGCGCTGACGCTCGGCAAGGGCCGCATCACTTCGCAGGTGACGCCATTCTCGGCGGCCAAGAGCCAGTACGAAGTGCAAACCCCGCTGGCCATCGCGGGCGTGCGCGGGACGCGCTTCCGCGTCAATTTCGACGGCGCGCACAGCTATAACGAAGTACTCGAAGGCACCGTCAAGGTCGCGCCCGACGACCGCCGCAATGCGGCGCAGGCGCGCGAGGTCCACGCCAGCTTCGGCGCCATCGCCGCCGGCGGCAACAAGGTATCCGCACCGGTGCCGCTGCCGGCCGCGCCGGTGCTGGCCGCGACCGCCGTGCAGGAGCACCTCCCGGTGCGCTTCGGCTTGCGCCAGGCCGACGCCGCGGCGTTCCGCGTCAGCGTCGCAACCGATGCCGGCGGCTTGCAGCAGGTCGCCGACGTGCGCGTCGACGCCAATGCCGACGACGGCACGCAAGCGCGCGTTGCCGACCTGCCCGACGGCGACTATTACGTGCGCGCCACCGCGATCGATCGCAGCGGCCTGGAAGGCAAGGAGACGGTCAGCAGGTTCCGTCTCAAGGCGCGTCCGTTCGCGCCGTTCCAGCAGGAACCCGGCGCCAAGCTGCGTGGCGTTGCCGACGGCCAGCCTCCCTCGGTCAATTTCAAATGGGCCGAAGCCGGCGTCAATGCGCGTTATCGCCTGCAGATCGCGACCGATGCCGGATTCACCCAACTGCTGCTGGACAAGAGCGACATCAACGCTACTTCTTATACACAGGACAACCTGGCGCAGGGCCAATTCTTCTGGCGCGTCGCCACCATCGACATGAGCAGCGGCCAGCCCGACCAGGGACCGTGGAGCGATGTCAAACAATGCCTGGTGCTGCCGCCGCAACAGGCACCCGCCGCCAGCCAGGGACAGGACGGCATGAATTTCTCCTGGTCAGGCGAAGCGGGCCAGACCTTCGTGTTCGACGTCTCGGCCAGCGCCGGCTTTGAGACCATCCTGTTGCACGCCGACACCACCGAGCCGCACGCGTCCTTCCCGCTGCCGCCTGCCGGGGTTTATTACGCACGTCTGCAAAGCATCGAAGCCGACGGCTATCGCGGTCCGTACTCGCCGGCGCAGCGCATCGTGGTCGAGCGCCGCTGGACTACGGGTTCCGGCGGCTCGCTCAATGCCGGCGATGCGCCGGTTCGTGGCAACTGAGTAACCGCGCATGATTTCCACACCTGTCGGCGAACCGGGCCGCTCGCGCTGGGCCGGCACGCGGCGCCGCGTGTCGCTGCGCAATGAATGGCTGGTGCTGTTCGTACTGACGCTGGCGGCGGCATTTTTGCTGGGAGGGGGCGACAGCCTGCGTGTGCCGAACCGGCAGATCTACGACCACCTGATGTCGACGCTGAAACGGCCGGCGCCGGACAACATCGTCATCGTCGCCATCGACGACAAGAGCATCGCCGAACTGGGACGCTGGCCGTGGAAGCGCGGCACCCATGCACAGCTGCTCAACATCCTCAACAACGGCGCGCCGCGCGCAATTGCCTTCGATGTGATCCTGACCGAAGGCGATGCCAGTGCGGCCGGCGCCGACCATGCCCTGGCGCTGGCGATCGCCCGCAACCGGCACGTGGTGCTGCCGATCCTGAGCGCGCGCACCGAAGCCGGACTGACGCCGCTGCTGCCCTATACGGAGTTCGCCACGGCCGCCGCCGGGCTCGGCCACATCCAGCTCAACTTCAGCAGCGATGGCATAGTGCGCAGCGCCTGGCTGTACGAAACACTGGGCGGACGCGAGTGGAAGACGCTGGCATTGGCATTGCTGGAAGATGGCGATCGCTCGCGCAATACTGCCCGCCTGCCATCCGGCAACGAAGGCCCCATGCAGGAAAGCGCCCATCGCAAGCTGCTTGGCATTCCCTTCTACGGTCCGCCCGGACATTTCACCCGTGTGTCCTACATCGACGTGCTGCGCGGCGTGGTGCCGGCACGCTTCTTCCGCGACAAATACGTGCTGGTCGGCGCCGCCGCCTCCGGCCTGGGCGATGTGTTCCCGACGCCGCAGGCCAATCGCCAGGGCCTGATGTCGGGCATTGAGCTGCATGCCAACATGCTCGCGGCATTGCAGGAAGGCCGTTCGATTTCCACGGCGCCGCGTGCTGTGCGCATCGCTTTCGCGGCCTTGCCCGCGCTGCTGGTGCTGGTCGGATTCATGTATCTGTCGCCGCGCTACGCATTAGCGCTGACGGGCGTGCTGACGCTGCTCGTCGGCGGCCTGTGCGCGATGCTGCTGCAATACGACGTCTGGCTGGCGCCGTCGGCGGCGTTGCTGTTGCTGTGGCTGATCTATCCGCTGTGGAGTTGGCGTCGCCTCGAAGTCGCACTGCGTTATCTCGATGAAGAAACCGGCCGGCTGGCTTCATCGGCGCCATTTGCGACGACACCGTCCCGCTCCGGCGAACGCCGTCTGTGGGACTTCTTCGAGCGCCGCATCGACGCCGCACGCACAGCCACGCGGCGCATGCTCGATCTGCACCAGTTCGTCAGCGACAACCTCAACAGCATGCCGGACGCCAACATCGTGATCGACTGCGACGGCGTGGTGATGCTGTACAACCGCAAGGCGCGCGAATTGTTCATGAGCCTGGGCATCGCGCCCGCGCGCGGTCAGGACATACAACTGCTGCTGGCACCGTTCCATGCCACCGCCGCTGCGCTGGAAGGTGCGCTGTGGCGGAACCTGCTGACCGCGCCTTCGGAAGACGGCATCGAAGCGGTCGATCCGCAGCGGCGCATGTTCATGATTCGCAGCACGCCATCGCACCAGGCCAATGGAGCCATGCTCGGCTGGATCGTTTCACTGGCGGACGTCACGGCGCTGCGTGCGACGCTGCGCCTGCGCGACGAAAGCCTCAATTTCATTTCACACGACATGCGCGCGCCGCAATCGGCGATCCTGGCGACGCTGGAGTTGCAGCGCAGCGGCCAGGTCGCGCTCGATCAGGAAGCCCTGTTCCGCCGCATCGAGAAATCGGTCCACGTCACGCTCTCGCTGGCCGATGAATTCATCCTGCTGGCGCGCGCCGAATCGCGCAGCTACCAGCCGGAAGAACTCGATTTCCGCTCTCTGCTGGCCGATGCCACCGATGAAATGTGGGCGCCGGCCAACGAACGTCAGGTGCGCCTCGAAACCGTTGCCGCCGGCGACGATGCCTACTGGGTCCGCGGCGACCGGGCGATGCTGGTGCGCGCCTTGTGCAACCTGCTGTCGAACGCCATCAAGTACGGTCCGCGCAATGCGCTGGTGGAATGCCGCCTGTCCATCGACCACGACGAGCAACCGCCGCAACTGGTCTGTGCCGTCCATGACGGCGGCCCCGGCCTGAGCGAGGCCGACCTGGCGCAATTGTTCACGCCTTTCTATCGCGCGACCGGCAGCACCCAGCCCGGCGCCGGACTCGGACTGACTTTCGTCAAGACGGTGGTGGAACATCACGGCGGCAGCGTCGCCGCCAGCAACGTGAACGGCGGCGCCTGCTTCATCATGCGCCTGCCCTGCGCGCCGGAGTGATTCGAAAGGGGGGCGACGCTTACGCCGCTGCAGCGGCGTCGAGACTGTCGAGCCGATAGCCGAGCGTATAGATGGTGGTCAGCTTGACCTGGTTTTCCGGCTTCAGCGCCAGCTTGCTGCGCACGTTGGACATGTGCGTGTCGAGCGTGCGCGAAGTCATGACAAGATCGCGGCCCCACACTTCTTCGGTCAGCTGTTCGCGCGAGACGATGCCGCCGAGATTGCGGAACAGCGCATAGGCGATGTCGAACTCCTTGGGCTTGAGCTCGACCGAGCGCCCGTGCAACGAGGCTTGCTTGAGGATGCGATTGAAACGGTAGGCGCCGACTTCGATGTTGTCGTCGGTCGCCGGTGCGCCGGTGTTCGCCCTGGCCTCCGCTGCCGGCGCCGGCAAACGCCGCGCCAGGGCATGCACCCGCGCCATCAATTCGGCCCGGCGCGCCGGCTTGACCATGTAGTCGTCGCCGCCCGCCATCAGCGCCAGCACGATATTTTCTTCCAGCGCGCGATTGCTCAGGAACAGGACCAGCACCTGCGCGCTCAGATGGCTGCGCACCCAGTTGACGACGTCGTGTCCGGTCATGTCGGGCAGCATCCAGTCCAGCACCAGCAGGTCGAATCCGTGGCTGCCTAGCGCCTCGATGAGCTGCGTACCGGTGCCGAACAACGTGCAGGAATGTCCCGCCCCCGTCAGGATGTGCTGCACCAATGCGGCTTCGGCCGGGTCGTCTTCCAGTATGGCGATTCTCATGGAATGCTCGTGTCGTACGATGGAATGCTGCGGTTGGAATTCGGATGCCGGCAGGAAATGTTCCTTCCGGAAAAACGACATGATACTGGAAAGCGCCGAACCGGATGCTGCGCCCCGCCAAGGTTTCCGCACGGAAAAACATCTTGCCTGAGCAACGCGGGAACATCGTTTTCCACTGAGAATTTTGTCAACAATTGTTAACGATTCCTTACAGCATCTTCCCTCGAGGAACCACCCTCTCCATAATTCGCGCATTGCCGGATCGATCACATTTCCACCGGCGCATACAACATCAAAAAAACACACAGGCGAGGCGGGTGCATGGCGAATATTCTTGTATTGGAAAGAGCGGCGGCAGGACGACGTGAATTCAGCTCGGCATTGATCAGGGACGGCCATCGCGTGTTCGAGGCCGACAGCGTGGAGGGCTTCATCCCCTACATTCCGCGCGCCGACATCGCCATGATCGACATCGATCTGCCCGACGGCGCCGGCTACAAGGCGGCGCAATGCCTGCACGACACGCGGCCGCAGGCGGGCGTAGTGATCCTGTCGGAACGCAGCGATCTCGACGAAAAAATCCGCGGCCTGCGCGAGTACGCCGACCAGTACCTGACCAAGCCGATCGGGCCCGACATGCTGTCGGCCTACATGGCGCCGATGGTGCGCCGCTTTGGCGCCGAAGGCTGGCGACTGGACCGCGTCAAGCGCCAGCTGTGCTCACCCGAGGGTCACCAGGAAAAACTCAATATCCAGGAAATGCAGTTGATGGAATTGCTGATCAACCAGTCGCAATCGCAACGCTCGACCGTCACGCGCAAGACCATCGCCACCGCCTTCGGCTTCAACTGGCTGGATTATGACGACCGCCGTCTCGATCAGCTGGTCAGCCGCCTGCGTCGTCGCTGGAACAAGGCCAGCGGCAGCGAACTGCCGCTGCACACCGACCACGGCATCGGTTATCGCCTGTCGGTGTCGGTGACGCTGCAATGAATTTCTGAAAACTCCGCCGCACTCATTCCGCGATGACCGGCTTGCCCGGCAACCAGATACGGAAGGTGGTGCCCTGGCGGCTTTCCGTATCGAGCCTGAGGGTGCCACCCAGGGTTTCCACCAGCCGGCGCGCCAGCGCCAGACCGAGTCCGCTGCCGACGTTGCCGCTCGATGAGCTGCCGCGGAAATAGCGCTCGAAAATCCGTCCTCGCTCATCCTCCGGAATGCCCGGACCGTCATCCGAAATATCGATGTGCCAGCCATTTGGCACCGTCATCGCACGCAGGCGCACCGTGGTGCCGGGCGGCGTGTACTTGACCGCGTTGTCGGCCAGCGTACGCAGCACCAGCCGCAGCAGGTCGGGATCGGACCAGATGCCGGGCGGCATGCCCTCTTTTTCCAGGATGAATGTATGGCGGTCACCGAGCGGTTGCGCCGCCGCAATGGCGTCTTCCAGCAACGGCTGCAGGCAGGTGTCGGTCGGCATCGGACCTTGCGAGAGCACGTCGAGACGGTTGTTGCTCAGGTAAGTGTCGAACAGCGACGACAGGCGCTCGGAAGCCTGACGGATCTTTTCCAGCCGCACCAGCGCCTTGGGGGAAGCCGGGACGCCCGTCAGCCCCAGATCGCGCTCAAGGTTTTGCGCGGTGGCGTCGATCACGGCCAGCGGCGTGCGCAGTTCATGCGACACGGTGGCGATGAACTGGCGCTGTTCTTCGTAGGCGGCGCGTTCCTGTTCCAGCGCGCGCTCGACCGTCGCCATGGCCCGTTGCAAATCTTCTGTGCGCATGGTGACCTGCTGCTCCAGTTGCAATTCGGTCTGCTGCGAAATTTCGAGCAACTTCTTTTGCGCCGCCTGCTTGGCCGCGCGTAAGGCCGAATAACTGCGGCTCATCGCGTAATACACGATCAGGACAAACAGCAGCGAGGCGATGAACACCGAATACTCGCTGACCCAGTTACGCTCGATATAACCGAGCCGCAACAGGAACTGCACCATCAGGCTCAGGAACATCAGCAAGCCGGCGACCACGAACGCATAACGGATCTCCTGGGTACTGTCGAGCGCCGGCTTGACCAGCACGGCGAAGGTGACGGGCGCCACAAAGAAGGTCAGCACCACCGACAGCACGCGCATGGTCTCGGCGTATCCGAAGAGCAGCACGCCGGCCGCCGTGAACGCCGAGATCGTGGCCGTGGCGCCGACGTACCAGCGTGTCAGGCGCGGATAGCGGCGCGGCATGCCGAGGAAACGGAACAGGAAATCGACGCAGGCGTACAGGCTGAACGCGATTATCAGCCCGAAGACCGTGCGCGCCAGCTGCGGCTGTTCGGGGAACACATACTGCGACAGCAGGCCTGTGTCGCCAAGCGTGAGCAGCATGCAGGTCAGCACGTAGACGCCGAAGCTGCGATAGACGCCGTCGCGCAGCGCCAGCTCGAACCAGAAACTGGCCAGCACCAGCATGCCGTAAGCACCCAGGTACAGACCGAAGGCCAACTGCTCGCGCCCGACCGCTTCGAGGAAGGTCCCCGGTTGCCACAAGGTCAGGCGCGGCGCCACGGTACCGCGCGTCTTGATCTTGAGATAAAACACCTGCGGCCTCGTACCCCACACATTGAGCTTGAACACCGGATTGCGATAGCGCAGGTCGCGCTGTGAGAACGGCGCGGTGCTGCCCGAAACCCGCGGACTGTAGCCGCCGTCGAAGTCGGGAATGTACAGCACGGCGCGCTCGATCATGTTGGGCTGCAACTCCAGCCACCATTCCTGCCCGCGTCCGGGCGCGCGCTGGACTTCGAAGCGCAGCCACACGGTGGCGTCCAGCAAGCCGGCGTTGAGGTCGCTGTCGAGATGCGTGAAGCGGGGAAGCTGGGCCGGATCCGCGACGTCGCGGAATTTGAGCGATTTGCCGGTGTCGATCAGCACCGAGACATGGCCTTGCAGGTCTTCCTTGCCGTGGTCGAGCGAGAGCACCTGCGCCGAAGCGCTGCCAACGGCGCCGCACGCAAGCAGCACCAACAAGGACAGCAGTAATCGCAAGACAGCGCGCATCAGTTCACGTCAAAGATAAAAAGCACCATAAGAAAACGGCACGCCGACCTCCACAAGAAGGCTGGCGTGCCGCCATGGCATCCGGATGATTGCCGCTCAGAAAGTCGCCAGCGCGTTCAGGAACCAACCCCGGCTGCGATAGGACAGATCGGTCAGGTCATCCGAAAAATTGGTGAAATTGTAGCCCACACCCATCTTCACGTGTTCGTTCACATGGCGATACAGCCCGACCAGGTAACCCGAACGCGCGTCGCCGGCATCCTGCGCACGCAGGCGGCGTGTCTCGATCAGCGCATCCCACTCCTTGACCAGGTGCAGGTCGGCGCGCAACACCCACAAGTCGGCGCGGCTGGAGAACCAGTCGCCCTGAGTCTTGGACATGCGCAACTGGCCCAGGCGCATACCGTACTTGGCGCCCACCGACAGCCACGGCAAGAGGTCGTAGGTGGTGTCGATGTTGAACACGTGGCTCTTCTGCGTGTAGTCGAGCGCACTGCCGGTCGAGGTGCCGGCCGCGTTCAGGCCGGTGCTGTCGACCTGGCCGGCGGACGGCATGTTGTAGAAGTAGGTGTACTTGAACAGCGTGTTCCAGCGATCGTTGTCGACCGGACGATAGGCTGCGCCGGTGACGACTTCGGTGTAGTCGCCGTCATAGAACGCGCCCTGCGTGTTGGAGCTGCGCGACAGGTTGAACTTGCCGAGCAGACGCCAGGCAGGGCTGAGCTGGTACTGCGCCGAGTTCTTCCACAACCAGGTGCGACGGTTGTTGTTGACTGCGGTGCCGCCGCAATTGCCGCCGATGTCGTTGGTGATGCAGCTGCCGTTGACGACGCCCAGCGTGGTGCCCCGATCCATGCGGTATTCGATGGCGCCGGAGTACTTCAGGTCGTTGTACTTGTACGCCGCCGACAGGCCGACGGCGTCGCGCTTGAGGTCGCCCGACAGCGGATCGGACAGCGTGCCGGTTTCGTACTTGCCGCCCAGCGTCCAGCGCGGGTTGGGCGAAAAGTCGACGCCGAAGGCATGGGTCAGGCTCTTGGGGCCGGCGGCGCCATCGCTCCAGCGCGTTTCGCCGAACAGGCCGATCTGGTCGCTGTAGCGGTAATGCGTGCCCGAGGTCAGGGTTGCCTGGCGACCGGCGTAGTTGCTGTCGGCGCTTTCGGTTTCCATGGTGTAGGTCAGGTAGACCGTGCTGCGATCGTCGACCTGGTAGTCGGCCGAGAGACGGCCGCCTGCGCCGCCGTCGCCGCCCGAGGCTTCCGCGCCGAGGCGCAGCTTGTCGTTGACGGCCCAGCTGCCGCCGACGCCGGCGCGGTCGTTGTCGGTACGGTCGCCGCTGCGGCTGACCGTACCCTGCACGAACGCATAGGTATCCCACGGCTTGTACTTGAGGCCCGGCACGCGCGCCGCCGCCACGCCGACGGCGGAGGTGGCGTCGCGCGTCGCCTTGACGTCGACGCCGCCGGACATGCCGGTGGTCGGCACGATCGAGGACGCCGGACCGCTCTGACCAGTGGTGAGCAAGGCGCCGCCATTGGCCGAGGGCGCCGCACCCAGCGCGGTGCCGGGAACGACTGCGACCAACTTGTCGGCGTTGCTGCCGTTTCCATTCAGGGCTTCCGCTTCCATCGCAGCAGCTTTCTCCGCCTCGCCCTCTTCCAGCGGCCGGTAATCGACGCGGAAGATCACGTCGTTGCGGCTGCCGTTCTGACTCAGGATCGGACTGGCGTTGGTCAGCACGCCGAACTGATTGATGCCAGAGCGCTGGTCGTGGCGTACGCCGGCCGACACGCCCCACTCGGCGTCGATCTTGTGGCGCACTGCGGCTTCAGCCGAACTGGCGCTCTGACTGGCGGTGCTGTTGGTGGAGTCGCGCGAGTCGAGCTTGGTGCTGACTTCGGTCCTGTCGCCGACCGGCACGGTGGCGGCGATGCCCTTCTGCGACAGACCTTCGCCGCTCGGCAAGGTGGCGCCCGGTCCGGAGAAGTTGGGGTCGCGCTCTTGCCAGTAGGCCGACAGCTTGCCCTGGAATTCGCTGACGTCGGCCAGGTCGATGGCGGTGTCGAGACGACGCGCAGTCGAGCCGTCGCCGGTGCGTTTGTTGGCCGTGAAGTCGTAACCGCCGGTGAGCGAACTCAGGCTTTCGCTGCCGATGCCGCTGGAGTGCGCCAGTTCACCCTTGATCCAGGTGCCGGGCTTGTAGCGGAAGGTGGCGTCGACGCCGCGCAGGTTTTGCTGGTTGTTGTTCTCGCCCTGGCGATAGATCGTGGTGCCCACGCGCAGGTTGTCGTTGAACCAGTGACTGGCGCGCAGGCCGAAAGCGCTGGCACTGATCTCGCTGAGGCCGGGCACGTATTCATAGGTCGTGACCAGGTAGACCGGATTGCCGCTGGCGGCCGAGGTCTGCACCAGCGTGCTGCCGTCGGCCGTCGACGGCAACGGCGCGCGCAAGGTCAGGCGACCCTGCAGATAATTGATATCGTAGTCCTGCGCCGGCGACAGCGGCGTGCGCTGGATCACCAGGCCGGAGTCCTTGTCGCGCACTTCCACCCACAAGCGTTCCGAACCTTCTGTCAGATCCAGGTGATGCAGGTAATACAACGAGCCGCCGGTGCCGCGGAATTCTTCGCGCGACTGCAGCGTGCCAGGATCGGCCACGAAGGCGTTGACGGTGGTGCGCTTCTCGCCGTATTTGGTTGTCTCCTTGTCGTTCCACAACAGGTTGGCGCCGTACAGGCCGCGGCTGTATTGGGTCAGCTCGGTGCCGGTCCAGGCGGTCTGGAAATTCCCCCACATGACATAGGAACTGTCTTTTTCCAGCTTGACGTAGAACTTGCCCTGGGTCGGCGCATCGTCGGTGATGGTGCTGTCGTCGCCGTAGACCGGATAGTAGCGATCGGGGTCGATGCGGCGCAGCAGGTAGTTCGGATCCTTGGTCTGGAAGTTGCTGAACAGGTCGCGTAACGGCTGCTCGCGCGTGTCGGCGCTGGCGGTCAGCAGGTAGTCGCCCTTGACCTTGCCCTTGAGGTAGAACGCGCCGCGGCCGTCGATCCAGGTTTCGTTGTTGTAGTGCGAAGTGTCGGTGGTGACCAGCTGCGCCGGTCCGGTGGTGCGGTCGCGGCCCATGGTCAGGTCGCCCACAACAAAATAGAACCAGTCCTTGTCGGCGATCGACAGGTTGCGGCGGAAGGTCGCACCCTTGCCTTCGGCGTTCTTCACCGACACGTCGACCTGGTGCGGTCCCGCCGGCAGGATCTGGCGCAGCACGAACTTGCCCTTCTCGTCGACCGGCACTTGCATGCCCATCGCGCTGACGCTGTCGCCGGCGTGGACGTGCTCGCCGCTGATGGTGACGGAGCCGCCGCGCGCCGGAATGTTCTTCAGGTGCAGGCTCGATTCTCCCCAACCGGACAGGCGCTCGCGCTCAAGGCGCGCTGCATCCACCAGCGGATCGGCACGGTCAAACAGGCGCAGCGGCTTGAGCAGCGTCTCGTCGAAATTGCCGTCGCCGTCGGTCACGCGGATCAGATAAGCCAGCTCCGACGGCGCGTTGTCGGGGGCCTGCCATTGCACGGCGTCGCCGGCGTTGAACGGCACCACCGCGAACGGCGTTTCCTGGGCGTTCTGGCCCTTGGCGAAGACGCGCAACTCGGCGCGCTTGATCCACCAGGCGTAGTTGGTATAGCTGCCGAATACCACCGGCTTGCTGCGTACCGCCGTGCTCGGCAGCACCCAGACGTTGAGCGCCGGCGCAACGTTGAGCGGATCGAACTTGATCTGGATGTCGGCCTTCTCCAGGCCCACGTCGACGCAGCGCTGGCGGTCGGCTTCCTGCGCCTGCTTGTCGACGTCAACCGGCTGGCCGTCGACGGTGATCGAGAACGGCAGAGCGTCGGTTGCTTGCGGATTTATGGCGCAGGCGTTGTTCTCCACCAGCTTTTCGCGTGTGACCATGGCCGGCGCTTCGGTGTACCAGACGCGGATTTCGACACGGCGATTCTTCGCCATGCCGGCCGCATCGTTGTTGCTCGCGACCGGTTGCGACTCGCCCTTGCCGCTGACGGAGAAAGCCTCCGCCGGCAGGTGCAGGTTCTGTTTCAGGTAAGACGCCACCGCCAGCGCACGCGCCTGCGACAGCGCCTGGTTGTCGGCGAAGGTCGGGCGCAAGGCCGGCGCGATGCGCTGGTTGTCGGTGTGGCCGATGATCTCGATGCGGATGTCGCGCTTGCCGTCGAGCGTGCGCATCAGGCGATTGAGCACCTCGATGGTGGGCGGCAGCAGCACCGCACGACCGGAGGCGAAGCGGCTGCCCTTGGCTTCATCTTCCAGCGTGACCTGGTTCTGCGCGACGCTGTCGGGCGCGACGGTTTCCAGCATCACGCGGCGCTCGCCGTCGGTCAGCGCCGAAGGCGACAAACCGTCGAAGGCGCTCGACTGATACTCGGTGTTGGGCTCGACCGGTTGCTCGGTGGTGCGGCTGCGGTCGATCATTTTTCCACGGATATGAGTGCCATCTTCTTGCACCTGATCCGTCCTGACGGTAGATTCCTGTGCGCGGATGGGCAGGCAGACCAGGCCCAGCGCGCTCAGCACGACGGCCAGTTTCCGCGCGCGCAGCGGCGCGCCGGACTTGGGCTGACGTCTTGTTTTCATTGTGCGTCCTCTGTTTCGATATTGAGCGTGTATTCCCCCTTCAGCGCGCGCCAGCGATCCTGGATCTGCTTGCGGATCGCTTCGACGCGCTTGCCGGCCAGATCGGCGTCAGCACCCGGCTGGTAAGCCAGACGCACCACCGAAGGCCGCGCCTTCAATTGCTGTGGCAAGGCGTCCAGCTGCTTCTGCCATTGCGGTTGCAGCTTGAGGCTGCCGGCTTCGAAGGCGGCGTCGCTGAGTTCCATGCGGATCACGCGGTGGATGGTGGCGCCGAAGTTGAGCTTGGTGACCTTGCCGCGCGTGATGCGCACGTCGCGCGGATTTTCCGTGGTCATGCGATAACCGGTCGGCAGCGTGCGCACGTCGAGCTTCATGACGAAGTTGGAACCGCGGTCTTCGTTCGGGATGTCCGGGCAAGGCACGTGGAAACGTCCCTCCGCATCGGTCATCACCAGCAGCCCGCGTGGCGTCACCACGCGCACCGCAGGGATGCCCGGTTCGCCCTGATCCTGGTAGCCGTTGGCGTTCTGGTCGTCGAACACCTTGCCGATGATGTCCGGGCAATCGAAGGTTGGGTCCGGCACGATGCGCACCGTGGCCTGGCCGACGTTGGACAGCACCGAGTTGGTGGCGCCGGTGACCCACGCCTGGTTGGTGTAGGTGCCGTCGCCGACGCCGGAACCGACGGTCAGGATCAGACGATAGGTCTTCTTCTCCTTCGGTGCGAAGTTCTGGTTCGGCCAGGTCAGCAGGCGGCCGCTGACCACCGGCTCGACCGCGACGCCGTTGAGCGAGGCGCTGCCGGTGCGGTACTTGAATCCCGGCGGGATCTGGTCGCGCACGCTGGTCGACGGAATCGAATAGGCCTGCTTGTTGGTGGCGGTGATGGTGTAAGGCACCAGGTCGCCGCGCGCCACGTTCACCATCGGCGAGGTCTTGGTCACGTAGATGATGTCGTTGCTTGCCGGATCGAGCGGAATATGGTTGTTGAGGATGTCCGCCGACACGCCGTTGGTGATGAAGAAGCTGAAGTAGTACTGCGACGTCGTCGCGCCGCCCGGCACGATGGCCACGCAAGCGGTCGGGTTGGCCGCCGGCACCGACACCGCCGGTGCAGTGTTGCTGGCCTGCACCAGCGCCGGGTTGGGCACGGCGCCGATGTTGGCGGTGCCGACGCAGGCCGGCAGGTTGGTCGACGGCGCAGGCAGGTAACTCGGTGCGGTCACGGTCAGCGTGTAGACGCCGCTCGGGAACGCGTTCTGCAACAGGAACTGGTAGAAGCCGTCGCTGCTGGTGATCTGCGTCGCCGCGCCGCCCACCAGATGCGTCGAGGGAACGAAGCCGGCCGGACCGCTGATGGTGACTTGCGCGCCGGTGATCGGCTTGCGCGTCAGTGAGTCGTAGACCACGCCGGACGGATCCAGCGGCAGGTTTTGCTCAACCACTTCATCAGTCGCCGCCAACGTGATGCCGGTGATCTTGCCGCCGCTGGCGGTAACGCCGCGACCGCCGCCCGAAGTCGGTGTTTGCGGCAGGACGTTGCCTTCCTTGGAGAACGCAATCGCAAAGCCTGGACCGGTCGGCAAGCCAGTGACTTCGTAGCCCGGGCAATGCAGGTTGTCGAACTGGTAGAAGCCGTTGTTGTCGGTGGTGGTGGTGCAGATCGGCACGCCACCCTGCGTCAATTGCACGGTCCAGCCGCCCACGCCCGAAGCGGAACCGTCGTCCGGACGCTGGCGGGTGTGGTCGCGATCGAGGAACACGTAGCCGTTCACGATAGGCGGACGCAGGGTCAGCGCACTGCCTTCACCGAAGTTGTAGTTGGGCAGCACGTCGCCGGCGATCACGTTGACGTTGCGGATGACGTCGGTATTGTTCGACAGCACCGGCTTGGTCGACGCAAGCACGCCAGGATTGCCGGCGGCGATGGTGGTGCGGCCGTCGGCGTACAGCGCCGGCTGCACTTCGGTGATGGTGTAGCCGCTGCCGTTGCTCGGCTGCAGATTGGTGAAGCTGTAACTGCCGTCGACGGCGGTGGTGGTGTTCAGGTTGACCGCGGCGCCAAGGTTGTCGGTACCGGTCAGCTTGATGACCACTCCGGCGATGCCGGTCTCGCCCGCATCGACCACGCCGTTGCCGTTGGTGTCGACGTATACCTTGCCGGACACGACGCCGACCAGGATCGGGATTTCAGCGAAGTTGTTGTCGGTCGAAATGGTGTTGGTGCCGGTCAGGCTGACGCTGCTGATGACCGATGGCGTGACGCCGACCGCCGTTGCCGTGCCGCCGGTCGAACCGGCGGTGGTGATGCCATTGGCGGTGCGCGCAGGCTGGGTCGGCTCGGTCACGGTATAGGTGCCTTCCGGCAGGCCGCTGAAGGTATATCGGCCGTCGGCGCCGGTGGTGGTGGTGCGGGTGACGGCGACGCCGTTGACGTCGGTGCCGGTCAGGTCGATGCGCACGTTGGCCAGACCGGTGTTGGTGCCGTTGAACAAGCCGTCGTTGTCGCCATCGGCGAAGACGCGACCCGAGACCTGACGACCGCTCGGCACTTCGGCGAAATTGTTGGCGACGCTGTTGGTGGCGGGAGGCAGGATGATGCCGGCGATGCGACTCGGCGTCGTGGTCGGGCCGGTGACGGTGCCCGCGGTGCCGCCGTTGCCGACGGCGCCGGCAATGGTCAGGCCGTTGGCGGTGTCGGTCGGTTGCGTGGGTTCGCGCACCGAGTACGTGCCCGGCGCCAGGCTGGCGAAGCTGTAGGCGCCCGCAGCGTCGGTGGTGGTAGTCGCAATGACCGTACCGCCGGCGTTCAGCAGTTCGATGGTGACGCCGCTCAGCGCGGTGTCGGCCAGGTTCTTGACGCCGTTGTTGTTCTGGTCGAGGAACACGATGCCGCTGATCGACGATTGCACGACTTCGGCGAAATTGTTGTTCGGCGAAACCGACACCTGCCCGCTGCCATCCTTCAACAGGACGATGTTGGAGATGCGGCTCGGCGTTGTCGCCACCGGCGTTGCGCTGCCTGGCGTGCCGCCGCCGGCGCCGGAAATCGTGCCGGCAGTGGTGATGCCGTTGACGGTGCCGGCCGGCTGCGCCGTTTCGGTGACCGTATAGCTGCCCGGCGCGAGACCGGTGAAGGCGTAGTTGCCCAACGCGTCGGTGACGGTGCTCAGGCTGACGGCGACATCATCACCGCCGCCGGCCACGCCGTTGGCGCCGTAGCTGGTGCCGGTCAGCGTCAGGCCGACGTTGGCGATGGGCGTGTCGGTACCCAGTTCAAAGGTGCCGTTAGGCGTGACGTTGTTGTCCTTGAACACCTTGCCCGAGACGAAGCCGAGCGGGCTGATCACCAGGTTGGCGGTAGCCGGCTGCACGTTGTTGCCGGCATTGGTCTTGAGGCCGCCGACCGGGATGAAGTTGTTGTACGTGCCGGTCACCGAGCCGGTGACGTCCACGATGATGGTGCAACCGCCGGCCGGAATGGTCGAGCCGTTGCTATAGGAGACCGTGCCGCTGCCCGCGACGGCGGTGACGCGCGCCGTGGTGCAGGTGCCGCCCAGACCGTTCGGCGTGGCGACGACGATGTTGCCGGGCGAGGTCGGCAAGGTGTCGACCAGATCCGCGCTCAGTGTCGCTGCGGTGGCGTTGGTGTTGCCCAGCACGATGGTCAGCGTCGACTTGGCGTTGGCCGCGATCGACACCGGGCTGAACTGCTTGTTGACCGATGGCGGGTCGAGCAGCGTCAGGGTGGCGTTGGCCGGCAATTCGTTGGTGACGCCTTCGGCGGTGTTGAGGCCGCCGGCCGGGATGGTGTTGACATAGATGCCGGCGATGTTGCTCAGCACGTCGACCTTGACCAGGCACGAACCGTTGGCCGGAATCGTGGCGCCGCTCAGCGTTACTGCGGTCGCCGACACCGGCGCCGTGACGAAGCCGCCGGCGCAGGTGGTGGAGGCGTTCGGTGTTTGCGCGACGACCACGTTGGCCGGCAGCACATCGGTGAACGAAGCTGCGGTCAACGCGGTAGCGTTGCTGTTGGACAGCGTAATGGTGGCGGTGGACGACACGCCCGGCGAGGTCTGCGCCGGCGAGAACGCCTTGGCGATGGTCACCGGATTCTTCACTTGCAGGGTCGACTTGGCCGGCACGCCGTTTTGTACCGGACCGCCGCTGGTGCCGGTGACGTCGCCGACGGCGATGACGTTCTGGTAAGCGCCTGCGGCGGCGGCCAGCACATCGATTTCACCGTAGCAGCTGACCGTCGCGCCGCCGATCGCGGCCGGCAGCGAACCGCCGGTGATGGTGACCTTGCCGGTGGTCGGCGCGCTGATGGTGGCGCCGGTGCAGGTCGTGACGGGGTTGGCGCCGGCCGGCACCACCATGCCGGACGGCAGGTTGTCGTTGGCGATGATGTTGGTCAGCGGGACTGCGCCGGCATTGACCAGCGTCAGGCGCAAACGGGTGCGTTCGCCGGGCTTGACCACGGCCGGGGTGAAGCTCTTGCTGACGCCGACGTTGCCGCTCGAGGAAAGACTGGTGACGGCGGCAGTGGTATTGCTCACGCCCTGGCTGTTGGAGATCGCGCCGACCGGAATGCGATCCTGCACGGTGCCGGTAGTGATCAGCGTGACGTTGGCGGTAATGGTGCAGGTGGTGCCAGCGCCGCCGGCCAGGTTGGCGTTCGACAGCGTGATGGCGGTACCGGCCGCATTGGCGGTAACCAGGCCGCCCTGGCAGGTCGTCGCCAGGTCCGGCGACGACGCCAGCTGGATGCCGTTGAGTGCACCGCCGGCGAGGCCGTCAACGGTGAAATAGTTGGTCAGCTTGAGATCGCTCAGCGCCAGCGAGGCGTCGTTGCGGATGATGATGGTCAGCACTGCGGGTTCACCCGGCGACAGGCTCGAAGTCGCGGTGGTGGCCGACACGGCGCTGACGGTGACTGACACGGCGCCGGCCGAGCTGTTATTCAGCGCGGCGCTGATCGCCGTGGTGTTGATGACGCCACCGGTGGCGCTGACGCCGCCCACGGGAATGGTATTGGTCCAGCCGGCACCGCCGGTGCCCGTGACGTCGAACAGCACGTCGCACTGACCGCTCGGCGGCAGCACGATGCCGCTCACCGCCGCGCTGGAGGCGGCCGCAACCGCCGTAATCACCGGCGAGCCGGCGCAGGTGCTGTAAGCCCCGGACGGCGACGCCACGGTCATGTTGGCCGGCAATGGATCGGTGGCGCTGACGTTGTTGAGCGTGCCGGTGCCGATGTTGGCGAAATGCAGGCGCACGGTCGACTTGCCGCCGGCCGCGATGGTGGTCGGCGAGAAGGTCTTCGATGCTTGCAGCGCGGAGGAATACACCAGGCTGGCGCTGGCCGCGGTCACGTTGCTGACGGCGGTCGGCGCGCTGTTGTCGGGGAACTGCTGGGTGCCGGTCAGCACGCCGATCGGCAGGGTGTTCAGATAGTTGCCGGCCGCACCGATGACCTTGACCTGCACCTGACACGTACCGTTGGCGCCGAGGCCGCTGCCCGCACGCGCCGGAATGGTGCCGCCGCTCAGGCTGATGGTGTTGGCGCCGGGCACCGCCGTGACGACGCCGCCCGCGCAACTGGTCGAGGCGTCGGCAGGGTTGGCGACCACCAGTTGCTGGTGGGTGTCTGAACTGATCGGCAGCGTGTCGGTGAAAGCGGCGGCGGTGACCGGTTGCGCCGACACGTTGGTCAGCGTCAGTGTCAATACCGAGACGGTGCCTTCAAAGGTGCTGCCAGGATTGAATACCTTGCCGATGGTGACGGTCGGATCGATGCCGGTGCTGACCGCGCTGACGTTGGAATTCAGGATGCCACCCGTACCGACGCTGCGCGCCGGGATGGTGTTGATCAGCGTGGCGCCGACCGCGGAACCCTTGGGCGCCATGGCCCAGAAGGTGATCGCGCAGCTGCCGGCGGACGGACCGCTGCCCGCGGGCACGGTCGGAATCGTGAAGTGCAGCGAGCTGTTGGTCGCCGGCAACGCGGGAATGTCGTGCGTCAACGCGCCGCAGGCGGCGCTCAGCGTCGGTGCCGGACTCGGCAAGGCGACCACGCCGGCCGGCAGCACGTCGGGCACGCTGACGTTGGAGAGCGGCGACGACGAATAATTGTTGACCGTGATGGTATAGCGGATCGGATTGCCCGGCGCGACGGTGCCCGGGTTCGAGGTCTTGTCCACCAGCAGTTGATCGACCACGGTCACGGTATGCGTGGCGCTCTGGCTGATGATGCTGGCGTCGGTGGTTTGCACGCCGCCTTCGGGGATCGTGTTGGTGAATGCCTGCGGCGTGCCGGCCGCCGACAGCGAGCCGACGAAGGGCACGGTGATCGTGCAGCTGCTGCCGGCGGCAATGCCGCCGCCGGTCATCTGCACGCCGAGGTTGCCGGCGGTGATGCTGACTGCGCCGCCGCAGGTGGTGGTTGGCGCCGCCGCCGGCGCGACCAGGCGCAAGCCGGTCGCGACTGACGGCGTGACGCCGTCGATCGGGCTGTCGGTGAAGTTGGTCAGCGTGATCGGCGTGACCGGGCTGGCGTTGGTCAGTGTAATCGTGAGCGTCGACGCCTGGCCGGCGCTGATGGTGGTCGGGTTGAACTGCTTGGTGACTTGCAGGATGGAGCGGATCGACAGGGTCGCGGTGGCGTCGGCCGCCGGTGTCAGGTTGCGCAGGTTGCCGAAATCGGCGCTGCGGCGCACGGTATTGACGACGTCCTTGTTATAGGCCCCGCTGGTGGTGGTGCCGATCACGTTGACGCTGATCGAGCAGGTGCCGCCGCCGGCGACCGTGCCGCCGAATGCGGTCAGCGTGGTGTCGCCTGCCGTGGCGCTGAAGCTGGGCGCTACGCCCGCGCCGGTACATGTCGAAGTGGCGTTCGGGGTTGGCGCCACCGCCAGTCCTGCCGGCAAAATGTCGCGCACGGCGAAAGCCGGCGAATCGCCGGCGCCGTTCAGCGGCAGGTTGACGCTTGGGTTGCCGGCATTGCTGATGGTGATGGTGAGCTTGACCGGCTGGTCGCCCTTGACGATCACCGAAGAGGAAAACGACTTGCTCAGGGTCGGCGCCGCCAGCGTGGTGACGTTGATCGATTGTTGCGCCTGGCTGCCGTTGGCGACGGCGCCGGTGTCGTCGCTGCCGGTGACGGCGCCGACTGGAATCGTGTTGACCGGCGCGGTGCCGGAGGCGGTCGAGGTCACCGGGACGTCGATCACGCACTGGCCGTTGGTGCCGCTGCCGGTGGCCACCGCAATCGGCACTTCTCCGCCGGTCAGGCTGATGACGCTGGTGCCGGGCACGGCGGTCAATGCGCCTTGCGTAGCGACGCTTGCGCCACTGCCGTCAGTGCACGAATACACCACGGTGCCTGCCGCCACTTTCAGTGCCGCCGGCATGGTGTCGGTAAAGGCCACGCCGGTCACCGGCGCATTCGGATTGCTGTTGATCAGGCTGATGCGAAACAGCGTGGCGTCGCCCGGATTGATCGTCAGCGGATAAGTCGGTTGCGGCACCGTGATGGAGACGTTCAGCGCCGCCAGCGCAGGCAAGGAACAAAGCAGTCCGCCAACGCCGAGCAACATGCTGGCAAAGAACGAACGATCAATGGCGAAGCCGAACCAACGGCTGAAAAGGCGTGAGCGGTGCATGACGATACCGGAGTGTTTTTAAAGAAATCGACCGGCGTTCGCTCTGCGGCAAGATGGACGGTCGCCCTCGTTGTAAAGATTTCTGAGCGAGCGAATTTTGATAGAAATTTGCAGTGACTTTCTGACAAGTTCAGACAGAAACTAACGGTGTCTGACCAGTTCTGACGAGTTCTGACCTACGCGCGGGTATGGTGCTATACTCGCGAAAATTTTTACACTGGGGGAGGGCCGGAAATGGCTCGGGTGTTACTGTTGGAGGATGAGGCCGACCTGCGCAACGAGGTCGCCGACTTTCTCCTGAGTGAAGGATACGGGGTGTCGGAAGCCGGCAATGTGGCCGAGTTCCTGCGCCAGGTCGACGACGCCGACATCGCCATCATCGACATCGGATTGCCGGACGGAAACGGCTTCGAGGTCACCGAGCAATTGCGCCGCACCCATCCCCATATCGGCACCATCATGCTGACCGCACGCGGCAGCGTAGATGACAAGATCGAAGGCCTCAAGCGCGGCGCCGATCATTACCTGATCAAACCGGTGCGCCTCAGGGAATTGTCCGCCTACGTATCGTCGGTGTCGCGCCGCCTCGGCAAGGACAGCTGGCGCCTGCATCTGCTGGAGCGGCGACTGTATGCACCGGACGGCCGTTTCCACGAAATCAATGCAATGGAAATCCAGCTGCTGCAGCTACTGGCCCGCAACATGGGACAAGTCGTGCATCGCCAGCAGATCGCCAAGGCCTTCGGCGTGGAGTGGATCGACTATGACGAGCGACGCCTGGACCAGATGATCAGCCGCCTGCGCCGCCGCTGGCAAAACCTGACCGGCGAAAAGCTGCCGCTGCGCACCGAGCATGGACAGGGTTACAGCTTTTGCGAGAGCATCGACATCATCGAGTGAACGCAATCATCAACAGTCCCGGCCTTTCGGTCGGCAACTGTTCGCCCATCCAAGAGAATAAAACATGACACAGACGCCAATCGCCAAGCAAGAGCCGGAGGTGGCCGCTCCGTCTTCCCGGCTGTTGCCGCCGCGACCTGACGCAGCCATGTCTCCCGCAGACGCACTCGCCAGGAAACAGGCGCGCGAACAAAAGGACGCGCAGGTGCGCGGCGTCGCCTCGATCGCCGACATGCGCGACGCCATCCGGCGCGCAAGCCGTGACTTGCCGGTCATTTCCGAAGTGCCGCGCGTGGGCCTGCTCGACGCCGCCGCCTTCCACGCGCTGGCGACAGAAGGCCTGCCGTTCATCATCACCGGGCTGGTCGGAAAATGGCCGCTGTGCGCGCTGACGCCGCAGACCCTGCGCGACGATTTCGGCGAATTGCCGGTGCGTGCACGGGTGGGCGATTACGTCAATACTGCCTTCGCGCCGGACCGCGCCATGCAGGACATGTCGCTGCGGGACTATCTCGATCTCGTGGCCGCTACCGAAACTGACGCCGCTCCCGATCTGCCGCCCTACGTAGGCAACCTGGAAATGCGTGCACTGAACCGGCTGTGCCACTGGCCGGCCTATTTCGAAAAAATGGGACCGCCGCGTTTCTGGCTGGGTCCGGCGCGCACGGTGACGCCGCTGCATTGCGACTACGACGACAATATCTTTGCGCAGATCCGGGGCGTCAAACGCATCTTCCTGGCGCCGCCGCATCACGACGAATTCCTCTATCCGCGCGAGGCCAACGCCATCCTGTTCGGTTCACCGTTCGATCCGGAGGCGCCGGACTTCGACAGGTTTCCGCTGGCCCGCCAGGCGGCGCTGACCGAATGCATCGTGCAGGCCGGCGAGCTGCTCTACGTGCCGGCTGGCTGGTATCACCAGGTGCGGGCGCTGACGTTCTCGCTGTCGGCAAATCGTTGGGCCCGGGCGCAACCCTTGGTGCTGGGCGCCTGAAAAAAACGATGCGGCCGTGACAGCCGCATCTTCTCAGCCAGCCTCGCGCGGCTGCAACAACTCCACCCGGCGATCAGTCAGCAAGGGCAGCACACGTCCCACCACCAGCTCCTGGTAATGCGCCGACGCCTTGTGCGTATCGAGTGCAGCCTGGTCCCGGTAACGCTCGACCAGCAGGATGCTGCGCGGCACATCCACGCTCTGGTACACCTCGTAAGCCAGGCAACCCGGCTCCGCCAACGACTTCGGACGCAGTTCGCCGATCAGCGCGAGGACCTCGCCGTGCGCGCCGCTGGCGGGTTGCCAACGGGCCACTACCGTGATTTCAGCGGCGGCGCTCATTGTGCTGCTCCGTTCAATGCAGCAACGATGGCTTCGGCCAGCGGGCCACCCGAAGCAGGGTTCTGGCCGGTCAGCAGGCGACCGTCGACCACCACCTTGGATTGCCAGACATCGGTCGAGGTATAGTCGGCGCCTTCGGCGCGCAGCGCATCTTCGAGCAGGAAGGGCACGTCGGCCTGGGCGTAGCCGGCTTCTTCGTCGTTGGAGAACGAAGTCAGCTTGCGGCCGCGCACCAGCGGCGTGCCATCCTCCAGCGTGACGCCGAGGAAGGCGGCCGGACCGTGGCAGACCGCGGCGACGATCTTGCCGGCGTTCCAGGCGCGGGCAACGACGCGCTTGACTTCGGGATCGGTGGCAATGTCGACCATCGGGCCGAGACCGCCGGGGAAGAAGATCGCGTCGTAGTCCAGCACATCGACTTCCGACAGCTTGCGGCTGTGCGCCATGCGACGGATCGCGGCGCTGTTGCGGAACGCCAGTTGGGCCGGATCGTTGGCGTCGTAGCCGTCTGCCGGCGGGGTGCCGCCCAGCGGCGAGGCATATTCGACGGCGATGCCGGCGTGGTTGAAGACTTCATACGGATGGGCGACTTCCGGGAAAAAGTAACCGGTTGCGCGATTGTTCGGGCCGATCTCGGCAGCGTTTGTCAAAATAAACAGTACATGCTTAACAGTCATGGCAATCTCCTTGTGGGCTAAACCCAAGACGTCTCGGGTTGATAGAACGATATCAAGGAGAACCGGCGTCCGGTAGCACCGCCAATGATGACGCAGTGTCAAACAAAGTAATACAATGAAGCATGAGCGACTCCTCCCCCATCCTCGATGAATTGCGCGCCATGGCGATCTTTGCGACCGTCGTGCGCGCCGGCAATTTCGCTGCCGGCGCACGGGCGCTGGGCCTGACCCGCGCCGTCGTCAGCCACCATATCCGCGCACTAGAAGCCAAACTCGGCGTGCCGCTGGCTCAACGCAGCACGCGCAGCTTCAGCCTGACGCCGGCCGGAGAAGCCTTCCGCGTGCATTGCGAGCGCCTGCTCGACGAGGCGCACGACGGCATCCGCGGCATGGAGCTGCTGCGGGCGGAGCCGCGCGGCGAAGTGCGCATCACCTGCTCGCATCACTTCGGCAACAAGCGCATCCTGCCGGCCCTGCTGGCGTTCCGGCGGCGCTATCCGGCGATCCGCCTGCAGGTGGCGATGAACGACGCCAACGTCGATCTGGTGCATCAGGGAATCGAACTGGCGGTGCGCGCCGGGCCGCTGGCCGACTCGTCGCTGGTGGCGCGCCGCCTGGTGCGCGAACCGACCATGCTGTGCGCCTCGCCGGCCTATCTGCGTCGCTACCGCGCACCGGTTTCGGTGGCGGAACTGGAACAACATCGTTGGGTGGTGTATCCGCCAAGCCAGCGAATGCTGACAGTGCGCGCCGGCGGAGAGAACATCGAAGTCGCCGTCCAGGGCGATCTGGTGACCGACAGCGCGACCTCGCGGCTGGCCTTCGTGCTGGCGGGAGAAGGCATCGCGCGACTGCCGGCTTACGACGCCGGCGCCCTGCTCGCCTCAGGTGACTTAGTGCACGTGCTGCCGGAAGTCGAAACCGCACCGCTGGAAATCTATCTGGTCCACTCGCAACGGGTCGGACCGAGCGCAAGATTGCTGCGCGACTTCCTGCTGGAAACGGCGCGCGACAACACCTGGTGAAGCGGAGCAAACTGCGGGCGTCGCCTATTCCTTGCTTGCTTCTCGCCGCGCCAGCCATTCGCGCGGAGACATGCCCACGCGCTGCGTGAACACGCGTGACAAGGCCGACGCGTTGGCGTAACCGAGTTCGGGCGCAATCAGTTTCACCGCGCGTCCATTGCGCAGCTGCTTCCTGGCCAGCGCCATGCGCCAGTCGGTCAGGTAATCCGCCGGCGCCACACCCACCACCTGCTTGAACCGACCGGCGAAGGCGCTGCGCGACATGTTCGCCCGCTCGGCCAGGGATGCCAGCGACCACGGCAAGTGCGGATTGTCATGCATCGCAGTGAGCGCGCGCGCCAATCTGGGATCGGCCAGACCGGACACCAGGCCGATCGACACGCCACCCTCTTCGCCATGGTCTAGCAGCCAGCGCAACAGCTGCAGCAGCACCACCTCGAACAGGCGGTCGGCAATCAGACGATGACCGCAACGCACCTGGTCGGCTTCCTGAAACAGTAACTCCAGCGTGCCCGCCAGCGCCGGCACCGCGGCCAGCGGCAACACGATCAACGGCGGCAAGGCGCGCACCAGCGGATGACCGGCGCCGCCCTCGAAGTGCACCGAAGCGCAAGTGAAATCGGCGCCATCGCGCGGCGCGTTGTGAAAGCGATGCGTCAACGGCTGCGGATAGAAGAACAGCGTCGGCTCTTTCGCTTCAATCCTGCGCACCACTCCGGCGCCCGGCCGGTGCGTGACCACCATCTCGCCATCGCGCAATACGTGAAAAAAACCCCGGCCCGGCTGCGCGTCGAAGGTGCTCACGCCGCATAGCGCGCCTGTGTGAAACAGGTGCGCGGAAACCGGGAACTGTTCCAGCAGCGAAGAAAGCCGATCCAGCGGCAACGTGGCGTCATTGGTCATGGCGGCGAGAGGTTTTGGACGAATAGGTATGTTGTTACGACGATTAGATACCAATTGTACCTCTGTCGGACGCAAACTACTTCCTGTGCAGAAGAGCACCCGATCCGGAACAACCCATCTACAAAGGCATTCCTATGACATTGCATCCAACTTTCCGGCGCATCACGACGGCCATGGCTTGCGCCGGCCTGTGCCAGCTAGCCGCAGCACACGACACCGGACACGGCGACCACACCGGCGGCATCCGGAGCGCGTCCGGCCCAAAGGTAAAAGCGCCGTTCGACATCGTACATACGCGCATCACCACCGAAGGCAACCTCGCCATCTTCCACATCGCGGTGTCGGGCAAAGCCGGCGCCAGCAAGCCGGGCAAGACCGGCAAACTGGCCGGCAGCAAAGTGTTTTCCTATGTGTGGCCGACCACCATGGATCCTTCCGTGGTCGGCTTTGAGGCCAAGAGCGGCATCCTCGCCTTCGCCGTGACCAGCCATCCCGATTTCAATGACACCCCCTTGTTCGCCGGCAGCGGCGGCGACTGGCATTCGCACTGGGTCGTGCTGCAGCCTGACGACGCGTGCGGCAAGGGAGCGCTGAAGGTCGTGGATATTCCTGAAGGCGCCAAACCCAAATTGCCCAAGACCTGGCCCGGCCTGCCCCTGCTGATCGACAGCCCGGGCTGGAATCCGGTCTTCAAGGGCAACACGCTGGAAGTGAAGGTGCCGTTCGACGACATCGGCATGGTCAAGAGCGCTACCTTCGACGGCGTCACCGCCGGTCTGCGCGTCAATGCCAGCGTCCATAGCCCGCTACTGTGCGTGGCCGACGTTTTCAAGGTCGCCTCCGGCAATCTGTCCCTGCCGGGCAAAGTCGACCAGTAAAGCAATCGTCCTGGCGACCGCGTCGCCTCTCTCTCTTTTGAAAGGAATCACCATGTCCCGCGTACCACTCGTCAACCCTGCCGACACCACGTCCGATCGCCAATCGCTGCTGGCGCAAATCAACAAGGCATTCGGCGCCACGCCCAATATGTTCAAGGCGGTCGCGAATTCCCCCGCTGCACTCAGGAGCATGTGGGGTGCTTTCGGCGCGCTCGGCTCAGGCGTGCTCGGCGCGCAGCTGGGCGAGCAGATCGCCGTCGCCATTGCAGATCGCAATCGCTGCGAGTACTGCCTGGCCGCACACACCGTTCTTGGCAAAGGTGCTGGCGTCAGCCCGGCGCAAATGTCGGCTGCGCAAGCCGGTCGATCGGATGATCCGAAAACCGCTGCCGCTTTGACGTTTGCATTGAAGGTAGTGGGCAATCGAGGCCAACTGACCGATGAGGATGTCGCTGCCTTGCGCGCCGCCGGTTTCGACGATGAACACATCGTCGAAATCCTCGCCCACGTGGCGCTGAACATCTTTACCAACTATATCAACGTGGCTTTCGACGTGCCGGTGGATTTCCCCAAAGTAGCATTGAATCCGGCGATCTGACACCGTGTCGTTCCGATGCCGGCGTCCGCTCCGGCATCGGAAAATGGAGAAAGGAGCAAAAGAAATGCAGATTTCAATCTATGACACCTATATGCAGCGCCCGGATGGCCGGCGCATGCACTTCGACATCCTGGTGCCGTCGCACGTCTCTGACCGCGATACGGTGCTGGAATACGGCCGTATTTATCTGGCGGCGAAAGGATTGCCGCCAGCGGAACTGAAGGCCGAAAAATGCAGCTACTGCCACATGGAATCGGCAACGCCGCCGGTCGAACAAGAGATAGCGGCGCGCGGCTTCGCGATACTCGAAATGGAGAACTGCACCTGACCGGCTTGATGACGGTCATTGGCGCCGCGGCAGGCCTTAACGCGGTTGCAGCGGCGTGGGCTGCATCCACAATTTGTTGAGGCCGTTGTACTTCAGCCATTCCTCGCCGCCGCGCTGGCGGATGCTGTCGGTCGCGGCCGGATCGGACAGGTCGATGACTTCCGAGTCGATGATGTCGCCGTTACTGTCGTAGCGGAACGCCTTCACTATCGGCTTGGTCAGCCCGGCGGCGCTCTGCCGGATCACCAGGCCGAGGCGGCCGGATTCCATTTTCAGCAGCGAGCCGATGGGGTAGATGCCGAGCGTCTTGACGAAAGCCGACAGCAGGGTCTTGTCGAAGTGGCCGCTCCAGGACGCCATGGCGGTCAGCGACTCGGCCGGATCCCAGCCCTTTTTGTAAGGGCGGTCGGAGGTCACGGCATCATAGACGTCGCAGATCGACGCCATGCGCGACAACAATGAAATGCCGGCGCCGCTGAGGCCGTCGGGATAGCCTGTGCCGTTGATCTTTTCGTGATGGTGCAGGCACACCTCGATGGCGTATTGCGGGATATTGGAATTCTTGATGAGATGGTTGTAGCCCAGCACCGGATGACGCCGCACGATGTCTATTTCAGCAGGAGTCAGGCTGCCCGGCTTGTGCAGGATCGGCACCGGGATGAAGGCCTTGCCGACGTCGTGCAGCAAGCCGGCCAGACCAGCTTCCTTGCAGGCGGCTTCGTCCATGCCGATGGTGCGGCCCAGCGCCACCATCAGCGTGCAGACCGCGACCGAATGCATGTAGGTGTAATCATCGGCCAGCTTGAGCCGGACGATGCTGGTCATGGCGGCGCTGTTGCGCAGGATCGACGCCGTCACCTGATCGACAAGATCCATGCAGCGTTCCATGTCGATGACGCGCCCCATACGGATGTCGGCGAACATCGCCTTGGTGGTGTCCTTGGCGTTCTCACACAGCCGTTGCGCCTGCTCCAGCTCTGCGAAGAACGGATCGGCGCCGACCATCACCGGCAGTTCGTCGCGCAAACCCGGGCCGGCTTCGACAGCTTCTGGTTCAGCTGCGAGTTCATCTGCAGACTCTGGTTCGGCTTCTTCCGCTTCCGGCTCTTCTGCCGTGACGTCCTTGCCCTGCCCGATGTCGATCCAGCAATACGCAATCCCGCTGGCGCGCGCCTGCTGCAAATGGACGGCATCTTTCAGCAGGAATCGATTTTTCCAGAACGGGTGGTCCAGCCATGCGGCTTCGAAGCCGCAAAAATACATTCCCAATTCGAGTTCATCGACTTTGATCTTCTTCAACAGGCTCATGTTTCTGCAATCTGCTCAGGCTAGGGCGAATGACGGTGCTGTTTTAGCGTTGTTTATCTCTCCGGCCCAAATAGTATTGCAAACGTACAAAATGTGACTCTTTTTTTTATGTATTGCCAAAAATGAAATGATTTCCGGAGTACCGCTCTTTCCCTGTGGCGTCGCCTCAAACGCTTGGCGGATGCGGCCTTGATTGCCGGGAGTCCTACAGCGAGTGAAGGTTGAAAGACTGGGCCGCTCCCGGCATACTGCGCCATACCCTCTGGTGGCCGATGTTGGCGATCATGCTTGCAGCGCTGTTGCACCCGGCCAAGCTGCGGAGGTTCAGGATGCCAGACAAGGAACACCGATGCTCAGCAGTCAACCCGCCCACTTGGCGCTCACCGATGCGCAACGTCTACAGCTGATCATTTCCGCCATCCGGGACTACGCCATCTACATGCTCGATCCACAGGGCAAGGTCACCAGCTGGAACAAGGGCGCGCAGCAGTTCACCGGCTATTCCAGCGACGACATCCTCGGTTCGCACTTCTCGGTGTTCTATACCGGGGAAGAACGCGCCGCCGGCCTGCCGCAAAAAGCGCTCGACATCGCGCTGCGCGACGGCAAGTTCGAAGACGAGGGCTGGCGCCTGCGCAAGGACGGCACCACGTACTGGGCCAGCTCCATCATCGATCCGATCATCGCCGACAACGGCGAGCTGCTCGGCTTCGCCAAGATCACGCGCGACGTCACCGAACACAAGCTGGCGGCGCAGACGCTGCAAGCCAGCGAGCAGCAATTCCGCCTGCTGGTGCAAGGCGTCACCGACTACGCCATCTACATGCTGTCGCCGGAAGGCAAGGTCACCAACTGGAACGCCGGCGCGCAACGCATCAAGGGCTATACGGCGGAAGAAGTGATCGGCAGGCATTTCTCCAATTTCTACACCGACGCGGACCGCAACGACGGCCTGCCAGAACGTGCCCTGGCGACGGCCGCCGAACAAGGACGCTATGAGCAGGAAGGCCTGCGCGTCCGTAAGGATGGCTCGACCTTCTGGGCGCACGTGATCGTCGATGCGATCCGCAGCGAACTGGGCGACCTGATCGGTTTCGCCAAGGTCACGCGCGACGTCACGGAACGGCGCGAGACCTCGCTGGCGCTGGCGCGCGCCAACGCGGCGCTGTTCCAGTCGCAAAAGATGGAGGCGCTGGGCCAGCTCACCGGCGGCGTGGCGCATGACTTCAACAATCTGCTGGCGGTGGCGTCCAGCGGACTGCAATTGCTGACCATGCAGTTTCCTGCGCTTGAGAATTCGCGCTCGATGGAAAGCATCCGCCGGGCGCTTTCGCGCGGCGCGATCCTGACCCAGCAGTTGCTGTCGTTTGCGCGGCAACAACCGCTGCAGCCGGAGACGCACGAGGTCAATACCCTGATCGCCGATTTCGAATCGGTGTTGCGGCGCGCAGGCAATTCGTCGATCCAGTTCGACATCCGCAAGAGCCCGGCGCCGGTCATGGTGAAACTGGATGCCACACGTTTCGAGACCTCCCTGCTGAACCTGGTGGTCAACGCGACGCAGGCGATGCCGGGCGGCGGCAAAGTCACCATCGCTACCGAAAAGCTCACGCTGCGGGACAAGACCGTGGGCACACTGCCGGGCGGCGTCTACGCCAAGATCAGCGTCGCCGACAACGGCAGCGGCATGACGCCGGAAGTGCAGGCGCGCGTATTCGAGCCGTTCTTCACCACCAAGGAGACCGGCCAGGGCACCGGCCTGGGCCTGAGCCAGGTCTACGGCTTCATCACGCAATCGGGCGGAGAGGTCACGCTCTCGAGCGAAGTCGGCTTCGGCACCTGCTTCACGATTTACATTCCCGTCGACGTCGATGCCGACGCCGAAAATGCACAGAGCGCCGACAGTAAGCCGCGCTCCGAAACAGTGCTGATCGTCGACGACCAGCTCGACCTGCTCGACATCACCGCGGAGTTGTTCCGCACCATGGGTTATGAAGCCTACACCGCCACCAACGGCGCCGAGGCATTGGAAGTATTGGAGCGCACGCCGCAGATCGACGTCCTGTTTACCGACGTGATCATGCCCAACAGCATCAGCGGCATTGAGCTGGCGCACATCACGCGGCAGCGCCATCCCGCGACCAAGATCATCCTCGCGTCAGGCCATCCGTTCCCGGCACTGAGCGCCAACCAGCAATTGGGCAAGGAATTCGCCTTCCTCAACAAACCCTATCAGCTGTCCGATCTGGCCAAGATCCTGCGCAGCAAGGATTGATGCAATGATCCGATGACCGCTGTTGGCGTGCCGCTCCGTGGCGCGCCAACTTTGGGAGCGGTGCAACATGTGCACGCATTCCGTGCGCAATTCAGTGCCCGCGCAATGCATCGGCAACCCGGCCACTCCCAGTCACTGCCGTACTCCCCTTCACTACTGCATCCGCCGCAATAAGCCTCCGGCCGCCGTCTTTCCTGCCTGCCGCGGCTCCGCCCGGCGATACGCACATGCCATTGGCACGTCTCCTGCTTAGATAATCGATTATGCATTATGCATAATTATCAATAGGCAACATTCTCAATCCATCCGCGGACGGCGACGTCCTCATCTTTTATGGAGCACATGTTGGAGAACCTGCTCGAAGTCAACAACCTCAGCCATGCCTTCATCAAGGCCAACGGCGAAGAAATCAGGATCTTCCAGAACCTGAATTTCCACGTCGGGCAGGCCGAAATCGTGGCCATCGTCGGCCGCAGCGGCGCCGGCAAAAGCACCTTGTTCAACCTGATTTCCGGCCTGCTCACGCCGAGCGCCGGCAAAATCTCCCTGGGCGCGCGCGCCGACGGCCGGCCCGGCAGCATCGCCTACATGCTGCAGAAAGACCTCTTGCTGCCATGGCGCACCATCCTCGAAAACGCCGTGCTGGGTATTGAACTGCAACGCGCCGTCACCGACGCCGACCGCACGCGCGCGCTGGCGATGCTGGCGCGCTACGGCCTCGAGTCGGTCGCCAACGCCTATCCGCATTCGCTGTCGGGCGGCATGAAGCAGCGTGTGGCGCTGACGCGTACGCTGCTGTCCGATCCGACCGTGGTGCTGCTGGATGAACCGTTCTCGGCGCTCGACTACGAAACCCGCCTGATGCTGGAAAACGACGTCATCAGCCTGACCCGCACCGACCGCACCAGCGTGATTCTGGTCACGCACGACATCGACGAAGCCATCGCCATGAGCAACCGCATCGTGGTGCTCGGCGGCCGTCCGGCCAAGATCACGCGCGAAGAACACATCGCGCTGTCGGTCGAAGGCGACCGCGACGCCGTCACCGCACGCGGCGCGCCGGAATTCCCGGTGTATCACAAGGAAATCTGGAACGCCTTGCGCGCCAGCGACGTCGCGCACGCCGGCGTCTGATCGAAAGGGACCTCATGAAAAAGAACAATGGCGCCACCATGATCGTCACCACCATCCTGGTGACCCTGATCATCCTGTGGCAAATGGCCGCGCAGGCCAACGTCATCAACGGCCAACTGCTCGGCTCCCCTCTCGGAATCTATCGTTCCGCCGTGATCGGATTCACCAAAGGGCAACTGCTCTACGACACCTGGGTGACGCTGGTGGAGACGCTGCTCGGCCTGGTGCTCGGCAGCGGCCTCGGCATCGTGCTGGGACTGATGCTGTGGTTCTATCCACGCACCTCGGACATCGTCGAGCAATTCTCCATTTTGCTCAACAGCATTCCCAAGATCGCACTCGGCCCGCTGATCATCATCTGGTTCGGTTCCGGCATGACCTCGAAGATCTGGCTGGCCGGCATCTCGACGTTTGCCGTGGCGATGATTTCGGCTTGCGCCGCGGCGCAAGAAGTCGACAAGGATTTGCTCAATCTCTTCAAATCATTCAAGGCTCCACGGGCCATGGTTTTCAAAAAACTGATCGTGCCGGCGTCGGTGCCGTGGATCTTCTCGATCTTCCGCATCAACATCGGCTTCGCGCTGATCGGCGCGGTGGTCGGCGAATTCATCGCCTCCGAAAGCGGACTGGGACATGCGGTGTTCGTCGCCGGTTCGTTGTTCGATCTCAACAGTGTCTGGCTCGGAGTCATCATCCTGACTCTGATGGCGGCAGTTCTTACCTGGGTTGTCCAACTAATAGAAGAAAGGGTCGTTTCATGGAAAGTCGCACAATGAAGTACTTCCGCACGCTGCTCGGTTCCACGCTGGTTGCAGCATCCTGCGCCACCGCGCCTTCAGCGTTCGCGGCGGAGAAGGCCGTGATCTACCAGGCCTTCCAGTCGATTCAGTACCTGCCGCTGTACGTGGCGATGAATGAAGGGCTGTTCACCAAACATGGCCTGGACGTGCAGAAGGTGACGGCCGGCGGCGGCGCGCAAGGCGTGGCGGCAGTGATCGGCGGCCATGCCGACTTCTCGCTGCAGGATCCGATGACCGCGGTGCTGGCCAATCTCAAGGGCGCCTCGCTGATGAACGTGGCGATGGTGGTGTCGGGCGTGCCGGTGTGGATGGTGGCGCCGCCGAATTCGCCGATCAAGTCGATCGCCGATCTCAAGGATCAGACCATCTCGGCCGCCCTGCCGCCGTCGACCAGCACCTACCTGCTGCAAAACCTGCTGAAGGAAAAAGGCCTCTCCGGGGTCAAGCTCAATACGGTGTCGATCGGCACCGAAATATCGCCGGTCACCGCCGGCCGTGCGGCCGCCGCGACGCTGTACCAGCCGCAGGTGGAACAGGCGCTGGCCAACGGCTACAAGATCGTCTACGACTTCGCCAAGCAGTATGACGGCGTCTACGCGTTCTCGACCATCGACACGCTGAAATCGACGATACAGAAACGTCCGCAAATGGTGCAAAGCTTCGTCAGCGCCATCGCCGACGCCGAGAAGCTGATGCAGACCTCGCCTCAAGTCGCCTATCGCGTCGCCGTGGCGGAATTCCCGACGCTGGAAAAGAGCGTGGTGGAAGCCGCGGTGAAGCGCATGCTGGACCAGAAGATCTATCCGGCCACGCCGTCGATTTCGAAGCAGGCCTTCCAGGCCGGCCTCGACTTGCAGGTCTCGATCGGCAACATCAAAGCGGGTGAAGTAAGCTACGAAAGCGCAGTCGACAACAGCTTCGCCGAGAAGGCGAGCGCAAAGTAAGCGCGGCGCCTGCTCCCGCAAGCAGATCGCCACCGCGCGACCTGCTTGCGGGATGTAAATTGTGCAGGCAACTGAACACGGCCATCCTGTCGCCATCTTGCAGTACAGTGGCGCCGGCCTTTCAATTTGAAGAGCAGATCATGACTACAGACCACAACAGCCGCCTGCAACGCGCGATCGCCGCAGCCGGTGAAATCGACGGCGCCCTCAAGGCATTCAACCATCGTCCGGCCGGCTATCCGGCCGCGGACCACGGCAGCGGCGCGCTGGCCGGCGTGCCCGTCGCCGTCAAGGACCTGATCGACACGGCTGACATGCCGACCACGTACGGATCGAAAATCTTCCTTGGTAACCAGCCGAAGAAGGATGCATGGATCGTCAATCGCCTGCGCGAAGCGGGCGCCGTGATTTTCGGCAAGACCGTCACCACCGAGTTCGCCTGGCGCGACCCCGGCGCCACCGTCAATCCATGGAATGCGGCGCACAGCCCGGGCGGCTCGTCGAGCGGTTCGGCCGCCGCGGTGGGCGCCGGGATCGTCGACGTTGCACTGGGCACGCAAACCGTCGGCTCCGTCATCCGGCCCGCGTCCTATTGCGGCGCGGTGGGCTACAAGCCGACTTACGGCATGATTCCGACCGAGGGCGTGCATGCGCTGGCGCCGACGCTGGACCATCTCGGCTTCATTACCTCGGACTTCCGCTGGGCGGCGATCTGCCATGAAGTCGTGATCAAGGGTCGCGCGTTCGATGCCGACTTGTCCGCCTCATTCGCGCAAGGCGTCAAACCGCGCAAGATCGGCGTCTACCGGTCCTCGCAATGGGCGCAGGTCGAGCCCGAAGTGCAGCAGAACTTCGACGCCGTGGTGCGTCGCCTCGAAGCCCACGGCGTGCAATGCGTTGATGCCGGCCTCGGGACCGGCATCGGCGACATGCTGGCGCTGACCAACGGCGTCCTGGCCTATGAAGCGCGCCGGGCGATCCACGACGACATCAAGGACGCCGGCGAACTGGCCGGGCCTTACACGCGCGAACTGGTCGCGCGCGGCGCCTCGGTCAGCGATGCCGAATACGCCACGCTGATCGCACGGGTGGAGCAACTGCGCGCCGGACGCGACGGCTTGCTGGAAGGCCTGGACGCCATCATGACGATTACTTCGCCGACAACCGCGCTCAGAGGACTCGAAAAAACCGGTGACGCATCGTTTTGCGCGCCGGCAACCCTGCTCGGCCTGCCGGCGGTGACCACGCCGTCCGGAGTGTCGAAGGACTTTCTGCCTTTCGGCGTGCAACTGATTGGCCGTGCCGGAGAAGATCTGGCGTTGCTCAAGACCGGCCAATGGCTGAGCACCATCCTGCCCTCGCTGAAAAGACCGGCACTGGCGGCGCCGGCAAGCTGACGCCGGGAAAAACGGCGGGCGGGGAGAGTCTCGCCCGCCCGAAAAACTCCTCTATAATTCGCGCATGCCGAAAGCCTTTAAAACAATCGAACAATATGTGCTCAGCCTGCTGAGGAACGACATATTGTCCGGAAAATATCAGCCCGGGGACAAACTGCGGCAAGACGAGGTGGCCAGGCGTTTCGAAGTCAGCACGACACCGGTCAGGGAAGCCTTCCGCGGCCTGCGCTCGGAAGGGCTCGTATCGATCGACGCCAACAAGGGCGTGGTCGTGAAGGGTCTCACCGTCAAGGACGTCGCTGAAATCTACGAATTGCGCATTGCACTCGAACCGCTGCTGGCGCGCAAAGCGGTCAACTCCATCTCGCCCGAAGCGCTGCTTGCCGCACACGACATCCACGCTGAAATGTGCGCCTCGACGGATCCCCACGGATGGTCGGCGCTGAATCGGGAGTTCCATCTGAAACTGATGATGAGCGAAGATGAGACGCGGCTCTATGAGATCGTCAAGAACCTGCTGGTGGTGGCGGAACCGTATGTATCGTTGTCGATTTTCATCCATCCGCAAATCCAGCAGGCCGACAACGACGAGCACGCGATGATCCTTGAAGGCTACACCAGGCAGAACGGCAAACGCGTCGAAAAGATCGTCAAACAGCATCTCGAACAGACGCTTGCCGCCATCCAGGATTCGGTCAACGAGCAGACCCTGCGCCAGCGCAATATCTCGGCCGCTTAAACCGTCCGGCAAGTCTGCCGACTCAATACGTCAGCGTGACTACTTGCGCGCGTGGCGCGGCGGGCTCTGCGACCGCAACCTCGGGCTCAGCGACTGCGGGAGATGCCGGCGTTTCCGCTGTGTCGGCCTGCACCGTCCGGACCGGCGTCACGCCTTCGCTGCAACTGCTGCCCGCATCGCCGCCGCGCGCAGGAAAACGGATGACGCATCGCGTCAGCACCATCGCCGACACCGCCATGCTGCCGGTTGCAGTCGCCGCCGACAAGGCGCCTGCAATCAGCAAGGCGCAGGCCGCAAGCGCGGCGATGGTGAGAATCTTGACGGCTTTGCGCAGTGTATTGCGACGGCGATGCAGGCGGGCGGCGCCGCTGCCGCTGTCGTCCTGCTCGGCGCGCCACCATGCTTCATCGGGCGTGACGGCTTCATCCCCGGCGCTCTTGCAGAGAAACAGGAATTCGTCGCAGTCGCGCCACTGCTTGTCCACCCGGCTTTCCACCAGATACAGGCGCAGCACGAAAATCGCGGTTGCCGCGATCAGCACGAACACCGCAAGGCAGGCTCCCAGCCAGGGCACATACACTGTCACTTCATGAATCAAGGTCAATTCTCCAAAATACGGGCGACGGCGGCGCGGCAGAGCGGACATGAGCATATCGAGGGCGCCGAAGATCACATCCTAGCCATTCAGGATCACTCCCTCTATAGGTGATTTCCTTGTTGTTGACGAGCAAGCAATGGCCTTCCTTGTGGGCAATCCGCTGACAGCGGGGGGCATGTCGGCCCACAACGGGATGCGCCTTGCACCGATAGAAACGGCGCCGCCTTGCAGGCAAGATGGTTTCTCGCCAACGGATCTACGGTCAAGTCCGCCGGCGTCTTCCAACGACCGGATCACGAGGAGAATCACATGTCCAATCAACAAAACGACGGCAAGCAACAACAACCCGGCCAGGCTCAGCAAAATCAGTCGCAAAAGGACCAGCCGCAGCAGGATCAGCAAAACCAGCAACGCGGACAGCAGTCCGGCCAGGGTCAGAATGCGGGCCAGCAACAGGCTGGCAGCGACAAGGGTTCGCGCAACCAGCAAGACCAGAGCAACACCGGCTCCGGTCGTCAGCAAGGCAGCGCCGACAATGCGGGCAACTCCAGCATCACGCAGGGCGGCGGACGTTCGCACGAACAAGCCAACCAGCCGCAAAACAAGCAGCAGGATCAACAGGGTTCGCGCCAGGGCCAGCAAGCCGGCTCCAACGATCAGAACAAGCAGCAAGGCAACAACCAAAGTGGATCCGGCTCCAAGCAAAGCTGATGCACTGAGGTAAAAAATAGTCTTGTGGGTTCAGGCCGCCTTCGGGCGGCCTTTTTATGGGTTCTAGCTGCGAACCCAGAACATTCGCAGCAGCCATACTGCGCCGATGCCGATCATGGCAACCACGCCGGCGGCGATGGCGACGGGCGCTTTCGAGCGATGCTGACCATCCATGGTGCTCTCCTGTGATATTGCGATATTGCGATGAGTCGGTCTCAGATGCTGAGATGGCGAGACGTCCATGTTTTCACATTAGCGCCCGCAGCGGCCGGCGTCAGTCGGCGCATCGCTGTTATTGCCGTAAGACCAGCACCCGATGCGCCTGAGCGGATGACGTCGTTATCAGGTCTCGTCCGACTTCAAACTGCGTGATCGGCCTATTACCTCACGGGGTGCGCTGCGCGAAGATGAATCCCATCCCCTTTTGTATTGAGGCATCATGGCTTCCACCGCACCAACCTCCATCAGCTCTATCATCCGCGCCACACCGGCGCAAAACAAAGCGACACACGCCTCCAGCGCGGTTCTCTATCGTGCTTTGTCGGTGCCGAAGCCCTCGCGTATGGCGCGTGAAGACGGCGCGCGCTATCTGCAGGCACAACTGGTGCAGGCGCAGGATTTGCCGTGCGACCTGCCGGCGTCGCCCGACGACTTGCAGGCTTGGGTGAGCGAACGCGTTGTGCATGTCGGCGCGCAATACGCGGCTTATCTGGCGGCACGCAAGGATGGCGCGCCGCGTCGCTACTTCCCGACGCGCTCGCATGCATTCAACTTCATCCGCGCGGTGGCGCCGACCAAGCTGGTGGACGGCTCGTGGCTTTACGGCACGCTGCCGCATTGGGAAGATCCGGACTTCCGTCCGCTGATCCTGACGTATCTGGAAGAACTCGGCGACGGCGATCCGGCCATGAACCACGTCACGCTCTACAAGAAGCTGCTCGCCGCGCACGACTGCGACGACTGGCAGAACCTGTCCGACGGGCATTTCGTGCAAGGTGCGATCCAGCTGGCGCTGGGCTACCAGACCGAACGTTTCCTGCCGGAGGTGATCGGCTACAACCTCGGCTATGAGCAACTGCCGCTGCATTTGCTGATCAGCGCCTATGAACTCAACGAGCTCGGCATCGATCCGTATTACTTCACGTTGCACGTGACCATCGACAATGCCGCCACCGGCCATGCCCACAAGGCGGCGCAGGCGGTGGCGGACATCGCTGCGCGGCAGGATGATCCGGCCGAATTCTATCGCCGTGTGCGCGATGGTTATCGTCTCAACGATCTCGGCATGAGCACCACCTCGGTGATCGGCGGCTTCGATCCTGAGCAAGCGCTGATCGCCGTCTTGCAAGAAAAGGCGGCAGTCGGCCGCAACATGCATTCGGACCATTGCCGCTTCGCCGGCAAGACTGTCAATGAATGGCTGGACAATCCGGAGGATGCCGGTCGCTTCCTTTGCGAGCTGGAACGCGCGGGATGGATCAAGCGCGGCAGCGATCCCGACGAAAGCCGCTTCTGGCGTCTGGTCAACGGCGCAGGCGCCGAGATGTTCGGCGTCTTCAGTGCACGCGAACTGCAATTGCTGCAGGACTGGATCATGTGCGCCGACGGCAACAGCCGCGGCATGACCTACCGTGCAGCGGCGCGGGTGCGCGCGACACGCGAGGCGGTGAATGGCCGCACCGGCATGCATCCCGGCATTCACCTTGTCGGCGTCGATAATGCAACAAGCAATGATCCGTCAGTCCTGATCACTGCGCTGTCTCCCGGCGCGCATCACTCCGCGCAAGGACTGCAGGCGACGCGCACGTTCAGCGCCGCACTGCGCGGCTGAACTTCAGATCGGTTGCGGATAGGCAAACACGCGGTCATCGGTACAGACGAACCATTGTTCGCCTTGCTTTCCGCTTATTTCATACCCGCCGGTGAACGCACCGAATGCCGGCAAAGTTGCCTGTTTTTCGCCAAAGATGAAACACGGCAACCGCAGCGAATCACGCGCCACCGCCAGCCGCACCACGGGATGGACGTGCCCCGCCAGCGCATACGCGCCCGGCAGTTCCTGCGGGTGATGGCATAGCGCCAGCGGTCCGACCCGCCACGGCTCATCGACCACCTCCACTTCCAGTGACAAGGGCGGATCGCCGGCGTGACGGTCATGATTGCCGCGCACCAGCGTCAGATGCAAATCGGGGTGACTGTCACGCCAGCGCTGCAACGCCAGCAAAGTCGCCGGCGCACGTGCAGTCTTGGCGTGCAGGAAATCGCCGAGGAAGACGATGTGCCGGACCGCATGCGCTGCGATCACGGCGTCCAGCGCGTCCAGGTTGGCGCGTGTGGTTCCATGCGGCACGGGGATGCCGCCGGCGCGGAACGCCGCCGCCTTGCCGAAATGGATGTCCGCCACGATCAACATCTTGCGCGCCCGCCACAGCACGGCGCGCTGCGGCAACAGGCTGAGTTGCTCGCCGAACACGACGATATCCAATGCACCGCCGGCGGGCGAATGGTCTTCTGTCATCGCGCAGCCGCCTTTTCCAGTTCCTGCAGCATGCGCGCCACGCGGTCGCTGAGCTTTTCGGTCGACAGTTTTTCACGGAAGCGCTCCACCATCAGCGGGAATCCGAACGGCGTCGCCCGTGTGATGCCGCACACCTGCAGGCTGCGGCTGCGCAATTCCGCCAGCGTCTCGCGCAGGCGCTGCAGTTCCAGTTCCTGTTCCAATACTTCGGTCTGCGCCTGCGTCAGCAACAGATTGCCGGCGTCGTGCTTGCGGAATACTTCGAAGAACAGGCTGGCCGAGGCCTGCAGCTGGCGCGTACTCTTCGGCTGGCCGGGAAAGCCCTGGAACACCAGCCCGGAGATGCGCGCAATTTCACGGAAGCGACGCTGCGTCAGTTCAGTGGCGTTGAGGCTGGCGATGACGTCTTCCAGCAGATTTTCCGACGAAAACATGGCGCCGCCCATGTCCGAGGCGGGAAATATATCTGCGACGTCAATCGGCGTCGCGCTCAGCAGTTCAAAACCGTAGTCATTGACCGCAATCGAAAAGGTCGCCGCGCGCCTTTGCGCCAGCCGGTAGGAGATCAACGCAGCCAGCCCCACATGCACCAGCCGGCCGGCAAAGGGATAGAAAAACAGATGATGGCCTTCACGGCTGTGCAACTGTTCGACCACCAGCTTGCGTGCGGTGGGCAGCGCCGACCATTGCTGCTGCAAGGCCAGCAGGGGTTTCACCGCCTGCATTTCGGGACCGGAATAATCGTCGTGCGTGGCCTCTTCGAGACAATCGAGCACGGCATGCGCCAGCGTCGACGACAGCGGCATGCGCCCGCCCTGCCAACGCGGCACCGCGCCGGTGCCGCTGGTGGCGCGGCGCACGTAAGCGGTCATTTCATGCACGCGCACGAACTCCAGCATGCGGCCGCCGAACAGGAAACGATCGCCCGCACGCAGGCGCGCGATGAAGCCTTCCTCGATGGTGCCGATGCGCGCGCCGCGCAGGTACTGCACTTGCATGCTGGCGTCGGAGACGATGGTGCCGATGCTCATGCGATGGCGGCGCGCGATCGCCGCATCGGGCACACGGTACACGCCATCGGCGTCGGGCACCACGCGTTGATACTCCGGATAAGCGATCAGGCTCTGGCCACCGCGCGCGACGAAATCCAGCGCCCATTGCCACTGGTCGGGCCGCAGTGCGCGATAGGAATAGGCGGTGCGTACCTCGTCAAACAATTCCTGCGAACGGAAACCGCCGCCCAGCGCAATCGTCACCAGATGCTGGACCAGCACGTCGAGCGGCGTGTCCGGCACCGGGCGTTGTTCCACCTGGCCGGCGGCGACGGCGTGGCGGGCGCCGGCGGCTTCCAGCAATTCCAGGGTATTGGTCGGCACCAGCGTCACGCGCGACACGCGTCCCGGCGAGTGGCCGCTGCGACCGGCGCGTTGCAGCAGGCGTGCGACACCGCGCGCGCTGCCGATTTGCAGCACCCGCTCGACCGGTGCGAAGTCGACGCCGAGGTCGAGGCTGGAAGTGCAGACTACCGCTTTGAGCTGGCCGTTCTTGATCGCCAACTCGACCCATTCGCGCACCTCGCGGTCGAGCGAGCCGTGATGCAGTGCGATCAACCCGGCCCAATCCGGACGCGCCGCCAGCAGGTTCTGGTACCACAGCTCAGCTTGCGAACGCGTGTTGGTGAACACCAGCGTGCTGGCGTGACCGTCGATTTCAATAACCACAGCCGGCAGCATCTGCAGGCCGAGATGCCCGGCCCAGGCGAAGCGCGAGGGATGTTCCGGAATCAGCGTGTCGACCAGGATCTTCTTGCGCGTCTTGCCCTGCACCAGCACGCCACGTCCCTCGCCCAGCAAGGCATCCCTGGATTGCTGCAGATTGCCCAGCGTGGCCGACAAGCCCCACACCATCAGGTCCGGCCGCCAGCGGCGCAGACGCGCCAGCGCCAGTTGCGTCTGCACGCCGCGCTTGCTGCCCATGAGTTCATGCCATTCGTCGACGATGATGGCGTCGAGCGTGCCGAAGCGCGCCGCGGCGTCGTCCTGGCTCAGCAGCAGCGACAGGCTCTCGGGCGTGGTGATCAGCGTGCTCGGCAAGCTGCGCAGCTGGCGCGCGCGTTCGCTACCGGAGGTGTCGCCGGTGCGGCTGCCGATGGTCCACGTCGGCAACAGGGCGCTCAGCGGCGCTTCGAGCGCCCGCGCGGTGTCGGCCGCGAGCGCGCGCATCGGTGTGATCCACAGGATGCGCAGGCCGGTCTGGTTGATCGCCTTGGCGCGCTTTGCTGCGACGGGAACGTCGACGACAGGCAAGGGACCGGATTTGGCCAGCGCCGGCACTGCATGCTGTAACGCTGCGAACCACACCGCATAGGTCTTGCCTGAACCGGTACTCGCATGCAGCAGGCCCGACTCGCCGCGTACGGCGGCTTGCCAGGTGTCGCGCTGGAAGGCGAATATCTTCCAGCCTTGTGCGGCAAACCAGCGCTCGACCGGCGTGCTGCGCGATCGTGCTGCAGCCCGTGGGGTGTCCGCATCGTCCCCGATCCCGTCACTCCGTGCGCGCAGCATGATGTCCTTCCGCTTCGTTGAGCAAGGCCTGCAAGGTCGACAGGCTGTCCGCCTCGGTGATCGGTTTGTCCTCGCGGATGCGCAGGATGCGCGGGAAGCGCACCGCGATGCCGGCCTTGTGGCGCGGCGAGGCGGCAATGCCTTCGAAGCCGATTTCGAACACCATGCTCGGCTTGACGCTGCGCACCGGGCCGAATTTTTCGACGGTGCTGCTGCGGATGACTCGGTCGACGCGCGCGATCTCGGCGTCGGTCAATCCCGAATAGGCCTTGGCGAACGGCACCAGCCGGCGCTCTCCGGCCGCGTCTTCGGCATCCCATACGGCGAAGGTGTAGTCGGTGTACAGCGAGGCGCGCCGGCCGTGACCGGCCTGGGCGTAGATAAGAACGGCGTCGACTGAATAGGGATCGATCTTCCACTTCCACCAGGTGCCGACATTCTTGGTGCGGCCAATGCCGTAGTGCGCCGATTTCGCTTTGAGCATCATGCCTTCGACGCCGCGTGCGCGCGCGCTTTCACGCAGTGTTGCCAGCGCGCTCCAGTCGGCGGCTTCGGTGAGACCGATCACGGGCGCCAGGGTCAGGGCCGGGATGTGTTCAGCGAGCTTTTCCAGCAGTGCGCGCCGCTCCTGCTGCGGCTTGCCGCGCAGGTCTTCGCCATCCAGTTCCAGCAGGTCATAGGCAATCAATGCCGCGGGCAATTCGGCCAACTGTTTGGCGGACAAGGTCTTGCGACCGATGCGCTTTTGCAGGTCGGCGAACGGAGCGATGACGCCGTTGTTTCCATCGCCGCGCCGGATCACGATTTCGCCGTCAATGACGACACCCTCCGGCAGCGGCAACTGCGCCAGTTCCGGGAAGCGCTCGGTGATCAGTTCTTCGCCGCGCGACCATAGCCAGCTACGTCCGTCACGATGCACCAGCTGTGCGCGGATGCCGTCGTACTTCCATTCGACCTGCCAGTCGCCGAGATCGCCCAGCGTGGCCGGATCGGCCAGCAGCGGATGCGCCAGGAAAAAGGGATAGGGCTGGCCGCCGCGCCGCTGGCGATCGGCCTCGGACGGTGGTGCGATCAGGTCGGCGAAACCTTCGGCGGTGGGTCGCGTGCTGCGGTCGGTCCAGCCGACCAGGCGCTGTGCGATGGTCTTGGCGTCAACGTCGGCGACCACGGCCAACGCACGCGTGACCAGCAGCTTCGAGACACCGACGCGGAAGCCGCCGCCGATCAGTTTGCTGAGCAAGAAGCGGCCTTGCCAGTCGAGCACGTCCCAGTAAGAAAACAACGCTGCGCGGACGGTCTCGGCGTCGGCGCCGCGCAGGGGCGCCACGCGCTGCTCCATCCACAGGCTCAGGCCGAGATCGTCGTCGCGCGTCGCGGGCGGCAGGATGTGGGCGATGGTTTCCGCCAGGTCGCCGACGGCCTGGTAGCACTCGTCGAACAACCATTCGTCGAGTTGCGCGTATTGCATCGCGCAGTGGCGTAGCAGCTTGGTCGGCACCGCCTGGCGCGGCTTGCCGCCGGCCAGGAAATACACCGCCCATGCCGCATCGGCGCCTTTCGTTTCCTTGGCGCGACGGAAGTAGGCTTGCAGCGCTTCCAGCTTGCGGTTGGTGGCGGTGGTGGCGTCGAGCTCGGCGTACAGGTGGGCGAAGTCACGCATCGGGCGTTCCTTCCGCCGGTGTACTTTTATCGGTCTCCACTTCTTCCACTTCTTCCTCCTTGCCGTATTCGGTATCGAAGGCGCCGGCGTCGAGGCCGTTCTGTTGCAGCCAGCGCACCATGATCGGAATCTGTCCATGCGTGACGATGATGCGCGGCGCGCCGCTGGCGCGAATGGCGCTGAGCAGGCCGGGCCAGTCGGCGTGGTCCGACAGGATGAACCCGCGATCGACACCGCGTCGCCGGCGCGATCCGCGCAAGCGCATCCAGCCGCTGGCGAAGGCATCGCTGTAGTCGCCGAAGCGACGCATCCAGGTCGACCCCGCAGCCGACGGCGGCGCCAGCACCAGCGCCTGCCGCAAGACAGATTTGTCCTCGATGTCGCCGACCGCCAGCGTCGGCGGCAACGCCACGCCGGCCTCGCGATAGAGCGCATTGAGCGGCGTCACCGCGCTGTGGCAGACGATGCTGCCGATGGTCGGATCGAGGCCGTGCAGAATGCGCTGCGCCTTGCCAAAGGCGTAGCAGAACAGGACGCTGGTGCGCCCTTCTTCCGCGTTACGGCGCCACCAGGCGTTGATGTCGTCGAAGATTTCAGCCTGGGCTTGCCAGCGATAGATCGGCATGCCGAAGGTCGATTCGGTGATGAAGGTGTCGCAGCGCACGCTCTCGAACGGCGCGCAGGTGCCGTCCTCCTCCAGCTTGTAATCGCCCGAGGCGACCCAGACTTCGCCGCGATGTTCCATGCGCAGCTGCGCCGATCCGAGCACGTGACCGGCCGGATGCAGCGACAAGGCAACGCCGTTGTGGGTAATCGATTCACCGTAGCGCAAGGCGTCGAGACGGATTTCGCCGAGACGCGCGCGCAGGATGCCGGCGCCGTCGGCCGTCGCCAGATAGTGACCGTGACCGGTGCGGGCGTGATCGGCGTGGGCATGCGTGATCACGGCGCGGTCCACCGGACGCCATGGGTCAATATAGAAGTCCCCGGGAACGCAATACAGGCCTTCCTTGCGCACCACGACCATGTCGCTCATACAACTCCGCAAAAGGATGTTGGAAAGTTTCCACTGTAAGCAAGACGCCACATACGCGCTGTCAGCGGATGCCCGCTTGTGGCGTCGGCCACCTTCCAGTCTGCCGCAAATCCTACGAAAGGTGACGTGATCGTCCTATGGTTGGCGACAAGCGCCGCCGGTACATTTCTCTCGTGACAAGAACACACTCTAGAGGAGAGAAACATGATTAATCGAACTCTGCATGCCCATGCAGTTGATGGGGACGACAGCGTCGCATCCGGCGTCTCGTGGGGAGCCATCCTCGCGGGTGCGTTTGCCGCGGCGGCGTTGTCCTTCATCCTGGTGATCCTCGGCTTCGGCCTGGGATTTTCTTCGGTGTCGCCCTGGTCGGGCAGCGGCCTCAGCGCGCAAACCATCGGCTGGTCGACGGTGGCGTGGATCACCTTCACGCAAATCGCCGCATCGGCCATCGGTGGTTACATGGCCGGACGCTTGCGCGTGAAATGGGCAAGCGTACATACCGATGAAGTGTATTTTCGCGATACCGCGCACGGCTTCCTGGCCTGGGCGGTGGCATCGCTGGCGACGGCGGCATTGCTCAGCACCGCGATCGGCAGTGTGATATCCGGCGGCGCAAAAGTGGCAGGCTCGGCCGGAGCGGCGGTAGTCGCCACGGGTGCGACGGCTGCTGCCGGTGGTGCTGCGACGATGGATGGCAACACTGCCGACGCGGCATCGGGCTACTTCATCGATACGCTGTTCCGCGCTCCTGCAACCGCTTCTGCAACCGCTTCTGTAACCGGTACGCAGACTGGTGCACCGGCATCCGCCGATGCGGCCCCTGTTGCGCCGCTTGCCAACGGCGCTCCTGACAGCCCGCCGCTGGCGCCTGCACAACGCAATGAAGTGACGCGCATTTTCGCCAATGCGCTGCGCACCGGCGCATTGCCGGCCGCCGACAAGACCTATGTGGCGCAAGTGATCGCCAAGCGTAGCGGCATCAGCCAGGCCGATGCGGAAAAGCGCGTCGATGACACCTTCGCCGCCTACAAGAAGGCCATCGACGACGCCACCACCAAGGCCAAGGAAGCTGCCGACACCGCGCGCAAGGCAGCAGCTTACGGTTCGCTGTGGATGTTCGTGGCGCTGCTGTGCGGTGCGTTCATCGCCAGCCTGGCTGCGACCTTCGGCGGTCGCCTGCGTGACCGCAAGGACCGTGTGGTGTACACCGCGGTTGAACCTACCGTCGGCAATACCAACGAAACCGTTACCTTGACCTAGGAGATCAGCATGGGAGCCATACTGCTTTGGTTGCTGGGAGTTCCGATTCCCATCATCATCCTCATCGTGCTGCTGATGCATTGATTCAGCCGCCCGACGAGGTCTAAAAAAACAAGCCGCGCTCTTTACAGGGCGCGGCTTTTTTTGTTTCAGTGTTTCAGTTACCTCGCCGTTACATGACCAGCCGGCCGCGCAACGATTCGAATGCGGCGCTCCATTCCTGCCGCCATTGCCGACGCAGGTCGTCGTCTATCCAGGCCGCATCGAGGCCGTTGAGCATGAAGCCATGCATGTCGTCGATACCGAAACCGAACTCCATCATCATCAGCCAGGCGCGCGTGGGCGTGACCAGGTGCAGGGTCGGATCGTCGGTGTTCGGATGCACGCGCAGGCCGGCGCGCACCATCGCGCGGATCGGATGGTCCAGCGCCCAGCGCGCCGGCTCCAGCGTGCGCAGGTAGTAGGAATTGGTCGGCACCACGGTGAAGATCATGTCGCGCTCGCGGCACTTCTGCAGGAAGGCCGGATTGTCCACCACCGTGTAGCCATGGTCGATGCGGTCGACCTTGAGCAGGTCGATGGCGCTTTCCACGTTCATCCACGGCATGCCGAATTCACCGGCGTGGGCGGTGGTGCGGAAGCCTGCCGCGCGGGCGTCGCGATAAGCCTTCCAGAACAACTCGGGCGGACGATCGTTCTCCCGATAATCCATGCCGATGCCGATCACTTCCGGCTGGCGATGGGCGCACATCCACTCCACCATCGCCACCGCTTCATCGGGACTGGCTTCGCGGTCGATGCTGGGGATCAACCGGCCGATCACGCCGAAGTCGCGCTGCGCGTCGCGGATCGCCAGCACGATGGCAGCCTGCGCCGAGGCATAGCTGATGCCGGACACGCGCACGGTGCCGGTCGGGTTCCAGAAGAACTCGGTGTAGCGCACGCCGTGGCGATGCACGTCTTCCAGATATTCGTAGGTGATGCGGTGCAGGTCGGACGGTCCCTGGATCAGGTGGGCGTCGAGCGCGCGCAGCACCCGCAGCACGCCGACCGGCTTTTCGCCACGGGTGTAGAAGGCCTCGATCTCATCGTGCGAGATACGGTTGCCGGCCTTGACCGACAGATCGACGAAGGTCTGCCGACGCACCGCGCCGAACAGATGACAATGCAATTCCATCTTGGGCAGCGCGCGCACGAACTGCTCCAGGCTCAGGGGACCTGCTGTGCCGATTTCCGTATCAAGCATGGCCGCGCTCCGTGGAGATAGCGGCGACGGCGGAAGCATCCATTGTTCTCATAAAGCGTACATCCATATTCATAGGCGAAAGCGGCTGCCGCCATCCCCACGGCGGCAATGCAGCGAAAGACGACAGGTGACTACAGCGTGCCCAGCAGTTCCTGCATCATGCAGGCCATGGCGCGCTCGCCGTCGACCGTCATGGCGACCTCGACGTTGGCGGCAGCGCGACGCGGCACGCGGAATTCGCATACCGTCATGCCGCGCGTCAGCTTGCCCTGCAGTTCGATATCCACGCGCGCGGGCTTGAAGCTGAACAGCTCCGGCCGGCGCAGGTAGATCGCCACCGCCGGGTCGTACATCGGCATCGGCACGGAGCCGTCGGGACTGCGGATACGCAGGTAGGCTTCGAAATAGCCGGCCAGCCATTTTGCGCGCAAGGTGCCGAGCGCGCGCACCTGCTGCACTTCGGTCGCCGTCACCAGCAACTGGCGGCACAGGTTGAGTCCGAACATGCGCAACGGCACGCCGGCGTTGAAGACGATGTCGGCGGCCTCGGGGTCGGCGTAGATGTTGAACTCCGCCGCTGCGGTGTGATTGCCCTGGTCGGCCGAACCGCCCATGAGGATGATTTCCTTGATCTGCGCGGCGATGTCGGGTGCGCGTTGCAAGGCGGTGGCGATGTTGGTCAGCGGCGCGATGCACATCAGCGTGAGCTCACCCGGATGCCGGCGCACCGCTTCGATCAGCGCGTCGACGGCATGCGGCAACGGGCTGCGCTTTTGTTGCTGCTCCTGTTCGCGCTCGGCCTGGGCGACGTCCACGGTCGGCAAGGGTTCGCCGGTGGTGTCCATGCCGTCGGCGCCGAGGATGCATTGCGCGGTTTCGATGGCGCCGTTGAGCGGCGCCTCGCAACCGGGGTAGACCGGTACTTCCAGGTGGTAATGCTTGCGGATGCGCAGGGCGTTGTCGTAGGTCACCGACAGCGGCGCGTTGCCGGCCACCACCGAGACGCCCAGCCATTCGACGTCCAGATTGGCCGACAGCAGCAGCATGGCGAGCCAGTCGTCAAATCCGGGATCGGTATCGAGCCATATTTTTTGCATGATGTATTTTTCTTGCTGGTTATTCAGTAGGTCTTCAGCTTGTACCTCAGGCCTGCAACAACAGGGCCTCGCCGGCCGGCAACGCGAAGTCGACGCTGTCGCCCTCGCGCCAGCGCGCGGCCGTCGCCGCAGTCATGCCCTTGACCGGGCCGACCGGGGTCTGCAGCAGGTATTCCACGTCGTCGCCGAGGAAGCCGCGCGACAGCACCGTGCCGCTGTAAGGACCGGCACCGACGGTCACGCGCTCCGGACGCCAGCCGGCGCACACGGTGCCGTCCGGCGGCGCCACCGCGAACGGCAGCTTGCCGCCTTCGCCATGGAGGAAGCCGTCGCGATAATCGAACAGGTTTTCGAAGCCCATGAAGTTGGCGACGAAGCGCGTGCGCGGCGCGTTGAAGAGATTCTCGGGGACGTCAAGCTGCTCGATCTTGCCGCCGTTCATGACGACGATGCGATCCGACAGGGCCAGTGCTTCTTCCTGGTCGTGCGTCACGTACAACATGGTGATGCCGAGTTCGCGCTGGATGCGGCGCAGCTCTGCGCGCATCTGCACGCGCAGCTTGGCGTCGAGGTTGGAGAGCGGCTCATCCAGCAACAGCAGCTTGGGTTCGATCACGATGGCGCGCGCCAGCGCCACGCGCTGTTGCTGACCGCCCGACATCTGCGCCGGCAGGCGCGTCTCGAAACCGCTCAGGCCGACTGCGGCGATGACGCGCTCGACCTTGCTGCGCAGCGTGACCGCATCGACCTTGCGCAGGCGCAGGCCGAAGGCGACGTTGTCGAACACGTTCAGGTGCGGGAACAGCGCGTACGACTGGAACACCATGCCGATGTTGCGCTTGTTGGGCGGCAGGCGGCCGATGTCGCGGCCATCCAGCATGATGCTGCCGGCACGCAGGTCGATCAGGCCGGCGATGGCGCGCATGGTGGTGGTCTTGCCGCAGCCGCTGGGGCCGAGCAGCGAAATCAGTTCACCCTGCTCAACCGCCAGGTCCAGTTGCTCGACGGCGGTCTTGTTCTTGCCGTAGCCGAGCGCCAGTTGATGTAGTTCGAGATAGCTCATCGTGTCTCACATGTATTTTGAAATGCCCAGCACCTTTTCCGTCACCAGCACGAAGGCCATGGTGAACAGAACCAGCAGCGTCGACAACGCGGCGATGGATGGATCGAAGCTGTTTTCCATATGGCCCAACATTTCGATCGGCAAGGTGCTGATGCCCGGACCGGTCAGGAACAGCGAGACCGGCACCTGGTTGAATGAAGTCACGAACGCCAGGAAGAAGGCGGCGATCACGGCGCTGCGGATGTTGGGCAGCACGATCATGAAGAAGGTCTGCAGGCGCGAGGCGCCCAGCGTGATGGCGGCTTCTTCGATGTCGACGCGCAGGTTGACCAGGCTGGCGTAGACCACGCGCACCGCATATGGCGTCAGCAGTCCGATATGACCGATCAGCAGACCGAGGAACACCGGCGCATCGACCACCAGCACGAAATGGCGCAGCAGGCCGAGGCCGACCAGCATGGCCGGGATGATCAACGGCGAGGTCAGAATCTGCTTGATCACGCCCATGCCCGGCGGCGGCATGCGCGACATGGCGTAGGCCACCGGCACGCCCAGCAACAGCGCGATCACGGTGGCGAGCAGGCCGATTTCCAGGCTGGTGCGGAAGGCGCGTTGAAATTCATCCGAGGCCAGCACTTCGCCGATCCAGCGCAGCGAATATGAGGTCGGCGGAAACGCCAGCGTATCGCCGGCGCTGAAGCCGGCCAGGAACACGATGACGAACGGTCCCAGCAGGAACAGGAACACCAGCCACAGCATGGCGCGCGAAAACAATCCTTCTTTCATACAGTGCTCCGGCTCGAAGAGATGCGTTTCAATCCGGCGTTGACGGCCAGCGTCATGAGCACCAGGATCACCGCGATGACATTGGCGGTGCCGAAGTCGCTTTCCACGCTGACCTTCTGGTACAGCAGCGTTTCCAGCATCAGCACCTTGGGGCCGCCCAGCAGCGCCGGCGTCACGTAGGCGGTGACGCAACCGGTGAACACCAGCGTGCCGCCGACGATCAATCCTTCCTGCGTCAGCGGCAGGGTCACGCGCGTGAACACTTGCCAGGCGTTGGCGCCGAGTGTGGAGGCGGCCAGCGTGATGTCGCGCGAGAGATTTTCCATCGAGCTCACCAGCGACATCAGCATCAGCGGCAGCAGCAATTGCAGCAGGCCGACGAACACCGCCATTTCGCTGAAGAGCAGGCGTTGCGGCTCATCAGTCAGGCCCAATGAGAGCAGGATGGAATTGATCGCGCCGTTGCGGCCGAACAGCACGATCCAGGCATAGGTGCGCGCGATCGGCGACACCATCAGCGGCAGAATCATCATGCCCAGCACCATGCCGCGATAGCGTGGCGCCACGCGCACGATGGCCTGGGCGGCGGGATAGGACAGCAGCGCCGACACCAGCGTCACCAATGCAGCGATGCGCAGCGTGCGCAGGAACACCTGGCGATTGAGCGGCTCGGCGAAGAAATCGACGAAACGTCCCAGTCCCCAATGCGCCGCCGGCGTGTCGACGCGAAAGGCGTCCAGCAGCAAGGCCAGCACCGGCAGCAGGAAACACACCACCGTGAAGATCAACGCCGGCATGACGAGCATGACGCCGTTCCATTTTTTCTGATGCACCGACATCGGCCTGGACTCCCTCTTCCTTCTGCTGCTGTTGCTGTTTCTGCTGCTTCTATCGTTGCAAATGCACAAGCCCGGCGCTGCATGAGCGCCGGGCGTTTCCTGCATCGGCAGGATCCTTCTTACTTCTTTCTAACTTGTTTGCCGATCTACTTGCTGATGCCCTTGTTCCACTGCTCCATCCATGACGAGCGATGCTTGAGCAGGGTTTCCGGCTTGACGAATTTCAGCGAAGCGATATGGTCGGCGCCGTAGGTGTTGAACTCGGCCTTGTCTTTCGGCAGGACCACTTGCGTATTGACCGGAGAATCCACCAGGTCCATCGCCAGCGCGGTCTGCACTTCCTTCGACAACCAGAAGTCGATCAGCTGGTAGGCCAGATCGGCGTTCTTGGATTTGTTGACGATACCCATGACGTTCATGCCGGCGGCCTGGCCTTCGGTCGGGATGGTCCACTTGAGCGGCAGGCCGGTCTTGGCCAGTTGCGCCCAGGTGAAGCGCGCCACCGGCGCCGCCCAGATTTCGTCCTGGGCGAACAGCGACGACAACTGCGCGCTGTTCTTGGAGAAGGTCACGACGTTGTTCTTGATCTCGAGGATCTTTTGCATGCCGGTGGCAAAGTCGTCGCCCTTGCCGTTCCAGGCGATGTCGGCCATCTGCAGCGTCAGGGGCCCCTGGGTCGTGCTGACATCAGGCAGGGAGAGATGGCCTTTCATGTCAGCACGCCAGAGGTCTTTCCACGAGGCGAGCGATTTGATCTTGTCGGTGCGATACACCAGACCGACCGAATAGATGGTGTAGCCGACGGCGAAGTTGCCGCCGATCGGATTCTTGGCAAAGTTGTAGATCTGACCGTAGTTCTTCAGCTTGCCGTAGTCGAGCGGCTGGACCAGGCCCTTGCGCGCCGCTTCCAGCATGCCGAAGTCCGACAGCAAGACCAGGTCGACCACGGGATTGTCGCGACGCGCCTCGAGCTTGGCGATGCGGTCGGCGTTGTTGCCGGTTTCGACCACGATCTCACAGCCGCATTTTTCCTTGAACGGCGTATAGACGTACTTGGTAAACAGCGGCTGGGCGATCGGATAGGCCGACAGGACCAAGGTGCGCTTCTCGGCATGGGCAGGCGCTGCGGTCAGGCCGAGCAGGCCTGCGCTGAGGGTAAAACTCAAACCCGCCAGTAATGCTTTTTTCAAAATGAGATTCCTTTAAACGTAATGCGATGCCCATTTTAGGCCGAAGCGCTTTTACGAACTTAAAACACGTGGCGCATTCCAATCATCAAGACACCCTGATGCTTGTCGCTCGACGACGGGAAGCCGAAGATCGTGGCGTTCTTGGCGTCGCCGGCTGCGATCTGGTAGCTGTAGGTGATCGCGACGTCGGTGCGCTTGGACAGGAAGTAATCCGCCTGGAAGTTGAACTGATGCCACTTCGGATTGGTGTTGATGGTGTCGTACTTGCCGACGGTGTAGAAGTAGGATGCGCCCAGGTTCAGGGCCTGCGTGAAGTGATTCACCAGGTTCAGGTCCAGGTTTTGCAGCGTCAGCTTGGTGTTGTCCAGATAGTCGTACTTGACGTTGCTGTACATCACGCCGAAGTCGGTGTTGCCGACCGTATAGAAGCCGCCGGTGCCGGCGATGCGCTGCTTGCGCACGCCGATGGCGCTGTTGACGGCGCTCTTGTTGAAGATCAGCAAGGAGCTGGCGTAGTCGTTGCTCATCGCGCCGTCGGGGCTCTTGGCGCTGTTGGGCGTGTCCATCTGGGTGTAGGCGACCGCCCACTTGAAGCGCTCGCTCTTGTAACCCGAGCCGATGCTCATGACGCGGTTGATGCTGGCGTCGCCGGCCGCTTCGCCGAAGCCGTACAGCGCGGTGACGTTGAAGTTGCTGAAGGTCGGGCTGATGTACTTGACCGAGTTCTGTGCGCGCAGGTTGTTGTAACCGTTGTCGTTGTCGCCGATGTGGACGCCGTTACTGGCGATCACGACCGGGCCGAGATAGTCCTTGACCGCTTCATACTGGCGACCCAGCGTCAGCGTGCCGAGGTCGGTGTTGGTCAGGCCGACATACGACAGGCGACCGAACAGGCGGCCGTTTTGCGCGGCGGCGCCGGTCATCACATTGAAGCCGTTTTCGAGATTGAAGATGGCCTTGGAGCCGCCGCCCAGGTCTTCCTGGCCGCGGAAACCGATGCGCGGATTCTGGTTGGTGCCGCTCAGGGCTTCCAGGTTATGCGGACCTCCCTGGTTGGTGAGATAGCCGACGCCGCCGGAAATCAGGCCGTAAATTTCCATTTTGCTTTGTGCATGCGCCTGAGCGCCGACCAGCATTGCTGGCACTGCGACTGCGCCGATCATCCATTGCTTCATCACCATCCCCCGGGAAAATATTAGTAAAGTCGGACATCGGTGCCGGTGAACGCCGACGATCGATTCCGTTTGAATTCTGTTTGCCGAAGTGGAGAATAGGCCAAGTCAAACAATAATATAATTTGTTTATATTTATAATTTCATAAATTAAACTTATAACAATCTGTAAACGATATGCGCGCGAAGGCGCCATAGCTCCCAACTCCCATGATCAAGCTCACCAACAAGGTCACGCTGCGCCACCTGCAAGCCTTTGCCACGTTGTCCGGCACCAACAGTTTCAGCAAGGCGGCGGAGCAGCTTTCGGTCACCCAGCCGGCGCTGAGCGCCTCCATCAAGCAGCTGGAAAACCAGCTCGGCACCAAGCTGTTCGACCGCACCACGCACCAGATCGCGCTGACGGCGCAGGGCGCGGTGGTGCTGGAATACGCCAAGCACCTGCTCAATACCGCGACCAATACCTTCGATGACATCCGCCACGCCATCGGCACCGGCCGCCACCGCGTGCGCATCGGCGCGATTCCGTCGGCGGTGACGCTGACCGCCGCGGTCATCGCGCGCTATAACGAAGCGCACGACGAGCATGTTGAGATCCTGTTGTCGGATATGCCCAACGATGCGCTGCTGTCGTCATTGCATACGGGCAAATTGGATTTTTGCGTCGGCATCAAACCGCCTGATTCGATGTCACTCGATACGGTGACGCTGTTCGAGGATGAGCTGGTGCTGATCGTGTCGAAGCAACACCCGCTGTCCGACTCCAAGGAAGTCCACTGGCGCCAGATGGCCGGCGAGGAAATCGTCATGTTCGCCCAGGGCAGCGTCTGGGAATTCGCTTCGGCCGCACTACTGCAGCACGGCCTGGCGGCGTCGCGGCGCTATCAGATGGTGCACAGCGAATCGTTGTACGGCGTGGTGCGCTCGGGCATCGCCATCGGCATCATGCCCAGCCTGTACACCAGTTACCTGCGCGACGACACCTTGCACGTCGCCCCGCTGCGCTTTCCCACGCTCAAGCGCAAGATCGTGCTGATGCGGCGCAATGAAGTCAGTCGCAGCGAATGGACCGACCACTGCTTCCGCGAATTGCGCAACGACCTGAAGCAGGCCAATCACTGGTTCTGACAACGCGCCATGCGGACCACTTCGCATAAAATGCGCGCATGAGCATAGCGCGCCCCTCTTCCCTTTCGCCCGAAGACATCGCCATTGCCGTCGTGCGCGACGGCGAACTGGTGAGCGGCGACCTGCAAGCAGCGCCCACGCCTTGGTGGAGCTTCACCAAGACCGTACTGGCCGCCGCTGCGCTGTCATTGGTACGCGACGGCAAGCTTTCGCTCGACGCACCTCTGCGCGGCAAGTCCTTCACGCTGCTGCAACTGCTGCGCCACACTGCGGGCGTGCCCAATTATTCAGATCTGGAGACTTATGCGCAGGCGGTGGCGCGCGGCGATACACCGTGGCCGGTCGAGGAGATGCTTGCGCGCGCCGCTGCCGACTCGCTGCTGTTCGCGCCCGACGCGGGATGGCGCTATTCGAACACGGGATATCTTCTGGTGCGCCACCTTGTCGAAGACACCACCGGCCTCAGCTTGCAGCGCGCGCTCGAAAAACTGGTGCTGGCGCCACTCGACATTCACGCGGTGATGCTGGCACGAACGCCGGGCGATCTCGCCGCATCGACCTGGGGCAACGCGGCCGGCTACCATCCGGGCTGGGTCTATCACGGCCTGCTGCTGGGTTCGCCCGCTACGGCTGCCATGCTGCTGGATCGTTTGCTGACGACGGATTTCCTGCCGCTGCCGCTGCTGACGGAAATGCTGCGCAAGACGCCGCTCGGCGAAAGCCTGCCGGGACGACCGGCGCGCAATTTCGGCTATGGCGCGGGACTGATGCTGGCGGACGGCGCCGCCGGCCATACCGGCGCCGGACCGGTCAGCGTGGCGGCGGTGTATCGCTATGCCGATACGGGTTGCACCGTGGCCGCCTTTGCGCCCGTCGCCGACCAGGCGGTGGTTGAATGGGCCGCCTTCAAACTCGGGACCGACAGCGAAAACCATTCCTGACAAGGGATTACGCCCAGATTTTCCGCGGAAAAATCATGCAAAAAATGTGGTGTTCATGTCGTCTCAGGAATTTCCCGAAGCAATTCCGACAACGTTCAGGGAACTCCCGATATCGACAAAGATGACGAAAACATAAAGTTCACCTGTGCCCGGCGAATTCGAAATCCTCGTACTGGAACGAGGATAAAACAGCCGGATCAGGAGAAAAAGCCATGTTCAGCATCAACAAAAAACGCCTCATCGCCGCCACCCTGGCCACCGCCGTCATGACTTCCGGCGCCCCGGTCTATGCCGCCACCGCAACCGGCTCGCTGGTGGTGACCGCAACAGTGCTGGCCTCCTGCACCGTGGTCGGTTCGACCATCGCCTTCGGCAACTACACCAGCACCCAAGTGGACCAGGCCGGCAACCTCGCCGTCTTGTGCACCAACGGCACCTCGTACACCATCGGACTGGATGCAGGCGCCGGCACAGGCGCCACCACCAGCGTGCGCAAAATGACCGGCTCGCTGGGCGGCACACTGAACTACGCGCTGTATCGCGATTCCGGCCGCACCAACAACTGGGGTTCGACCATCGGCACCGACACGCAAGCCGGCACCGGCACCGGCCTGCTGCAAAACCTGACGGTCTACGGCCGTATCGCCTCCGCGCAGACGCCATTGGCCGGCGTCTATACCGACACCGTCACCGTTACCCTGACCTACTAAGATTTCGCGGCATGCAACGAGCCCGTGGCGACTTGTCGCTGCGCCTGCCCGATTGCAAGCCTGCATGGTACTGAGCGCATCCGAAGATGCCCAGCGCCGATTGATGCTGACTGATGTTCACTGGCACCCGCCGCAGCAGGGAGCTCTTCACAGATGAGAGCAGTGGTCGGGATAGGGAGAAAACCATGTTTTTCGTACAACAAGATCGCGCCCGCAAGCTCTGCGCCGCTGCGTCCATCGTGACGCTGGCGGCCGGCTCGCCCATCGCGGCGCGGGCAAACAGCAGCAGCGGCGTGAACTCCTCGGCGGCGGTGCTGGCCTCCTGTACGGTGGTCGGCTCGGCCATTGCATTCGGCAACTACAGTTCCACGCAAGTCGACCAGACCGGTTCGATTGCCGTAATTTGCACCAACGGCATTTCTTACAGCGTCGGCCTTGATGCCGGCGCCGGTACAGGTGCTTCAATCGCGGTACGCAAACTGACGGGGTCGCTTGGTGGATCGCTCAATTACGGCTTGTACCGCGATCCCGGCCGCACCAGCAACTGGGGCTCGACCGTCGGCACCGATACACAATCGGGCAGCGGCAATGGCATCGCGCAGAACCTGACCGTGTATGGTCGCATCCCCAGTGGACAAACTCCGCAAAGCGGCGTCTATAGCGACACCGTGACAATTACGCTGACGTACTGACCGCTCCCTCGCTCTGGCACACGCTTTTTGCGTCGTCGGCTGCATGCTTTGCAGCCCGATCTCGCTCGCCCATGGGGAATTTTCTGACATAAAAAGCAAGCGAATCAGGATCCCCTGATTTTGGCAACACCCTCAACAACATAAAGTTCATCTGTGCCCGGCGACATCGAAATCCACGTAATGGGACGTGGATGCCCCCCTGGGGATCAGGAGAACTCACCATGTTTGCATCGAACAGGAAACGCATCATTGCCGCCACTCTTGCCGCCGCCATCATGGCTTCCAGCGCCCCCCGTACTGGCATCCTGCACCGTGGTTGTTGATTTGCGTCGAAAATTGACCCACTTATGGAGTGAACCCCTCGGGCTGGACCAAGGCCAGTCGATGAAGTGATACGCTTGTCGAGCCTTCTCCAGAGGAGCGACACATGGCAGCACGAGGACCATATCGGCGACACAGTCTGCAGTACAAGAT
>Ga0209437_100263_pt1 | contig 81170 bp, 65 predicted proteins | sample AraplaL_Cvi_mTSA_FD_184266 | JGI IMG/M metagenome (GOLD analysis project Ga0209437, IMG submission 184266) | Arabidopsis root microbial communities from the University of North Carolina, USA - plate scrape CL_Cvi_mTSA (SPAdes) (version 2) | ecosystem: Host-associated > Plants > Roots > Endosphere...
TGGATGTTGTAGATGGCGTACTGCGTGTGTCGGAATGGGATGAAAATGTACTTAAAGATTTATGAAGTATTCTTATCACCTAAGTAGCTTAAGCACTCATCATGAATGAATAAGGGGAGAGATGTGGAATGAATTTAGATTGGGATGTGTTGTTGATACCTGCCGTTGTTGTTGGTGTGATTCTGATATTGGGATTGGCTTTTTGGGCGAGATACAAAACGGTTGGACCGGATGAAGCGATGATCGTTACGGGGTCGTTCCTAGGTAGCAAGAATATCTCCGATGATGATTCTGGCCGAAAAATTAAGATTGTTCGTGGTGGCGGTGCATTTATCCTGCCCGTGTTCCAGCAATCCGAGTTTATCTCCTTGTTGTCCCACAAGCTGGATGTCTCCACACCTGAAGTGTATACGGAACAAGGTGTTCCAGTAATTGCAGACGGTGTCGCTATTATCAAGGTTGGTGGCGCAGTAGAGGACGTTGCTACGGCAGCTGAGCAATTCATCGGTAAACCTGTAGAAGCGCTGAGAAGCGAAGCACAGGAGGTACTGGAGGGGCATTTGCGGGCCATCCTCGGTACAATGACGGTGGAAGAAGTATATCGGAACCGGGATCGGTTTGCGCAAGAGGTTCAAGGCGTAGCCGCTAGAGATCTGAAGAAAATGGGACTGCAAATTGTCTCCTTTACCATCAAGGATGTTCGTGACAAACAGGGCTACCTGGATGCTCTCGGTAAACCAAGAATTGCGGCTGTGAAGCGTGATGCCGAGATTGCCGAAGCGGAAGCGATGCGTGATGCACGTATTCAGAAGGCCAATGCGGAAGAGCAGGGTCAAAAAGCAGAGTTGCTGCGTGATACCAATATCGCTGAGGCAGCCAAAGAGAAGGAACTGAAAGTAGCCACGTTTAAGCGGGATCAGGATACAGCCAAAGCGGAAGCCGATCAGGCATACCATATCCATGAAGCGCGTGCGAGACAGACCGTGGTGGAAGAAGAAATGAAGGTTGAACTCGTTCGTAAAGAACGTGAGATCGATCTCCAGGAAAAAGAAATCGTCGTACGTGAGAAGCAATATGACGCTGAAGTGAAGAAAAAGGCAGAAGCAGATCGTTATGCGGTGGAGCAGGCTGCCGAGGCGGATAAAGCCAAAAGAATGCGGGAAGCCGACGCTGTACAGTATTCCATCGAAACACATGCCAAAGCAACAGCTGAGCAGAAGCGACTCGAAGGTCAGGCCATGGCGGATGCAGAACTTGCCAAAGGTACAGCGGATGCAGAAGTTATTCGTTTGCGTGGTCTTGCCGAAGCAGAAGCGAAGGAAAAACTGGCCGAGGCGTTCCAGAAGTTTGGTGAAGCGGCTGTACTCGATATCATTGTCAAAATGCTGCCTGAACTGGCTGGCAAAATTGCAGAGCCAATTGCATCTATTGATAAACTGACGGTGGTAGATACAGGTAAAGGTGAAGGTGCAGCGCGAGTGAGTAACTATGTTACCGAACTTATGGCGACGGCTCCAGAGATGCTCAAGAGTGTATCCGGCATCGATGTAGAGCAGCTGATTAAAGGCCTTACCAAGTCCAAAACACCTGCGCCAGTTGCCATTCAACAGAGCGAGGCTGTTACAACTCCTTCTATAATCGACAAGATTGTGGAAAGAGCTGGAGTTGACGAGTAAAGAAGTACTTAAATCTTGCATGGTTGCTCTATTGACCTTAAGGCGAATTTTTGTTACTTTTTAAGCGAGACGTCCGGCGCGGATTGCCCGCTCCGGGTGTCTTTTCGTTCGTAACAGGGTGTGACTTAATCGCACCTAAGATGGTGTGAAAAAAGAGGTGCAAACAATGAGCAGCCTGCATGTAGATAAAGCGCTAAATAATAATGTAATCATTGCACAGCATCCTGAACACGGGGAAGTCGTTGTTATTGGTAAAGGCATTGGCTTTAACCGAAAACCGAGTGATCACATTCCATTGATGGCTGTGGAGAAAATGTTCATTTTGAAAAACCAGCAGGAGCAAGAGCAGTACAAACAGCTTCTTCCACAGGTGGACGAAGCACTGATCGAGATTATTAACGAAGTTATTACGTATATTGCAGAGCGTACGGATGTTCCTCTGAATGAACATATTCATATTGCATTAACCGATCACATTTCTTTCGCGTTAAAACGCAAAGAGCAGGGCATCGTCATACAAAATCCTTTTTTATATGAGACTCGCGAGATTTATCCGGAAGAATATCGAATGGCAGATTACGCGGTTCGTCTGATCAAGGAGAGAATGGGTGTAGATCTCGGGATGGACGAGATTGGTTTTGTTGCGCTCCATATCTACAGTGCAATGACCAATCAAAATATATCCCAGGTACGTGAACATTCACAATTGATCACGGATTTGGTGAACCTGGTGTCCAATCAACTCGAGTATTCGTTTGAAACGGAATCGCTTGATTACTCTCGTTTGTTGACTCATCTTCGTTTCGCCCTTGAGCGTGTTCGCCGTGGCGACAAAGTGGAAGAACTTCATAAGCTGGATTCCCTGCTGAAGTTGGAGTATCCTGAAATGTACTCGCTTGCATGGAAACTGACCAAAGTGATGGAGAAAAGATTGAATCTGCCTGTTTATCCTGCGGAGGTAGGCTATCTGACTATTCACCTGCAACGGCTGAATCAACGGAAGGAAGAAGAGAGTAAGTGAGATCATTCCAGTGATAGAATGCGGAATTTATTTTTTTGGTGTAAAGGCTTGCAATAGATTAGAACTGGTGCTACAATGATTTCCGTAATCAAGCAACTGAATAAACATAAGTGACGTGTTACTGACTCGATCAGGCATGAGTTAATTAAAGTGTGATTGTTCTTTCCTTGTACAGGGTATGCTATACCCCAAGGTTGGCACAGTTTACTTTATTAATTCATGCCTTTTTTGTGTTCCCTTGCTTGCATCACAACATATAACTTAGACGAAAGGGAGATACGACGCGATGTTTAAAAAGCTTTTTGGTGTATTGCAAAGAGTAGGTAAAGCCCTCATGTTGCCTGTAGCCATTCTACCAGCGGCAGGATTGCTGCTCGGAATCGGTAACATGCTGGTTAATCCAGATTTCTTGCAATATGTAACGGCGCTCGACACCCCTTGGGTGAACTCGATCGCAACAATTATGATGAACGCAGGTCAGATCGTATTCGATAATCTGGCATTGCTGTTCGCCGTCGGTGTAGCCGTCGGATTGGCCGGTGGCGAAGGGGTTGCGGGACTTGCAGCCATCATCGGTTATCTGGTCATGAACGTCACACTGGGTACAGCCGTAGGGGTTACACCAGCAATGATCGGCGAAGTACCGGGTTATGCCAGCATCCTAGGTATCCCAACATTGAGTACAGGCGTATTCGGAGGTATTATCATAGGTATTGCCGCCGCGCTCTGTTACAATCGATTTTTCAAAATCGAACTGCCGTCCTACCTTGGTTTCTTTGCAGGTAAACGTTTTGTTCCGATTGTCACTTCGGTTGTTTCCCTCTTGCTGGGATTAGTTCTGGTGATTATCTGGCCACCAATTCAAAATGGATTGAATGCTGTGTCTCACTTCATGGTAGATACAAGCCCGACGTTGTCGGCATTTATCTTCGGTGTCGTGGAACGGTCATTAATTCCGTTTGGTCTTCACCACATTTTCTACTCCCCATTCTGGTTTGAGTTCGGTGAGTATGTGAACAAAGCTGGAGATGTCATTCGTGGTGACCAACAAATCTTCTTCAATCAATTGCGTGATGGTGTTAACCTCACAGCGGGAACATTCCAAGTTGGTAAATTCCCGTTCATGATGTTTGGTTTGCCAGCGGCCGCTCTTGCGATGTACCATGAAGCAAGACCGGAACACAAAAAGTATGTTGCAGGTATCATGGGTTCAGCTGCACTGACCTCATTCCTGACAGGGATCACAGAACCACTTGAATTCTCGTTCCTGTTTGTAGCACCAATCCTGTTTGCAGTACACTGTATCTTTGCAGGTTTGTCTTTCATGACCATGCAAATTCTGGGTGTGAAGATCGGTATGACCTTCTCCGGTGGGTTCATTGACTTCCTGATCTTTGGTATTATTCCAAACCGTACACCATGGTGGGACGTAATTATTGTCGGATTGATTCTTGCGGTAATCTATTACTTCGGTTTCCGGTTTATCATCCGCAAATTCAATCTCAAAACACCAGGACGTGAAGATGCAACACCTGAAACCGAATCTGGCGGAAGCTCCGGTTCAACGGATGACCTGCCCCATAACATTCTCGAAGCTTTCGGTGGCAAGGAAAATATCAAACATCTGGACGCTTGTATTACTCGTTTGCGGATTGAAGTCAATGAGAAATCCAATGTGAAAAAAGATCGTTTGAAACAATTGGGTGCATCCGGTGTGCTTGAAGTGGGTAATAATGTTCAAGCCATCTTCGGAACACGTTCCGACACGATTAAATCTCAAATGCAGGATATTATTGCAGGACGAACACCAGCACCAACGCCAGTAGCAGCCAAACCAACTCCTGAAGAGGAGAAGGCACAAGGTGAGCAAGGCGATCGTATCGTTCCTGAGGACATCGTAATGCCAGTCAATGGTGAGTTGATGGACATTACGAACGTACCTGATCCAGTCTTTGCTGAGAAAATGACAGGTGATGGATTCGCAATTTTGCCACATGATGGTACAATAACTTCTCCTGTGTATGGTAAAGTGTTTAATGTATTTCCAAGCAAACATGCCGTGGGCATCATGTCCGACGGAGGCAAGGAAGTGCTTGTTCATATAGGTGTCAATACGGTGAAGCTGAAGGGTAAGGGCTTTAACGTACTGGTACAGGAAGGTGATCTGGTATCGGCTGGTCAGCCGATTATGGAAGTGGATCTGGAGTATGTCAAAGCAAACGCTCCATCCATCATCTCGCCAGTTATTTTCACCAACCTGCCAGAGGGCTCCACGGTAACCCTGAAGAAGAGTGGAGTGCTGAAAGTTGGCGATCAGCCAATCATTGAGATAAAATAAGAAGTGTTACGACGATGGCAAGCTAGTGTAAATATATGCAATGCCAAAACCAAATTACTGAAAGTGAGATGATTGTAATGCAACAAACATTCAGAATTACAGACGAAGATGGTATCCACGCACGTCCGGCGACAGCCCTGGTTAATACAGCAAACAAATTCAAAGGTGCAGAATCCTTTGCAGAAGCTAACGGTAAAAAAGTAACGTTGAAATCCATTCTGGGTGTTCTTTCCCTCGGATTGGAACAAGGCGACACAATCAGCATCATCGTTGAAGGCGAAGGCGAAGCTGAAGCTCTTCAAGCTTTGACTGACGTTATGGTTAACGAAGGGTTGGGCGAAATTAATGCTTAATGTCTCCGGGATCGCGGCTTCGGCGGGTATTGCTATCGCCAAGGCGTTTATCTTGGAGCATCCTGACTACTCTGTAGAAAAACGCCAAATTAACGACGTTGACGCAGAGATCGCAAAACTCGACTCAGCTCTGGGTAAATCCCAGGCTGAGCTTGAGGCGATCAAAGAGCGTACTTTACAAGAGCTTGGCGAGAAAAAAGCTGAGATTTTTGCTTCGCATTTGCTCATTCTGAATGACCCGGAACTGATTGATCCGGTTAAAGCTAGAATTGCAGATGACATGATCAATGCAGAATTTGCTTTGAACGAAACGGCATCGCAATTTATCTCCATGTTTGAGAACATGAAGAGTGCATACCTGCAGGAACGTGCAGCAGATATGCGTGACGTTACCAAACGTGTGCTAAATCACTTGCTTGGTATCGACTTCATGAGTCCGGCTGAGATTAATGAAGAAGTGATCGTGCTTGCGGAGGATCTGACGCCTTCCGATACGGCTCAATTGAATCGCCAATTTGTTAAAGGTTTCGCAACTAACATTGGTGGACGTACTTCTCACTCAGCGATCATGGCTCGCTCTCTTGAAATTCCTGCTGTCGTTGGAACCAAGGACATCTTGGCTCAAGCGAAACAAGGCGATATGATCATTGTTGACGGTCTGGATGGTCACGTGCTGGTTAACCCTACTGATGAAGTTATTGCTGAATACCGTGCCAAACAGGAACAGTATGATGCACAACGTGCAGAGTGGAGAAAACTGCGTGATGAGCCAACGGTAACCGTGGACAACGTTCATGTTGAACTTGCAGCCAACATTGGTACACCAAATGATGTAACGGGTGTTCTGGAGAATGGCGGCGAGGCTGTAGGCCTGTACCGTACCGAGTTCCTGTACATGGGCAGAGACAAGCTTCCTTCCGAAGACATTCAGTATAATGCTTACAAAGCGGTACTGGAAAAAATGGAAGGCAAACCTGTTGTTGTTCGTACACTCGACATCGGTGGAGACAAAGAGCTTCCATACCTGGATCTGCCAAAAGAAATGAATCCATTCCTCGGCTTCCGCGCAGTTCGTCTGTGTCTGGACCGTCTGGATATCTTCCGTACACAATTGCGTGCATTGTTGCGTGCAAGCGTACATGGAAACCTGCGTGTCATGTTCCCAATGATCGCAACACTGGGTGAATTCCGTGAAGCAAAAGCTGTCTTGCTCGAAGAGAAAGAGAAGCTGGTTGCTGAAGGTATTGCTGTTTCTGACAGCATTCAACTCGGAATCATGGTCGAAATTCCTTCGACCGCAGTTCTGGCGGATCAGTTTGCCAAAGAAGTGGATTTCTTCAGTATCGGAACCAACGATCTGATTCAATACACAATGGCTGCAGACCGTATGAACGAACGTGTGGCTTATCTGTACCAACCTTACAACCCAGCCATTTTGCGTTTGGTTAAAATGGTTATCGATGCAGCACATCGTGAAGGCAAATGGGTTGGCATGTGCGGTGAGATGGCAGGAGACGAAACAGCAATTCCATTGCTGCTCGGCCTTGGATTGGATGAGTTCAGCATGAGCGCAACATCCATTCTGCCAGCTCGTAGTCAGATCACCAAGCTGTCCCGTACGGATATGCAGGAACTGGCTGCTAAAGCTCTGGATATGCAAACGGCTGAACAAGTCGTTGAATTGGTTCAAAGCATTCAAGCGTAATGTAATTTTACGGGGTTTCCACCCGATTTTAAGGGTTTCTTTTTCCGATAAAAAGCTGCAGTCGTGCAGCAATTTTGCCGGTATCCGCGATTCATTGTGGATATCGGCTTTTTTTGTTATAAGCGGGATAATATGATTCGGAGGGAAGGCAACTCGAAAAGCTCTTGCTGATTGGAATGTCAGCAAGAGCTTTCGTGATAACAATGATTTGATTAACTGCAAGCGCAGTTCAGTACAGGTTTGCGGGCGGCGGTGGTCTCATCAAGACGAGTGACCGGTGTTCCGTAAGGTGCGTTGAGTACCAATTCTGGTGTCTCTTCCGCTTCTTTGGCAATCCGTATCATCGTATCAATAAACCCATCCAGTGTTTCTTTGCTTTCGGTTTCCGTCGGCTCGATCATGATACATTCCTCAACGTTGAGCGGGAAGTACACCGTAGGCGGGTGATATCCAAAATCAAGTAATCGTTTGGCAACATCCAGTGTACGCACACCATACTGTTTCAATCCCCGACCAGACATGACGAATTCATGTTTGCATACCCCTGGATACGGAATCTCGTAGTAAGGTGCGAGACGGGCCATCATATAGTTGGCATTCAGTACCGCACACTCCGATACACGGCGCAAGCCTTCCGGTCCATAGGTGCGAATGTAGGCATAGGCACGTACCAAAATACCGAAGTTGCCATAATACGCTTTGACCCGGCCAATGGATTGATCTCCTTCACGGTCCAGTGAATACACACCATCATCATTCTTAATCACCATCGGTTTAGGCAGGAACGGGATCAGGCGGCTCTTCACCCCGACGGGTCCGGCACCTGGTCCACCGCCGCCATGAGGCGTGCTCATCGTTTTGTGCAAGTTCAGATGCACCACGTCAAAGCCCATATCACCCGGACGGGTAATGCCCATAATGGCATTGGAGTTCGCGCCATCGTAGTACAGCAAGCCACCAGCCTGATGTACGATGGATGCAATCTCCTGAATGTCTTTCTCGAACAAACCAAGTGTATTCGGGTTCGTCAGCATCAATGCTGCTGTATCCGAACCGACGGCTGCACGGAGTGCGTCCAGATCGACCAGTCCGTCTGCACGGGATGGAATTGTCACAGTCTCAAATCCTGCAACGGTTGCACTTGCCGGGTTGGTACCATGAGAAGAATCGGGCACGATGACTTTGGTACGTTGTTCACCACGACCTTCGTGGTAGGCACGAATCATCATAAGTCCAGTCCATTCTCCATGGGCACCAGCGGCTGGTTGTAAGGTCACAGCGTCCATGCCTGTCAGCCCCGCAAGGTCATTTTGCAACGTATACAACAGTTCAAGTGCACCTTGAATGCTGGATTCATGCTGGTACGGATGGATCTTGGCAAAACCATTATAACGTGCAACATCCTCATTAATCTTCGGATTGTATTTCATCGTACAAGAGCCCAGCGGATAGAATCCGTTATCTACGCCGAAGTTGCGGCGGGACAGCGCAGTATAGTGCCTGATAACATCTACTTCGAATACTTCCGGTAGTGCTGCTGCTTCCGAACGGAGCATTTCCCGGGGAATCAACGTGTCGGCAGCCTGACGAGGAACATCACATTCTGGCAGGGAATAAGCGATGCGTCCAGGGCTACTGAGTTCAAAGATCAATGACTGTTCCGGAGCAGGAGATAAGGTCTGTGCGCTGAATGTTGTAGCTGTCTCAGATTGAGCCGGAGTGGAGAAAGAGGTACCTTCTTCTGAGTGTCCTTGTACCGATGTTGTCGTTGTTGTCGTTTCCTGAGTCACAGCGATCCCTCCAATGCTCGTGCGAATTCGTCGATCTCTTCTTTGCTACGTCGTTCGGTTACGGCGATCAACATATGACCGGCAAGCTCCGGATAATCTCGTCCGAGTTCATAGCCACCAATAAAGCCCGCATCCAACAGTTCCAACTGAAGAGCATCCACGTCTGTTCCTTCAGGAAGCTTAATCACAAATTCATTAAATGTTGGCGTTTTAAACGTCAGGCTAACACCGGAAATCGCAGTTAATGTATTCAGGGTGTAATGACTCTTTTGCAGATTCAGATCCGCGACATCAATCATGCCTTGTTTACCCATGATGGACATATATACAGATGCGCTGAGCGCAAGCAGAGCCTGGTTGGAACAGATGTTGGATGTCGCTTTTTCGCGGCGGATGTGTTGTTCACGCGCTTGCAGTGTGAGTACAAATCCACGCTTGCCGTTGCGGTCCGTTGTCTGGCCTACAATTCGGCCAGGAATTCGGCGCATATGAGGCTGGGATACGGCGAAATATCCGCATGTCGGGCCGCCGAGTGAAGCGGCAATGCCGAGGGGCTGCGCATCGCCAACGACGATGTCGGCACCCAGCTTGCCTGGGGCTTCCAGCAGACCCAGCGATAGCGGGTTAGCACTTACGACGAGCAGGCCTTTGTGCGCATGCACGAGGTCGGCAGCTTGCTTTACATTTTCCACGGCACCAAAGAAGTTCGGACTCTGGATCATGACAGCTGCGGTATCATCCGATATGGCGGCTTGCAGGGCATCCCAGTCCGTGACTCCATCCTTATAGCCAATCTCGACAATCTCCAGACGGAGTCCGTGCGCATACGCCTGCAATACCTGACGAGCTTCCGGATGAACGGTGCGGGATACGATGAGCTGTTTGCGACGAGTTGCCGCTGCGGCCAGATTACCTGCTTCAGCAAAGGCAGTTGCGCCATCATACATACTGGCATTGGCTACAGCCATGCCAGTTAATTCACAGATGTAGGATTGAAATTCGAAAATGGCCTGCAGTTCACCTTGGCTGATCTCAGGCTGATAAGGTGTGTAGGCGGTGTAGAACTCGGAACGGGAAATGACATGATTGATGACGGAAGGAACATGATGATCGTATATGCCTGCGCCGAGGAAGCTGGCGTGTGTTTCAAAATTGGCGTTGGCGCCGGCTTGTTTGGACATATGACGTGTCAGCGCATATTCATCGAGTTTGGAGGATACGGGCAGCTCACCCTGATAACGAATCTCTTTGGGAATGTCCTGGAACAGTTCCTCCAGCGAATCCACACCGATGGTGGCGAGCATGGCGCTCTGATCCTGCTCGGTCATGGGAATGTAACGGTGCTTGCTCATGCTTGATCAGCTCCTTGAGTAGGTGTCTTTGACGTTCGTGTCCGTTTATGAAAAGGGGTCTTCACGACCTCGGCCTTCAGTTTCTTACCTCGGATCTCAATCTCAAGCGGGGTTCCGAGCGCAGCGTATTTGCTGTCGATAAGGGCAAGCCCCAGATTACGCTTCAATGTAGGTGATTGCGTACCTGTTGTCACTTCGCCAATCTGTACGCCTTCTGCGTAAATCGGATAGTGCGGGCGGGGGATACCGCGTTCCAGGACTTCGATGCCAACCAATTTGCGGGCAGGCCCGTCATTTTTTTGCTGTAACAAGGCTTCGTGTCCGATAAAAGGTCCGGCATTCAGCTTCACAAACATGCCAACACCAGCTTCGAGCGGAGAGATGGTTGCCGACAATTCCTGTCCGTACAATGGGAGCCTCGCTTCAAAGCGCAATGTATCCCGGGCACCAAGTCCGGTTGGCACCAGTCCGTGACCTTCACCAGCTTGCATTAATCCATTCCAGACCACAGCGGCCTGATCTGCAGGAACATATAGTTCAAAGCCATCTTCACCGGTATAACCGGTACGGGACAACAGCAATTTTACTCCACAGACTTCAGCATCCTGCACAAAACGAAAGGGTTCAATCGTGGATACATCAGTATCTGTAACTTTTCTGATAATATCTACAGCCAATGGACCTTGCAGGGCGAGGAGCGCCGTCTGCTCCGAATCGTTGGTCATGCTCACGCCAGGGATCAAGTGTTCTTGCAGCCACGCCCAATCCTTGTCAATATTGGAGGCGTTAACGACGAGCATATAATGCTGATCTTCCAGCTTATACACGAGCAGATCATCCACCACACCGCCATCTGGATAACACATCAGGGTGTACTGGGCTTGACCGGGAACCAGCGTGGTCACATCATTGGTCGTCATTTGTTGCAAAAATGTTTCAGCTTGCTCACCCTGTACCGTAAATTCGCCCATATGGGATACATCAAACAGTCCAGCACGCTCACGCACCGCTTCATGCTCTTTCTGGATTCCGCTGAATTGCACCGGAAGTTCCCAGCCTCCAAAATCAATGCACCGTACGCCTTCATATTGTTGATATAGTGGGAAGAGTGGTGTTCTAAGCAAATCGGACATCAAATCACCTCGTCATGGGCCGTCAAACGGCCGAATATGCAATCGTGGATCAATGAACCAGAGTGTTTTTTAATTTTCAGTTAGGAGTCATTCGTAGATAAGTATGGTAAGGCAGCTATGGCAGCGCCGTTCTACATCCTGTATTTCGTTTTTTTTGGGAAAAAGGAAAAGGACAGGCCAAAGAATCGGCATGCCAAGTAGCACGCTGCATTCTAAGGCTCTGTCCCTTGTACCTGAGAGTTACCCCGCCACATTAGTAAAGCAGGTTTCCCCTTGGGTGATCATGACGCCCGCACAGGGCGAATAGATGCTCTCCAGAGTTGCGTCCCGTAAAAGTCCTTTTGCCTGAGAGATTCACCCCCGCTTATCGGTGGTTTACTCCTTCGGCGTTACCTCATGTACATCCCGAATCGGGTGTCACGGGTAATCTCTCCCTTTACATTCATCCGCGGGTATAACATAGTCCAATAAACACATTTACTCCTCTCATTAAAACGTGAATCCACTGCCAATGTCAAGAACGATATCATAGATAATGATTAAAAACCGAATATTTAATTTAGTTTTAATGTTATTGTTCGTGTATTTATAAAGACTGCGCTTACTATTTAATTTTTTACCAGTATATGAAGAAAGAGTGAAATCCGGTTACAGGATTTCAAGGTGCTCAGTAAATAAATTGTGAGGTATCTTGACATTTGAATCCGAAATATCATACGCTATGTTCTGGGAAAAAGGTTAAGGTCAAAGAACGCATGCACTCATTAATGAAAAGCGAGGCGGATATCGATGAGCGAATTGAAAAGTGATTTCCTGTACAGTGAAGAGCACGAATGGGTGCAGACCGTAGGGGAGGATACTGTACGTATTGGCATTACCGAGTTCGCGCAGCATCAGCTGGGTGACATTGTGTTTGTGGAATTGCCTGACCTTGAATCCAATGTAAAAGCAGAAGACAGCATTGGAACGATTGAATCGGTCAAAACGGTGTCGGACTTGTTCTCTCCCGTCACAGGTTCAATTATTGCAGTGAATGATTCGTTGCAGGACTCACCTGAACTTGTGAACAGTTCTCCTTACGAGGAAGGCTGGATGATTGAGATCCGTGTTGAAGGAGATCTGACAGCAGCATTGTCTACATTGATGAATGCAGACGCGTATCGTAAACATACGGAAGAATAGTATCAACGAACTTGTACTTATTAACATATATTTTATAACAAAATGAAATAAGCTTCATATTGTTTCGACCTGTGTGAGCCGGATGCTTGCACAGGTTTTTTGTGCTTTCCAAGAATGGTTTGAAATGCGGATTGAAGCTGATTGAGGATGTAAATCACCTGCTTGGACCAAACTATAGGTTAGAAAATGATTTTGGAAATGACAAAAGTCATAGGCAGGAAAAGCCTTGTGTACCAATGGGTTCAGCCATTATGCATCGGTTAAAACGATTACATAACCTAATGTTGTCATCATTGTTCATGACGAAAGTACGCTTTCATTTCATTGAACAGGAGAGCATTCTCGCTTAGGATTACAGCAGGGGAGAAATGATACCCCTTTCATAAGTCATAATCACTTGATCCAAGGAGGATAATACAATGAGTAATTTGGACCAATCGTCCAATTCCAAAGGTGGGCTACGGGTAGGTGTGCAGCGTTTTGGCCGATTCCTGAGTGGTATGGTCATGCCGAATATGGGAGCGTTCATCGCCTGGGGATTAATTACGGCCATGTTCATTCCAACAGGCTGGTTCCCTAACGGGACACTAGCACAGCTAGTCGATCCGATGATTAAATATTTGCTGCCACTGTTAATTGGTTACACCGGGGGTACGATGGTGCATGGTCAGCGTGGTGGTGTCGTAGGTGCCATTATGACCATCGGGGTCATCGTGGGTAGTGATATTCCGATGTTCCTCGGCGCCATGATTGCCGGACCACTGGCAGCATGGATCATCAAAAAGTTTGATAAATCCATTGAAGGTAAAGTTAAAGCCGGATTTGAAATGCTGGTTAATAACTTCTCAGCCGGTATTATTGGCGGAATCTTGGGGATTATTGCTCTACTGGGCATCGGGCCTGCTGTAGAAGCGATTAGCAAAGTATTGTCTGCCGGAGTACAAGGTCTGATGAATCTGGGCTTGCTACCGCTGGTCAACCTGATTATTGAACCAGGTAAAGTATTGTTCCTGAACAATGCAATCAACCACGGAATTCTGACACCGATTGCAACAGATCAAGCGAGAGAATTAGGGCAATCCGTATTATACATGCTTGAATCCAACCCGGGTCCGGGACTGGGTATCTTGCTTGCTTACTGCTTCTTCGGACGCGGAATGGCCAAATCTTCTGCACCAGGTGCCGTTATCATTCATTTCTTCGGGGGAATTCATGAGATCTACTTCCCTTACATTCTGATGAGACCGATTCTGATTCTTGCCGCGATCGCCGGTGGCGTCGCAGGTACATTAACATTCATGCTCACCGGAGCAGGACTTGTTTCGGCACCATCACCGGGTAGTATTATCGCGTATTTCCTGTTAACACCAAAAGGTGGATACCTGCCGATGCTCGCAGGGGTGCTTGTAGCAGCAGTCGTTTCTTTCTTGATTGCAGCAGTGTTGCTGAAAACGGGTAAACAAAAGGACGAAGATCTGGAGTCCGCATCCAGTCGGATGAAAGACATGAAGAGTCAAGGAACCGTGCCAAATGCTGGCATTACGGCTAATCATCGTGAAGCAGACAGAGCCGTAGATACGACTCCTTCTACAGTGAAAACAGATGTGAAGAAGATTGTGTTCTCCTGTGATGCAGGCATGGGGTCGAGTGCCATGGGTGCTTCCATTCTACGCAAGAAGATGAAGGCAGAGGGGATTGACGTTACGGTGACCAATACGGCCATCAGTGATATCCCGCCGGATGCAGATGTGGTAATCACACAACAAATATTAACGGATCGTGCCCGCTCTGTTGCGCCGAACGCAGAACATATATCCATCGACAACTTCCTAAAAAGCCCGGAATACGATGCGCTCGTTGAACGTCTAAAGTAATTGCATGCATTCGTTTTCCCTGAGCCGGAGGCTGAGATATGAGTATTACCAAAAGACAACGTGAGATCGTGGAGTTTCTGCTGGAGCATCCACATGAAGTCACTGCCGGCGAAATCGCCGTTGAAGTCAAGGTTAGTACCCGAACGGTTCACCGGGAGCTTCAAATGATTGAACAGTGGCTGGAACCTTTGGGCATGAGGCTGGAAAAAAAATCAGGAACCGGTATCCGAATTGATGCCAGTTCCGATGATCTGGCTGTATTGCGCCAGCAACTAGAGGGTAAAGAATATGTAGAGTTTACGCCGGAAGAGCGTAAGCTCTTCATGCTTTGCATCCTGCTTGATGAAGCGGAGCCTGTAAAGTTACTCGCTCTGGCTTCGGATCTGAAAGTGACCGTATCCACCGTAACCACGGATCTGGACGATCTGGAGTCACGAATTCGTCAGGCGGGACTGAAGCTGGTTCGCAGACGTGGATATGGCGTCAAAATTAACGGAAGTGAGACGATTCATCGCACAGCCATAGCTGCACTTGCTTTGGAATTTCTGGATGAATCCGACCTGTTCGGAAGACAACCTGAACAAGGCGGCTCCATCGTAAACCAAAAATTGCTGGATATGATTGGACACGGTGATGTGCTTACGGTCGAAAATGCGTTATGGCAACCAGATATCGAATGGCTGGAGAACATTCCGGAACGTCAATACATGAAGCTGCTGATTCAATTATCCGTCGCAGTTGTACGTATTCGTAAAGGCTTTGGCATTGGCCGTTTTTCTCCACGAGAGAACACGGAAGATGCAGAGCAGGATGAGATAAAGGTTCCACCTTATATGGCTTCCCGCTTATGTGGTGTGTTATCCACCCAACTGGGGCTGACATTCTCCCAAGATGAGCAAGCTTATTTTCACAGATTATTAGTTGAGACAGAGCAGCGGATTCACTCTTCACGGCTGTTGCCAATAGACGACTTGATTTTACTGGACAGGGTACATTCACTCATTGATCAGATGCAGGCGAGAACACATTACACCTTTCATGAGGATCGATTGCTTCGTGAAGGTCTGCTTGGTCATATGCAACCTGTTATGGAGCGAATTGAAGGGCAACAGATCATTCGTAATCCGCTATTGCAGCAGATTCGCAAGGATTATGACTCCCTGTTCGAAGAGGTCAAACAATCTGTTGGGCAAGCTTGGCCAGGCACAGACGTTCCGGATGAGGAAATTGGTTTCTTGGTCATGCACTTTGGGGCTTCCATCGAGAGGTTGCGTACATTGAAACGGGAGATCAGGGCGATCATCGTGTGTACAAGCGGAATTGGATCATCACGCATGTTATCCAGCCGATTGTCCAAGGAGATTCCCGAGATTCGCATCATGGATAGTGTATCCTGGTACGAAGCTGCCCGGATACCTACAGATCAATATGATCTGGTGTTATCGACGGTCGATCTGCCCATGGATGAGCATCAGTATTACAAAGTGAGTCCGCTGCTTACGGCAGAAGAGAGCGAACGTCTGCGTCATTTTATCCGAACAACAACATTACAACGACAGCATAATAAGCCCCGTGAAGCAGAGGTTCAGACAACAAGTCGTTACGCGGACCCTGATGGAATGGAAGCTATTTTAGTTGAAATCGTCCGAATTATTGGCAAGTTTCAGGTGTACCCGCTGGATAATCAGGATATCGGGTTCTATAAAACGGCGTATGCGATGTGCAACGTACTTCATGGATCTGGTGTGTTGAAGGAGCCAGAGGAGATCGCAAAAAGGTTGGAGGCACGTGAAGCAGTGGGGAGTCAGAAGATTCCCGGCACAAGACTTGCACTGTTTCATACACGAAGTGAGGGGATATACAGGCCTTCTATCAGTTTGTTTCAGCTCACGGAGCCACTCCTTCGTACGCCGGATGATCCGGCAGGAATTACCCATGTCCTATTGATGCTGGGTCCTCGAGAATTATCCAAGGAAAGCTTGGAGGTTCTCAGTGAGATAAGCGCTCTGTTATTGCAGGAAGAAATGATTACATTGCTGGAAAAGGGAATCAGGGATGAACTCATTCATTACCTGTCCCAGGAACTTGTTGGATTTTATCGCAGTAAAACCGAAATTGGAGGTCAACCATTATGAGTATGTTAACAACAGATAAAGTCATCATGAATGCGACGGCTCACGACAAATACGAAGCGATCCGTATGGCAGGACAGATTCTGAAGGATGCGGGACATATTACCGCTGATTACATTGAGAAAATGATTGAACGTGAAGAGATTGTCTCGACCTATGTAGGGAACGGTCTTGCGATTCCACACGGTACGAAGGAATCCAAAGCATTCATTTTATCCACGGGCATCTCCGTTATTCAGTACCCACAGGGTGTTGATTTTGGCGATGAAAAGGCTTATATGGTCATTGGTATCGCGGCTCAAGGCGGGGAACATATGGAGATCTTGACTAGCATCGCGGTGATCTGTGCTGAGGATGAGAACATGGAGGCCCTGCGTCTCGCGAAAACAGCCGAAGAAGTTATCGCTATTCTGGAAAGTGAAATGGAGCTATGAAGGCCCTTCACTTTGGCGCAGGTAACATTGGACGGGGATTTATCGGATTAATCCTCTCCCGGGCAGGGTATGAGGTGATTTTTTCAGACGTGAATCAGACCTTGGTAACAGCTCTCCAGCAACGGGGTCAATATACGGTGGAACTGGCTAACGAGAGCAAGGATCAGGAGACCGTGACAGGTGTAAGTGCGATCGATGGAACCCAGCTGGAGACGGTTGCCCAAACCGTTGTGGAAGCTGATCTGATTACAACCGCGGTGGGCGTGGGCGTGCTAAAACATATTGCACCAGGTATTGCGAAGGGACTTGAGAAAAGACTGAATTCCGGTCCTGCTCAAAACCCTCTTCACATTATTGCTTGCGAGAACGCAATTGGAGCCAGTACGCAATTGAAAGAGCATGTATATGCTCTGCTTGATGAAAAGGTACGTACACTTGCTGATCAGTACGTTTATTTTCCAGATTCGGCCGTAGACCGGATCGTGCCTATTCAGCATCATGAAGATCCCTTACATGTACAGGTGGAGCCTTTTTACGAGTGGGTGGTGGATCGTTCCCAGATGGCACCTGCATTCAAACCGGTTGAGGGCATTCTATATGTCGATGATCTGGAGCCGTATATCGAACGGAAGCTGTTCACGGTTAATACAGGACACTGCGTTGCAGCATATATCGGTCATGTGCACGGGTATGACACGATTCAGAAGGCTATTGCCGACGAGAAGGTGAAATCGATTGTCTACGGTGCTTTGCAGGAAACTGGAAAAGTTCTGGTGAAGCGTTTTGCATTTAACCCGGAAGAGCATGAGCAGTATATTGTCAAAATATTGGGACGGTTCGTCAACCCCTATCTCACCGATGAGGTTACTCGTGTAGGGCGTTCTCCGCTGCGCAAGCTGTCTCCAAATGATCGTCTGGTTCGCCCGGCCCTTCAGGCATATGCGGATGGAACCGAAACGACCTATCTGGCTATGGGCATGGCAGCAGCCTGCAAGTTCGATGTCTCTGATGATCCCGAAGCAGTTGAACTTCAGGACATGATTCGCCAGAGGGGAATTACAGCTGCGCTCCACCATTATACATCCATGGATGAGCATCATCCGGTGCTTGAACAGGCTGTTGCCCAATATAACCAAATGTAAGAGCAGTGGTAGCCAGCTAACAGTATAGATGAGGCATAATGAAGAAGAGCCATACAGTTGTTAACTGTGTGGCTCTTCTTTTGGTTGGCTTTTATCGGCATATTCATCCAAACAACGTTGACATATGCACGATTTTCGGCGCTGCTCTAGTGGAATGCGGTCAAACACACCCTCGGGGAAAGTAGCCCGGTTACACCAGCATTCCGAATGAGGATGTCCTGCGGCATAGGAACAGCGATTAGCTTCGCCGCATAACGGGCAGACAAGAACATCGATATGGATGTGCTCTTGATCGTCTTGTTCTGCAGACATACAGTCTTCCCTCCCTGTGCAATAGCTACGAGCTGAAGTTAAACATACTGGTACCAGTATAACAGAAATGTGCCGGTGATTATGGATTTCACTCCTCTGTATATATGACTTCCAGTTCACCACATCTGTTTCTACCATCGGCTATTCTTCAGGCGGTAATTCGATCTGTAGGCCTTCCACATGTTTGCGTCCCATCAACTTACGTTTCTTTCGATTTTCCTTTGTTTCTAACACAATGTCCAAGTCATAATCGTCACCTGGATATAGCTCATTGGCAGATATATGCAGGGTCAGACGTTTCTTATGGATTTTGACTTTGCGTCCTCGTAGCATGACCCCGATATTTCCACGGCTATCCTCCACATCACATACGATACCCGACTGATTGAGATAGGCCGCATATACCCGATCCCCTTTGCGAAATGTTTTGGCAGGAGCAGGAGAATCCGACTCTCTATTTGTTGTCTTTTTGTGGAAACCGATTGAATCCTTTGACTGCTTCTTCATCTGATTCCGTTTGGATAACTCTGCCGGGTCGTCTGCCTCCTTAACGGAACGCTCAGGCGTCATGGTCGGAGTTTCCAAAGGAGGTGACGTGAACACCAATGTACGATCTCTCGAAATACTTTGATCCGACAGGGACTTGGATCGCTCGATAATTCGCTGTGGCATGCCCAGCTTTAATGCGATGGAATAAGCATAGCTCTCACCAGCTTCTCCGATACGCAATCGATACAGCGGCTGGAGAGAAACGGTGTCAAATTCCATACGGGCATTTTCGAATCCTGGCGTGGCAGCTGCAAAATGTTTGATTTCACCAAAATGCGTTGTCGCCACAACGGTTGCTCCGCGGCTGTGCAGCTCCTCCAGCATGGCGATGGACAGTCCGACGCCTTCACCGGGATCTGTGCCGGAAGCCATCTCATCGATTAGCACCAGAGTTGATGTATTGGCCTGTTCCAGTATGCCAATCATATTGCGAATATGTGCGGAGAATGTACTGAGCGCTTGTTCCAAACTCTGCCCGTCACCAATATCAACTGCTACCTCGGTATAAACAGCCATCTCGCCACCTTCATCTACCGGAATAAGCAACCCGGATTGCATCATCAGGGTTAGTAAACCAAGTGTTTTGAGTGCGACCGTTTTCCCCCCGGTATTCGGGCCAGTAATAATGAGTGACGAATACGTTCTGCCGATTGCAAAATCAAGGGGAACCATGGAAGAACCCATGAACGGATGACGTGCACGTTGAAGACTGATATGGCCCTGAGTATTCACTCGAACGGTACGTCCGTCCATGGTGGCCGCATATTTGGCTTTGGCAAACAGGAAGTCTAATACACCTACCGTTTCGGTGTTCAGGGCAATTTCACGGTTATACGATTCGGCCAGGGAGGTTAAATCACCGAGAATTCTCATCTCCTCTCTGGACTCCTCCGCTTGTAGAGCTGCCAATTCCATCTGTAAACTTACTAACTCAACAGGTTCGATATATACGGTTTGCCCGCTCCCGGATTCATCCAGCACACTGCCTTTCACCTGTTTACGGAACTCTTTCTTAATGGGCAGAACTGTTCTTCCTCCGCGTTGGCTTATGACATGCTCCTGCATAATGGAGCGATGTTTGCTCACCAGAGAATCAAGCTTGCGTTTCATGCGTTCTCCATTCACCGTCATTTTTTTGCGAATTCGAATCAGTTCCTTGCTTGCTTGATCCTGAATGCGTCCACTATGGATGCAGCGCTCGATCTCACTCAGTAAAGGTTCGATCAGAATCATGGATGCAGCGTAGCGACTAACGGTGGGAGCGGCCCCAGATTTGCCCTCCATGTACTTCATGAGTTGTGCACAGCTCCGCAGGAACTGAGCGAGATGACTGAAATCGCGTTCACTGAATAGATAACCGGTGCCAAGCAGATCCATAATTGTTTCCATGCCGTCCAGTGAAGGGAGGGGGATGCTGGCCCCGAAGCGAATCAACGCAGCCGCTTCTGCTGTTTCTTCCAGCCGCAGTTGGATCAGGTGAGCATCTACCATTGGTTTCAGTTCTCTGGCATAACGTTTGCCCAGATAAGACAGGGCACAGTCTGCAACATTTTTTTGAATTTGTGGATAACCCAGACTGTTTAATGTGTTCTCATTCATGCGTAATCTCTCCTTGAATTTGAATTGGGATTGCAGTTGACACGCGAAACATATTCCTGGAAAACGCAAAAAGGGCGGAGAATGAACAAACGTCATTCTCCGCCCTAAATATATGGGAAAGCAAAGTCCACTACAGGTCTATAATAAAAAATCCGCGCTGAACTCAGCGCGGAAATAGACCCGGACAATGACCATCCCGGAGGCGATTTATGATATCCGCTGTTCTTAACTAAGTACAGGGATCTGGCGCATCATGAAATACACGTATGCCATATGGCACAAGCGCAATAAAGGCCAAACTCCTGAATATGAAACTTGGTTAGTTAAGAACATTCACCGACATTAAAAATCTCTCCTTTGATTGAGGAATATGCAACCAATATAAACTGGAAATTGGTTTGAAGTCAACCTTAGAATAAATGAGTGGACTTGAATAAGAATGGGTTTTAAAATAACAATAGTAAAATAATCCAATGAAAGCGATTTAATTTAATAAACATACGTATAAAGGAGGATTCTCTTCTTGCCTAAGTATTTACTGCGTTTGCTCTGCTTTACCCTGATCCTCGGAGCCCTTCCAGTCATTGTTATTGGTTCGGTCTCGTATACGATTGCATCACGTGACATTGAACAGAAAGTACGTGAAAGCAACCTTCAGATATTGCATCAGACCCAAATGCGGGTAGAACAAGTTCTGCGCAGCCTGCAATTATCATCCATCCAGTATGTCAATTCGCCCTTGGTACTTCAAGCGATGAAGAAACCGCTGGATAGCAGCGAATTTCAAGAGATTCGTGACCTGACGTCAGGCTTTAACAACTTGCAAGCGGTTACGAACATTGACCAAGCCTATCTGGTTAATCTGGACGAAGACTGGGTTGTTTCGATGCGTTCTTTTGGCAAATTGGATGATTTCAGCATTCGGGACCGGATTGGTTCTTATCTGACCTACACTAACAGCCTGTTCTGGGTTACTCAGAATGCCAGTTCAGCTAAAGAAAGTGTACCCGTTTCAGCTGGCATGGGTGAACTGACACCCGAACAGACACCTGCCCTTATATCATCGGATAATGTGGTCAGTATGGTATTTAAAATTCCGATGATACCAACCAATGTGAAACCAAAGGGATTTCTTGTGATTGATATCGCCGATACGGAACTGAGTACGTTTTTGAGCCGAAATACGAATTCCGGAGATATGTATGTTCTGGATCGGGAGCAGAAGTATTTTCTGAACGATATGCAGCAAGACGGGAAGTATGACACGCTGAATAAGGAAATTCATGAAATGGTGCAAACGACGGGGGAGCCAGAAGGTTTCTTCAGTGCAGAGGTGGAAGGTAACCAAGTGGCGGTTAGCTATAGGCAATCTCCACTCAATGGCTGGTTATACGTGTCCGTTGTGTCTCTTGGACAGATCACGGCCCAGTCACAGAAAATTGCATTGGTTACCGGTGTTGCTACACTGGTCATGTTATGTGTAACGGGATTGGTCGCCATATACGGCAGTCGGCGGATGTATTCACCGATCTCCAGACTGCTGCAATTTACGAAGGGGTTGGATTCTCCAGTTACTCCATCAGGACGCCGTCAGGATGAATTTATCTATATTGAGGAGCAATTGTCAACACTGTTCAGTTCGGAGAAAACGATGCGTGAGCAGATGAAGGGGCAGCATGTGCATCTTCAAGAGTTTTTTATGACCAAACTGCTAACAGGTAAAATCTCGGAAGAAGATTTCAGATATCAGGGAGAATTGTATGATTTCCCGACAGGGTGGGCGAGTCTTGGCGTACTCATGCTCCAGATGGATACCTTGGAAGGAACCCGATATGAGGAACAGGATCGGGACCTGCTGCTGTTTGCTATCAACAATATGGTAGGTGAACTCCTTCCTTCGGCAGTTCGGTTCACCCCGGTCATGCTGGATGATGCACAGGTCACCGTACTTGCCTCTGAACTCACGGATGAGGTGAAGCTGAAGGAATGGATGCACACCCAGGCAGACTGGATTCGCGAACGTGTCGTAACCTATCTGAATCTGCCCGTGAGTATTGGTATCAGTCGTTCTTATACTTGTATTGGTGATACGCCCAGAGCGGTTCAAGAGAGCCGCGAGGCTCTGCAAGGCCGGGTAAGTCTGGGCAGCCGTATTATTTTGCATTATGAGGATATACAGCCACGTGGTCAGATGGAGGCTGCGTTGTATACTCAGTTACGCATGATTGAAGATCAGCTGGCTTCGGCGCTCAAACAAGGGGATGAGGAGAAGACGGACGCCTATTTTACGCAATATTTGGGGCTGCTTGCCGACAAGAAGCTTCATTTCAGTGAATATCCCGTCATTATGGTTCAGTTATTATCTCGTGTATATCAGCTTGTGCAGGAGCAAGGTGGAGATGTGGCTGAAGTACTTGGTGAAAAAGCATCCATGTCCCATTTGCTGAAATTGTCCACATTGGACGAAATGACCAATTGGTTCCGTAAACGGTTGTTCCAGCCTGTCATTCGTTTTTGGCGAGAGCAGGAAGAATCCCAGTACATGAATATTGCAAGGCGCATGATTCGTTTGATTGAGGAACGTTATGATCGTGAATTGTCGTTGGAAGCCTGTGCCACTGAGCTTAATTTTCACCCCGTCTACCTAAGTCGGGTATTCAAGAAGGAAGCCGGAGTCAATTTTACGGAATATCTTGCAGAGTACCGTATGGAAAAAGCGAAGACCTGGCTGCAAACAACAAATCTTAAAATATCGGAGATTGCGGAGAAATTAAACTATACCAATCCAACCGCATTTATCCGTACGTTTCGCAAAATCACAGGAACTACCCCCGGCAAGTACCGGGAGCAGCAGCGATAAAACAAGCATGCTCTGCCTGCCATGGCAGGCAGGCTTTTTCATGTCCAGGTGTAGGGAAAAGACCGCTTTTATCCATGAAGTTAAGACAGGAATATGGAGGTTGAAAGCAGTTCATTGCGTTGTCAGATTCTATGAGGGGAATGAGCTAAACCCTTGCTACATAAGGAAAAACAAAAGGCTAAAAGGAGATGATAGCCAGTCATTCGTTTATCCTCCACAATGAAGACATGAATTCAGGAAGTGATATTTTGTAATCGTTTCCAATGTGGGGAGGAAGACAATATGAAAGCCGAAACGGCGGCTCGAACACGGCCCGCTACCCGCAGTGACAAAAACCTGCTGTGGAGGGACATTATCAAAAACCGGTGGCTGTATATCATGTTAATACCGGGTATGCTTTACTTTGTTATTTTCAAATACATACCCATGTATGGCATCACGATGGCTTTTCAGGATTACACGCCTTACAAGGGCATCTTGGGAAGTGACTGGGTAGGCTTCAAACACTTCCAGCGTTTCTTCGGAGAACCGCAGTTCTGGACATTGTTTCGAAATACGTTTTTACTTGCCATTTATAACATTGTGTTCTTTTTCCCACTGCCGATTGTACTGGCACTCATGATGAATGAGGTTCGCCGTGAACGCTTCAAACGATTTGTACAGACTCTTGTTTATGTTCCACACTTTGTTTCCTGGGTTGTTGTTGTCGGTGTGTTCTACATGCTGTTCACAACCGAGGGTGGTGCGATTAATGAATTGCTCTATAACCTGACTGGTCAAAAAGTGGCGTTCCTGCTTGAACCAGGTTGGTTCCGAACGATGATTGTCGGACAATCCATCTGGAAAGAAGTCGGTTGGGGTACGATTATCTTCCTTGCTGCACTTTCCGGCGTTGATACGCAGCTCTATGAAGCTGCACGGATTGATGGTGCCAATCGCTGGCGCCAAACCTGGCATATTACGTTGCCGGCCATTCGCAGTACAATCGTCATTTTGCTGATTCTGCGTCTGGGCAATTTCCTGGATACAGGCTTTGAACAGATCTTCCTGATGCTGACTCCGACGAACCGGGATGTGGGCGAGGTATTTGATACCTACGTGTACACGAAGGGTCTTACACAGGCACAGTACAGTTATAGTGCTGCTGTCGGGTTGTTCAAATCGGTTGTCGGGCTTGCGCTTGTCCTTGGTGCCAATACGATGGCCAAAAAATTCGGGGAGGAAGGCGTTTACTAACCCTCGGGAGCAGACGTTCTTCACCAGACAGGAGTGAACATTAAGATGCAACAGGATAAAACGTGGGGCAACCGGATCTTTGATTTTGTGAATCACGGCTTGCTGCTGTTGATTGGAATTGTGACGGTCATCCCGTTCATTTATATTTTGGCCGTCTCGTTTACCAGTCCACATGAAGTGGCTAAGGGAGGTTTTATTCTTTTTCCAAAAGAGTTCTCTCTGGCTGCGTACCGTTACATTTTCTCTACGGATACCTTGATTCGCAGTCTGGGTGTATCGGTCTATATTACGGTGATTGGTACCTTTATTAACCTGCTGTTTACGTCCCTTATGGCGTATCCGCTCTCCAGAAGATATTTGCGTGGGCGCCAGCCCATTTTGCTGGGTGTATTGTTCACAATGCTCTTCAGCGGCGGGATGATTCCAACATACTTTGTCGTGAAATCCTTGCACCTGACGGATACGTTATGGTCGCTGATGCTGCCTACCGCTATTAGTGCATTTAACTTGATCGTACTCAAAAACTTCTTTCAGGCCATTCCCGACGAACTGGAGGATGCAGCCAAAATTGATGGATGTAACGATGTCAGCGTATTGTTCCGGATTGTTCTGCCGTTGTCCATGCCAGCCATGGCGACATTTTCACTCTTTTATGCAGTGGCCCACTGGAACAGTTTCTTCAGCGCTGTGATCTATATTAACGATAGTGAGAAGTGGCCTGTCCAAGTCTGGTTGCGTGAGATTGTCATTCTGGCACAGAGCCGAATTGGAGACACGAGTATCGAAGAGACAGAGATCCAGCCGCTCACCATTCGCATGGCGGTTATCGTATTCTCCACGATCCCGATTATGCTGGTGTACCCATTCCTGCAAAAGCACTTTGCAAAAGGAGTGATGCTGGGTTCGGTGAAAGGTTGAGTCGTCACATGCTTCAAAGCCAGTACATTTTGACAATATGACTGCATAAAAAAGGGAGGTTTTCATGTTATGAAAGCAACAAAAAAGAAAGCCGTAGCTGTCTTGAGCACACTGGCACTTGTGACAGGGTTGCTGGCAGGATGCGGATCAGACGAGGGTCAGGCTGCCGAGGGCGGCGTACAAAATGTGTCCATAGCCATTGCACAGGTGGGTGATGTGCCAAGCAAAGGCAATGAAATTCAGCAAAAGATTGAAGCGTATACCAATACCAAGCTGGATATCCAGTGGATTCCGGCTTCGGCCTATAATGACAAAATTAATGTGATGATCGCTTCAAGCGATATGCCGAAAATTGTGAAGGTGCAGTATAACCCTACCGTGACCAGCGCAATGCGTAATGACGTGTTCTGGGAAGTGGGGCCTTTGCTGAAAGACTACAAAAATCTGTCGGCACAGAACGAGCGTTTTTTTGACAACATCAAAGTAGAGGGCAAAATCTACGGGGTTCCAGTTTTCTCGGATATCGCGCGGGCCACTGTGATCTATCGCAAGGACTGGTTCGAGAAGCTGAATCTTAAGGTGCCAACCACACCGGATGAATGGTATGAAACGATTAAAACACTGGCAACCTCCGATCCGGATGGAGATGGTCAGGATAATACGTTTGGACTGATGCTTTTCAAAAAATATAATGAGGACCAATATTCCTTCACGACGCGCTTGGGCGTAAGTTTTGGTGCACCTAACAAGTGGAAGGTCGAAGAGGATGGCAGCTTCACGCCTGAATTCATGACGCCGGAATATATGCAGGTGTTGGATCTGCTGAAACGTTTGTACGATGAGAAACTGCTAAATCAAGACTTTGCCGTATTCGACTCTACGGAAGCGGAGAAAAAGTATGATTCCGGTGTTGTGGGTATCCGTGTTGGTGTCGCTCAGAACGGAAAAAGTCAGCAAGAGCGTCTGTCCAAAAATAATCCGGATGGTGTGGTAGACATCGCTGGTTTGCTAGGACCAAACGGAGATCGTGTTGCAGGACAGACGGGTAACTCGGGAATTCTGGCATTCCCTAAATCGACGGTGAAATCGGAAGAAGAACTCAAGAACCTGCTCTCCTTCCTGGATAAACTGATGGACCCTGAGATGGCTACCCTGTTGATGCGTGGTATGGAAGATAAACATTACACCAAAGTGGGCGAAGATCAGGTGGAGATGAGTGACTTCGATGCATTCCAGCGTGAAGTGAAGCCTTACCGTGACAACCTTCCTTATGTCGAAGGGTATAACGTACCGAAATTGAAGGATACCGAACTGGGTGAAAAAGGTACGGCTCTTGCCAAGGAACTGGCTGAGCACGCTGTGCCAAACCCTGCGCTAACGTTATATTCTCCAACATATGGTGACCGCGGGGCGGATCTGGATCAGGTCATTGCAGATGCGCAAACCAAATACATTATGGGCAAGATCGATCAAAGTGGCTGGGAAAAGGAAATCGAGAATTGGGGCAATGCGGGTGGAAACAAGATTCGTGAGGAATATGCCGAAGATTATAAAAAACAGGCTCAATAAAGAGCCGGAAGCGGAGGCTTGATCATGAAGGAAACATTGCAATTCACATCGGTGCGCATGGCACAGCAATTCATGGAAAGTTATCGCAACCATGAGCTGTACTCCACATGGCATTATGAGAATGGTTGCTTTCTGAAAGCACTGGAGGAGCTGTATACGCACACCGGGGAGCAAAAGTATTTTGACTACATCTGTGAGCTAATGGATCATTTTGTTCAGGAAGATGGCTCGATTCGTTCCTATACGGTTGAGGAATATAATCTCGATCAGATCAATCAGGGAAAATCACTGTTCCTGCTGCATGAGAAAACGGGTGAAGAAAAGTACCTCAAAGCTGCGGATTTGCTTATGATTCAGCTCAAGGGACAGCCACATACGAGTGAAGGTGGGTTCTGGCATAAGAAGATTTACCCTTTCCAGATGTGGCTGGATGGATTGTACATGGCCACTCCGTATCTGACCCAGTATGGCGCGGTGACGGGTGAAGAGAAGTGGTTCGACAAGGCGGCTCTGCAGCTCTTGTTGGTGGAGCAACGTACACGTGATCCGCGTAGTGGTCTCTTGTACCATGCCTGGGATGAGAGCAAAGAGCAGCGTTGGAGTTCGGGGGATACTGGATGTTCTCCACATGTCTGGAGTCGTGCGATGGGCTGGTATGTGATGGCGGTTGTAGATACATTGGATCATCTGCCGGTAGATCATCCGCAGCGCGGGCAGATTGTGGGCATCTTCGAACGGGTAGCAAACGCACTAGTGCATGTACAGGATCAACAGACCGGATTATGGCCACATCTGCTGGATCAGCCGGGACGTGAGCGGAACTATCTGGAGGCTTCCGGCACCTCAATGTTTGTCTATGCATTGGCCAAAGGTGTACGTAAAGGATACCTAAGCGGCAAGTTCAAAGCGGTCGCTGAAAAAGGGTATCAGGGTCTGCTGCAGCATCTGCTGCAAACGGACCGTGAAGGCGTGCTGTCCTTGACGCAGTGTAATGGCGGAGCTGGTCTCGGAGGAAGCCCGTATCGTGACGGGTCCTATGAGTATTATGTGACTGAGTCCATTCGGATCAATGATCCGAAATCGGTCGCTCCGTTCATTTTGGCAGGGGTGGAGATTGAACTTTACAAGTCCAACTAACATGTACATGAGAACGGAGAGGGCAGAAATAATCTGAGGAAGCGAAGCGTTCGCCTTTATCCCCGGATTTTCCCCTTTTAGAAGGGAATCAAAAAATCTGGGGATAACAGCGATCGGAAGGTTGTTCTGTCATCGGAGTGATCTGTGTACATAACCATATCCAAAAGGAGAGATGGTTCATGAGTCCAAAAGGTCCAATGTCCCGTTTAGGCGGAATCGTTGTAATTGGTGCAATGTCCGCTGGATTGCTTGCAGGTTGCGGGGGAGAAAAAGCGCCTGCTGCAGGGGAAGGTAAACTTCCCATTTCCATCTCTTTAATGCAGGTAGGAGATATACCGGCCAAGGAGAACGGGATTGAAAAGAAAATTGAGGAATATACCAATACGGATGTCAATGTACAGTGGATTCCGCAGTCTGCTTTTGATGATAAAGTGAACGTGATGGTTGCTTCAGGCGAGATGCCGACCATTATGCGTGTGAATTATGTACCGACAACGTTTAATGCCGCCAAAACGGGACTGTTCTGGGAACTGGGGCCTTACTTGAAGGATTATAAAAACCTGTCTGCCCAATCAGAGGCTTATTTTAACAATATCAAAATTGAAGGCAAGGTCTACGGTATTCCGAACTTCCGGGATATTGGACGGACTGCGATCGTATATCGCAAGGACTGGTTCGATACATTGAAGCTGGATATACCTAAGACGTTGGATGACTGGTATGAAGTGATGCGCTCGATTCGTAAGGATGATCCGGATGGGAATGGTAAGGAAGATACGTACGGTGCACTGTTATTTAAGAAATATAACGAGGGTGTCTCTTCGCCGCTGACGCGGATTGCTGTAAGTATTGGCGGTGTCAACAAATGGGGTGTGGATGATGCTGGGAAACTGACCCCGGAGTTCTTGACCCCGGAATATGTGGATACGATGAAACTTTTCAAGCGACTGTTCAGCGAGGGTCTGATTAACAGTGACTTCCCTGCCCTTGATCCTTCTGATGCAGACAAAAAAATGGATTCGGGCCTGGTAGGCATGAAGCTGAATGGTGTGGCTCAGAACGGAAAATCTTCCCAGCAACGGCTTACGCCAAATGCTCCGGATGGAGAGATTGATGTAGCTCCGTTCCAGGGACCCGATGGTATTCGCATCGCCGGAGAGCCTGGGAACTACGGAATGTTGGTCATCCCCAAAGCATCCGTTACGGAAGAGGAGCAATTGAAGCAAGTTCTTACGTTCCTGGATCAGTTGATGGATGAGGAACTGAGCACGTTGCAGCTCCGTGGATTGCTCGATGTGCACTATACCAAGACTGCGGATGGGAAAACCGAACTCAAAGATTTCGACGCTTATCAGCGTGAAGTGAAGCCATATCGGGATAATTTGTTAAGCATTGAAGGCTATAACGTGGCTGAACTGGTCGATGTTCCCATTGGTATGAAAGGTACAAAGATGGCGCGTGAGAATGAGCAGTACGCCATTGCCAATCCGGCACTCACCTTGTCTTCGGCGATCTATACCGAACGTGGTCAGGAGCTGGATCAGATGATCTGGGATGCGCAGACCAAGTACATTATGGGTAAAATCGATGATGCAGGTTGGGAGCAGGAAATCGCAAGCTGGAGAAAAGCCGGTGGTGATCAATTGATCACGGAATTGGAAGCCTCCTATAAGGAATTGAACGGAAAATAAAGCTGAGTGAGATAAAAAAAGGTTGATCAAATGGAATGATATGGTTTATTCTATGAGTGAGTTTATTTTCCAATATCATAAGAAAGACCACACCCTTAAAGCATAAGGCTATGAATCTGCGGATTCATGGCCTTTTTTTGTGTTTTAAGCGAATGAAGTGGGTCTATGGAAGGAGAGTTGCACGCCTTGATGTGATGGGGATGGACGAAAAATAATACCAATAGCCTAGTACGACATGGTAGAATATTGATTATTATGTCAAATTTAGGTTTTGGTTATGAAGAGAAGTGACTAGGTTGACCAAGTAAAGCATCCCCATACTAAGGTACATAGGAGCGTGAGTAGATTGAAGAAGCAGATTGAAGGACACGAGAAGAAGAAAAAACGGAATGTTTGGATCGTCGGGTTGGTAACGACAGCTGTATTGGCAGTAGCACTATTACCGATTGGCCCCGTACATTTGACGTCAACAGCGAATGCGGCGTCGGGAACAAGTGACACTGCCCTTAGCAAGTTCAAGGATATCAAGGGGCATTGGGCTCAAGCCACAATTGCCAAAGCTTATGAAAAAAATCTGATCTCTGGTTACAAGGACGGAACGTTTCGTCCCAATGGCAAAATCACGCGTGGGGAATATGCGACAATACTCGCCCGCGCGACTGGACTAGAGAAGGTACAGAGGCAGAACCCGTTCTCTGATCTCAAGGGGCATTGGTCTGAAGCAGCAGTTAGCCAGCTTGTAGGACAAGGATTTATTAACGCTGGCGATTACGCCAAAGGCTTCAATCCAAATGCGGAGCTAACGCGTTACGAGATGATGAAATGGATTGCCAATGGACTGATCAAGTCCGGAGCCAGCTTCCAGGATGCGTTTAATGACACAACAAATACGCTACTTCCTACACCAGAAGTGAACCGCGGCACCATTCGTGCCGAGCAGATTCCGTATCTTGCCCTTGTTCGTGGGACTGGCATTGTGGGTGGCTTCCAGGATGGCACATTAAAACCCGCGGATTCCACCACACGTGCAGAAGTATCGGCCATTTTGCTGCGTTATATGGACGTAGAGGGCACGGATGCCGGGAAGTATAGTGACCTGAATGAAATGAGAGAGGTCGGCACGACGGGTACGAATTTAACGACGATTAGTAATTATAGGTATAGTTCAGGTTCGATCATGATATCCGATTTATCCAAAGGAAATATAAATTTAAGCAATAAATCCGGTGTATTAAAAATTCATCGGTTTATCGTTGTAGACGCTACTCAAAATAAGCCGAAGGGTATTTACGCGAAGCTTTTTCTTCCGGATAAGTATGCAAGTGGCTCCTATAGAACTTTTGCAGATGTGTCATTTACATCTAACCTAGAAACCTCGAATTTAATTACATTTAACCAAGGTCTTTCGGATTCGTTAATACAATTCAATCGTCTTGATTTAGACTTGGCTAAGAAACAAAGTAATGTGACAATTCCTATGGATTCAGGAGAACTTATAAAAAAAGGATTACAGAAAAGATTTTGGACTACATCGACTTTAAGGAATAAATCCTGGTCTTATTTTTTGAAATCAGATACAGAAGGAGAATTTAGAATTCAAAGGTAGTCTTATCAGGATGGTGAGCAAGTTGTAATGAAAAAGCTTAATTATTTTTCAGCTATTATTTTAGTGTGTATCTTTATTTCACAAATATTATTATTGTTCGTATTTTACTTACCTATGAACGTTGTTCATGCTGCTACAGATGAGTATGGACCTAAATCTATGAAAAACCCTCGGAAGGTTACAATACTAGCCACTCCTACTGTAGGGAGGCCAGGAGTATATTGGTACCAAGTTGATAGTGGACAATTTAGAGCTGACCATGCTGGGGGACCAACTTATGCGAATAATGCAGGGAGCTGCTCCAGTCCATTCCCTGCTGCTGCAGAAGTTCCGGATAGTGTAGATTTCAGTAGATGGCCTGCAGAAAACTGGCCTGATTATAATTCTAGACGAGTTGAAGTCTCAAGCATCCTTAATGTCCGAATCCATGATGTTAATTATCAGGGGAGAGCAGATCAAGATTCATATACCGGTGTGGGAGACCCTGCCCCACCTTTTCCTTCAACAATTGTTGCAATAAGAACGATTACTGGAGGATACCACATACCAACCGACAAGAGTCCATTTGCAAATGGTGGGCAAACAACGGCGGGCTGTCCTAAATACAATGTTTCTTATTTTACGCCCATGGATATCATCTGGGAAGGTGATTTGGAAGAAGAGAAAGAAATCGATGTAACTCCAAATACAACCCTCACAATAGGTCAAAACCAGCAGATGGTAGCCAAGGTGAAGACGAAGGGCTATGGTGCGACAGCTTTTGGTGAGGGCATCGACGTATCCCGAAGAGAAGCAGAGATCAAATGGTTTTCTTCTGACGAGACAATTGCGAGTGTCGAGTTGAAAACAGGGATGTTAAAAGCCGAGAGTCCAGGCACGGTCACTGTGCGTGCGATCTGGAACAATGGTACATACTTGATCTCGGATACCGCTACCATAACCGTTACGTCTGAGCCAGGACTCGTTGTGAATCTGCCCAATGCTTGTAAAGCCAATACGACACCGCTACAGGCAGAAGCGATTCTAACCAAACCGGATCGCTCTGTTCATAAACTGACAGCTCATCCCAAATTGACGTGGCAGAGCTCGAATCCAACAATAGCCACGATCGGTGCTGATGGCAAAATCACGACAAAAGGGATCGTGGGTAACACTACGATAAAAGCCCATTTTCTTGATACTGCTCAGCAACTGGATGAACAAGGGACTCAGGTGCTTGAAGTTAAGGATTGTACGGATAATGGAGAAGGGGGGAATGATGGCGATCCGGGGGGCGATCCTGTGAACGCTTGCTCTGTGACCATCAGCCCACCTAGTAGAGGCACGGTTATCGAAGCATCGGTTATAGACCCATCTGTTCGAGGTGTGTTGAAGGCGGATGATCGGGGATCTGAGAAGTTCGATGTTACCCGTGGTATTCCGACTTCGGAAAATCTCTATGCTAATGTCTTGGCCAAGGAATATCTGTTTCAGCACCGTTGGGTTAACATGACAGGAACGGTGACTTACACGGTTCCTGTCAAAAGGGTTTATCATAAAACCTGGACGATTCCGGGAAGAGCGTCTAGTGGTGAGGGGGATCCAGGAACACCTCCTGAGCCCAGAGAACTTGACGTCCCTGGGGATAAAACGATGCAAGTAACAAGGACATATAGCTATTGGCAGATCGATAACCTGGAGGTATACAAGTTAAATGAGGCCAAAGTATCTAACTATGCACTAGGCGGTTATGGTGACACCGTGACCCTGATGCCCAATGCATATACACCGCCGACTTTGCAATCGGCTATGGATACTGCGGTTACCAATCATGTGAAACCTGCGCCATGTCGAGAAATTGATCTTGGTATCAAAGGGGTTCCGGGTGGTTCGGCTGAACCGCCTACGCCGGATGAAACGTCATTGTTTCAATCTGAAGCTGAAGCGAAGGTTAGAGAGAACACTGTTAATAACGACAAGGTGACCTTTAATGGAGCGACAATTATGGATCCTGCCCCATTGGAGAAAACCGCTCCAAGACCTGGGACGATCCCGCAACCTGGCGTGATTGGAGATGATGTTCTGTACCAGAACCGTCTGACGATCAAAAACACATTGATGAACAAAGCTAACCAGCCAACCACGGGTGAGATTACGTATGGACTTCTCCCTGGCAATGTTAACGGAGGGCAGGATCAGAAGTTCCCCATTGTGGGCATCAACTCGGTGACAATACATACTCCAGTTGTGAACTATGCTTGGGTATCCGATGATCAGCCGCATAATCAGAAGACTACACCTGATCCAACCAGAGCTGCACTTATTCTAGAGCGTCCATTCATTGTACGAATCCCAACTTCAGGTCAACATTTGGATGTAGCGAGTTACCCTGGTTATGGAAACCGTGATTATGTAAAATATTTCCGGATCAAACAGGTTCGTTTTCCATTCGATGTTTATAACGGTGCCAGAAGTCAGTTTATTCCGGCCATGACATGGGTGGATATTCCGGTAAATCAGTTGGACACCCCTTTTTATCTTCCTGTATGGGTAGATGAAGGAAATTACCAGATTGAGTTTCGTAATATCGCTGAAAATGCACCAGCAAACTTGACAGAACAACAGGATGCCAACACGAATCTGACCCATCATGTCGCAGCAGATACCGTTGCAGTAGAGGTTATCGGACGGTTGTATGATTTTCACATCACCGATATTTCAGACTACAACTGGGAAAATGTGTTCCGCAAGCGGATGGGCAGCCCCGAACCAACGGGTGTGAGCTACTGGACCGGTAGAAACAGTATCGACGGAGATCCCCGAGGTAATTTGGCTCCCTATGTCCTGCCTATTCGTCCCGGTAGTCATCCGGTACAGGGTTTCCGAAATGCAGCGGTGAAGACGGGTTACCATTTCAAGTTTGATCTGAAGACTAAAGGTAATATGTTTGGGAAACAGGATGGTATCCGAATCACGCCAACGTTCTCTTTTGTGAGTAAAGATGGCACCACCCGACAAGAAGTGGATTTATACTACCATCGGGGACAGGAACGACTCATTCGTATTGGATCCGCACAAGATTTAGAAAAACGCTTTGTTGTCCTGAACTCACGGTTGCGGAATGTACCTGTTACAGAGTTAGGTGATACAGCGCGCCACCAGTATACTTATGAACTGTCGGAGGAGGAACGCAATCAGAGTACAATGGCCGAACATATGGTTCGTTTCGTGGATCAGACCTCTCATCATAAAACGTGGGTAGGTCGTTATGACTGGATGATTCTTCCTTCACAGATCCGCACACTCATTGGCCCAAAAACAGATATTCCCTCCAGTGTTAATGTGGATCGGGCGAATGCAGCGATTCAGCGTTGGTATGGGGAATATAGCTTGCCAGCGGATGTATATGCAGTGCCCAAAGGAACCGATCTCGAATCACTTGCCAGACAAAACCGTTTGGATGACAAGGCAACGGTATTTCTGAGGGACGGTTACATTGCAGTCAACTTCAATATCGAAACTTTGCGCAGTGGCAATACGAATGCACCCCATCTGCAATATATTCATGCACCGTTGATGAATCAATGGCAAATGGAAGGTTTTGATTACAGTCCGGTAGATAGTCAGGGGAGAAGCTGGCCGATGCAAGATGGGGACGTGGTCTTGTACCACGCCGATCAATCCAGCCGGAATGATTTCCAATCCCAGGTACCACATTAGAGAGAAGTCGTTTTACCCATAAAGAAGGCAGGCGTAATGTGAATCTACATGACGTTTGTCTTCTTTTGTTCAATTCGGATTATGGTTGGGTAGCAGAACGGGTATAAAGAGTAAGGAGCACTCGTTCCGTCCAATTCATTAATTTTCTCAACGAGAGGGGAACAATACACATGATTGAAGAGGGTAAGCAGGAACTATTGATTTTAGAAGATACATACAAAGGAAGAGACTTAGGTGTCACATTAGAAGCACAAGCCTGTCGCTTCAAAGTCTGGTCACCTTTAGCCGTTCAGATGGAACTACTTCTGTATCCACCTTTGACAGGGGGGACCCCGGAGGATGAGCCCAATCAACGGAAACAGCAGGCGATACCTATGCAAAAGAAAGAACAAGGCACCTGGGTCCTGGAACTGGAGGGCGATTTAAGCGGCTACCGTTACATGTACATGCCTACTTTCGAAGATGGACATTCAACCCAGGCAGTAGATCCCTACGCACGAGCCGTGACCATGAATGGAGAAATGGGTGTAATTGTCAGACTGGAGCAGACACATCCGAAGGGATGGAGTGAGGATATTCGCCCGAAATTGACCAGTCCTGTAGATGCAGTCCTGTACGAACTGCATGTACGTGATTTTTCCATTCACCCATCATCTGGTATTACGAATAAAGGCAAATACATGGCTTTTACCGAGACGGGTCTGCTTGATTCGGGGGGCAACACATTGGGAATCGATCATTTGGTTGAACTCGGGATTACCCATGTACATCTGCTACCCGTATTTGATTTTGCGACGGTGGATGAATCCAGAGTAGATGGTGATACGACGGATGCTTCCAACTATAACTGGGGATATGATCCGCTCCATTATAATGTCCCGGAAGGTTCCTATGCATCACGTGCAGACGACCCGGAGACACGAATTCGTGAATTCAAATCCATGGTGCTTGCCCTTCATAACAAGGGAATAGGTGTCATTATGGATGTGGTATATAATCATACGTTTGATACGGCAGGCAGCTCTTTTGAAAAACTTGTACCAGGGTACTACTATCGTCAAAACGCCGATGGGACCTATAGCAATGGTTCAGGTACAGGCAATGAGGTGGCTACTGAACGCGCCATGGTTCGCAAGTTTATCATCGACTCGGTCCGTTACTGGGCAGAGGAGTACCATGTGGACGGTTTTCGCTTTGATCTGATGGGCCTGATCGACACCACTACGATGAAACAGCTTGCAGCGGAATTACACACCGAAGTGTCACCTTCCATATTGTTATATGGTGAGCCATGGGGCGCACTGGATTCGCCTCTTGGGGATGATATGACCCTAAAGGGAACGCAACGCGGGGCGGGTTTTGCTGTGTTTAACGATAATTTCCGCGGAGTGATCAAGGGAGACAGCGATGGAATGGGTACGGGATTTGCGACGGGGGCGGACGGGAAAGAAGACGAATTGTGGACTGGCGTCCGGGGAGCCGTTCAGGATTTTACGGATGGTCCATCCGAGACGATCAACTATGTAACGGTGCACGATAATCTCAACCTGTGGGACAAAGTCGCACGTACACAAGGCCTCCACGATACCTTGAATTTCCTCACCTATGACGAGGATGGACGTATTCGTGGTTGCGAAAGTGTGGAAGAGGCTGTGGAGAAGGCTAAGCCTTACCTGCAGATTGATCCGGAACACATTCTGGAGAATGAGACCGTTAGGCGTTGTCTGCTTGCCAATGGTATTGTTCTTACCTCCCAGGGTGTTCCCCTGATCGCGGCTGGAGATGAGCTGCTTCGCAGCAAATATGGGGATGCCAACAGCCACCAGAGTGGAGACGCAGTCAATGCCATTCTTTGGGAGCAAAAACAGCTGTTCAAGCCGGTATTTGACTATTATCGTGGGCTGATTCTTCTTCGGCGAGAGCATCCAGTATTTCGGTTTCGTACAAGGGAAGAGATCGAGAAGCATGTTCGTCTAATCGAAAAAAATAATGGGCTGCTAGCGTATGAACTGAATGGTACAGAAGCCAAAGATTCGTGGGACCGCATTGTTGTGATCTATAACGCGGCAAAGGAAAACCGTGACATCCCTGTTCCCACAGGGACATGGAATGTGATTGTAGAAAATGGACAAGCAGGCGTTGATACGATACGCACTGTACAGGACTCACAGGTAAATGTGAACGCGCTATCCATAACGGTGATGTATTCCAATTCCTGATCGCCCCTAATCCCCAAGCAAGGAAATGTAGTGTACTCGTAAGAGAAAGAGTGCTTACAAAGGCATGTCCGAATCTCCTACAGCTTGGGTGAAAAATGAAAATGAGTCGCCCTTCCAATCGGAAGGGCGATTTTTTGTCGAGTTAAAGTGCAATATATTCTTGAATTTTTCGAACTTTTTTTGTCAGGACAGGTACAAATGCTGTCAATCTATGGCGTATGTTTTCATATCTATATTTTGAAAGCGATTGCTAATTGAATACGCAAATTGAACCGATATGATGAGTACAGACAACCCCGGGTTGACAAATCACGTCCCGCTCCGTAACATCGGGGCAACACGAAAACAATGGATATAAAGGCGGTGGGAACGATGCCGGAATGGACTTCTTTTCGTTACGAAGGCAACGATCTTGGCTTAACATATACTCGTGCTGCAAGTACATTTAAATTGTGGGCACCTACGGCACAACAGGTTTATATATTGATTTTTGAGGATGAAGGGCATTACAACGAGGAAGGTAAAGTGCAAGAGCATAAGGGTGGAAGGGAACATTCCTTGACACGTGATGCGGACGGAATATGGACTTTAGAGCTTTCAGGCGATTGGGCAGGACATTATTATATGTACCGAATTATCCATGATGATCAGCGGATTGAAGTAGCTGTTGATCCTTACGCCAGAGCGGTAACAGCTAATGGGCAACGAACGGCTATTATAGATCCTGAAACCACCAATCCGGTCGATTGGGACCTGGATGTCAAACCTGCTTTTCTGCGTCCTGTCGATGCCGTGTTATATGAGTTGCATGTCCGTGATTTCTCCTCGGACCCACATGCAGATATTCCGTATAAGGGAAAATATCTGGCATTTACAGCATCCGGTCTGACGGATCAAGCAGGCAATAGCATTGGTGTAGACCATCTTGCCGAACTGGGAGTCACTCATGTACATCTTCTGCCTGTGGCGGATTATCAGACGGTGAATGAACTCGCTACAGCGGATGCTGGTTCGAATGTCAGAGCACCATACAACTGGGGATATGATCCACAACATTACAACGTTCCCGAAGGTTCTTACGCTACCGATCCTCGTGATCCGGCAGTTCGAATTCGGGAGCTCAAATCACTCGTACAGTCGCTGCACAGACAAGGCATTCGTGTTGTACTTGATGTTGTCTATAATCATACGTACAGCGTGGAAGAAGGACCGTTTGAACGGATTGTACCAGGCTATTATTACCGTTATCGGAAGGATGGCACCCTCAGTGATGGTTCCGGTGTAGGCAATGAATTGGCGACAGAACGTCCAATGGTGCGAAAATATATATTGGATTCTCTCCGATATTGGGCAGAAGAATATCATGTGGACGGATTTCGATTTGACCTTATGGCCCTGATCGATACGGAAACGATGAATGAATTAACACGCGAATTGCGGGAGCATATCGATCCGGCATTTCTGATCTATGGGGAACCTTGGACGGGTGGAGATTCACCTTTGGACTGCAAAACATTAAAAGGAACCCAGCGTGGTCAGGGATTTGCAGTATTTAATGATCATTTTCGCAGCGCAATCAAGGGGGATAGTGATGGAAGTGGCAGAGGGTTTGTCACGGGTGCCGGAGGACAGGAATATGAGATTCTCAGAGGATTGGCAGGAGCACTGGATGATTTCACATCTTCACCTGTGGAAGTTGTCAATTATGTAACTGCCCATGACAATCTCAATCTGTGGGATAAAATTGCCACAACCATGAATCTAAGACATGAATTAGGATATCCCGTATGGAAGGACGGACAGCCCGTGGGTGGTGGGAGTGCTGAGTCCGCTGTAAAAGCAGCAGATCCTTATCGGTATGTGGATGCAGATGATGTTTTGGATCATGAGATGGTTCGTCGCTCGTTACTGTCTTCCGGCATTCTGCTTACTTCTCAGGGAATTCCGTTTCTGCATTCAGGGGATGAGATGCTCAGATCCAAAGCCGGTGACCATAACAGTTATCGGAGCGGGGATGCGGTAAACGCTATCACATGGGCGAACAAATCACGGTTCAGACCGGTGTTCGACTACTATCGTGGTCTTATTCATCTGCGTCGCACACATCCCGCTTTTCGTATGATTGATGCTGAACAGGTACGAAATCACCTTCGTGTAATTCGTGCGGATGGCAATGTAGTTGCCTTTATACTTCAGGATGGTGCCAATCAGGACACCTGGAATCAGATTATGGTCATCTATAACGGAACGGAACATGAGCAGCATGTGGATTTGGGAGAAGGGGACTGGCATGTCGTAGTCAATGATCATCAGGCAGGTACAGATCTGATCGAGACGGTTCGTGGTACTGTGCAGATAGAACGATGGTCATTAATGGTACTGTATGACACAGAGCGTGCTGGAGGAGCTGAGCCGTCAACAGTGGAGATTAGTTTTCCTCGCCAGGTATATAGTCCGAAGGAGACCACTCAACTGCGAGCGATCGTACGGGACAGCATTGGCAATGTGGTAGAAAAAGCTCCGGTTACCTGGACTTCTTCTGATCCGGATATTATTCAGATCCAGCCTGATGGAACAATCCATGCACTGGAACGAGGGGAAGCTTTGATTACAGTCCACTGTGGGGACATAACGGCAAGCTGTATGTTACAAGTGGATTATCGTCATGCTGAACGAATCGAAATTGTGGGCGAACCAGTCATGTACATGACTCGAATCAGTCGCTTCCGTGCCTTGGTCCTTGATCAATTTGGTCAGCCGCTTCAGGATTCGAATGTACGCTGGAGCTCTTCTCATCCAGAACTTGCAGCGGTGAGTGCAGCAGGGATCGTACGTGCGATGACACCTGGAGTAACTCATATTATTGCTGAAGCTGGAGGAATTCGGGCAACTCTTGCCGTGACGATTCATAGACAGATTTCGCGAACGGTCACGCTTCGATACGAACGGGAAGACCAGCATTATGAAGGTTGGGATGTCTGGGTGTGGGGCACCGGTATGGAGGACGGAGCAGTACAGCTGGAACGAGTCGGAAATGCCGCTGAAGCCCGCTTCCGCGTTGCTCCGGGTCTGCATCATCTGGGATTGATCATTCGATTGAACGAATGGGAAGCTAAAGATACGTGCGGAGACCGTTACGTGGACATTGTACCTGAAGATGGGGACGTCCACATTATTGTCCGTAGCGGATCAGATGAGATGCAGATCATTCGCGAAAGCGAAAAAACGGAGGATCGTGATAGCGCATAGTTTCTTTATTTATAACTTTGAACAAAGTTCGTCAAACCCTTGATAAACCAGCAGTTGGAAGAGATTCCGACTGCTTTTTTGGTCTGATTATACGAAGCATAGCTTAGCCAAAAATAAAGAATTGTCCTGTTTCGTGTTTGAGATCCTCTATCATTGGGGTAAATATAGATATGGCCCACGATTCGGCCAAAGGAAAAAAGACCATTATGGTCTATAAGCGAAGCTCTAGCGCTTTCCAACAAATATAATGTAGTGATCCCTTGAAGGAGGATGTTCAATCATGAAATCCAACGGAAAAATGGCTCAACTTACAGCAACGCCAAGAACGGAAAAGAAAGGTGCAGCACTGCGCTTGTTAAGACAAGGCGGACGAGTTCCTGCAGTCGTTTACGGCCCAGGACTTGAAGGTGCTTCAATACATGTAGATGAAAAAGAGATGCTGAAAGTAGCACGCACAGGCCGCTCCGAAATGTTCAACCTGAATGTTGAGGGTGGTAAAACGGTTCCCGTACTGATCAAGGATCAGCAAGAGCGTAACGGACGTTTGCTGCATGTAGACTTTTTGCAAATTTCCAAGAACAAGCCTATCAGCGTAAGTGTATCGATCGACTTCCAGGGTACAGCGGCCGGTTCGAAAGCTGGCGGTGTATTCCAGACACAGGAGACACAGCTGGAAGTAGAAGGATTGCCTGCGGATCTGCCCACGTCCATTGAAGTTGATGTTAGCGGATTGGATATTGGTGATCGCTTGACTGCTGCGGACATCAAACTGGATAAAGGTTTGACACTCGTAACATCACCTGATTCGATCATCGCGTCCGTCATGCCGCCACAAGCGGCTGAGGAAGAGCCAACTGCTTCTGCTGAGGAAGCTGAACCGGCAACTGAAGAAAAAGCTACAGAAGAATAAGCCAGGCTTAGGGATCTATCAGATCCCATGCTTAGTCGAAGCCCAGTCCTAGTGACTGGGCTTTTTATATTTCCAGAACAAGAAGTTACAATAGTCGCATGAAGAAAAAGAATGTACTACAATACATGTTAAAGGGTAAGAAAGTAGGTATATTTCAATGTTTGATCCAACGGTGTATGACAATCTGAAAGTCGGGTTTGAGAATTATCTCTATGATATGGATAACCTGGATGAACGTATTCAGATTACGGGGCGTAAAGATCGGCTGGAGATGGCAGTGATGTCCCGAGAGTTCACATTACAGTTCTGTCTCAGGGATCATCCGGAAGTAACAGGAGAGGTCATATTAAGCAGTTCCCTTGAGGAGCTTGCAGCGGAGATACTGGAGACGCCTGGTGCGCATCCGGGTTGCCGTTTGGAAATACGCTTTGGTATGGTTGTGAAGGAGCCTGAGACGCAGTGCCCGGCTATTCATTCGATATTGCAGACGAGCTGGCCTGAGCAGAGGATGTGCCTAAACATCCGCTATATCTTTGATGAACAGCCGATCAATTACAATATCACGGCTCATGTGTACTTTGACCGTAGTGTGAATGAAGACCAGATGGGTGATATTCCTGAACTATGTGAGCATATGGTCAATGTGATGAATCAATTATTAAAGTTGAATAACCAGTAATTCCAAGAAAGCCTTGTCTCTTTGAAGAGATTAGGCTTTTTTTATATTTTTTTTAAAAGTCTATGTAGGCTTTCAGGCTTAGGTTTAAGGTCTTTTGGGTTAATATTTTACGCAAGCAAGTAAGAGAATGTATATTAAAAGGGGGTAAGAGTGCAATTGGACTATACAAAAACGGTGAAATTGCGAAAACAATATTGGGACTAAAGATTTAGTTCTGTACTAAAGGAACTAGTTTTCCTTGCCGATAAAATATCGAAGGGGAGAAACTACATGACAGAGAAATTAATTCGTCTGCTGCGTATACTTCAGGCTATACAAGCAAATCCTGGAATTTCGGCCAAGGAGTTGGCGCTGAAATGCGGTACGACTGTACGCACAATATATCGTGATCTCCGGATTTTGGACAGGGTTGCCCCGATTATGAACGAAGGATACGGCAAGGGTTACCGATTTATTGGTGATTTTGCGTTGTATCCATTAGATTTTACTGAACAGGAGGCAATGGTCTTTTCCATGCTTCCGTCCGTAGTTGATACCTCCAAGTTACCTGCTGAGTTCGATTCGGCTTTTGACAAGGTCATGTCGGCTCATACCAAATTAAAATCAAGAAACAGTGACATTGTAGAGAATATTGCGGGAATTATTCGCATGGGCACGCCAGCTTATCGTGAGGAAGGAAAAGACCCTAATTTGCTGATTCCCATCATCGAAGCTATTCTAAGCCAGCAAACCATTCGTACTCAATATCATACGCTGACAAAAAATGAGATCACAGTTCGCGATATCGATCCTTATTATCTCATTCCACGTGATCAACGTTTTTATTTGATCGGATACTGTCATTTGCTGCAAAAAGTTCGATTGTTCCGAATTAGCCGGTTTTTGGATGTAACACGAACAAATGTCGGTTTTGACAAGGGTGATTTCAACATAACGCAGTATATGAAGAACACATGGTCCATTGACCGTGGAGACGAGCATATCCATTTCAAGGTAAGATTCTCTGAGAAAATAGCCCCCTACATAAAAGAAGAAGAAATGTTTGTTCGCCCGCGAATGACGAATATGTCGGATGGGGGATTGTTATTTGAAGTGACACTGAATAGCAGCCGGGAATTTTTGAAATGGTTGTATCAATTTGGGCCCGAGGCAGAGGTACTTGAACCTCGTGAGTTTCGTAGAGAGATACGCAGGCAACTTGTCGAGTGGTTGGAACATTATGAAACCGATGTATCTTTGTAAAAATTTAATCATGGAGAAATATATGAAAAGGAGCAGGTAATATGAGCACTAAATTATTCGCAGCTATGTATGGGATGGACCACTACCATGGAGTACAGGTTTTACATGTGGGGGATACCGTGTATCTCGTCAAAGATCCAGACAATCGTTTGGATCAACAAGCAATTAAGGTTGTTATTCCACCGATTGGAGCCGTAGGCTATATCGTTAATGATCCGCTTGTCGTACCTCATGGATGTTGGACCGGGACGGCATTCTACGATGTATTTCATCAACTAACGTGTGCCAAAGTACGATTCATGATGAAAGATATGGTTATTATGGAGTTAATTGAGATGAGTTGCATTCCTGTTCCGCAGATGGATTCTTTGATTACCGGATGGCAATTTCGTGAAAAAGCTTGATCATCTTAAAGAGCAGGTTTACATGGATCAAAAAGATCCTCATAACAGAAGAAGGCTCATTGACGGATGAGCCTGGTATAGGTGGCTTCCAGATGCATGGCAGTCCTGGCCCAACTGAAATGTTCAATTGCACTGTCTCGGCCAGCCTTCCCTAACGTCTCGGCGAATGTGGGATTGCTTGCAAGTTTGTACAAGCAAGAGGTGAAACGTTGGGGACGCTTATAATCGGTGACAAGGTATCCATTGATACCTGATTCAATAATCTCACGAATGCCTCCGTTATCAGAAGCAATGACGGGTAATCCTGAAGCCATAGCCTCAACATTAACCAGGCCAAAAGCTTCATGTTCTTGGGATGGACAGACCAGACAATCGACGGCCCGATACAACTGATCGATATGCTCGTGGTTTATCTGACCACGGAAGGAAACATGGACTTTTTGTTTATGGGCAAGTTCGCGAAGTTTACGCATGTAATGCGGAGGGCCTTTGCCCGCAACTACCAGTTGGACAGGCATCTGTCGCTGAAGGAGGGCAGTCGCACGAATTAATACGTCTACGCCTTTTCCAGGGATGAGCCTGCCGACATACAGAATAGAGAATGGTTTAGTCACTCCAAATTGTGTACGCAGATGAATCTGTTCTTCGCTGGATTCAGCAGGCCTGAAGCGGCTTAGATCTGCACCCAATGGAACCACACTCATCCGGCGTTTTACCAACGGAAATCTGCGGCCAAGCCTTTGTCTCAGAGATTGGCTGTTGACGGCAATCCAATCCGCTTTTTTCATCAATGTGAGTCTGGAAGTTCCAGGCTGAGCAAATGTTAACGAGTGAAGATAGAGTACAACGGGAGTGCGTGGAAAAGCTCGTTTGATGGTCGCCATACTTCGTGGCCTGTTGTCCACTTGAATTACATCGTAGGGTTGTTTGGATAACAGACGTATGACGGCTTTGGTGTACCTGAGAGGGCTCAATGCAGGGACACGTTGAATGGTGATGCCATCGATCTGTTCTGTGGTAGCTAGACCTTCCATTTGACGAGTTATGATGGTCACCTGATGGCGGTGTGCAAGTTCACGGGCGATCCCCAGTATACAGATTTCCACGGAACCATTACCAGGCAAAGGTAATTTCTCGGGTGCAACCATAGCAATTTTCATTAACTGGCTCCTCCTTGTCCGACATCGGTAACAATCTTCGTCGTATATCTTATGAGAAGCTGAGACGTTTGGCTCCTGCAAAAAGGTAGGTAAAACACCCATATGACGTGCAGGAATAATCTGCTGCATGGAAGGAAGCGGAGATATTCGGCTTTTGTGATATACTGTACGGGAACAATTGAATTCGTTACATGTAGAGAAGCAGGAGGAAAATAATGTTACATTCTATGCTGGGGCGCTTCCGGCTGATGTTGTGGTTGCAAGGCATTTCGTATGTGTTGTTACTGTTTGTTGCTTTTCCGTTGAGAGATGCCGGGGTTATGCCGCAGGCTGTCACATGGTTTGGGAATTTGTACGGTTTCTTATTTTTAATGTACTTGTTATTTATGGTGAGTATGTACACCTCACAGAAGTGGCGTTTGCGTCGTCCAATTGCTCTGTTCTTCGTTTCTTTCATTCCACTGGGGAATATGATCTACGATCTTATCGTATTCCGTAAGTTGTACCGTCAACGAAATAAAGCTTGACTTTATTTAATGTTATGAAATATGATGAGTACAGGTTAAACAACCCGTTCCAATTAAAACTACATATTCCTGTTAAAGGGGAGTAGCTTTTACAGTAAAGTCGTCAATTCGGGATTATATCCCCGGCTTTATTGGCAGCAAATTTGTTGTTAGCGAGACCTTTACCAAGTTTTCATGCTCGGTAAAGGTCTCTTTTTGTGGATATAAAAGGACCTTACCAGCGATGGTAAAGGTCCTTTTTTTTGTACATCATAAGGATATTAAGGAGGAGTCAACGTTGGAAGTTTCATTACTATTGGAATATGGGTGGGTGCTGGCTGTCTTAGTAGTTCTAGAAGGACTACTTGCAGCAGATAATGCATTGGTACTTGCAATTATGGTCAAACATCTACCTGAAGAGAAGCGCAAAAAAGCGTTGTTCTATGGTCTGATGGGTGCATTTGTTTTCCGTTTAGGTTCATTGTTCCTGATCTCTTTCCTCGTCGATGTGTGGCAAGTACAAGCGATCGGGGCCTTGTATCTCCTGTACATTTCGATTAACCACATCGTTAAAAAGATACTGGGTAATCGCAATAAAACAGATGAAGCTGCTGATTCGACGCCAAAGAAACCGAAAAAACAATCTGGTTTCTGGATGACCGTATTCAAAGTCGAAGTAGCCGATATCGCATTCGCAGTCGATTCCATTCTGGCTGCAGTTGCCTTGGCAGTGGCGTTGCCACCAAGTGGATTGCCTGCAATTGGTGGACTTGACGGAGGACAGTTTATCGTTATCTTCCTCGGTGGATTCATCGGGCTTGTGATCATGCGTTTTGCAGCCTCATACTTTGTAAAATTGCTTCATTCCCGCCCAGGGCTTGAAGTTGCGGCTTTTGTGATCGTAGGTTGGGTAGGGGTTAAACTGGCAGTTATTACACTCGCACACCCTTCATTGGGTGTTCTGGATGAGCATTTCCCGGAAAATAAAATTTGGAAATTCGGATTCTATATTGTACTGATCACCATTGCGGTATGTGGTTGGTTCCTGTCTTCCAAAGTTCCTGAAAAAGAAGACGAAAATCCGGTTGAAGAGTTGGAAAAACAAGCAGGACTGTAATAATCATGTTACGCTAACAACATCATTATTATTAAGAAAAGAGGGGACTGTCCTAGGACGGTCCCCTCTTTTTGTTTATACGTAAAATCTGCACCATGGACCAATTTCCAAGAAAAGGGTTGACACATGAATTTCAGTCCCTTTATTATAAGACTTAACATTAACGAAGGGAGGCCGAGAGACATGATGTTTGCTTATGATCTGAATCAAACAGCGCGCAAGGTAGATACAACTGCATATCAGGCTCATCGTCTCATTGGCCTCATACGGTCGACATAGGGGATAGGCATATCGTTTAGCGGGTTTTATAATCGATATGCGTTCTTCGCTTATATTATAGCGATGGATGACAGACACACAGCATGTTTACGCTGTTCTGTTCTCCGTTATTGTCATTCAGTAGAAGTCATGGGCGACTAGCCTATGGCTTTTTTTAGTTTTATTTTATAGATGAATCAGCAAACCGAATTTGCTGAACGTACAGGAAGGATAATACACTTTTATGAATACAGACTTTAATTTATTTACTAATCAAAATGAAATCGCAGGTGGCTACCGCCATGAAGTGAAATTGCCTGCAGGCGACCTAACCGTATATGCAGCGCAACAACTCTTTTCCTCGCTCGATTACAAGGTATTCGAGATGGCGAACAATAATCTGCAGATTCCGGGGATCTCTTATATGAGTTACACACCAGACGTACACGTCGGTGTAGGTACATGTATTGGAACGACAGCCGTGTGGGATGCACAGAGCGGATACGTTTCTCCCTCCATCGTTGGCAGTGACATTGGCTGTGGCATGCGAGTGCATATGACGAACTTGCACAAGGACGAATTGAAAGACATCAAGCTTCGCCGTAAACTCGTCAAAGCCATTGAGAAAGTATTGCCAATGGAGGCGAACCAGCGAGGTCATTACTCGGATATCAGACTGGAGCATATTGTTCGTAAAGGGCTGCATGGTTTACCCAAAAAGTATATCCCTGACAGCTATACACCGAAAAAATCAACCTCGATGACCCATGTGGAAAGCAGCAAATTCAGTTACGATGAGGATGTGTTAAATCACGTTCCTGATATGACGTGGCATCGTTCGCATCGTCAGCTCGGTACACTGGGCGGAGGGAACCATTTTGCCGAGATCCAGGCGATTGAGATCGCTGAAGAGAATCGTGAAATCGCCGAAGCTTGGGGATTGTACGATGGACAGATCGTGGTCATGATTCATTCCGGCTCGCGTGCATGGGGCGGATATGTAAGTCAGACAAGTTCTTCAGCGATTACCAAAGTTATGCAGCGCCTTAACCTGGGCACATCCGATCCGAGACTGGTATTTGCACCGCTGGAGCATGCGGAAGGTCGTCATTATGTGAACATGATGTATTCTGCATTGAATTATGCAGTTGTCAATCGGCACCTGATTGCGTATGCTATTCGCGAAGCATTCCGGGATGTGTTTGGCTCCAAATGTGAATTCCGCACGTTATACGACCTGATGCACAACTATGCCTGGGAAGAATCCCATGCAGACCAAGATTCCGTTTTTGTACATCGAAAAGGGGCGACACGTGCGTTGCCGGCAGGTCACCCGGACAATCCCAAGCCTTATCTGGCAACTGGACATCCGGCGCTTATTCCCGGTTCGATGGGAACTGCTTCATATATCATGGTGGGTCAGCCACAGGGTGCGGATAATTATTATTCAATATGTCACGGTGCGGGTCGCATACGTTCCCGGACAGCAACGAAACGACTGGTTTCTGTAGAGGATTTTGCTACGGCCCTTGGCGTCGGCACAGAAGATGAAATTGTGGTAAACCAGCGCTCACTTGAATCCATTATTGATGAATCACCACAGGCTTATAAAAATGTAGACGAAATCATAGACAGTATAACCGGCGCAGGCCTGGCTCAAGTTGTAGCCAAATGCAAACCGCTTGCTGCGGTAAAGGGAGCGAAATAATGACAATACACGAACAACAAGTAGATCCTACCCGGGCAATCTATAGCTACGACGAACAGCATGATACCCGTATTCGAGTAGAAGGGTACGCCATCTATTCAAGGCTGATTCGTGGAATCAGTGAGGCACTCCATCAGCGATATGGGGTTGTATATAAGCTCTATGCCAGTTCTGACCCGAACAATGAATATTGGGAGTTACTCCGGGAAGACTTGCAAAATGGCAGTGCCGAAGTGGAATTGGTAGCCCGCATATTCGAGGATCTGGAGCTTCAGACGTTGCATTACGATGATGATGGTGATGTGCCTACTTATGGTGTGCATTACTCCATTCGCAACAACGTATTTGCCTATCCGAAATGGGGCGTTGCACTTGTGCGGGTTCCATTTTTCAGAGAGAACGGCATCTATAGCGAAGACTTCGTATTTGCTGTCGGGGATGAGGAGATGAAGCAATTTCTGGGAAGTGTCCGGGAACGGGAACGTCAGCAAAATATGAAAAAAGTGACGGTATATACCGATGCCCGCAATGGCAGCGATCGTCATGTTGAATCCATTACTCGCTCCGTAGGAAGAGAGGATGTTGTTCTCTCGGCACAGATCAAACAGGATATTTTCCGCTCGTTGGATCAGTTCTTCGAAGCGGATCGTTCCTTTTACAGAGATTACGATATTCCGTACAAACGGGGCATTCTATTGTATGGACACCCCGGAAACGGAAAGACTACGCTGGTGAAATCCATTGCAGGAAGTATTCCTGGACCGGCTGCCTATTGGCAGATAACGGAGTATACCAACAGTGAATCGGTGCGTGAAGTGTTCGAGGCTGCCAAGCGGCTCGCACCGATGGTACTGATCATTGAGGACATCGATTCGATGCCGGATGAAGTCCGTTCCTTTTTCCTGAATACACTGGATGGAGCTACGTCCAAAGAAGGCATTTTCCTGATCGGTACAACGAATTATCCTGAGAAAATAGATCCTGGCCTTATGAACCGTGCTGGACGGTTTGACCGGGCTTACGAAATTCCGCTGCCAGATGAAGCGCTGCGCCTGCAATATTTACGCCAACGAGGCTTCACAGTATTCGCGGGTGAAGAGGGCACGGTAGAAGCAGCTCGTCTGACCGACACGTTTTCTCTTGCGCAGCTAGGTGAGTTGTATGTGAGCGCTGCGCTGGAATGGCATCAGAATGGACAGACAGACATTGTAAAAGTCATTCAGTCGATGCGTGGCGAGCTGGACAAGAGTCACAAACATACGTGGCTGGCGCAGCCAGGTAAGGGCCGTGCAGGCTTTTATTGATCAGATCTAACCCATCCATCCTATAATATGACGCAAACTTATAAATAATCCTACCTCAATTGGTGATACTAACCTTGTCTGCTCTAACATACAATGACTTTCGGGAGGTACATAACGCAGCCCTGAGCTGGTGAGATGCCGGAAAGTAACGCGATCTGTTTCCATACCTGGCTATGGCTTGTTTTGCAGAGAATGATGCATCGGGACAAAAGGTAATATGCAAAAATTTTTATGCCAATTGTTTAAATGCTTCTGTAGCGGTTAATAGTAGACAGACAACAACAAAAACTTTAATTAGAGGTGAATGATATGGGTTGGTTATGGTCATTAATTATCGGTGGTATCATTGGTTGGTTGGCAGGTTTGATCGTTGGTCGTGACATTCCAGGTGGTGTTATCGGTAACATCATTGCGGGTTTCATCGGTGGATGGTTAGGTGGAGTAATCTTGGGCGATATGGGTCCTGAAATGGGCGGATTCCACATTGTGCCTGCATTGATTGGTGCGATCGTTCTTGTAGCCATCGTAAGCTTGATCTTCCGTTCGATGGGACGTAGTCGCGGGTAACTCATTCAAGATCAGTTCTTGAATAAAGTTGTCAGCTAAATTGCATTACCAAATGAATAAAATGTTTTACCAATGAAGAGGTTGATTGAGAGCCATAACGATGGCTTTCAATCAACCTCTTGTTGTTTTAAAATATAAGAAGGTATGCGTAATGGCTATCTATATTCATATGTAGTTTAGATAAGAAGGGATGAACGGAATGGAAAAAGCTACATTCGCCGGCGGATGTTTCTGGTGTATGGTTACACCGTTTGAAGAACAACCGGGCATTCATGGCATTATATCGGGTTATACTGGCGGTCACGTCGAGAATCCAACATATGAGCAGGTCAAAACCGGGGAGACCGGTCATGTCGAAGTGGTTGAAATTACATTTGATCCGGATGTATTTCCTTATGAACGACTGCTAGAGCTATACTGGCCTCAGATTGACCCAACGGATGACGGAGGGCAGTTCCAGGATCGGGGGACACAGTATCGTACGGCGATCTTTGTGCATAATGAACGTCAACGTGAGCTTGCTGAACAGTCCAAGCAGGAACTGGCAGCCAGCGGACGATTCAGTCAACCGATTGTTACGGAAATTCGTGATGCAGCTGTGTTCTATCCGGCTGAAGACTATCACCAGGATTACCACAAGAAAAACGAGAAACACTATAAGGAAGACCGTGCGTCATCCGGACGGGACGAATTTATAGACGAGAATTGGAAATAGGATAATTCTATCCTACCAATGCAATAAGCCGGGCGAGCTCCTTATGGAACTCGCCCGGCTTATTATTAAATCGAGATTTTAGTTTGGTTATTAACCTACGATAAAGAGCCGGAAAGTCTCTTTTATTATTTTGCAGGATGGGACTTCAGTACATATTTGGACAATGTCTCATCGTTCATGGAATAGATGACATCATCGACATAGGTAGACACACCTTCTAATGAAGGAACTGAGGCACTGGTCGTGTAGATATGCACGTCTTCCAGTGTCTGCGAATCAAGAATATATCCTGTTTTGGCAAAATCAAGTTGGTACTGACCATCCTGTGTCTGGTCGACATGCATCAATGCAGGCTGTGCGTCCTTGAACGTACGCTCGGTCACTTTGCCTTTCATCGTGTACAATTCCAGCTTCTGCCCTGTAAAGACGGTATAACCGTTGCCAGCTGTCTGAATGTAGGCATCCCCAGCAATGGCACGTCCCCAAGCAAGCTTGCCATCGATGCCAAAGCCAATCAAACGGTTACCCGTGTTCTCAAAATTGGCACGCATAATAATGGAACCATCGTCCAGAATAGCCAGTGATTCACCGCCGCCATCTCCCAGTGTATTGGCATTGGCAGGGAATTGGTAGAAGGACAGACGATTCAACGTACGATCATAGATCTCCACTTTGGGATTCGCAGCTTGCTGCCAGAAGTTGCCTACCTTGGTTTGTTTACTGGCATCCACTACAATTCGACCATGGTCAGCCTTAAGCACGTTACCGTTAATGGTCTTTTCTGTAATCAGCTTGCCCTTTTTGTCATATAACGAGATGGCTGAGCGAACGGAACCATTCGATTGCACGCCCTGACTTGAAGCAACCATCAGCGTATCGTTATCCAATAGGGATATGTTTGCAGGTGAATTCACCGATTTGATCCAGTTGGTCTTACCAGATGTATTGAATGAGTACAATTTTTTGGTTTTGTCCGAATATTCCATATACACATAAGCTGTACCGTTGCTGGCATATACCGAATCGGAGTAGGTGGTATAAGGACCACTTTTCTCATGAAATATCGTATTCCACTTCAATTGTCCAGTTGTAGCATCAAATGCTTGGAGAGAGTCCAGTTGCCAGTCCAATGTTGTTTTGCTGCTTGTTTTCGTTACGGGCTGGGAGGCATGTACATATACAAGATTTTTGGATGGCACGGCATGGATTCCCTTGATCAGGACATCTTTTTCCGTATTGGCCTCAGATAACATCAGAGAAGATGACGTCCACGCCGGTTTGGGCATGGATTCGGTTGAGGCAGCGGCGTAACCTGTTGTATTCATGGTGAAGAGGAGCATGCCGCTAAAAATGAGGGCAGCCCATGTTTTGGACTTGTGTTTGGTCAATGTATGCAAGTGATAAACCACCTTTCTTCTTCGATTCAAAAGAGAACCGATTGTTGAATTTTACCATTGAAGTGAAGTGCAATTCAACCGAACACACTGTAACCTTTTATCATGGATTTGTCGAAATAACCATGTTTGGAGAAGTGTGAGGGTTACAGGGAATTCATCTTCTTTCGATGAAGGTGGAAGTCTGATATATTTAGTGCGGTGATAAGCCATATCTGCGTAAGATGTTGGATAGAACATAGGGAAAAGAACAAGGAGAAGAGCTATGAACTGGAGTGAAAATGTGACCCTATGGGTCATAGGAATTATTGTTATATTACTACTGCTGGCCTGGATTATTCGGCGCGTTATCGGGCGCGGGCAGCGGATACGAAGTGAAGCCAATCCCAGGAAGATTACGATAAAGGACATCGACAAGATGGAGGATGGTTCGGAATTTGAATTATATCTCTATCATCTATTCGAAGAACTCGGGTACGATGAGGTTCATAAGACGACGAGCAGCCGGGATTTCGGTGCGGATCTTGTATTTGTTGATAGACTCGGCAGACGAAGTGTTGTACAAGCGAAGCGATACGGTGCGAACCATCCGGTAGGATTGAGTGCAGTGCAGGAGATATATACATCCATGCGTTATTATGAAGCTGACCGATCAATTGTATTAACGTCCGCCCGTTACACCGAAGCTTGCCGGACGCTTGCAGCAGTCAATGGAGTGAAGCTGCTGGACCGGGAAGACCTGATGGAATTAATCCTTTTATTCAAGGCGAGAAGAGTAGAAGAAGCATTGGAACTGATCGAAGAAGATGATCATGAACCAATCGAAACGTGGCAGTCTCGGCGAAAGCGTCAATCCCGCTAAGTTACTCGGTATTACTGTACTCTAACGTAGATTTTTTATCTATAATCGAAAGTAATAATGTAGTCAGGATTAACATTTTAAACCTTGGAGACTCCCTCAAAAAAACGGATGACTGCGATAGATGCAAATTCTAAAACGATTCTAACCAATCGCTAGGTAGAAACAGGCGACTGGTTATTTCTCTAGGTAGGTATTTCAAGCTCCGTTTGTTCATCAGTTAGTTGTAGTATTCTGAATATTTGATTCACCCCCCCCTGATATCGACAATGTTTTGTTTACCTCAAGGCCGTGACATTTAAAATTGTGGTTAGGATTTTTCCTAACCTCATCTTTTTGAAGTTCATACATAGCTAATTTATAATTTATTTCTTCCATATGTTTCAAACTTTCTTCGATTTTCTTTTGTAATTCAATTTTATGTTTCTTTAACATTTCCTCTCTTTCTAAATAGGTGGAGTTCCCCATCTCATAAGATTCCTTGTAGTCTTTGATTTTAGAAAGTGGCATTCCTGTTTCTTTGAGACAAAGAATAAAAGAAATCCAATCGATTTGTTGTTCGGTATAAACTCTATTCCCTTTTTCGTCGCGTGAAATATTCGGTAATATCCCTTGCTCTTCATAAAATCGAAGTGTCTTTGCAGTTATATTATAATTCTCCACCACATATTTCATTGAAAAAAACATTTGATCGCCTCCATAGTTACAGTTACTGTAACTATTATTTCATCACATAGAATATTATTAAGAATAAATCGTTTTAAATTACGTGTCAATTCCTACTTTACTTCCCCTTAGGTTAACCTGATATTCTTGAGTAGAACTTGTGATTGGGAAGGATGATACAGGGTTACCTTCATCTGTTCCATGCATAAGCACTTAGAAATCAAAATATAAAGGAGAACGTACAATGAGTAAATTTAATAACTTGTTTGAACCCTTTACATTCAATAAAGGGATTACCTTAAAGAACCGAGTGGTTATGTCTCCGATGACGACATGGTCAAGTAATGATGATTACACGATTTCCGATGAGGAAGTTGCATATTATAAAAAAAGAGTGAATGGTGTAGGTTTAGTTATCACGGGCTGTACTCATGTCCTATCCAATGGGATTGGATTTACACATGAATTCGCCGCATATAATGATTCATTTATTCCTAGTCTAAAAAAATTGGCAGATGCTGCTAAGAGTGGAGGAGCTCCAGCAATTCTTCAATTGTTCCATGCTGGAGATAAAGCGATTGCTGAATTAGTTCCTAATGGTGACGTGGTAAGTCCGAGCGGTGTTGCTCTGACTGAAGCAGTATCCCCTAGAGAACTCACACATGAAGAAATTCTGGAAATTATACATGCGTTCGGTGAAACTACAAGACGTGCAATTGAAGCTGGTTTTGATGGTGTTGAACTTCATGGAGCCCACGGTTTTTTACTTCAAAGCTTTTTATCTCCATTCTTCAACAAACGTCAAGACCAATGGGGGGGATCACTGGAAAAACGTCTGAGTTTTCCACTAGCTGTTATTCGAGAGGTGAAAAAAGCTATTGAGAGATATTCGACAAAACCGTTTATTTTAGGTTACCGAATTTCCCCAGAAGAACATCAACAAGATGCCCTTAGAATGAAAGATACGTACGCGCTGATCGATAAACTGATTGAAGAAAATGTTGATTATGTTCATGGTTCCTTGGTTCAAGCCCTTACATCAAAACCGAAATATAACCAAGATAACAAAAAAACGTATCTTGAGCTGATTGTTGAACATGCCAATAATCGGATTTTTGTAATTGCAGCGGGTTCCTTGGAAAGCCCAGAGGATGTCTCTGAAAGCTTGGAGAAAGGACTTTCGTTAGCGGTAATTGGACGTGTATTAATCTCCGATCCAGAGTGGATTGAAAAAGTTCAACAAGGAAGGGAGGCGGAAATCCAAAACGTGATTAAATCATCTAACGTTAGAGATCTTGTGTTGCCAGCGAAACTATGGGGTGTCATACAAAATGCAGGTCCATGGTTTAAAGTTGAATAATAAAGAAATTGAATGATCAAAAAGGGACGTTAATATTAGCGTCCTTTTTGATTTTAAGAACTTTTGTACTAATTTATATATTGCATCAGGTTTACTCAGTCTTCTTTAAGAAAATGGACAATTTGCGTCGGAGTTTCTCTTTGCCATGGTTTAAATAATTATAATTTGATGACACAGTCTAATTATCCGCTTTATGTCTCTTTTATTGAAGCTTCACCTTCACTTGCGTAGCTGCACATGATATATTGAGTGTATATCAACCAAAGGAGTGTGTAATCCATTATGGCACGTACACAAACACAAAAAGCATTACGCAAAGCAGAGCGATCAGGTCAATGGTGCTCGGAACAGAGCCGAAGAGTTAACGGAGATTATGGTGCGTTATCACAACATGTACGGCTCATGCCTACGAAGCAGGAAAAATTGCAAAAGGTCAAACACAAGAAGCAGATCATCCAGGATGGTGGTGCTTCTTTTTATTTTGTCTATGAGAAACGGATTGCTGGTTAAGTAAGACGAATAGAATCCTTTCTTTGGTTGTAAAGTAATCATCTGGACTGTTAGAATCAATCTTATAAGTTGGACTATAATTCTTGTATATTTAATGAAGGGAAGAACCCATACATATGACAACAGCGCTGCACATGAATAAAAAAATCGTTCGGCGTTTTTTGCTGCAAACACAAGCTTTACTGGGACGTTGGCCCGCAGTTTCCTTACCTTCGGGCCCCGATCAAGTTTTGAGTTTGATTCGCTCCCTTGGTTGCGTGCAGATCGATCCTGTGGCTGCTGTAACCGGAAACCAGCATTTGGTGCTGGGTGCTCGTGACCCGGGTTATACTGCTGACAGCTTAAATTCGCTACTGAGTGATCACAAGGTGTTTGAATATTTTGCAAATGCTGCTTGTGTCATTCCGATCGAGGATTATGCTCTCTTTGAACCTGTTCGTGCCCGGTTAAGGGAGCGTCTGGCTCCGTCCTTGCAAGGTCTGGAGAAAACAGTACAGCATGTGTTACAGCGTTTGAAGGAGGAAGGCCCGTTACCTTCAAGAGCCTTCCGTGCTGTAGAACGGGTAAGTGGTTATTGGGACAGTGCAGATGTGCCGAAGACGAAGGATACCACACTTGCACTGAATCTACTGTTAGACTCTGCTGTGATTCGTGTGGTGGCGAGGCAGGGGAACGAACGTTATTTTCATATTACCGAATCCGTATTGCAGCAACAGGGACTTCCATTGGAAGAAGATATGGATATGTTGGTCCAGAGGCAGGCTCTGCTGGATAAATACATTCATGCGTATCGTATCGTAGATGCCCGTGATCCCCGTCTGGGTTGGCTGAAATCTACAGCGGCTGAACGACGCGCCGATATTGCTGCCCGTGTGTCAGATGGGAGAATGATCCCGCTTAAGGTGGAGGACGTGGCGACGCCTTATTATATTCGAGCTGAAGATGAGGATTTGCTATTGCACATGGAGAGGGAAGAGCCACACTATGATCCATCAGGCCCGGTACGTTTCCTGCCGCCACTGGACAACCTGTTATGGAGAAGAGAACGGATTGTCGATTTATTCGATTTTCATTATAAATGGGAGATATATACGCCAGAGGTGAAAAGAACCTACGGTTATTATGCCATGCCGATTCTTCACGGTGATCGGTTGATCGGACGTATGGACCCGCGACTTGATCGTAAAACTGGAGTACTTACCGTTCGTTTGTTATCAATGGAAGAGACTGCTCCACCTGTGGAGGAATGGATTACGGATTTTCGGGATGGGCTTCAATTCTTTGCGTCCATGCATGGAGCGCGTTCTATCACTATTGAGAAGACGGTACCGAAAGAGCTGAAAAAACAGCTTAAATCGATTTGATTAGGGGATAGAAATGAAACATGAAGAGGTAAAAGAAGTAATAAGAAGCAAAAAAAGAGGAGCCAATGGCTCCTCCCTCATTGATAGTACAATCAGATCTTTAGCATGACATCAGAAGTGCTAACGAAAACCTAAGTTTACATCCACGCCCAAACTTCTTTAGTTCACCAGATGGGGCACTTCAACGTTTGGATCAACGTCTGCTTCATAATCCACACCATCGGTTTCAAAACCAAACAGTTGGAAGAATTCGCGACGATAACCATCCAGATCGGACAGATCGTAGATGTTCTCTGTGGTCAATTCATTCCAGAGCTTCGCCACTTCTTCCTGAACATCAGCTCTCATCTCCCAATCGTCAATGCGAATGCGTCCTTCGGCATCGGTTGGAACTTCTCCTCCCGCATACAGGCGTTCAGCGAACAGACGCTGCAATTGCTCGATGCATCCCTCATGCAAGCCTTTTTCTTTCATGACTTTGTACAATGCTGAGATGTACAGTGGCACCACTGGAATCGCGGAGCTGGATTGAGTCACCAGCGCTTTGGCTACAGTTACGTAAGCACGTCCGCCTTTGGCACTTAGACGATCATTCAGCTTGAGTGCAGTCGCTTCCAGATGATTCTTGGCCTGACCGATGGAACCATCACGATAGATGGCATGGGTAAGTTCAGGACCGATGTAGGAGAAAGCAATCGTCGTTGCATCATCCGCAAGTACGCCGCCTTGTTGCAAGGCATCCATCCACAGTTCCCAATCGTCTCCACCCATAACCGTTACCGTCTGACGAATTTCCTCTTCGGTTGCCGGCTCCAGCGTAACGGAACTGATTTCGCCTGTGTGGAAGTTTACTGTTTTATTCGTGTAGGATTGTCCGATAGGCTTCAGCACAGAGTTGAATACTTCACCCGTGTTTGGATCGGTACGGCGTGCCGAGGCTACGCTGTATACGACCAGATCCACTTGACCAAGTTCACTGCGAATCAGTTCAACGGCTTTGTCTCGTGTTTCGTTTGCGAATGCATCACCTGTGATGCTGTACGATTTGAGGCCTGCTTCTTCAGCGGCTTTTTCGAATGCAGCAGAGTTGTACCAGCCTGCTGAAGCTGTACGTTTTTCTGTAGAACTGCTCGGACGGTAAATTCCGATCGTATTCGCTCCTGCTCCAAAAGCAGAGACAACGCGTGACGCCAATCCGTATCCGGTGGAAGCACCGATCACGAGCACATTACGCGGTCCTTTCAGTTCCGGCTGTGATTTTACATAATCAATCTGTTCCTGCACTTGCGCAGCGCAACCTACAGGGTGGGAAGTGGTACAAATAAAACCACGTGTTCTTGGTTTAATAATCATTTATTTGCATCCTTTCATATTCAGCTCATGTTTCAGCATTTCGATAAAATGCTCGTATACATACCTCCTTATTGTAAAACAATTACCTCGGAAACGGAAACCGTTTCGTTTGATTTCGCCGGAAGGGTGGCGTTATCTCTCTAATTTTGCGATGATGTGAATAGAATGTACTCGCTTGTTAGGATAGAAAGGATAGGGATACCATGCTGAAGGAACGCATTGAACTGCTAAGCAAAAGAAAACAGATCTCCCGTAAAGACCTTGTGGATGGTCTGGTCACGCAGGCCCATTTTGCAAATATCCTGGCGGATCGTTATCCGCTCCCTGAGGACTTGGCAGAAGCTATCGCCGGGCGTCTTGGGGTATCCCCTTCCTATATTATGAAGGCTGCGGCTCAGGACGAGGAAACACTCGAACGGGCAGAGGCCATCTTCGAACAAATGTCTGTTCCAGCGTCGGCGATATCCGAAGATACGGTGCATGCACTGGCAGATCGGGATGACACGCTGACTGTAGAGCTGACAACGGCTTTGATGAAGGCAGTCTATTATCAGCAGTTAAACGATGCAACGGCACATGAATATATACATACGTCCTACCTTAATTTTTACCTGGAGAAGTATGGTCGCCCAGACGATATTGATCTGCCGCGCCCGTTAGTCAAGGCACTTTTATTCTATAAAATACAATATTATCGCTCCAAAATGGCCTTTGTAGATGTACTAACTCACGCAACAAGGCTCAGTGAGCTGGCGCTTCCTGGCAGTGAATTCTGGCTGTCTGTGCAAAATATCAAGATGGAAGCCTACATCCAGGTTAAACAGTATGAAGAGGCGAAACAGGTATTTGAGCTTACGATGCGGCATGTATATGATCAACGGATGTTTCATCGGTTGTCCGGGTTATATGTGGCATATAGTGGCTATTGCTTCGCAATGGGGCTGGTTCAGGAGGCACTCTCGGCATTAACCATGGCAGAGGCAAACCTCGTGTATGCCGGCAACCAGGGAGATCTGGTGACGGCGATTGCCAACAATCGGATTGTCATGTTAACGATGACAGGTGAACTGGAACAGGCACAGGCTGAGATTGAACGATTTGAGTCGCTATTGCAGCAGGAAACCGAAGAAACACAGCTCGCGATGCGGCCGCTCGTCAATGTATATCAATGCGAAGTGGCTCTGGCGCGGAAGAACTGGGGCGTGCTCGCGCAAAGTGTAGATCAACTCTTGAAATGTGCATCAACACAGGATCAGCAGATGAGCGCAACCTTCTACCAGAGCCATCTGGCTCTTGCGCATGGAGATCGCGAAGTTTTCATGGAGCGGGCGCTTGCCTGTCTGCCTTATTTTGAATCCGCACAGCATGTCATGCGACTTGAACCGTTATATGAGGGGATGGCTGTAGTATCCGAGGATCAGCGGAAATACAAGGAAGCCGCCATGTATTATCGGAAGCTGGTGTATCTGTTACGCAAAAAATAGAATGAATCAAAAGTAATTTTAGTATGAAATGGTATTAACCAGGAGGAGTACAAATGTTGAATAACGCTACTGACATACTGTTGTCAGTAGCGTTATTTTATCATCACTTAAGTAAACATATTTGAAGTAAATATAAAGGGATAGAAGGCCGATTCAGGCCCCACACAATGATCGGGTACTTTTATTCTATAACAGGAAGGGTGTATTTTATGTATTTTGCTTCTGTACGCATTATTACCGACGACGTGAATCGTCTTGTTGAGTTTTATGAGAAAGTCATGGGTGTTTCGGCGGTACGTCCCGCGCCTGTCTTTGCCGAACTCGTCATGCCATCGTGCACCCTGGCAATTGGCCACTCCCAGACGGTGCCCCTGTTTGGCGTTGATTCTGCCGTGGCAGCCAACAATCACACGGTCATCCTCGAGTTCCGTGTCCACGATGTTGAAGCCGAATATGAGCGCTTGAAGCCGTTTGTGGACGAGTGGGTAAAGGAACCGACCACGATGCCGTGGGGGAATCGCGCTGTGCTGTTCCGTGATCCTGATGGAAATCTCGTTAATCTATTCCAGCCAGTGACCGAGGAAGCGATCAAACGTTTCAGCGGTAGGGGCTGATTCCGGGGAACAGCTCGCTCAGTGTAAAAGGTTGAAAAAGTGTGTATTCGTAATTACTTGGTACAAAAAATGGCTCGCAATCGTGAAATGAAGATCAGATTAGCGGATCTTTTTTTGTGAGATTGGCTTCGATCCTTACTTAAGAAACGATTATCCGGTCATTCAATTACCGGATTTTTCGTTTTTTTTTGTATGCCGCCAGAAGGGTATTCAAGGACAAGCCGCAGTGTTTATAATTTAACTATAAATAAAAATAAAACAAATGAGGTGCTTACTATGGGATGGTTCGGTAAAAAGAACAAACAGGAAGATGCGATTGCTAAAGCGGATAAAATGATGAATAAAGGACTCACTGGCATGATGATGAAAGGTTTCGTATCCAAGGAACATCGGGAGGCAATCAACCAAAGTCTGGATTCGGCAAAGCAGTCACAATTGGCCGCGAGTGGTTCGCTTCCATTAACGGCAACAGCAACGGTGGTGACGATCACCGATACAGGCAAACTGATCAACTTTGATCCGATTGTTGTGCTTGTATTGGATGTGACAGAGACAAACGGTAACCAGTATCAGCGAACATTGGAGACACTGGTGTCCAAAATGCAGATTCCACGAGTTGGAGATCGGGTGGGATTGGGTCAGAATCCAGCGAATCCGTCCGAACTGATCTATATGGGACTAGTGTCCATTTAGAAGGTCTTTGCTTATAAGACAGTGATACCCCATGTGTATAATACGTATAACAACGATAAATAGATATATCGTTAGAGGTGTGGATAGAGATAGTAAGAGAAGGATTAAGAGAGGGTGGATCATATGGTAGGTTTCCTGAGATTCATTGGCGTATTAACTGTGTTCGGAGTGGGGTTCTCCCCTTTTCTGGCACAGAAGATGTGGGATGATCCGTTTATGATTATGCAGGCATGGTGGTATACTCCGGCGATCTTTGCTGGGTTTGCACTGATCTTTGTTCCTGCGATTTTGAGCAACATTTTCGGCGTAGGTCGAGTCAAGACAGGTTTACCGGCAGTGGGGGTCATTAAGAGCGTACAACAGACAGGCACGTATATTAATGAACAACCGGAGGTTCGATTGGGTCTGACAGTTTCACGTAAGGGGCGCGAGAAATACGATACGGAGATGAAAACCGTTATTCCACTGACCTCCATGGCGCAGTTCCAGCCAGGCAGTTTCATTCCTTTAGTGGTCTCTGTGAAAGATGAGCGCAAGGTAGGGCTTGATATGAAAGGGCAATTATCACAGGAGGATATGCAGCAATTGCTGGATGAAAAGATGGTACAGCAAGGCGTATCCCCTGAGATGATGGATATCGCAAGAACAGGTGAAAAAGCGATGGCCAAGATCCTCGATGTCACTCCACTTGGCAGTGGAGGCAGTAATAAGATCAAGCTTCAACTCAAACTCAGCATAACAAAGACGAATGGTGAAACCTTCAATGTGACAACGCAAAAAGAAATTTTGTCATCTGCGCTGCCGCAGGTGCAGCAAGGCCATATCATTAACGTCATTTATTCAAGACAAGACCCGACAAAATTGGTGTTGGCATTGAATGTACAAGAGCGACAATTAAGTGACCTATTCTCTTCATGAAGATATAGACAAAAGGAGGTCGTACAGGTCATGGTTATGACGTGTACGACCTCCTACGGCATTTGGTATGTAGAAGAGATGCAAGCGACATACTACTGCTAGACAATACCGAGGCGCATGCGATAAGAAAAGAGGACTCTTCTGGATTGTCCGTCAAATACACGATTAGCCAGCGCTCTGAACTCGTCGGCAGCAGTTAATAGATCATCTGCTCCGAGCTTCAACGCCGTTTGCAAGCCGCCTTGGCTCAAGGCCAGGTTCACGTATCGGTCTGCATCAAAGGTCTCGTGGTGATGAAACACGATTTCCCGGACATATCGGAACAGACCCGACTCCTGAATCTGCTGCAAATGTCCATCCTTGCTCCATTTGTGTGCCTGACTATCCTTGGGAGCCAGACTGGCTGCTCGTTGATCTGCTTCCTTATTCAGCTTCAGATAGGCTTGTTCCAACTGCCAGTTCAGCATTGGTGGCCAGTCACAATCGTAGGCAGCAAATATGCCCCCTGTACGAAGTACTCGTGCAAACTCACGCAGTGTGGGTTGCGGCTCCATCCAGTGAAATGATTGGGAGCAGGTCAGCACATCAACACTGCCATCTGGTAGTCCGAGGTCGTGAGACAAGCCGGACACAAACCGCAAGTTATCCGGCTTCCCGGCAGATTCCCACTTGGATTCTGCTACAGACCTCATGTCATCGCTGGGTTCGAAGCCGATGATGCGTTCTGCCTCATTAAGCCAGATCCACGAAGATAAGCCGGTGCCACAGCCAACATCTGCGACCATGCGCGGTGTGCTGCCAAGATATGTCGTTAGAATATCCACCACTTCAGTGGGAGCAGCTGGTCGGTTCTGATCGTATAACGTACCAAAACCTTTGAAACGTTCCACATTGTTGCGTCTAATGTCTTGCATGGATAAACCTCCTTCGGTCGGATGGATGATGGAGAGTCAGCTGTGATCAAAAGTTGTATAGGCCTATATTATATCATTCATTGTTGGGTAGTTTGTTCATGACGTTCTGCAGATGTTCAACGGCTTGGATATGACGTCTGAGCAATTCCTGTCCAACATGAACAGGCTCGATTACGGTCAGCTCTGAACCAAACGACAGCAGGAAAGAGTAGAGCCATTCCCCTACATTCAATTCGAGAGACACACGGAGCCTGCCATCAGGCTCTTTTTTAATGAGGGACGGTTCGAAAAAATCATACACCCGGTATGCAATATTACTGGAGAATGAGAGTGTCAGAGGAGTCAGGATAGGAGCTGCCTCTAATTCAGGATGTGTTGACCCCACATCAACAGGGTGATCGAGTTTTCTCGTTAGAAAGGTCAATTGGGTGATCCGTTTCATCTTGAATGTCTCGAATTCTCTCCGATCAGGATCATCATGGATATATCCTTTGAAGTACCATGTACTGTTTTTGAATATAAGTTTCTGTGGCTCCACCGTTGGAATGCTCTTCTCCCCATCCGAATTAACATAGTGAAACGTAATCAGTTGATTGGTTAAAATGGCTTGTTTCACTTGATTAAAAAGTTCTCTCTCTTGCAGGGGGATGCTGCCCCATGGTGAGAAATTGAATTCGATCCAATCCAGCTTATGATCAAACAGGGCGGTCAGTCGTTGCAGCATATGAGCACTATTAAGGTGTGGGATTGCACTGATGCTGTATAGTCCCATCAAAATTTCATTCTGGTCTTCTTCCGACAATAGGGACTTGTCCATGACATAGTTGTCCATCAGATGAATACCGCCATGCTTTCCGGTCGTGGTATAGACGGGGATGCCCGCAGCGCTTAGCCGGTCGATATCACGGTACACCGTACGTACAGAAATCTCGAACATACGGGCGAGTTCGGGTGCAGTGGCCTTCTTTTTCTCCAATAACAAAAGCAACATTCGAAATAATCGGTTATTTTCCATGCTCTGATTATACCATGACAATAGGTGTCAGGGTATGGGTGGTACACTGGTTACATAGTCTTGTTGAGATATGAAGGAGGAATTAGTCATGACAATGAAAGAAGGATTTTACTGGGGTGGCGCAACCGCTGCCAATCAATTCGAGGGTGGATGGAACCAGGGTGGCAAAGGGCCAAGCACGTCTGACATGATGACAGGGGGAACCCACACGATTCCTCGCCGGATTACACCTGTATTGGAAGAGGGCACGTATTATCCAAGCCACGAAGCGGTTGATTTTTACGGACATTACAAAGAAGATATTGCCATGATGGCAGAGATGGGCTTCAAAATGTTCCGCATGTCCATCAACTGGTCCCGGATATATCCTACCGGTTACGAACTGGAGCCAAACGAAGAGGGATTGCAGTTCTACGATAATGTCTTTGCCGAGTTGAAAAAATACAATATCGAGCCGCTCGTAACGATCTCCCATTATGAAACGCCATTCGGTCTGACACAGAAGTATAACGGCTGGGCTTCCCGTGAAGTCATCGACTGTTATATCCGTTATTGTACAACTCTCTTCAACCGCTACAAAGATCAAGTGAAGTACTGGCTGACTTTTAACGAGATCAACTGTCTGACGATGCCGATGGGTGCTTATATGGCTGCAGGTATTCTGTTTGAAGGCAAAGAGACGCTTGTGGATGGTGTGGATGATCCACAGACTCGTTTCCAGGCACTACATCACCAATTCGTTGCTAGTGCCAAAGCGGTGAAGCTGGGACATGAGATCAATCCTGATTTCCAGATCGGCTGTATGGTTGCGTTCATGACCACATATCCAAACACATGTAACCCGGACGACATGCTGCTTGCACAGAAGAAAGACCAAATCTCCAACATGATCTGTGGTGATGTTCAGGTTCGCGGGGCGTACCCTGGATTCGCTAAACGTTTCTTCGCCGAAGAGGGCATTAAAATCGAAATGCAACCAGGAGACGAGCAGACACTGCGTGAAGGTTGCGTAGACTTCTACTCCTTCAGTTATTACATGTCTCTGGTAGAAAGTGCAGATGAGTCCCTGGAGAGAGCTGAAGGCAATCTGCTGGGCGGTATCAAAAATCCATATCTCGAAGCTTCCGACTGGGGATGGCAGATCGATCCAAAAGGATTGCGTTACACGTTGAATCATCTGTATGATCGTTACCAGATTCCACTGATGGTCGTTGAGAATGGGCTGGGTGCTGTCGATGTGGTTGAGGAAGATGGTTCCATTCAAGATGACTATCGCATTGATTATCTGAAAGGTCACATTGAACAGATGAAAGAAGCGGTAGCGGATGGCGTGGATCTGATTGCCTACACCATGTGGGGATGTATTGACCTAGTTAGTGCGTCCACTGGAGAGATGAAGAAGCGTTATGGCTTCATTCATGTCAACAAGGATAACGACGGTAACGGTGACTTGAGCAGAACACCGAAGAAGAGCTTCCACTGGTACAAAAAAGTCATCGAATCCAATGGTGAAGAGTTGTAATTTGGTATAAAAATCAAGACCCGTCTGTTCCTTGAAATAGGACAGGCGGGTTCTTATAGGTTCTGAACTCGTTCAGGATGGATTCAGGATCAAATATAAGAATGAAGAAATACCCGGCTATCCTTCGTTAAGGAAAGCCGGGTATTTCTTCATGTACGCAATAATGAATGTCTATGCCAGTCTTCTGGTCTGTAGCTGGGACAAGCGCTCCAAATAACGCTGGTAGAACCATATACATGTGGCAAGCCAGCATCCACTCAGAAAGTATCCGCCAACCACATCACTGGGATAATGCACGCCCAGGTAAATGCGGCTCATTCCAATCGTCAGTATAAAGGCAGCACTCACAATAATCATAAGCACACGCCCGGCTGTTGAGGGAACATGCTTCCAGATCAGAAAGGCCAGTCCACCATACAAGCTGAACGCCGCCATGGAGTGTCCACTCGGGAAGCTGTAACCACTAGCTTCAATGATGCGGTGAATGGTTGGCCGTGCTCGCTGAAACACCAGTTTCAGCAGGGTGTTCAGCAGCGCTGAACCCGCGATGACACAAGCCAGAAAAAGCAATTCCCGTCTGTGCCTTAAAAAGACATACAATACAATCATCGAAATGATGGTTATCAAGACAACAGGCAAGCCGCTGCCGATCCAGGTGAAGAACTCCATCCATTGGGTCATTCCAGGGGATTCCAAGCCCTGAATCGACCTAATCAGAGTATCGTCAAAGTTATGAATCTGGTTATCACTGACAGACAAGGCGATTGTTGCAAACCCGGTAAGGCTTAGTGCTGCGATGAGCAGCGGAATGGAAATGTTCTTTTTTAAATTTTGCATCAATGGTTGAGTTCCTCCAGGTGTGTGTTTTCTTATCATTTTCTAATATCCTCTTAAAGCTGCTCCCAGAAAAGTGGGCTATGATCATATGCAGGTTCTTTAAATTTGGAAAAGGGGATTGTTTATGTTTTTTATACAATTGGATTACCAGCTCTTTCACTGGATTAACCAGCAGGCTGGGCAGCTCTCTTACCTGAATGACATCATGATATTTTTTGCAAAATATGCTCTTTTTATGTTCCCGGTGGGAATGTTAGTGTATTGGGTGTCACGGAGGCAGAGAAACCGTATGGTTACGCTGCAAGCAATGCTTTCCGTAGGTGTGGGTGTCATTGTCAGCTTTATCATCGGTCACTTGCTGCACAGAGACCGGCCATTTGTGGCCCATTCAGTCATTCAATTAATCAGCCATAGTGCAGATTCTTCTTTTCCTAGTGATCATGCAACGGTTGCATTCGCATGTGCGGCAGCTTTTTGGTTGGGCCATGTCAAGTACCGATGGGGATGGATTCTCATTGCGATCTTCATTGCATTTGCCCGAATATGGTCTGGAGTTCACTATCCTTCAGATGTAGCTGCCGGCGCGTTCATTGGTGTGGTAAGCGCATGGGGAATCGGGAGAATCTTCATTCGTTTGCAACTTCCAGTCCTATTTGTCCGTCCGCGTGCGAAAGCATCCCATTCAGAAAATAGCCAATAAGATGCTGTACATTCGATGTTCCGCTGAGAGGGTTTCTGAATCAAGATTTCACTTTGCAGTGGTGAAAAAGAGGGCTGTTTTTCAGCCCTCCTTTTTAATATCCTGTGTCTGTTTCCGACATTCAGGATACGGGTTTTGCGGGAAGCAGGACGGTTACGGTTGTTCCCTTGTTTTCACGACTATCAATGAAGATCTTTCCGTTATAACGTTTGACAAGACGTTCCGCAATGGCTAGCCCCAGGCCAGTGCCGCCTAGTTCGCGGCTTCGGGCTTTGTCTACACGGTAGAACCGGTCAAATACAAAAGGCAAGTCTTCTGCCGGAATGCCCATGCCTTTATCTGTAACCTGAATACATACATCATTGCCATGTCGGATACCGGTGATCCGAATTTCCTTCGTTAGCAATGAATATTTAACGGCGTTATCAAGTAAAATCCGTAGAATCTGCTCCAGATGCTGAGGGAGTATCTCCACCTCAATGCAGGCTAGGGGTTCCAAATCCATTTCAAACTTGACCTCTGGATGCAACTGTACAACGTTTGTGAGCGCATGTTGCATGGTATGGCGAATGTCCACTGAAGCTTCTATGGCGATGTGCCCGGACTCTGATTGGCTAAGCAGCAACAGTTCATTCACAATGGCTTTTAATCGTTTAAGTTCTTGGGCCGAGACGTCGAGAGATTCATTCAATATGTCAGGATCATGCTTTCCCCAACGGTTTAACAATGAAATATGTCCTTCAATAATGGCAATGGGTGTACGCAGTTCGTGAGAAGCATCTTCGACAAACTGCTTTTGTTGCTGAAACGAAAGTTCCAGCTCATCCATCAGTCGATTGAACATCCGGGCCAGATTGGACAGCTCATCATGTTGATCGGGTACATTTACGCGCTCTTGAAGTCCCTTCTGCTGGATCTGGATCATCGTTGTATTCATGGTCATAATGGGCTTGACGAATTGGCGTGATAACACGATGGCCCCCAGAATGCTTAATCCAAGAGCGGCAATCCCCCCGGCAAACATCACCAGTAACAACATGTCACTTAATTTATCCGTAGTCTCCAGATTGGTCACGATTTCTATGGTTCCGCTAAAATTAGCAGTGATGAGCGGTGATCTCATGATAAGCAGGTGATCTTCGTAATGCCATACGCTGATCAGGCTCCGACTTTGAACCGTTTGCGGCTCGACCCATTGTACGGGAAGGCGGTCTGCCACTTCAAGAAGCGTAGTTCCTTCCTGATCCAGAATTCGAATCATCTGATACGGCTGATTGATACGTGTAATAAAAGGACCGCTATCCTCAAGTTGTGCTCTAGACACTTCTTTCTCTTCCAGGTAACTTTCCATTTCGTTCATGCTTTTTTCGATGTTTTGTTTTTCCTGGGAGATGAGCCATTCGTTGATCATAAGGTATTGAACAACGTTATAAACAATAAACAGCGTACCCAGCAATATCGAAATCCAGATTGCCAATTTCCAGCGTATGGACCAGTGGGAGAGGGGAAGATATGTTTGAATCCAACTCCTCATTTCTGAATCCCGTAACCCAAACCTCGTACCGTTTGAACGAAGCTTGTTATACCCGGAGTATCGATTTTGCTGCGTAAATAGCTGATATATACATCAACCACATTCGTTTCCACGTCTGCATCATATCCCCACACCAGATCAAGCAATATTTCCCGGGTCATGACACGGCCAATATTTTGCATGAGGATCAGCAGCAGGTCAAACTCACGCTTGGTCAATTCGATAACCTCTCCGTATTTCTGAAAGATGCGCGCCTCCAGATCCAACTGCAATCCTTGATGTATCAGTAAGGAATGCTCACTGAGCGTATTGGAACGACGAAACAACGATCTCATTCTTGCAAGCAATTCTTCAATGGCAAAAGGTTTCGGAATATAATCATCGGCTCCGCTATCGAGCCCCATGACCCGATCCATAACGCCATCCCGTGCAGTAATCATGATGATTGGCGTTTGTTTCATTTTGCGTATTCTTCTGCACACCTCTACACCGTTAATTCCGGGCAGCATCAAATCCAGCAGGATTAAATCCCACTCCTTTTCAAGTGCCAGTTCAAGTCCATGTCTTCCATCATAAGCTACACTGACCGTGTAGGCTTCATGCTGTAGTTCAAGTTCAATAAAGCGGGCCAGATTTTTCTCATCTTCAATCAGCAATATGTTTCTCATCAGGATCGGTCCATTCTATTAATGTGATTTGAAAAAAAACAGTGAGATAAAGCTTACAGGTTAAGATTACCAAGTCCAGTGTACAACATTCAGATTAAAAAATATTAAATATTTCAGTTCAGTTTTCTTATCAAATTTTAATGAAAGAGAGCTAGACTGGGAGAACCCCAGTAGGAGAGAGAAGTGATCATGATGAGCCAACCGAATCCGGTTCAATCAATAAGTGACAAAATACCCGCCAAAATTACCTCAAAGGCTCCAATCAGAAAGAAATCATCCGGGATGTGGTTGCTTGTTTCTCTGATTTGTATAGGCGCTGCTGGAGCTGCAACATTTTTCCTGATCCCTTCTGTAAAAGACGCAGTATTGCAAGCTGTTGAAAACGTAGCCGGAGTCCATTCCACAGCACCTGTTGTGTCCTCCAATCCGGTCAGTCAAGCTCAGACTCCACCCAAGGCTTCGCTACAAGCGCAGCAATCCGTTAAGTCTCAGGCAACCCTCTCAACAGCCTCGACGGCGACAGTTGAACAGTCAACCGATCACATTGCGATCGCCAAGGACATCGCCAAGACATACGCTGATATGACTCCAAGCAAGGCTGCTGCGGCACTTACACAACTGACCGATCTGGAAATTGTATATGCGATGACCGAGATGTCGACGAAACAGCGAGCGCTAATCTGGAGTAAAATGGACCCAGGCCGGGTTGCCGCCCTTTCTGTGCAAATGAAATCCCGCTCCCTGGTAAAGGATCATGAGCTTGCCCTGATTCAGCGTAAAATCAATAAGCAAAATAGCGATCTATCCAACCAATCGGTCAAGGAACTGATACATACGTTATCCAAAATGTCTTCGGCAAGTGCAGCCAAACTGATTCACCAATTGTTTCAGAAAGATTCCACCAAAACGATTCATGTTCTGCAGAAAATGGATGTGAATAATCGAGCGAGTATTTTAACGGTGATGTCTGGCGATCCAGTGATGATGAATACGGCGGAACAGATTTCCCAGTCTTTTTTGAAATAATGAAAAGAAAGTGTAATTGGTATTCAAGCTATAATTCATCTCATATTAAATTGATTCAGGATCTGATCGAAAGAGAAACCGCATTGGGGCAACGGAAGGGGAGATCAATTCCCCGCATGGAACGTTGAGGTGAATTCGCGTTTCATGCGGGGATTTTTCTACATATGGTCGGATAAATTGTACTCATTCAATTAATTCAGCTGCAACATGTATTCATAAGCTGTGACGCCAAATACCCGTTTGAAATGCCGGTTCAGATGGGTCAGATCCACGAATCCGCAATCGGCAACAGCAGCGTAGACGTCCTTCTGCATTTCGATGGACTGACGGGCACGCTCCACCTTGCAGTTTAAGAAAAACTGGTAGGGAGAAATACCTGCTTGTGACTTGAATTCACGGATAAATTGAAACTTGGACATGCCAAATTCGGCGCTCAGGTTGTCCAGCTTGAGCACATCTTCGGTGCTGCAAAACATCATTTCCTTAGCTTTTCGAACCAGGCTGTCCTGAGGCACCCAGAGCTTGGGATGCATCTCCTTCTGAGCCAGGAGGTGAACCAGATCGAAGACCCGTTCGCTGCACTCGGCCTCGTCCTGTCTGTGCTGAACGGCATCGTTCAGCATCAGGATCTTCCGTGCAAGCTCGGGATCATAGACGATGGGATTTCCAAAACGCAATTCCTTTTTGCCTATAATCTCCTCTACCAAATCCGGCTTCAGATACAGCATCACGTAATCAATGCCTTCTCTATCATAGGAGCTACCATCATGGGACTGCTCCCGATTGAACAACATGACACCATTTTGGTGAGATGCCTGATATTGTCCGTCCAGGTTGTATTGCTGAATGCCGCGCAGGGTTACGCCAACCGCGTACTCTTCGTGGCAATGTTTTTTGTATGCAAAATCAGTAAAGCTGGCAGATAGTGCCAGCACGTCTTGTGACTTTTTATAGTTGAACCGTTCCATGCAGCACACCTCCCAAGCTTTAGATCAATCCGGATACTATAATGGCTGAGTATAACAAAAAAAGGGCCATGAGAATACTCAGTAATTTTTGGTGGCGATTCAGCAACGTTCTGAAAACCGTGCCAAAAACGACCCAACTGGAGTAGGCTAGAAAACCAATGAAAGTAATGAGCAATACGAACAGGAACGATGAAAATGAGCTGTGGTAAAAGGGCAATACATAGCTTGGAAGGACGGTGAAGGTAAACAAGACCACCTTGGGATTGACAAATTGCATAATAAAACCGTTCCCAAATCCGGTAACTTGGGTTGGTGCATCCTCAGTGGTACCCATCTTGTAGATCTGATAGGCCAGATATACCATATAGATGCCGCCGACAATCTGCATCACCTTCAGAATTCCGGGCAACACGTCGGCAAGAAGATGACTAAGGAAAGCTGATGCGGTAAGCAGCAGGCCAAATGCCAGCGTAGCTCCCCACACATAGTTCATCGTTTGTCGCGCGCCTACCTTCTGGGTGGACGATAGAATGACGATATTGCTAGGCCCGGGGGTAAAGGTGACGACGATGCAATAGATTAAAAAAGATGCAATACTCATGACGAAGCGCTCCTCTGGTTGTAGTCTAGTTCCATGATCATACGTCCAGAGGGAAAAACCATATAGTACATTATTGCAAGGTACACGGGTAGCAACAGGGTCTTCCGTATGAAAGATAAGGAGTAGTTTTCTTTTTTTATGATTGCGTTTACAATTTAGACGGAGCATAGGATGATCAGACCACTTGAGGAAGTGAACGTAATGAAGAAAATGCTGCTAGTCTATATTTTGCTAATCTCGGCATTTGCGCTGTATGTGTTGAGATTCGAATATACCAGTCAGGTTAACAGTTCATGGGAGGACCGGGGGCTGCGCGGTGATATCGGAGAGACGTATATCATGATTACATTCCAGTCCGGGCTGGAGTATTGGAAAAGCCCGCTTAAAGGATTCGAGGATGCCGCGGATGCGCTTGGGGTGACCGTAGAATATCGCGGAGCTACCCGGTATGATGCGAAGGAGCAGACGATGGTGATCGAGCAGGCCATCGCTCGTAAACCCGCGGGCATTGCCATATCTGCGATCGATCCCCAATCGCTAGTTCCAGCGATTAACAAGGCAGTCGATGCAGATATCCCTGTTGTATTATTTGATGCGGATGCACCCGATAGCCAGGCCTATTCATTTCTGGGGACAGATAACTACAAGTCCGGTGTAATGGCCGCTGATAAAATGGCTGAACTGCTGGGGCGTGAAGGAGAGGTTGCGGTATTAACCTTGCCTGGACAACAGAATCATGAAGAACGAACGAAAGGCTTCCGCGATACGATCGAGGAGAGATATCCTTCCATGCAGGTCGTTGAAGTTGCAGATGGGCACGGTGATGCGATGGTGTCCAGAGACGAAACACTGAGAATGATGAAGGAACGTCCGGAACTGGTGGGTATTTTTGTGACTGAAGCCACCGGAGGAGCAGGAGCGGGAGAAGCGGTTCAAACTGCCGGGGGCAGCAGACATCCTATGCAGATTATTTCATTTGATACGAATAAGGCTACATTGGATATGATCAAGAACGGGACGATCTCGGCTACAATTGCACAGGGAACCTGGAATATGGGGTATTGGTCACTCCAATATTTGTTCCATCTGCATCACCAGTTGACGGTTCCTGCTCCATCGGCATCCGGTGAAAATGCACCGCTTCCCGTGATGGTGGACACGGGGATCTCTGTCGTGACACGTTCAAATGTGGATGATTACTATGCCAAATAACAAGGAGCATTTGAAGAGTGAGAGGTTTTGGGGCAGAAGAGCGATTCTCTCAACTTTCAGGAACGGGATTCGGCGTTTGCGCTTGCGTAATATGCCCCTTCGCTACCAGCTAATGCTGCTTTTTTTGCTATTCGCCATTGTGCCCTCTGTAGGACTCGGCCTGCTTGTCAATTGGACAGTGGAGCGGGTTGTTGAGCGACAGGTTGAAGGGCATACGATGCAACTGATTGGTAAAGTGAATGAAGCCCTGAACAGCAAGATGGAGAATCTGCAAAATATGACGTATCTGATTGCATTTGACCCGGATATTGATGCGTTTATGAACGACAACATGCCGTTGAATGATGATGCAAGCGGTGAACGGATGAATAAAGGCGCAATTGCCGAAACGGAGCAAAATCAGTTATACGGCATCAAGCAAACCTTGCAGGGGTTCACAACGTTGTATCCTGAAATCGCCGGGATTGTTCTCGTCAATGGAAGTGGTGACTATATAAGCAACGAGATGTATCCCCGAGCAGAGCAGAGCTTAATCCAGGAAAATTGGTACCGAGAAGCCGCGGCCAATCCGGGCATATTCATGGTGTTGGGTCAGCCCAAAGAGCGTAATCTCACGACACATGTACGGTATAAGGATGATGAGATTGTATCGGTTGCACGTTCCATCACGGATGAAGCGTCAGGGCGTGTGCGAGGCGTTATTATGATTGATCTTAAACTAAGGTCCGTCTCTCAGGCTGCCCGCAATGTGACCTTGGGTAAATCTGGTTATGTGATGGTGACGGATGCCGAAGGTCAAAGTGTATACAAGCCGGAGCATCCGTTAATCGAACACATCCCCGCAGAGTGGTTTCCCTCCGGGGAGAGTGGCACGTTTACCGCCGAAACCAAGGGTGGAGCGTTATTATTCATGTATCAGTCGTCCACCTTTACGGGTTGGAGAACGGTAGGGGTATTTCCCACAAGAGACTCGATATCCGAAGTACGCCAAATCCAGTTTTATGTGGTTAGCTTTGTATTTGTGGTGTGTTTATTCGGACTTAGCGCCTCTTTATGGTTCTCGCGTTCCATTGCCCAACCGATTTTCCGACTCATGTCCTATATGCGCAGGGCGGAGACGGGTAATCTCAGACCAGGCCGGTGGAGCGATCGGGCGGATGAGATTGGAATGCTTGGCAACAGTTATAACCGAATGCTGGTACAGATTCGAGAACTGATATCGCTGAATGAATTGCGAGAACGGCAGAAGCGCGATGCTGAAATGCGAAGCTTGCAGGAGCATATCAAACCTCACTTTTTGTATAATACCCTGGATACAATTCATTGGATGGCACGCAAAGAGGGTGCAGACGATGTATCCGGCATGGTTGGCGCGTTATCTCGATTATTTCGGATCGGGCTTAGTAAAGGACAGGATTACATTCCGCTGCACTCTGAGCTTGAGCATATGACCAGTTATCTGCAAATTCAGCAGACACGATACCGCGACCGGCTTCAGTATACATTGAATATTCCAGAGGAACTGCGGGACCTTTTTGTGTTAAAGTTGCTGCTTCAACCTTTGATAGAAAATGCAATCTATCATGGAATCAAGGGCAGGCGTGGGCCGGGACACATTCGGGTGGAGGCCAGATTGGAACATGGCAGACTGCTGCTGACTGTTCAGGATGATGGAGCAGGGATGTCCAACGAACGGCTTGCCGAAATGCTGCATCTGCTCGAAGCTCCTTTGGCAAGTCTGGAAGCGTCTTCGCCTGGGATTACAGGCAAAAGTTATGGGATGTTGAACGTGCAAGCCCGTCTCCGGCTGTCCTTTGGCGATGAGTACGGTATTCTGCTGGAGAGCGAGGAGGGTCAAGGAACTCGCGTGACCATCATTCATCCGTTGATGCGAGAGCTGCCACCCATCCCGCAAATCAATAACAAAGAGAGGCAGGAGAGTGAATGGGAAAATTCATAAAATCGAACACGACAACTTCCACTGGGGTAGATGGGACATCCGCATCAAACACGGTAATGGAGCTTACACCGGATAGCCACGTCACGAAGAAGTATCGCGTGCTCATCGCTGATGATGAGCCAATCATTCGTGAGGGAATCCGGGATGCAATTGACTGGGAGATACTCGGGATGGAGGTTGTGGGTGAAGCGGAAGACGGTGAGGAAGCACTGGAACGGGCTGCTGACTTGGGCGTGGATATTGTTCTGGTCGATATGAATATGCCATTCCTGAACGGAATCGAACTCATACGTGCTCTACAGCAGAAGTGCCCGGACTGTCGTTACCTAATCATTTCGGGGCATGATGAATTTGCATATGCGCAGGAGGCGGTTCGGCTTGGCGTAGAGGATTACATCTTAAAGCCTGTACAAGCAGAACAATTACATGCTGCGCTTGAGCGATTACATCAGCGACTTACGGAAGAGCACCAGAGGACGGCTTATGTACAACAGGCAGCCCATCAGATTGAACGCAATATCCCTCTGCTTCGCCAGCGATTTATGCTGGAGTGGCTGGAAGGGCAGGCTGCAGGGAAAGATCTGATGGAACAGCTTGAGTTTTTGCGTCTGCCCGCGGTTCCACCTGTGCAGATCGGGATTGTGCGGTGGCCTGCCGCCGAAGCTCGTCAGACGATACTGAGAGAGAATGATCGTCAGTTGTTTCTGTTTGCAGTGGAAAATATAATCAGTGAACTGCTGGCAGATCTGCCACATGTTCTGTTTCGGGACGTAAGCGGATTGATTGGCGTATGTCTGTGGCAAGAAGCTCCCGAAGAAATAGAGTCCCTTCTGGAACAGCAGATCAGTTCATGCCTGAATATTGCCATTCATGCTCATCTGGAGATACATGCAGGGACACTGGAAGAAACGCCGGATACGTACCGTCATTGCCGTGAACAGGTATACGAAGAAGTGCGGTTGTCCCCTCTGGTTCGCCGGGCAAAACAACTTATTCAAGAAGAGTATGCCGAGCGGGAACTAACGTTGGAATCGCTTGCTTCCCGCCTGCAAGTATCTGCCGTATATCTTAGCCGTGTGCTGAAGAAAGAGCTGAATGATTCTTTCGTGACGCTTGTCACGCACGCTCGCATTCGCAAGGCCATACAGTTGTTGGACTCCACAACATTGCCGATGCACACCATAGCCGAACGTGTAGGTTACGACACCCAGCATTATTTCAGCACCGCGTTCAAAAAAACAATGGGCATTTCGCCAGTACAGTATCGAAAGAATGGAGGAACGGCTTATCGTCCTTCGGCGAATTGATTATGGTTGTACAGTTGTTCATTCTGCCATGTTGGTACATGAGATGGATGTGTTCTACTTCGTGTGAAGCGAAGCGGAGCATGTCCTTTTTTTGATCTTAAACTGATTTTTGATGGACCAGGCTTACAACGGAGTTTCCATCAAAAGTTAAAATTTTATAAAAAAGGTTCAAAACGTGCAAAGACCTTGAGGCTCGTGCAATGCTACCATTGATCTCAGACAGGGACAGCAAGGAACAGGATGCACTACATGCATTGTAAGCGTTATCTTATAACTCATTTAGAACCGTATGACGTGAGGAAAGGGGAACTTCATATGAAAAAAGGAGCAGTGCTCATCTGGCTTCTGGTGATGACTCTGATGCTCTCGGCCTGCAATCTGGCAGAGAGTGGTGCAGGCAGCAAGGAAAAGGGATATGTCGGTATTTCGATGCCAACCAAATCATCAGAGCGATGGGTGGGAGATGGGGAGAATATGGTCCGTCTCTTTCAGGAGCAGGGGTACAAAACCGATCTCCAGTATGCTGAGGATGTGGTCGAGAATCAGATTTCACAGATTGAGAACATGATCACCAAAGGTGTGGATGTGATGGTCATCGCATCTGTGGATGGCAACACACTAACGGATGTCATCAAGAAGGCCCATGACGAAGGAATCCAAGTGATCTCGTATGATCGGCTCATTCGCAATACGCCTTATTTGACCTATTATGCCACGTTCGACAATTTTAAGGTGGGTGTGCTTCAGGCCTCCTACATCGAACAAAAGCTTGGACTCAAGGATGGAAAAGGACCGTATAACATTGAATTGTTTGGCGGCTCTCCAGATGACAATAATGCCTATTTCTTCTTCGACGGCGCGATGTCTGTGCTTAAGCCGTACATTGAATCCGGCAAACTGGTCGTACGCAGCAAGCAGATGTCGATGTCTCAGATTGCGACCTTGCGCTGGGATGGTGCACTGGCCCAGTCGCGGATGGATAACCTGCTAAGTGCTTATTACTCAGGTGATCATCTGGATGCCGTGTTATCTCCTTATGATGGAATCAGTATTGGTATCATCTCATCTTTGAAAGGGATCGGTTACGGTACTTCAAACAAGCCGCTGCCCGTTATTACAGGACAGGATGCCGAACTTGCCTCAATCAAGTCGATTGTGGCCGGGGAACAGACGCAGACCGTATTCAAGGATACGCGCAAGCTAGCCGAGAAGACGGTAGAGATGGCCAATAGTATCTTGCAAGGGAAACAGGCGGAAGTTAATGATGAAACATCATATAACAACGGAATTAAGGTTATTCCTGCATATCTCCTGGATCCTGTCTCCGTGGATCGTACCAATGTGGAACAGGATATCGTGGGTACCCAGTATTACACAAAGGAAGAAATCGGACTGAAATAATAAATGAAAGGAGCACATCCCATGGCCGGAATCATTCTGGAAATGAAGAACATCACCAAGACCTTTCCTGGCGTTAAAGCACTGGAAAATGTCAATCTGAAAGTCCGTGAAGGCGAAATTCATTCCATATGTGGTGAAAATGGTGCAGGTAAATCTACGTTGATGAAAGTGTTAAGCGGAGTATATCCACATGGCACGTATGAAGGCGACATTTTATTTCAGGGCAACAAATGTGAGTTCAAGGATATCAAGCAGAGCGAGGATCTGGGAATTGTCATTATCCATCAGGAGTTGGCCCTGATTCCCTACCTTTCAATCGCGGAAAATATATATCTGGGCAATGAACGTGCCAACAGAGGCATTGTGGACTGGAAAGAAACATTTGTGGGTACACGGGAGCTGCTCTCGAAGGTGGGGCTGAGCGAAAATCCGAATACACTCGTATCCAGTATCGGGGTAGGCAAACAGCAACTGGTCGAAATTGCGAAAGCGCTCTCCAAAAAGGTACGGCTCCTCATCCTGGATGAGCCAACCGCTGCGCTGAATGAGGATGATAGTGAAAATCTGTTGCAATTGATGCTGGAATTCAAGAAGCAGGGCATCGCCTGTATCCTGATCTCGCACAAGCTGAATGAGGTATCCAAGGTGTCTGATTCCGTGACCATTTTACGGGACGGCAAGACAATTGAGACGTTGGATATGAAGAAGGAGAAAGTGACGGAGGACCGGATTATCAGCGGGATGGTAGGACGTGATCTCACCAGTCGTTACCCGGAGCGTCATGCCACCATAGGTGAAATCATCCTTGAGGTGAAGGACTGGACGGTATATCACGAACATCATGCCGAGCGGAAAGTACTGGATCAGATCCATATGAATATCCGACGTGGTGAGATTGTGGGTATTGCCGGGCTGATGGGCGCAGGGCGTACGGAGCTGGCCATGAGTATCTTTGGCAAATCCTATGGCCGAAATATTTCGGGACAGCTCATCAAGAATGGTAAGCCGATCCAGAACAATACCGTCACAGAGGCCATCCAGAATGGATTCGCCTATGTGACAGAGGACCGTAAGGAATACGGACTTATTCTAATGGATGACATCAAGCGCAATATTTCACTGACGGGTCTCAGCAAGCTGACGCGAAACGCAGTAGTGAACGAGCGCGAAGAAGTGCTGGTAGCGGAAGAGATGAAGAAAAGCATGAACATCAAAGCCCCAAGTATTTTACAGAAGACCGGTAATCTGAGCGGGGGCAACCAGCAAAAAGTGGTGCTCAGCAAATGGATTTTTGCGGGGCCGGATATTCTTATTCTGGATGAACCTACACGCGGGATTGATGTGGGAGCTAAATTCGAAATCTATACCATCATTCATCGGCTTGCCGCTGAGGGCAAGGGTGTACTGGTAATCTCATCCGAGTTGCCGGAGGTTATTGGCCTGTGTGACCGGATCTATGTGATGAATGCCGGGCGAATCACCGGCGAAGTCAGCCGGGAGCAAGCATCGCAGGAAACGTTGATGAGATATATGACCAAGTCTGGAGGCGGCAAGCATGGAAATGATAACAAAACTGTTTAAAAATAATATTCGTCAATACGGCATGATTATTGCCCTGGTTGTAATTATGCTTTTGTTCGAGGTACTGACAGGTGGACTATTACTCAAGCCGATTAATATAACGAATCTGATCTTGCAGAACAGCTACATTTTGGTGCTGGCGATCGGGATGGTGCTGGTCATCATTACCGGACATATTGACTTGTCTGTTGGTTCCATTGCAGCCTTTGTTGGTGCTGTTGCCGCAATTATGATGGTAGATTGGCAGCTTCCGGCCTGGCTTGCGGTCATCGCATCCTTGCTGGTAGGCGCTTTGATCGGGGCATGGCAAGGCTTCTGGATCGCATATGTGCGTATTCCGGCATTTATCGTGACGCTGGCAGGAATGCTTCTGTTCCGCGGTTTGACGATGATTGTGCTGGAGGGACAGTCGATCTCTCCTTTTCCGGGTGGGTTCCAGAAAATAAGCTCGGGTTTCCTGCCGGACATTCACTTCTCAGGCTTCGGTCTGGTATCCATTATTGTGGGGCTTGTACTCACCGTCTGGTACATTGTTAATGAACTGCGGGAACGTCGTTCCCAGCGAAAATATGGCTTCGAGGTGGTGTCACAGGGGCTATTTCTGCTCAAGCTGATTGTGGTGGCTGCCGTGACGAATCTGTTTACATTTGTACTCGCGAGTTACGCGGGGATTCCGAATATTCTGATCCTGTTGTTTGTCCTGATCATCGTATATTCCTTCGTGATGAACCGTACCGTTATGGGCCGGCATGTGTATGCGCTTGGAGGTAATGAGAAGGCCGCGGGACTGTCCGGAGTGAAAACAAAAAAAGTAACTTTCTGGGTTTTCGTGAACATGGGTACGCTTGCCGCGGTATCCGGGTTGATCTTCGCCGCACGTCTGAATGCCGCTACGCCAAGGGCGGGTACCAACTTTGAGCTGGATGCCATTGCGGCCTGCTTCATCGGAGGTGCTTCCGCTTCAGGGGGCATAGGTACGGTATTTGGAGCCATCATCGGTGGTTTGGTTATGGGTGTGCTGAATAACGGGATGTCCTTGATTGGTCTCGGTATTGACTGGCAGCAGGGAATTAAGGGATTGGTACTGCTGCTTGCTGTGGCGTTTGATATCTATAATAAAAATAAAAGATCGGCGTAAAACTGGATAAAATGCAAAACAGACCTTGATCTCAGGATCAGGTCTGTTTTGCTGTATACACCACTTGTTTACATCAAGGCATCGAGGAAACGTGTGGCGATCCCAAAATAGATAAACAGGGATAAGATATCATTCAATGTGGTGATTAACGGACCCGAAGCGACAGCTGGGTCAACCTTGAAACGACTAAGCAGAAGCGGAATACATGTGCCGGTCAGTGTACCG
>Ga0209437_100265_pt1 | contig 80495 bp, 74 predicted proteins | sample AraplaL_Cvi_mTSA_FD_184266 | JGI IMG/M metagenome (GOLD analysis project Ga0209437, IMG submission 184266) | Arabidopsis root microbial communities from the University of North Carolina, USA - plate scrape CL_Cvi_mTSA (SPAdes) (version 2) | ecosystem: Host-associated > Plants > Roots > Endosphere...
TGAAGCAAGTGCTGACCGACATCCAGACCGGCGAATACGCCAAGAGCTTCATCCTGGAAAACAAGGCCGGCGCACCGACCTTGCTGTCGCGTCGTCGTATCAACGCCGAACACCAGATCGAAATCGTTGGTGAGAAGCTGCGCGCAATGATGCCTTGGATCAAGGCCAACAAGCTGGTGGACCAGTCGAAGAACTAATCGATTTTTATCGAAGAAGAAAAGGACGCTCCGGCGTCCTTTTTTATTTTTTCGATCCGCAGTAACAAACATGTTGCAATGCTTGCATCTTGTCACAATTGCATTGTTCCTCCGAAGAACTAAGCGCGCTGCAAGACGTCCAAACGCCAGTCTTCGTAATCGCTTCTATTTGCAAAGCGGTACGAAACTCATTAATCCGTTTTATTTCTGGAGATATTCATGTCGCGCTCAAGCCAACTATTATTCGCCGCCGTACTTGCCACAGCCACGATGGCGGCCCATGCGCAATCCGCTCAAACCGCTGGCACGATGGTGATCATTCCTGCGTCGGGCGAACTCGTCGTGCCCAACGATGAGGCCCGCGCCACGCTGAACGTGGAAGAGCAGGACAAGGACAAAGCCGCCGCCGCGTCGCGCGTCAACAAGAAGATGAAGCAGGGCATCGACATCGTGAAGCGGCAAGACCCGCAAGCGCAGCTCAAGACGCGCGGCTATTACACCTATGCGGTCTACGCGGAAGATCCGCGCCCGAGCAACAAGCCGCGTCCTATCGTCGGCTGGCGTGTGGGTCAATACCTCGACGTCACCACCACCAATCTGGAAGGCCTGCCGCGTACCGTGGCGGCAGCGCAGGGTATTCTGGGACTCAACAATCTGCAATTCGGATTGAGCCCGGCCGCTACCAAAAAGCTGGATGCAGATCTCATTAACGCGACCTTCAAGAATCTCAATGAACGCATTGCATCGATTGCGGGCGCAATGGGCCGTCGCAGCAACGACGCGGTGGTGGAAACGGTGGACTTCGAAGGTTCAGGCAACTATGCTCAGAACGTAGCGGCACCCAAGGCGATGATGATGCGCGCGATGGCCGATGCGCCGGCGCAGGAAGCTGTCGCCGAGCCGAGTTTTGAGCCGGGTGACACTACCATCGGCATGCATCTGGTCGGCAAGGTGCGTTTCAAGTAATTGATTGAATGCCGTCGGGCGGCGTGCCGTGCAGGTCGCCCGATGCGTTTTGGCGCGCCGACCCGCCGCAGCGTCATGATTGTTCATCCTCGTCCTTCCCGTCACCATGGCATTGTTCGCGTCAATCGTGCTAATCGCGATAAAATAACCCCTCACCAGAAGAAGAATGGCTTATCAGGCCACCAGGTCCCTCCGTTTTCCTCCGGCCGGAATCTCTGGCTGTCATTCGCTGTCAACGGGTAAATATCCGTTGATTTAACTTGCGGCGCGTTACATTTCTTAGGCGCTCGTCTAGAATAAGCACGCTTTAACATTTTGAAAACTATCAGCGACTATCGGAGCAACGTTGAATAATCACTATCCACATCCTATTATCGCCCGCGAAGGCTGGCCTTTTCTGGGCATCGCCGTTGTCGTCGCCGTTGTCGTTACCCTGATCGGTGGAGCATGGTCGATTCCTTTCTGGATCATCGCTCTGTTCGTGCTGCAATTCTTCCGCGATCCTCCGCGCACCATTCCGCAGAATCCGAATGCCGTGCTGTCGCCTGCCGATGGCCGCATCGTCGTGGTTGCCAAAGCCCATGATCCCTACACCAATCGCGAAGCGCTGAAGATCAGCGTGTTCATGAACGTCTTCAACGTCCACTCCAACCGAGCACCGGTGGATGGCAAGATTGAAACCGTGCAGTATTTCCCTGGCAAGTTTGTCAACGCCGACCTCGACAAGGCTTCGCTGGAAAACGAGCGCAATGCGCTGGCGATCACCGCAGCCAACGGCCAGAGCGTGACGTGCGTGCAAGTGGCTGGCCTGATTGCGCGCCGCATCCTGTGCTACGTCAAAGCCGGCGACGTGCTGGCGCGTGGCCAGCGTTACGGCTTCATCCGTTTCGGCTCGCGCGTTGACGTGTATCTGCCGCTGACGGCAACCCCGAAGGTGAGTGTCGGTGAAAAAGTCTCGGCCACGGAAACCATCCTGGCTGAATTCTGATCACCCGACGCATATTGGACAGACTTCCTATGGCAACTTTCCGCAGACGCAAAAACAAGGGCGCGATTCCGTTTCCGAAATCCTTGCGCAGCCACAAGGCGCCGATGTACCCGGCCCAGCTGGAAGACATTGATGGCGCACCGATCGTGCGTCCGCGGCGCTCTCGCGGAATTTACCTGCTGCCTAATGCATTCACGACGGCGGCGCTGTTCTGCGGCTTCTACGCCATCGTGATGGCCATGAACCTGAAGTTCGACCATGCTTCCATCGCAATTTTCGTTGCCATGGTGCTGGACAGCCTTGACGGTCGCGTGGCGCGCATGACCAACACGCAAAGCGAATTCGGCGCCCAATACGACAGCCTGTCCGACATGGTGTCGTTCGGTGCGGCGCCGGCGCTGGTGGTGTATGAGTGGTCCCTGCGTGGTATGGGCAAGCTGGGCTGGCTGGCGGCGTTCGTGTATTGCGTCGGCGGGGCATTGCGGCTGGCGCGCTTCAACACCAACATCGCGGTGGTCGACAAGCGTTACTTCCAGGGTTTGCCAAGTCCTGCGGCTGCAGCATTGGTGGCAGGTTTTGTCTGGCTGATGGACGACCTGCGTTTCGCCGGCACGGACCTGAGCTGGGCGGCGTGGATCATCACCTTGTATGCCGGCATCACGATGGTGACCAACGTGCCGTTCTACAGTTTCAAGGACATCAATTTCCGCAAGCCGGTGCCGTTCATCGCGGCCTTGCTGGTGGTGGTGCTTCTGGTGGTGATCTCCAGCGATCCGTCCAAGGTGCTGTTCGGCCTGTTTGTCCTGTACGGTTTGTCAGGCTATATCGTCTATGCCTGGCGCAAGATCAAGGGCAAGCCTGTCAGCATCGTGCAGACGGAACACGAAGAGAAATAGCCTCCAGGATAATTGAAGCCGATGAAAACCGCCGCAGCGTGAGCCCGGCGGTTTTTTTATGTCGTCGCCAGCGCCATCAGGGAGGGTTGTCACTGTTGCATCGAAAATCCTCCGCTTTGCTGCTAAGCTGAAAGAGAGGCTGATTTCGCCGTCGGGGACCTTCATGGCCATTGCAATCAACAGTTCGTTTACCGCCAGCGTTCCGGCTGCCTATGGGGGCAGTACGCCGGTGATCGACCTCGGCCTGAGCCCGGCCGCGATCAGTACGGCGGTGGCGCTGAGCAATGCCGGATCGGTGGTGGTCAGCATCAGCGGTGCGCCGGCAGGGCCGGTGACATATACGGCTGCCGGCTTGTTGCGTGAAATCTCGTTTGCCGGCGTGCCTGCACAAAGGCCGCCGCCGCAAGCCGTGCAGCAACAGCGGCAATCTTCCCAGGCGGCCAACTCCGCGTCCGCAGATTTTCCCGTCAATGATGGTCGGCAGCCGGACCAGAGCCAGCCTGCTGTCGACGGTGTCTACAACGGCAGCGGCGTCTTCACGCCAACCAGCGGCGTTTCGCCACAATTTGCCGCAGTGCTGCGCAGCGATCCGGGCGTGTCGGCCGTTGCGGCCAACGATTCGTTTGCCTCAGGCACTGTCGGCACGCTGGTGTCGACTACCGCCTGATTATTCTTCTTCCGGACTGTCCAGTTTGTCCGCACTGATGGTGGTGGCGATGCGTTGCCGCAGGCAGGCATCTTGCGCCATTTTTTCGCTAAGCCGGTGATCCACGCCTGGCAAGTCGATCAGGCGCCTGAAGCGCGCCGACTGCGCCGCATTCATCAACAGATCGGCGACGTCGTACGGAATCACGGCGTCATCAAGCGCACGGATGATCGTCAGGCCGCCGCGATAGTGACGAATCAATTCCAGCGTCTCCGCATCGCGCCAGCTGCCGGGCCGTCGTATAGTCGCGGAAAACGCCGGGCCGAACGGCAGTGTAAAAGCTGCACGATCGTATATCGCACCGACCATCAGCACCACATGATCAATGCCGCTATTGTCGAGGCAAGCCAGCCGGATGGCGATCTCGCCGCTCATGCTGACACCGGCGACGGTATGGATGCGGTGTCCGGGATCCAGGTGCCGGCGTACTTGCTCTGCCTGGCGCAGGCGTTTTTGCAGTGAGCCCGGCGTGGCGGAACTGCTCTCCCCATGACCGGAAAAGTCGAAGCCGATGCTGCCGAGGCCGAGCGTGACAAGTTCTTCCCGCAGCAAACGCTGGCGTTGGCGCTGGCTTTGCCCCGCGCCATGCAGGAACAGCGCGCCGGGGGCATTGGTCGCACCCAGAATGTCGCCGACGATGGTTTCGTCGTCGACCGTCAGTTCAAAGCGCCGTTCGTTCATTCAGGAGAATTTTGCCGCCGTTCGTTGCCCGGCGACTTGGCGTAATAGGAGCGCTTGTCTTCGTACATCAGCGCGTCCGCGCGCTGTACTGTGGCTTCCAGCCGTTCGCCGTGCTGGCTGGTGGCGCTGCCCATCGACAGGCTCAGCGGCGAGCCGGAGTAGTACTGGTTGTTGATGTCGATCAGGCTCTGGATGTTCTCCATCATGGCGAGGGCGCCACGTTCGTCGGTGGCCGGCATCAGGACAGCGAACTCGTCGCCGCCGATGCGCGCTGCGTGGACGGGGCGGTCGGCCGCCTTGCCCAGCACTTCGCCGATGCGGCGCAGCAGGGCGTCGCCGGCGGCGTGGCCAAGCTGGTCGTTGACTTCCTTGAGGCCGTTGAGATCGGCCATGATGATGCTGACCGGGAACGGCCCCTTGCGCTCCAGGCGATTCATTTCATCAACCATGAAGGCGCGGTTGTGCAGCTTGGTCAGCTCGTCGTGCTTGCCGAGGAATTCGAGATAGGCTTCGGCCTTCTTGCGCGCGGTAATGTCGGTCAGCGCGACCAGCACCAAGTCCCAGTCCTGTTCATGGCCGGGAAAGACCGAGAACTGCAGGTGCACGTGCAACTGGTCGCCGTTGAGGGCGTAATTGACCACTTCGCGCTGGTGGAACAGGTTGCCGTGCCACAGCTCGCTTAGCTGTTCGTTGAAATGCGGCCGCATGTCGTCGCGGAATACCTCGCTCAGGCGCGACAGCAAGGTCTTCTTGTCGGGCGCATGGAACATGGTCAACGTCTGCTGGTTGACGTCGATGACGCGGATCTCCTGCATGCAGCGCTCGACGAATTCCGGATGCACATCGGTGAACACGCGGAAATCCTTGATGCCGATCTGGCGCAGGTCGCCGAACAAGCGCTTGACCGCACTGAAATCTTCCACCCACAGTGAAATCGGCGAGTACTCGAACAGCCCGCGCGCATAGTCTTCGCTGTGCGTCAGCTTGCGTCGTGCGGTTTCGCGCTCGGTGACGTTTTCCACCGCCAGCAGCACGCGCTCCCAGCTGTCTTCGTAGCCGGGCAGGATGCGGGCGTTGAGCTGGATGTCGAGGCGCTTGCCGGATAGCGTGTAGTTGACGCTGTGACTGGAGAATTCGTGTTTGCCATCCCATACCTGCAGCAGCTCTTCGATATGCGTGTGCAGCATGTCGTCGCGAAATACCTTGTCGAGGTTGGCGATCAGATGATCCAGATTGTCGGCCTCGAACAATTGCAGCGTCTTGCTGTTTACTTGCAGGACGCGGATGTTGAGGGTGCATTCATGGACGCGCGACAGGTCGGCTTGCAGGTAGCTGCGCAAATCGGTGACGCCGGCTTCACGCCAGGCATCGAGCAGGTTCTTGACGCCGCTGAAATCTTCCAGCCACATGGAGACGGGAGCAAGCTCAAACATCTCCGCATTGACGAATTCGCCGCCGGTGGCAGCATTGTCGGGGGCGCGGCTTTGATTCTGCATAACGGAAAGGAAAGGTGGGTGACGCATTAGTGTAATGCCTTTAATGCAATGCACCCATATCCATCGAGATCAATTTGCAGATTTTTTGATGAAAATTATGCAATTTTGCAAGACCGCTTGCGGCGTCAAATTCCTATCGTGACGCCAGCAATTGCATCGCCATGTTGCGCAAACGGCGTATCGGTGCTGTTGCCAGATTCGCAAGATATCGCAGTGAAAAATAGGGCGCCGGTGCGTTGGAGTAATGCAGCACTTCGGCCATACGCGTCGCGTGCAGGCAAGTCCAGCCGCCGCGTTCGATCTGGTAGTGCTGGCCTTCATACACGGTCGACAAAGTTCGCAGCACGGCGTCGGACAGCCATTCGGGCGACTCGCGCACGCGGATGCTGCCGGCTTCCACCACCAGCACGGCATCGCGGCGGCTCCACAAGTAATAGCTTTGGCCGGCGCTGAGCTGGATCCGGGTCGGGGCGGTCTGGCGGCTTTCGTTTGTGCGCATGATGTTTTCCCTGTTGGTTGGCGTAGGGATAGTCTAGGCAGGTCGGTCCTTGCGAAACAGGCACAGCCTGTTGCCATGTGAATCGAAACAGCGCGCATTTTTTTGATCTGTTATCGTCTGTTTTCGACTGCTCTGTATCTATCGCCGCCGCTGCGGAACGCTGAAGATTCATCCATGGACATGCAACCACCCCCTCTCGCCGTCGCTGCGACCCCGCCTTCGTCACCATCCGCCTTGCCGATTTATCGTCGTCTGGCCGAACACTACCTCTCGGCGATCCAATCGGGTACGCTGGCGGCCGGGGACCGCATGCCGTCGGTACGCGATCTGATGCGCCAGCACCATGTCAGCCTGTCGACCGCGCTGCAGACCTTGCGCCATCTGGAAGAAGGCGGCTGGTTGGAAGCTCGTCCCCGTTCGGGTTATTTCGTGCGTCAGCCGCGCCGGGCCACCATCCGCCCGGTGGGCGAGCCGAATGTCCTGGCGCCGCTCGACCCCGCGCAATATGTCGGTATTCATGAAGAGGTTTCCGATTTCATCGCGCGCCGGCAGTTGCAGACCCCTGCCATCGATCTGAGCGGCATGACCTGTGCGCCGGAGCTGTATGCAGTCGAGGCGCTCAAGAACGCCGCCATCCGTGCCTTGCGGGAGCAGCCGTCCTTGCTCACCAGCGCAATGCCGATCAACGGCAATGCCACTTTCCGTCAGGTGGTGGCGCGTCGGGCTCTCACCGCCGGCATTCGCATCGGTGCCGACGATGTAGTGGTCACGCACGGCTGCATCGAGGCGCTCAACCTGGCCTTGCGTGCGGTGGCGCAGGCGGGTGACACCATCGCGGTGGAATCGCCGACTTACTTCGGCCTGCTACAGACGCTGGAAAGCCTGGGTATGCGTGCGCTGGAGATTCCCACCAGCCCGCAGACCGGGATTTCGATCGAAGCCCTGGAACTGGCGATCCGGACTTACGGCAACATCAAGGCAGTCGTCGTGGTGCCGACGCTGCAAAACCCGCTCGGCTGCATCATGCCGGACAGCCACAAGGAACGTCTGGTGGCGCTGTGCGAGCGGTGCGGGGTGCCGCTGATCGAAGACGACGCCTACAGCGAACTAGCCGACGGCGACGTCGCGCCGAGCGCTGCCAAAGTATGGGATCGCAGCGGCAACGTTATTTATTGCGCCTCGCTCAACAAGGTGCTGGCGCCGGGTATGCGGCTGGGCTGGATGACCAGCGGCAAATGGCATGAGCGGGTCAAGATGCTCAAGTTCGCCTATACCCGCGCCAATGAAGAATGGACCCAGATCACCGCGGCCAATTACATGGGCTCGCCGGCCTACGATCGCCACCTGCGGCGCCTGCGAGGTAGCCTGAAAGAGCAGCGCGAGCAGATGGCGGAAGCGATCGCCGGCTACTTTCCTTCGGAAACGCGTCTGAGCGTGCCCAACGGCGGCGTTGGCTTATGGGTGGAATTGCCGCGCGGGCTGTCGTCAAAAGCCGTGTTTGCCGCCGCGCTCGATCAGGGCATCGGCGTTTCACCCGGCGTGATCTTCTCCAACTCGGATCGTTTCGACCACTACCTGCGCCTGTGCTGCGGCAAGCCGTTCACGCACGAGCTGGATCAGGCCTTGCGCAAGCTGGGCGGGATTGTGGAACGCATGCCGGGCTGAAAACATCGACATCCGACTGTCCCGAAGCTTTCCCGCTGCGGCCGGAAAGCTTTTTTTTTTGCTTCCCCGAAGAAAACTTGTAAGATTGCGTTCGATCCCCGCGACAAAGCACCACTTGCCGACCGGCGTGCCGTGCTGATTTCCACGTCGCTGCAGGGCAGGCGTATTCCTAAACAAGTTACAGGAACAGCATATGCAGTCTTTTTCTCAGGGCGGGGCGGACGCGGCGTTGTTGCAATTGCTGCAGCAGGCGATCAGCTTCCACACTGCGGGCGATCTGGCGCGGGCCGAACGGATCTACCGCGAAGTGCTGGCACAGGATCCGGTCCATCCGATCGCCTTGCATTACCTCGGCATTTTCCTGCATCAGAATGGCCAACATGACGAAGGCGTGCAAAGCATCCGCCTGTCGTGCGCGCTGCAGCCGGACAACGCGGCCTGGCACAACGACCTCGGCAATGTGCTGTTCGCGCTGCGCGAATTCGAAGAAGCCTCCGAAGCGTATCAGGCCTCGCTCGACGCCGATCCGCACGACCACGTGGTGTGGAACAACCTCGGCTCGTCCCAACTCCAGCATAAGGACAGCGAAGGCGCGATTGCATCTTTCAAGCAAGCCATCGCGCTGTCGCCGGAATTCGGCCCGGCGCTGATCCATCTCGGCAATATCTACGACGCCGCCGGCGACAAGATGACCAGTTCGCACTATCAGTGCCGCGCCTTTGTATTGCCGCCGCTGGAAGGAAAGTCGAAGGAGATGCTGGGCATTTCGTTTTACTTCCTCGGCCGGCTGCAAGAGGCCGCCGACATCTATCGCGACTGGATGGAGGAAGAGCCGGGCAATCCGATCGCCGCGCACATGTATGCCGCCTGTTCGCAGATCGAAGTGCCCGGCCGGGCGTCGGACAGCTATCTCGAAAAACACTTCGACCGCTATGCGGAAACCTTCAACGCCAATCTGGTCGGCAGCCTCGGCTATCGCGGCCCGCAACTGATGGCGCAGGGACTGGACATCATCGGCGCCGCCGGCAAGCAGTACGACGTACTCGATCTCGGCTGCGGCACGGGATTGTGCGCGCCCATCGTTGCAGAGCATGCGCGCTCGCTGACCGGCGTCGATCTGTCAGGCAAAATGCTCGATCAGGCACGTGCCCGTGGCGGCTACGACCGCCTGATCAAGCAGGAAATCACCGACTTCATGACTGCCGAACCGCAGACGTTTGATCTCGTACTGGCGGCTGACACGATGATTTATTTCGGTGGCCTGGACAAAGTGTTCCGCGCAGTGGCGACAACACTCAGGAGCGCCGGCCATTTCATCTTCACAGTGGAAGCCGTTACGGAAGAAGCCGGGCAGGTGGACGGTTTTCAATTGCATCCGAGCGGACGTTATCGCCACGGCACGGACTATGTCGTGCATTGCCTGGCGGACGCCGGGCTCACGCTGGTCAGCATGACCGATGCAACGCTGCGCGAAGAGATCCGCCAGCCGGTCAAAGGCATGCTGGTAGTGGCGCAAAAAGCATAGCGCCGACTGACCGGAACAAAAAAAGAGCGACGGGCTTTAGCCTCGTCGCTCTTTTCATTGATACCTCTCATGTGCGCTTAATTCAGGCGGCTCAATACTTCGCGCACCTGTTCGGCAGTCGGGATCGGTGCGACTGCGCCGTAGCCGGTGGTTGAAATCGCCGCCGCCACATTGGCATAGCGCGCCGCTTCAAATGGATCCTTGCCGTCGACCAGCTGTGCGATGAAGGCGCCGCCGAAACAGTCGCCGGCGCCGGTGGCGTCGATAGCGTCGACCGTGTGGGCGGGCACCATGCGGCGTTCGGTGGACGTCGCCACGTAGCAGCCTTCCTTGCCGAGTTTGAAGGCAACCAGTTTGACGCCGTACCCCAGCAATTTGTCGACGATGGCGTCGCGGTCTTCAAGGCCTGTCAATGCGCTGACGTCTTCCCAGCTCGGCAGGCAGATGTCGCACAGCGCAAAGGCTTCGGCCATTTTGGCGCGGGCGCGATCCAGCGGCCACAGGCGCAGCCGCAGATTGGTATCGAGCGAGGTCAGCGTGCCGTTCTTGCGTGCATGCGCCATCGCCGCCAAGCCGGCGTCGCAGGCGCTTTCGCTGATGGCCAGGCTGATGCCGGACAAATGCAGCACCTTGGCTTCGGCAATGGCCTGCAACGGCAGTTGTGCGACCGTATAGCGGCTGGCGGCGGAGTTTGAACGCAGGTAGGTGAAGTGGTGGCCGGCGTCGTCGTGGGTGACGAAATACACGCCCGACGGCACATTTTGCACTACGCTGATGTACGTGTCGTCGACCCGTTCGGCTTTCCACAAGGCCAGCAGGCTCTTGCCGAAATGATCGTCGCCGACCGCGCTGACGTAGGCGGTATCGGCACCCTGGCGCGCCGCAGCGATACAAAAGTTGGAGGTATCGCCGCCGAAGCCTTCCAGGTAATAGCGAGGATCTTCGATGCTCTGGTTGAATTCCACCATCGCTTCGCCGTAGGCGAGGATTTTCTTGCTCATGATGTCAAAGTATTGGAAGGCTTAGAAGAAGGTCTGGACGATATCGATCACGTTGAATTTGGCGTCCAGCACCGGCAGGTGACGCCACTTGTCGAATGTCAGGCAGGGATGCGAGATGTCGAAGGCGATCATGTCTCCCACGCGGATGTCGTCGCCCGGCGCTATCTTGAGATAGGCATGTTGATCCATCATGCCGGTGACTTCCCAGTGCGCGGGCGAATCCACGGGCGCGGCGTCCTGGCCCGGGCGGAAGCGCTTGACCGGTAGCGGCAGGCCGGCGTCGAACGCGGCGTCTCGTTTGCCCAAGGCGATGATGGCCTTGTCGGCTTCGGGGATCGATTGCACATAGGCCCACAATTGCAGGGCCGGCAGCAATTCGCTGCGCATCTTGCGCGCCACCGGGTTGCGGGTCTGGATCTGTTCCTGCGCAGCGCGATACACGCCGACGTCATGGGTGAGGTAGCAGCCGGGACGCAGCACCACGTCCAGCGGCACGCCGATGTCGGCGCCGGCGAATTCTTCCGCCACCACGTCGTACCAAGCCGAGCCGGCGCCGGTCAGCACGGCCGGTTTTTGCGCCGTGCGATGGCTCAGGTAGCCTTGTTGCGCCAAGTCCTTGGCGCATTGCACCGCGCGCTGCAGGAACAGGCGGATGTCGGCTTCTTCTTTCAGCACGCCTTCATAGACTTCGATGCCGGACAGCGCGATGCTGCCTTCCCAGCGTTTCACGGCGGCCAGCACGGTGGCCTGCTGCTCGTTGTCGCGCACACCGGTGCGCCCGCCCACCGGGCCCAGTTCCAGCAGGACGTTGAGGGTTTGTTTTTTCTCCGAGAAGAAGCGGCCGAGTTGGTCGACCAGTTCGGCGGAATCGACCAGGCAGAAGAATTCAAATGACGGATCTTCGAGCAAGCGCGAGACGATCTGCATGTTCTGCTTGCCGACCAGTTGATTGGCCATCAGTACGCGGCGTACGCCATGGTGATAGGCGACATTGGTTTGGTGTGCAGTGGCAAGCGTAATACCCCACGCACCGGTGGCAAGCTGGCGCGCGAACAGTTTCGGCGCCATGGTGGTCTTGCCGTGCGGCGCCAGCTTGACGCCGTATTCGGTCACGAACCGCTGCATCCAGTCGAGGTTGTGTGTCAGACGCTCTTCATACAGTATGGCGGTGGGCAGGCTCAGGTCTTCCTTGAGGAGATTCCAGGGCAGGGCGTTGGCGGCGTCAGGCGCCAGAGGTGCGTTCAGCGTGCCGATTCCCTTGTTGAGCGGATCGATGATGCCACTTTGCCATTCTTTCTGGTAGTTTGTATCACTCATCTTGAATTTCTCCTCAAAAATTTGATTTGACGTAATCATAGTCCTGAATTTACTATGTTGGAAGTGTGTTATAAACTAACACGAAAAAATGATGATGCGCCCGGCTGCAATTTTTTGACGGCCTTTCCGAGCGGGTGCCCTTCCACATTCGAGACTTCATTCCACAGCCATGGCACAAGCTTTCGACATCGTTTCACGCATTACCGAGCGCAGCGGTCAGTTGCGCCTGGCGGAGCAAAAGGTCGCCGAGGCGATCCTGAGCGATTTGTCCTTTGCCGCCAGCGCCAGCATCGGCGAACTTGCACTGAAGGCCGGAGTCAGTCTGGCAAGCGTGACACGTTTTGCCAAGGCCATGGGCTGCCGCGACGTGCGCGAATTCAAGTTCATGCTGGCGCAGGCCGTGGCGGTCGGGCAACGCTTCTTCGATGGCGTCAAAACGATTCCGTCCGGACAACCTCCGGAACTGATCGACGTCGTCTACAACGACATCCACGCGGTACTGGAGGTCAATCGCGCGCTGATCAACACCGACGCCCTGGCGCGCGCCGCCGAACTGCTGCGCGACGCGCGCATGATTTATTCGTTCGGCATGGGCGGCGGTTCCACCATGATGTCCGACGAGGCGCGCTACCGCCTGGTGCGGCTGGGTCGCCCGGTGGCGACCTACCACGACGCCTTGTTGCAGCGCATGGTGGCGGCCACCCTGGACAAGAACGATGTGCTGCTGGTCTTTTCGACCACGGGCAACGTGCCGGAGTTGCTGACCAATTGCGAAGTCGCCAAGGAATACGGCGTCAAGATGATCGGCATTACTGCGCTCGGTTCGCCGCTGGCCGGCATGGTCGACGTGCTGCTGCCGATCAAGGCGCTGGAAACCGATTTCATTTTCAAACCGTCATCGTCGCGCTACGCCATGATGATGGTGCTGGACATGCTGGTGCTGGAGCTGGCCCTGCTGCAGAAGGATCGCAGCCAGGAACAGCTGCGGCGCCTGAAGTATGTACTCGATATGCATCGCGGCGGCGGCGACCGTCAGCCGCTGGGAGATTGACATGACCACCCCGACCAATTCCGACACTGCCAACGCCGCCGGCGTTGCAAATTCCGCAGGCACCTGCGACACCCTGATCCGCCGTGTTCTGGTGGTTGACGGCAGCGGCGGCGATCCTGCCGTCGCCGACGTCGCCATTGCCGACGGCCGCATTGTCGCCATCGGTACACTGAATGGCTGGCAGGCGAAGCTGGTGATCGACGGCGCGGGAAAAGTCCTCAGTCCCGGTTTCATTGACGTCCACACGCATGACGACACCAATGTGATCCGCATGCCGGAAATGTTTCCCAAACTGTCGCAAGGCGTCACCACCGTGGTGGTCGGCAACTGCGGCATCAGCGCCTCGCCGGTCACGCTCAAGGGTGATCCGCCGGACCCGATGAATCTGCTCGGTCAGTCGACGGCATTTTCGTATCCGACATTCGCCAGTTACGTCGCCGCCATCCATGCCGCCAAGCCGTCGGTCAACGTCGCCGCGCTGGTCGGCCACACCGCCTTGCGCAGCAACCATATGGACCGGCTCGACCGTGCCGCCAGCGATGGCGAAATCGTCGGCATGCGCGACCAGCTGATCGAGGCGCTGGAGCATGGTGCGCTCGGCCTGAGCACCGGCCTGGCTTACGGCAATGCCATCAACGCGCCGACAGAAGAAGTGTTGGCGCTGGCCGAGCCGCTGGCAGAGTACGGCGCGATGTACGCCACCCATCTGCGCAGCGAATTCGCCGACATCCTCGAGGCCATGGACGAAGCCTTCCGCATCGGCAAGCATTCGCGCGTGCCGGTGGTGATCTCTCATCTCAAATGCGCAGGCGTCGAGAACTGGGGCCGCAGCAGCGAAGTGCTGGCCGCGCTGGAGCAGGCCGAGAAACATCAGCACGTCGGCTGCGATTGCTATCCTTATACCGCCAGCTCCTCGACGCTGGATCTGAAACAAGTCACTGATACGTATCCCATCCAGGTCACCTGGTCGGAGCCGCATCCGGAGCAGGGCGGCAAGCTGCTGTCCGATATCGCCGCAGCGTGGCAAGTCGATCTGACGGAAGCGGCGCGCCGCCTGATGCCGGCCGGCGCCGTGTACCACTGCATGGCTGACGACGACGTCAATCGCATCCTGAGCCATCCGGCGACCGTGATCGGTTCCGATGGACTGCCTAACGATCCACTGCCGCACCCGCGCCTGTGGGGTGCTTTCCCGCGCGTACTCGGTTACTACAGCCGCGAGCAGAAATTGTTCTCGCTGGCATCCGCGGTGCGCAAGATGACGGGTTTGTCGGCGCAGCGTTTCGGCCTGCATGATCGCGGCCTGGTGAAAACCGGCTATTGGGCCGACCTGGTCCTGTTCGACGCCGACACCATCCGCGACGCCGCCACCTTCACCGATCCGATGCAGCCGGCGCACGGCATTGACGCCGTGTGGGTCAACGGCGTGCTGTCGTATCGCGGCGACGGCAAGAAGGCCACCGGTGAACGCGCCGGTCGTTTCCTGGCGCGTCAACGGATCCAGGCGGAAGACAATGCGGTCGCATAATTCGCAACAAACAATTGCAATACCGGGATGCGTCGATGGTCGAGCAGTATCCCGATTTCATTTCCTGAAGGAGAAACACAATGAGCATCAAACGATACGGCGTAGACGGCGGCACGGGTACCGGCGGACAGCATCTTCCTTTCGCCCGCGCAGTGGAAGCGGATGGCTGGTTGTACGTTTCCGGCCAGGTGGCGATGGTCAACGGCGAAGTGATCGACGGCGGCATCGTGGCGCAATCGCACCAGGCCATCAAGAACGTGCTGGCGATCCTCAAGGAAGCCGGCTACGGTCCGGAACACGTGGTGCGTTGCGGCGTTTGGCTCGATGACACACGTGACTTCCAATCCTTCAACAAGGTGTTCAAGGAATACTTCGGCGCCAATCCGCCGGCGCGCGCCTGTGTGCAGTCGGCCATGGTGGTGGATTGCAAGGTTGAAGTGGATTGCGTGGCGTTCAAGCGCTGAATTGAATGAAGTCCAGACCCGGGTGAGGCCCGGGTTGGGGTGAGGAGACGGAAATGGAAGCTGTACAAGGAAGCATGTTGCTGATCTATGCGCTGGTGGCGGTGATCGCATTGATCGTCTTGATCGCGAAATTCAAGATGAATCCGTTCATCGTGCTGATCGTGGTGTCGCTGATATTGGGCTTGGCAGTCGGCATGCCGATGGGCGCGATCGTCAAGTCGTTTGAAACCGGTGTGGGCAATACGCTCGGCCATATCGCGCTGGTGGTTGGTCTCGGCACCATGCTGGGCAAAATGATGGCGGAGTCGGGCGGCGCCGAGCGCATCGCGACGACAATGATCGACGCCTTCGGCGAAAAGAACGTGCACTGGGCAATGATGACTGTTGCTTTCATCGTCGGCCTGCCGGTGTTCTTCGAAGTCGGTTTCGTGCTGCTGATCCCGATCGCCTTCAACGTCGCCAAGCGCACCGGCACCTCGATGGTGCTGGTCGGTATTCCGATGGTGGCGGGTTTGTCGGTCGTGCACGGGCTGATTCCTCCGCATCCTGCAGCATTGCTGGCGGTGACTGCGTATAACGCGGACATCGGTCGCACCATCCTGTTCGCGCTGATCGTTGGTATTCCTACGGCCATCATTGCCGGCCCGATCTTCGGCAAGCTGATGTCCAAATATGTCATCCCCGATACGGACAATCCACTGATCGGCCAGTTTGTCGATCAAGGTGGCGCTAAACGCGAATTGCCCGGTTTTGGCATCACTTTGTTCACCATTCTGTTGCCGGTGGCGCTGATGCTGATCGGCAGCTGGGCCGACTTGTTCTTCACGCCGAAGACTTTCGCCAACGATTTCCTGCGCCTGATAGGTAATTCGGTGATTGCGTTGTTGATCGCCACGCTGGTCAGCTTTTACACCTTCGGCAAGCTGCGCGGTTTCAATCGCGAAGCGATCCTCAAATTCACCAACGAATGCCTGGGACCGATCGCCAGCATTACTCTGGTGGTGGGCGCCGGCGCCGGCTTCGGTCGCATCCTGATGGACGGCGGCGTGTCGAAAGCCATCGTCGGCATCGCTACCGACGCGCATCTGTCGCCGTTGCTGCTGGGCTGGTTCGTGGCGGCGCTGATTCGCGTGGCGACCGGTTCTGCAACAGTGGCGATGACGACTGCTTGCGGTATCGTGGCCCCCATCGTGATGTCGGTCGGCGGCACCCGTCCGGAACTGATGGTCCTGGCCACAGGTGCCGGTTCGCTGATCCTGTCGCACGTCAACGACGGCGGTTTCTGGCTGGTCAAGGAGTATTTCAACATGACCGTTCCGCAAACCTTCAAGACCTGGACCGTCTGCGAAACGCTGATTTCGGTGCTGGCTTTGTTGTTCACGCTGGCGCTGGCGACCGTAGTCTGAGTTGTTCTGAGTGCAAGAAAAAAGCCGCTGTCACAAGCGGCTTTTTTTTACGTGCGGCGCGAGATCAAAAGCGCATCCGACTGTCGTCGAAGCGCGGATCGGGACCATTCTCCACTTTTCGAACGATGCCATTGTCATCAAAGTAGACCGTCATCTGCGAGTTCCAGACGCCGCTTTCCTTGAAGCCGTAATTCCAGGCCTCGTACGGAATGCGTGCGTAGCGGGTGACTTCTGTCGGGCGGCCTACCAGTCGGAGTACGTCGCTTTTGGTGGCTTGGTCAACCTTGATCGCGCGGAAGTTTTCAACGGTCCAGACTTGCTGATAGGAAATCAGCCTGCCGTCCGGACCGATCCGCGCCATGTAACTGTACTGGCCGAACGCTCCGGCGGCGTATTCGAGCAGGCGCGTATTGCCATCCGGATAGACACCGGTTGGCGGGCCGAGACGGGCGATGACCTGATCTTCCGTATCGCCGGGGGCGACGGGGGGCGTGAACAGGGAAGCGCAGCCGCTCAGGGAAAGCGTGACAGCTGCGAGAACGGGAAGAAGGAAGCGTTTCATGGACAGTTGGAGAGCAGTTTGCAAGGAAAATATCCCGGGAGGCCTGTGATTCTACGCTTTTCCTGTAAGTATTTGAATCTGCTGGCCTTTTGCTATATACTTGCGCCTCTGGTCATTTCGGCCAGTTTTTATTTTTGTTCACGGTATGCAGGGTAGCCACTCCGCACACCGCTTGTGAAAGGTATAGCATGTCAATCGAAAAAACAGCCAAGGCTGCCATTATTACAGATAACGCCCGTGGTCAAAACGACACCGGCTCCCCGGAAGTTCAAGTTGCGCTGCTCACAGCACGCATCAACGACCTGAACGGTCACTTCAAAGAACACAGCAAGGATCACCACTCCCGTCGTGGTCTGATCAAGATGGTTAACCGTCGTAAAAGCCTGCTGTCCTACCTCAAGGGCAAGGACGCCGACCGTTACCGCGCACTGATCGAAAAACTCGGTCTGCGTAAGTAATTTTGTTCCCTCGTACCATTCAGGTTCAGGGTTCATAGCCAAAATGCCTGCGTCAGTTTCTGACGCGGGCATTTTGTTTTTTGCGATTCCGCTTTTGGTCGTGTTCGCTGTTTGATTCGGTTCGCAAAACTTCTTTGCTGTACCGCGATCCATCCAATGATCGTGATTCGTAAGATGCATGCCCCGGTCGCTGTTTCGCCGGCGGCAAGCATCTGTGGTGAGGTGAACGACAGCGCCTGAAAATCTGTCGGCAAAAAAGAATCCCCGCCAAGCAAGGCAACGCGAGGGTTCAATATAGAAAGGAAATACCGTGTTCAATAAAGTTACTAAAACCTTCCAGTATGGACAACACCAGGTCACGCTGGAAACCGGCGAAATCGCTCGCCAGGCTTCCGGTGCAGTCGTCGTTTCGATTGAAGACACTGTTGTGCTGGCAACGGTTGTGGCCCGCAAGGATGCCAAGCCAGGTCAGGACTTTTTCCCATTAACCGTCGATTACATCGAGAAGACTTACGCTGCGGGTCGCATCCCCGGCGGCTTCTTCAAGCGTGAAGGCAAGCCTTCCGAGAAGGAAACACTGACATCGCGCCTGATCGATCGCCCGATTCGTCCGCTGTTCCCTGAAGGCTACCTGAACGAAGTGCAGGTCATCATTCACGTGTTGTCCGTGAACCCGGAAATCGATCCGGACATCGCGGCAATGATCGGTGCGTCGGCAGCTCTGTCGATCGCCGGTATTCCATTCAACGGCCCGGTCGGCGCCGCACGCGTCGGTTACATCGACGGTCAGTACATCCTGAACCCGACTGCAACGCAACTGAAGACTTCGCAACTGGATCTGGTTGTCGCCGGCACCGAAACTGCCGTGCTGATGGTCGAATCCGAAGCCAAGCAATTGTCCGAAGAAATCATGCTGGGCGCGGTCGTGTTCGGCCATGATCAATCGAAGGCTGTCATCAACGCGATCCACGAACTGGTGCGCGACGGCGGCAAGCCTGAAGTGCAATGGACTGCGCCGGCCAAGAATGAACCGCTGATCGCACGCGTCACCGAACTGGCTGACGGCAAGCTGCGTGAAGCGTATCAGACCAAGGACAAGCAAGCGCGTACCGAAAAGCTGAAAGCAGTCACCTCCGAAGTCAACGCAGCGCTGGCGGCAGATGCTGCAGCGGCCGGTACTTCTGCAGCGGATGCAGCGGAAGTCGGCGGCATCCTGTTCGATCTGGAAGCCAAGATCGTCCGTTCGCAGATCCTCGACGGCGAGCCGCGCATCGACGGCCGCGATACCCGCACCGTGCGTCCGATCAGCATCCGCACCGGGGTGCTGCCACGCACCCACGGTTCGGCATTGTTCACCCGCGGTGAAACTCAGGCGCTGGTCATCGCGACCCTGGGCACAGCACGCGACGAACAAAAGATCGACGCGCTGATGGGCGAGTACACCGACCGCTTCATGCTCCACTACAACATGCCTCCGTTCGCCACCGGCGAAACCGGCCGCGTTGGTACGCCAAAGCGCCGCGAAATCGGTCACGGCCGTCTGGCCAAGCGCGCGCTGATCGCCGCCTTGCCTGCTGCTGACGAGTTCAGCTACTCGGTGCGCCTGGTGTCGGAAATCACCGAATCCAACGGTTCCTCGTCGATGGCTTCGGTCTGCGGCGGCTGCCTGGCATTGATGGACGCCGGCGTGCCGATGCAGGCACACGTGGCGGGCATTGCCATGGGCCTGATCAAGGAAGGCAGCAAGTTTGCCGTCCTGACCGACATCCTGGGCGACGAAGATCACCTCGGCGACATGGACTTCAAGGTGGCGGGTACTGCCAACGGCATCACCGCACTGCAAATGGACATCAAAATCCAGGGCATCACCAAGGAAATCATGCAGGTCGCGCTGGAACAAGCCAAGGAAGGCCGCGTGCACATCCTCGGCAAGATGCAGGAAGCTGTTCCTGCCGGCGCCGGCGAACTGTCCGACTTCGCTCCACGCCTGATCACCATCAAGATCAATCCGGAAAAAATCCGTGACGTGATCGGCAAGGGCGGCGCAGTCATTCGTGCGCTGACCGAAGAAACCGGCACCCAGATCGACATCAGCGACGAAGGCGTGGTCACCATTGCTTCCGTCGACGCTACTGCCGGTCAGGAAGCCAAGCGCCGCATCGAAGAACTGACCGCTTCCGTTGAAGTCGGCAAGGTCTACGAAGGCACTGTCCTGAAGCTGCTGGACTTCGGCGCGATCGTTCAGGTCCTGCCAGGCAAAGACGGCTTGCTGCACATCAGCCAGATCGCCAACGAGCGCGTCAATGCCGTTGCCGATTACCTGAAGGAAGGCCAGCAAGTCCGCGTCAAGGTCCTGGAAACCGACGACCGCGGCCGCCTGAAACTGTCGATGAAGGCAGCGCAAGAAGGCACGGAAGCGCCTGCTTCGCAAGACGCACAGTAATCAGTGTCTGCAATGCGGATGCAGGCTTTGCCTCATCCGCAAATCGCAGTCAGGTAGTATCGAATCCCTCAGGGCGAGAGTCCTGAGGGATTTTTTTTTCTGGCTCGGATCTGGTTTGTTTGTGGGAAAGCGCCGCATGCAGCTGTCGGACGTGCACCGATTCTTGCCTGTACACCTTGCTCCTGTCGGCAACTGGCATTACGCTCGGGGAGTCGTTTTGAGACAATGCAGGCACAGACTATTCAGGATAATTGGGGAGCATCATTTCATTCGAATCTGAAAGGAGTTCCATGCCTCATGTGATCATCGTCGGTTGCGGTTTCGGCGGCCTCGCCGCTGCACGCGCACTGGCCGACGCAAAGGTCGACATCACCATGATCGACCGCAGCAACCATCACCTGTTCCAGCCGTTGCTGTACCAAGTCGCTACGGCAGGGCTGTCGGCGCCCGCCATCAGCGCGCCGATCCGCAGCATCCTGGCTTCGCAGCGCAATGTGACCAGTCTGATGGCGGCGGTCGCCGACATCGACGTGGCGCGGAAGAAGGTCGTACTCGAAGACGGCAGCGAAATTGCCTATGACTATCTGATCGTTGCTGCAGGCTCCACCCATAGCTATTTTGGCCACGACGAATGGGCGCCCCTGGCGCCCGGCCTGAAGACGCTGGAAGACGCTTTCGATATCCGTCGCCGTATCCTGATGGCCTTCGAATACGCCGAGCGCGAAGACGATCCGGTGCGCCGCGACGAATGGCTGACCTTCACCGTGATCGGGGCCGGTGCCACCGGCGTCGAGATGGCCGGTACGCTGATCGAAATCGCCCGCCATACCCTGAGCGGAGAATTTCGCCGCATTGATCCGCACCATGCCAAGGTCGTGTTGCTGGAAGGCTCCGATCGCGTACTGGCCGCCTATCCGTCAGACCTGTCGGAAAAGGCGCGCGTGCAGCTGGTCAAGCTTGGTGTCGACGTACGCACCGGCAGCCGCGTCACCGACATCGACGAAGAATGCGTGCGCTACAGCGACAAGGAGGGCGAGCAGCGGCTGGCGTCGCGCACCGTGATCTGGTCGGCCGGCGTGGCGGCGTCGCCACTGGGTAAGGCACTCAACGTGCCGCTCGATCGCGCAGGCAGGGTGCCGGTGGGCGGCGAGCTGTCGATTCCCGGCCATCCGGAAGTTTTTGTCATCGGTGATCTTGCCGCTGCAACTTCCGACGGCAAACCGGTACCGGGCGTATCGCCCGCGGCGAAGCAGATGGGCCGCGTCGCTGCGCGCAATGTGCTCGCCCACATGGCAGGCAAGGCGCCGGAAAACTTTGTCTATCAAGACTATGGATCGCTGGCCACGATTGGTCGCAAGGCCGCCGTGGCGATGGTAGGCAAGCTGAAATTTTCAGGCTATCCGGCGTGGCTGTTCTGGTTGTTCATCCACGTCTATTTCCTGATCGGATTCCGCAATCGCCTGATGGTGATGACGGATTGGGCGTGGGCCTACCTGACCTTCAAGCGCAGCGCCCGCGTGATTTCCAGTGCGATCAACACGCCGCCGGCCAAACCGCATGATGAGGCCCCGACGCAGTAAAAGCGGCAGATCCATTACCAATGAAAAAGGCCGGCATCATGATGCCGGCCTTTTGCGTTTGTAGTGCGTCCTGCTGAGTCAGTCTTCCAATGCCAGCAGCGCGAAGCTGGCAAGCCAATGGCCGCCGCTGTAGTGGCTGCCGACGACGTGGTCGATGCTGGCTTTCAGGTGCCGTTCGATCGCGCCGGCCAACGCAGGTTGCGCCGGATGAGCGGCCGGCAGATGTCCGGCGATGTGTTTCATGCACCAGACGCGGCTCAGATTGAGGCCATCGAGATGGGCAATCTTGGGATCGGTGCGGTCGCTGACTTGCGCCGGCTGCATCAGTCGTTCGATCTTGTCGATCTGCGGCAGGAATGTGTCGAACCATGCAGGGAATGCCGTCGCATCCAGGACCTTGCTCATCAACAGCGCTTCCGTCAACGCTGCGGAGATATATTCATCGCCGCCCGGTTCGTAGTGCGCCGGATAGTTGACGTCCTGGCCGTAGTAACTCCGCGAGGCCTGGATGATGACGCTTTCAAGCTCGGCATCGCTTGCGGCCCGTGCATAGTCCAGCGCCAATGCCAGCGCAAACGCCGTGTTGTAGTGCGTGCCGACCCGAATCGGGTAGGTCAGCTTGCCCAGATATTCCAGCAGGCGCTTGCGGATTTCCAGCGTCAGCGGTTGCATTGCGGCGTGCCAGGCGGCCGCGCGCGGATGTGACGACGCTGCGAGTTCCTGCGCCAGACCGAGGATCCAACCAAAACCATAGGGGCGTTCGAAGGAAGAGCGACCGCCGACCTGGAAGTAGGCGGTTTCCTGCGCCATCAGTTCCGGCGTGAAGTGTTCATCGAAGATCGCGGCAATCTTGTCTTGCGTCGGTAGCGTCGGATACAGCTTCGCGCAGCGCAACAGCAACCAGTAGCCGTGGACGGCCGAGTGCCAGTCGTAGCAGCCATAAAATACCGGATGCAAGGCGCGCGGCGACAACACGTCGTCGGCGCTGTGGAGCACATGCATGATGTGATTGGGATATTCCTGGCGGAGGTAGGTCAGCGGCATCTCGGTGTATGCGGCGGCCAGTTCGATAGTGAGTTGCATGAGAGTTTCCGATTTTCAGATCAACGTTGTTGCAGCGTGTTTGCGACCGGTGCGGAAGCACCGGCCGCGACATGCATGAGTGGAGCAATTAACGGAACACGATGAAATACATCAGCAGGATATTGGCTGCCAACAGCGCGAGGCCGGTAGGAATTTGCACCTTGATGACCTGATACTTGTCCTTGAGCTCCAGCAGCGCCGCCGGCACGATGTTGTAGTTGGCGGCCATCGGTGTCATCAGCGTGCCGCAATAACCGGCCAGCATGCCGATGGTTACCAGCGGCGCCGGATCAGCATGTTGTCCGACGATGATGAAGGGCAGGGCGATGCCGGCGGTCATGACCGGGAAGGCAGCGAAGGCATTGCCCATGATCATGGTGAAGAGCGCCATGCCAACGCAGTAGATCACAATCAGCATGAAACGGTTTTCGGGGTTGACGAACAGCCCGACAACTTGCTGCACCGATTTGCCGGTTTGCGCTGCCACGAAGACGCCGCCGAGCATCGCCAGCATTTGCGGCAAGACCGCAGCCCAGCCGATGGCGTCGAGCAGCCGGCGCGATTCACGTACGGCATGCAACGGCGTGCCGCCGGTCAGTTTCCAGCCCGCCAGGATGGCGCAGATACAGCCGACGCACAATGCCGCCAGTGTCAGTTGTTTCTGGTCGAGGATATACACGCCGCCGATGGCTACTCCCTTGAGCAGGATGGTGCACAGTACGGTCACCACCGGAATCAGGATGGCAGGAACAAAGATCCAGTTGCCGAACTGGTTGGCTGAAGCCTGGCGTTGCTCGGCGCTGCGCTGCTTGTAAGTACCGATCGACAGCAAGCCGAAACCGGCAATGAGCGAGATCAGGATGACCACGACGCCGATGATGCGGTAAGCCAGCGGTTTGCCCACCGAGGAAACCAGCAAGTCGCTGAACAGGAATACCGCGCCGAACAGGAACCAGAACAGCGCAGTGGTCAGGCGTTTGGGGTTGCCTTTGTCGCGCAATGTCATGCCGACCAGCAGCATGACGATGACACCGATGAGGTAATAGATTTCGTTGATCGTGATGAGGGTATTCATGCTGCCACCTCTTTTCCTTCAGATTTTTTCCAGGCGTTGACGTCACGCAGAATCCCGGCGTCGAGACGCACCAGACGGAACATGTGAATGGCCAGGGCCGCTATCGCGGTTGGAATGGCCCACAAGCCAAGATGCAATGGCTCGACGTTGGTGATGCCGTTTTCTTTGAGGAAGGCATCTATCAACAGCACTGCACCGAAGGCGAGGAAAATGTCTTCGCCGAAAAACACGGCGATGTTGTCACAGGCGGCGGAGTGCGCGCGCAGTTTGTCGCGGATGTGTTGCGGCAAGTCTCCGTAACGAGCCGTCGCAGCGCCCTCGACCATGGGGGCAAGCAAGGGGCGCACGGTTTGCGCCTGGCCGCCGATATAGGTCAGACCGAGCGCGCCGAACACCTGACGCAGGATGAAGTACAACATCAGAATGCGTGCGGACGTCGCGCTGGCCATGCTGGAAATCCAATCTTGCGCACGCTCCTTCAGGCCATAACTTTCCAGCAGGCCGATGATTGGCAGGATCAGTACGTACACGGCCAACGAGCGGCTGTTGATGAACTTCTCGCCGAAGGTTTCCAGCAGCATGCCGAAATCCATGCCGACAGCAAGGCCGGTGGCCAGACCGGCGACGGTAACGACCAACAGCGGGTTGAAACGAAGTGCAAAGCCTGCAACGACGATCGGAATCCCGATCAACGGTAGCAAAATCGAGCTATCCATGGACTATCTCCCAGGTAGGAATGGTTATTGTGAATTGACTGCTGACGACGAAAAATCGAAGAACGATAAAGAACGACGGTAGAACGAAATCAAGACGGTGCACGAATCCCGATGTGCTCGCTGCTCAGGCGTGCACGGATCTGGCGTGCAAATTCCAATGCATGCGCGCCGTCGCCATGCAGGCAGACGGTCTGCGCGTTGACTTTGACCACGCTGCCGTCGATGGCGGTGACCTGTTTGTCCTTGACGAATGAAATCGTTTGCGCGATGGCCTGCGCTTCGTCTTCGATCATGGCGCCGGGAAGCGTTCGGCTGACCAGGCTGCCGTCGGCGTTATAGGCGCGATCGGCGAACACTTCCTCAACGGCGGTCAGGCCGGCCTGCTTTGCTGCGCTGATCAGTTCGCTGCCGGCCAGGCCGAACAGCGCCAGTTTCGGATTGAAGGTGCGTATCGCCGAGCAGATCGCCTGCGCCAGCACGGCGTCCCTGGCGGCCTGGTTGTACAGCGCACCGTGCGGCTTGACGTGCACCATGCGGCCGCCTTCGGCGCGTACGATGGCGTCGAGCGCACCCAATTGATACAGCATGCCGCTGATGATGTCTTCTGGGGGCAGGTTCATGGCGCTACGGCCGAAATTTTCGCGATCGGGAAAGCTCGGATGCGCACCGATGGCGACGTGATTCCGGATCGCCCAGCGAACGCTCTGACGCATGGTGTTGGCGTCGCCGGCATGCCAGCCGCAGGCGATATTGGCCGAGCTGACCAGGGTCAGCAGCTGTTCATCGTTGTCGCAGCCTTCGCCGAGATCGGCGTTGAGATCGATGTGCATGATCTTTCCTTATTTGCGGTATTGCGTGGCGCGCGACCAGTCGAGCGCGGCGACGGTTTGTTCGACATGGGCCAGATAGCGCTGTTGTTCTTCCCACGCATGCAAGGCTTGTTCCAGATCGCAGAGTTGCAGTTGCAGCAAGCCGTTGAGCGGCGCCTGCGCCAGCTTCCACATGTCCGCCGCGATGACTACGCCGATCTTGGGATAGCCGCCGGTGGTCTGCGCATCGCCCATCAGGATGATCGGCTGGCCGGAGGGCGGGACCTGGATCACGCCCGGCACCACGCCGTGCGAGAGCAGGTCGCGGCTTTGCTTGCGCTTGAGTTCCGATCCTTCCAGCCGATAGCCCATGCGGTTGCTGTTGGGTGTGATGCGCCACTTGTCCTGCCACAGCGTGTTGCGGGCGGCGACCGTGAATTGTTCGAATTCGGGACCGGGCAGCACACGCAGCGTGATCAGTTTGCTGCTGTCGTTGGGCTGCGCGCTGAGACCGCTCCATTGCGGTGAACGCACGCCGAAGGCCGGGCCGGTCGCCTTGACGCCGGCGTCGCCCAGCGGCAAGCGGTCACCCTTGCGCAAAGCGCGGCCTTGATGGCCACCAAAGCCAGCCTTGAGGTCGGTGCTGCGCGAGCCCAGAATGACGGGCACGTCTATTCCGCCTGCGACTGCGAGATAGGTACGCATGCCTTGGGCGCCACCGCGACCGGCGTGTGCCAGGCGCAGCGTCTGGCCGGCACGCACCGGGGTGCTCCAGTAGGGCGCCAGCGGTCTGTCGTCGATTCGCGCGTCGAAATCGTCGCCACCGAGCGCGATGCGCGTGTCGATGGTGAAGCGCAATTCGCACGCGCCCATGGTGATTTCAAGGCCGGCTGCGTTGATGTCATTGCCGACCAGCAGATTGGCGGTGCTGAGCGCCAGCGGATTAAGTGCTCCGCCTGGATTGACGCCAAGCCGTCGATGACCGGGGCGGCCGAGGTCCTGTACCGAAGTCAGCAGGCCGGGTTGGAGGATTTCCATCATTTGGCGATACGCTCCACGGTGAAACGGACGCGATCGCCCGGACGCAACAGGGTTGGCGGATTTTGTGTCGGATCGAATAGCGGCAACTCGGTGCGGCCGAGCAGTTGCCAGCCGCCAGGCGATGCCAGGGGATAAATGCCGGTCTGCTCGCCACCGATACCGACCGAGCCTGCGGGAATCGACAGGCGCGGTTCATCCTGGCGTGGCGTGGCAAGTTGCGGATCGAGTCCACCCATGTAGGCGAAGCCGGGCATGAAGCCGATGAAATAGACGACGTATTCGCCTTCACTGTGGCGGCGGATGACTTCCGCTGTCGAGAGGCCGGTATGGCGCGCAATGACGTCGAGGTCGGGGCCGCCGGCGCCGCCGTACACGACCGGAATGTCGATGTCGCGGCCGCTCAGCTGGCCGGCGTCGATGTGTTTCCAGCGGTCCAGGATGCGCTTCGAGACGGCATCCATGTCGGCTACGGGGCGACGCAGGATCAGTGTCAGGTTGTTCATCCCGGGCACGACTTCGGCAACTTCGGGCCAGTTTTCTGCTTCTTCCGCTAGGCTCCAGATGCGTTGTTGATGCGACAGGGTGGCCGGTGGCGGCAGATTGCACAGCAGCGCGCCGTCGCCGAGAAAGTGAAGTTGGGGTTGAATCATTGTCATCCGGATCTGGCTGGAGGGCTTGCGCCCGTTAATCCCAAGGGATCATACATTTCGGACAAGGTATAGACAATATATAGATAAATTATTTATTTAAGATTGCTATATAGTGTCGCAGTTGTACGAACATTTTCATGACAGATAAAGCTTATGAGCGACAAATCCTTGCAAAAGACGGCGGAACAGGCCGTGACACAAAAATCTCCGACCAAAATCGTCTCCTCCAATCATCTCGTTTCCGAGCGCAGCGCGGAACTGTCGGAACTGGAATATGCCCTCATCATGGCAGGCAATGCTTTCAATCGCTGGATGATGCGTTGCATGATGGCTGCGGGCGCCAAAGATATGACGGCAATCGAGGTCTCTTTGTTGCATCACGTGAACCATCGCGAACGCAAAAAGAAACTCGCGGACATTTGCTTTGTCCTGAACATTGAGGATACGCACGTTGTGACTTATGCGCTCAAGAAACTGGTCAAGGCGGGTTACGTGAAGAGCGAGAAGGCCGGCAAGGAATTGCTGTTTTCGACCACCGACGAAGGCCAGCAACTGTGCATGCGCTACAAGGAAGTGCGTGAGCGCTGCCTGATCGAAGTGCAGGTCGACAGCGGCATCCAGAACCAGGCCATCGGCGAGGCCGCGCAGTTGTTGCGCAGCGCCTCCGGTTTGTACGATACCGCTGCGCGCGCGGCCGCATCGTTGTAAGCAGCCGTCCGGCCATCATGGCGCCTCCTCCGGAGGTGCAGAGGAAAAATCATGCGAGCAATTGAAATCACCGAATTCGGCGCGCCCGAAGTGCTGCAGTTGTGCGAGCGGCCGCTGCCGCAGCTGAAAAGCGGCGAGGTCCTGATCAAGGTCCAGGCCGCGGGCGTCAATCGTCCGGATGTATTCCAACGCCAGGGCAATTACCCGGTGCCGCCGGGCGCTTCGGACCTGCCGGGGCTGGAAGTGGCCGGCGAAATTGTCGACGGCGATCTCAGCGGCAGCGTCTTCAAAAAGGGCGATCTGGTGTGCGCCCTTGTCCAGGGCGGTGGTTACGCCGAATATTGCGCAGCGCCGCTGGCGCAATGCCTGCCGGTGCCACAGGGCCTGAGCACGCTGCAAGCGGCGGCGCTGCCTGAAAATTTTTTCACGGTCTGGAGCAACGTGTTCGAACGGGCGCGGCTGGCGCCGGGCGAAACGCTGTTGGTGCAGGGCGGTTCGTCGGGCATCGGAGTGACCGCGATCCAGATCGCAGTGGCGCTGGGACATCGCGTCTTTGCGACCGCTGGTTCAGATGACAAGTGTCGCGCTTGCGAAGAGTTGGGGGCTGAGCTGGCCATCAATTATCGTACAGAAGATTTTGAAGAAGTCGTCAAGACGGCAACCGAAGGCCGTGGCGTCGACGTCATCCTCGACATGGTCGGCGGCGACTACCTGCCGCGCGAAATCAAGGCCCTGGCCGACGACGGCCGGCTGGTGATCATCGCCTTGCTTGGCGGCGCCAAGGGACAGCTGGACATGAGCCAGATCCTGCGTCGTCGCCTGACTGTCACCGGATCGACCCTGCGTCCGCGTCCGGTGGAGTTCAAGGCGTTCATCGCACAGCAGTTGCAGGAGCGGGTCTGGCCGTTGTTGGCCAGCGGTCAGGTGAAGCCGGTGATCTACAAGACTTTCCCTCTGGCGCAGGCAGCGCAGGCGCATGCGCTCATGGAATCGAGCGCGCATGTTGGCAAGATCATGCTTGCGTTGGATTAAACGGCAGTAAATAAGTTGGGCAAGCGCCAGATACCGGGGCGTTTGGTTTGACCGGGTTTGCCGCGGCGCGATAGAATGCGGGGTTATTCAAAATTCTCACGAATTCTCACCTCTTATGCGCCGTAAATTAGTTGCCGGTAACTGGAAAATGAATGGCGGCCTCGCCGCCAATGCCGCTCTGGTCGCCGATGTCAAAGCCGGTCTGGCCACTGTCGGCGCCAATGCCGACGTCGCCGTATGCGTGCCGGCGCCTTATCTGGCGCAAGTACAGGCAGCCGTCGCCGGCTCCGCGCTGGCCCTGGGTTCGCAGGACGTTTCGGCGCATGCAAGCGGCGCGTATACAGGCGAAGTGTCCGCAGCCATGCTGGCTGAGTTCGGCTGCAAATACGCCATCGTCGGCCATTCCGAACGTCGCGCCTATCACGGCGAAAACGACACTGCCGTCGCGGCCAAGACGGCAGCGGCGCTGAAGTCCGGACTGACGCCCATCGTCTGCGTGGGCGAAACATTGGCCGAGCGCGAAGCAGGGCGCACCAATGCCGTGGTCGGCGGTCAGCTCGACGTGGTGCTGGCAGCGCTGGATGCTTCCGACGTGCAAAAGATTGTGGTGGCGTACGAGCCGGTCTGGGCCATCGGCACAGGCAAGACGGCGACGCCTGATATGGCGCAGGATGTGCACGCGATGTTGCGCGCGCGCCTGGCTGCAAAAAATGCTGACGCCGCCGTCAGGGTGCAAATCCTCTACGGTGGTAGCATGAAACCCGATAACGCCAAGGAACTGCTGGCCATGTCGGATATCGATGGTGGTCTGATTGGTGGCGCGGCTCTGAAAGCGGCGGATTTCCTGGCGATTGTCCAGGCTGCCCAGGGCAACTGATTGTTTGTTGTTTTAATTTAAGATGGCTATATGAATACTTTATTTACTGTTATTGTTGTGGTTCAGGTGCTCGCGGCGCTGACTATCATCGGTCTGGTTCTGCTGCAGCACGGCAAAGGGGCGGATATGGGGGCGGCGTTCGGTTCGGGCGCGTCGGGCAGCTTGTTCGGCGCCACGGGTTCTTCCAACTTCTTGTCGAAATCGACTGGCATCGCCGCCGCGATCTTTTTTGCAGCCACTCTCGCGCTGGCATTCGTCGGCAATCATCATGTTTCGCAATCCGGCGGCGTCATGGATAATCTGCCTGCTCCGGCTGCCGCAATTCCGGCAACGCCTGCTGCGTCGGGCGCTCCTGCAGCTGCTCCTGCGAATCCTGCAGATCAATCGAATCAGATTCCGAAATAGTCTTTTGCGCAGAGTGTAATAATGCGCAAAACTTAAAGCAGATTGTGAAGTTTTAGTGTGATTGTGCATTGAACAAGAGCATCAAAACGGGTTACAATTGCAGTCTCAAGCCGACGTGGTGAAATTGGTAGACACGCTATCTTGAGGGGGTAGTGGCGAAAGCTGTACGAGTTCGAGTCTCGTCGTCGGCACCATGAAATACCGAGAAAAGCCAGCAAAGGACCAAGTCCCGAGCTGGCTTTTTGTCGAGGAAAAAGCTGTTTGATATTGAGAATCATTCCGCTAATTATCAACAAACCTACGCCAAATCGTGAACCTCGAAAATTACTTTCCAGTTCTGTTGTTTATCCTAGTTGGCATCGGTGTCGGTGTCGCTCCTCAGTTACTCGGTCGTTTGCTCGGTCCTCACCGGCCTGATGCGCAAAAGACCTCTCCTTACGAATGCGGCTTTGAAGCTTTTGAAGATGCCCGCATGAAGTTCGATGTGCGGTATTACCTTGTCGCCATCCTGTTCATTCTGTTCGATCTCGAAACTGCATTTTTCTTCCCTTGGGGCGTTTCCATGCGCGACCTGGGCTGGTCTGGCTACATCACGATGATGGTGTTCATCGCTGAATTTGTTGTCGGTTTTTGGTACATCTGGAAAAAAGGTGCCCTGGATTGGGAGTGAGCCATGTCAATTGAAGGCGTATTAAACGAAGGGTTTGTTACCACCTCGCTGGATAAGGTAATCAACTGGACCCGTACCGGTTCCATGTGGCCGATGACCTTTGGTCTGGCGTGCTGTGCGGTTGAAATGATGCACGTCGGCGCCTCGCGTTACGACCTGGATCGCTTCGGTATCATGTTTCGTCCGTCGCCGCGTCAGTCCGACGTCATGATCGTTGCCGGCACGCTGTGCAACAAGATGGCGCCGGCGCTGCGCAAGGTGTACGACCAGATGGCCGAGCCGCGCTGGGTGATCTCGATGGGATCCTGTGCCAACGGCGGCGGCTACTATCACTATTCGTATTCCGTCGTGCGCGGTTGCGACCGCATCGTGCCGGTCGACGTGTATGTTCCAGGCTGCCCGCCGACAGCCGAAGCGCTGCTGTACGGCGTGATCCAGCTGCAAAATAAGATCAAGCGCACCAATACCATTGCGCGCTAAGGGAGTGGAAGGGTCAGTATGACGACAAAATTGGAAACTCTCGAAGCTGCCTTGCGCAATGCGCTTGGGGGGTATCTTCAGAATTTGACAGTATCTTTGGGCGAGATCACGGTAGTGGTCAAGTCCGCCGATTATCTCTCGGCGATGCGCGTTCTGCGCGATCACGCCGATACCCGTTTCGAAGAATTGATGGACCTGTGCGGCGTGGACTACTCGACGTACGGCGATGGCGTCTGGGATGGTCCGCGCTTTGCGGTCGTCTCGCATTTGCTGTCGCTCACGCACAACTGGCGCGTTCGCGTGCGCGTGTTTGCACCAGACGACGACATGCCGCTGGTCGCCTCGGTCATGAACATCTGGTCCGCCGCCAACTGGTACGAGCGCGAGACCTTCGACTTTTACGGCATCCTGTTCGACGGACACGACGACTTGCGCCGCATTCTCACCGACTACGGTTTCATCGGTCACCCGTTCCGCAAGGACTTCCCGGTCTCGGGCTATGTCGAAATGCGTTACGACGCCGAACAGAAACGCGTGGTTTATCAACCCGTAACGATTGAGCCGCGTGAAATCACACCGCGTGTCATTCGTGAAGAAAACTACGGGATTAAATAATGGCTGAAATCAAGAATTACACGCTGAACTTTGGTCCGCAGCATCCGGCCGCGCACGGTGTGTTGCGCCTGGTGCTGGAGCTGGACGGCGAAGTCATTCAGCGCGCCGACCCGCATATCGGTCTGCTGCATCGCGGCACCGAAAAGCTGGCCGAGCAAAAAACCTATCTGCAATCGGTTCCGTACATGGATCGCCTCGATTACGTGTCGATGATGTGCAACGAGCACGCCTACGTCATGGCCATCGAGAAGCTGCTCGGCATCGAAGTGCCGCTGCGCGCCCAGTATATCCGCGTCATGTTCGACGAAATCACCCGTCTGCTGAACCACCTGATGTGGATCGGCGCACACGGTCTGGACGTCGGCGCGATGGGCGTGCTGCTGTACGCCTTCCGCGAGCGCGAAGATCTGATGGATTGCTACGAAGCCGTTTCCGGCGCGCGTATGCATGCGGCCTACTATCGTCCGGGCGGCGTGTATCGCGACCTGCCGGACACGATGCCGCAGTACAAAGCGTCGATCATCCGCAACGACAAGGCCATCAAGCAACTCAATGAAAACCGCCAGGGTTCGATGCTGGACTTCATTGAAGACTTCACCAACCGTTTCCCGAAGTATGTCGATGAGTACGAAACACTGCTGACCGACAACCGCATCTGGAAACAGCGTCTGGTCGGCGTCGGCGTGGTCTCGCCGGAACGTGCGATGGCAATGGGCTTTTCCGGTCCGATGCTGCGCGGTTCGGGTATCGAATGGGATCTGCGCAAGAAGCAACCGTATGAAGTCTACGACCTGCTCGATTTCGACATCCCGGTCGGCAAGAACGGCGACTGCTACGACCGCTATCTGGTGCGCGTGGAAGAAATGCGCCAGTCGAACCGCATCATCAAGCAATGCGTCGAGTGGCTGCGCAACAATCCGGGTCCGGTCATCATCGACAATCACAAGATTGCACCGCCGCCGCGCGTGGACATGAAGTCCAACATGGAAGACCTGATCCACCACTTCAAACTGTTCACCGAAGGTTTCCACGTGCCGCCGGGTGAAACGTATGCAGCGGTTGAACATCCGAAGGGCGAGTTCGGCATCTACCTCGTGTCGGACGGCGCCAACAAGCCTTACCGCATGAAGATCCGGGCCCCGGGTTATGCGCATTTGCAAAGTCTCAACGAGATGGCCAAGGGCCACATGATTGCCGATGCCGTAACCATCATCGGTACGCAAGACATTGTGTTTGGTGAAATCGACCGGTAAAACCGGTCCCTGGATGTTTTTGAAAACCCATTAGGTTCTGGGGAATATCCGATAAACCCGCGCAGGTTCTTAAAAAAACATGCGCACGGATGGCCAACGATATGCTGTTAAGTCAAGACGCTCTGAAGAAAATCGATCGCGAACTCGCGAAATATCCAGCGGATCAACGCCAGTCGGCAGTCATGTCCGCGCTGCGCATTGCGCAGGATGAACACGGCTGGCTGCCTGCCGAGCTGCAACAGGAAATCGCCGATTACATCGGCATGCCTGCGGTAGCCGTGCAGGAAGTCGCCACGTTCTACAACATGTACAACACCAGCCCGCAGGGCAAGCACAAGATCACCGTCTGTACGAATCTGCCATGCCTGCTGTCGGGCGGCGACCGTGCGGCGCATCACCTGAAGCACACGCTCGGTGTCGGCTACAAGGAAACCACCGCCGACGGTCAGTTCACGATCGTCGAAGGCGAATGCATGGGCGCATGCGGCGACGCACCAGTCATGCTGGTCAATAATCACCGCATGTGCAGCTGGATGTCGAACGACAAGATCGACGCGCTGCTGGAGGAACTCAAGAAATGACTTGTCTGCACGATCGTCATATCAAGCCGCTTATTCTGGCGGATCTGGACGGCCAGAACTGGCATCTGGAAGATTACGTCAAGCGCGGCGGCTACGAGTCGCTCAAGCGCATCCTGGCCGAAAACATCACGCCTGAACAAGTCATCGCCGAACTCAAGTCCTCGGGCTTGCGTGGTCGCGGCGGTGCGGGCTTCCCGACCGGCCTGAAGTGGAGCTTCATGCCGCGCCAGTTCCCGGGGCAGAAGTACCTCGTCTGCAACAGCGACGAAGGCGAACCGGGCACGTTCAAGGACCGCGACATCATTCGCTACAACCCGCACTCGCTGATCGAAGGCATGATCATCGGCGGCTACGCGATGGGCATCACGGTCGGTTACAACTATATCCACGGCGAAATCTTCGACGCGTACCTGCGTTTTGAAGAAGCGCTGGAAGAAGCACGCGCCGCCGGCTTCCTGGGCGACAACATCCTCGGCACCAACTTCAGCTTCCAGCTGCACGGTCACCACGGTTACGGCGCCTATATCTGCGGCGAAGAAACCGCGCTGCTGGAGTCGCTCGAAGGCAAGAAGGGCCAGCCGCGCTTCAAGCCGCCGTTCCCTGCCAGCTTCGGCCTGTACGGCAAGCCGACCACGATCAACAACACCGAGACGTTCGCAGCGGTTCCGTTCATCTTCAAGATCGGCGCGCAAGCGTACGCCGACATCGGCAAGCCGAACAACGGCGGCACCAAGATCTTCTCGATCTCGGGCGACGTCGAACGTCCGGGCAACTACGAAATCCCGCTCGGCACACCGTTCTCCACACTGCTGGAACTGGCAGGCGGCATGCGCGGCGGCAAGAAGCTCAAGGCAGTCATTCCAGGCGGGTCGTCCGCTCCCGTGATTCGCGGCGACGTCATGATGGAAACCACCATGGACTACGACGCCATCGCCAAGGCCGGCTCCATGCTGGGTTCGGGCGCGGTCATCGTCATGGATGAAACACGTTGCATGGTCAAGTCGCTGCTGCGCCTGGCGTATTTCTACTACGAAGAGTCCTGCGGTCAATGTACGCCGTGCCGTGAAGGTACCGGCTGGATGTACCGCATGGTGGAACGTATCGAAAATGGTCACGGCAAGCTGGAAGACCTCGATGTGCTCAATTCGGTTGCCGACAACATCCAGGGCCGCACGATTTGCGCGCTGGGCGATGCGGCGGCGATGCCGGTGCGTGCTTTCATCAAGAACTTCCGCGAAGAATTTGAGTACCACATCGAGCACAAACACTGCTCGGTGCCGGCTTATATTTAACGCATAGCAGCATTGCATTAAGCAGCACGGCAAGACATGTGACCGGCGACAAGGCAGGGCGCATGTCTTCAAGGTCAAAAGAATACTTAGCTTGGGCAAAAAGCCATGGTTGAAATCGAAATAGACGGCAAAAAAGTTGAAGTGCAAGAAGGCAGCATGGTTATGGATGCTGCCAACAAGGTCGGCACCTACATTCCTCATTTTTGCTATCACAAAAAATTATCCATTGCGGCCAACTGCCGCATGTGTCTGGTCGACGTTGAAAAAGCGCCGAAGCCTCTGCCTGCCTGTGCCACTCCGGTCACGGCCGGCATGATCGTTCGCACCGCGAGCGACAAGGCGGTCAAGGCGCAAAAAGGCGTCATGGAATTCCTGCTGATCAACCACCCGCTGGATTGCCCGATCTGCGATCAGGGTGGTGAGTGTCAGTTGCAGGATCTGGCGGTCGGCTATGGTGGTTCGACATCGCGCTACGAAGAAGAAAAGCGCGTCGTGCCGCCGAAGGATGTCGGCCCGCTGATCTCCATGAAGGAAATGAATCGTTGCATCCACTGCACACGTTGCGTACGTTTCGGCCAGGAAGTCGCCGGCGTCATGGAACTGGGCATGCTGGGTCGCGGCGAGCACTCCGAAATCACCACTTTCGTCGGCAACACCGTCAATTCCGAACTGTCGGGCAACATGATCGATCTGTGCCCGGTCGGCGCATTGACATCGAAGCCGTTCCGCTATGCCGCGCGTACCTGGGAATTGTCGCGTCGCAAGTCGGTCAGCCCGCACGACAGCCTCGGCGCCAACCTGATCGTTCAGGTCAAGGGCGGCAAGGTCATGCGCGTGCTGCCGCTGGAAAACGAAGCCGTCAACGAATGCTGGATTTCCGACAAGGACCGTTTTGCCTACGAAGCGCTGGACAGCGAAGAGCGTCTGACCAAGCCGATGTTGAAGCAAGATGGCAAGTGGCAGGAAGTTGAATGGCAAGTCGCGCTGGAATACGTGGCACACGGCCTGCGCAACATCCGTCACGAACACGGCGCCAGCGCCATCGCTGCATTGGGTACACCGTACTCGACGCTGGAAGAACTGACATTGCTGCAAAAAGTCGTGCGCGGCCTGGGTTCGGAAAACATCGATTTCCGCCTGCGTCAGTCCGACTTCGCGCTGGACCACCAGGTCAATCCATGGCTGGGCATGTCCATCGTTGAGTTCTCCGAACTGAACCGTGCCCTGATCATCGGCTCGTTCCTGCGCAAGGATCATCCGCTGCTGACCGCGCGTCTGCGCCAGGCAGTCAAGAGCGGCGCCAAGATCAGCGTCCTGCACGCCGCCGACGACGACCTGCTGATGCCGGTCGCCAACAAGATCATCGCTGCGCCGTCCGCGTGGTTGGCCGCACTGAGCGGTGTCGTGGCCGCCGTGGCGCAAGCCAAGGGTGTTGCTGCGCCGGCCGGTTTCGAGAACATCGAAGCGTCGCAGGAAGCCAAGCAGACCGCAGCGAGTCTGCTGTCGGGCACGTCCAAGGCCGTGTTGTTGGGCAATGCCGCTGCGCAACATCCGCAAGCATCGCAGCTGCACGCCGCCGCGCAATGGATCGCCGAACAAACCGGCGCCAAGTTGGGTTACCTGACTGAAGGCGGCAACACCGTCGGCGGTTACATCGCCAACGCAATTCCGGGCAAGGATGGCGCCAACGCGTTGCAAGCTTTCGCTCAACCGCGCAAGGCCTACCTGCTGCTGAACGCCGAACCGGAACTCGACAGCCACGATGCGCAAGCTGCCGTCGCTGCGCTGAAGCAAGCCGAAATGGTCGTCGTGATGTCGGCATTCAAGCACGGCGCCGATTACGCCGACGTGTTGCTGCCGATCGCGCCGTTCACCGAAACTTCTGGCACCTTCATCAATGCCGAAGGCCGCGCGCAAAGTTTCAACGGTACCGTCAAGCCGCTGGGCGACGCCCGTCCGGCATGGAAAGTATTGCGCGTCCTGGGCAATCTGCTTGGTCTGCAAAACTTCGACTACGAAACATCGGAATCGATTCGCACCGAAGTCATCGGCGCTGAAACCGATCTGTCCGCTCGCCTGAACAACCTCGCCAAACTGGCGCCGCAAGTCGGCACCATTGCCGCGGGCGGCGCGCTGGAACGCCTGGCCGACGTGCCTATCCATTTTGCCGATGCCATCGCACGCCGTTCGCCGGCGCTGCTGCAAACGCAAGACGGTCAGGCGCCGAAGGCGTGGCTGTCGGCAGCTTTGTCGCAAAAGCTCGGCATCGCCGCAGGTGACCGCGTGAGCGTCAGGCAAGGGCAGGGCAGCGCGTTGCTGACTGCAGCCATCGACAAGAACTTGCCGGAAAACGTCGTACGTGTGGCAGCCGCTCATGCAAGCACCGCTAATCTGGGCAGCATGTTTGGCGCAATCGTTGTGGAGAAAGCGTAATGGATCAACTGATTGCCAACATCAACGCAGTCGGCCCCACTTATCTGGGCACCGCCTGGCCGTATGTCTGGACCTTCGTCTGGAGCCTGCTGAAGATTCTGGTCGTGATGGTGCCGCTGCTGGGCTGCGTCGCTTACCTGACATTGTGGGAGCGCAAGCTGATCGGCTGGATGCACGTTCGTCTCGGCCCGAATCGCGTCGGCCCCGCCGGTCTGCTGCAACCGATCGCCGATGCGCTGAAACTGATTTTCAAGGAAGTCACCACGCCGGCGCGCGCCAGCAAGGTGTTGTTTTTCATCGCGCCGATCATGACCATCATGCCGGCGCTGGCAGCCTGGGCGGTGATTCCGTTCGGGCCTGAGGCGGTCATCGCCAACGTCAATGCCGGTTTGCTGTTCGTCATGGCGATCACGTCGATGGAAGTCTACGGCGTGATCATCGCCGGCTGGGCGTCCAACTCGAAGTACGCGTTCCTCGGCGCCATGCGCGCTTCGGCGCAGATGGTCTCGTACGAAATCTCGATGGGCTTCTGCCTGGTGATCGTGCTGATGGTGTCCGGCAGCCTGAACCTGATCGACATCGTCACCAGCCAGGGCAAGGGTTACTTCGCCGACCACGGCCTGGGTTTCCTGTCGTGGAACTGGCTGTCGCTGTTGCCGATTTTCGTGATCTACATCGTCTCGGGCATCGCTGAAACCAACCGTCACCCATTCGACGTGGTCGAAGGCGAATCCGAAATCGTGGCCGGTCACATGATCGAATACTCGGGCATGTCCTTCGCGATGTTCTTCCTGGCTGAATACGCCAACATGTGGCTGATTTCGATCCTGACCGCGCTGCTGTTCCTGGGCGGCTGGGCATCACCGCTGAGCGTGCTGGACTTCATCCCGGGCTGGATCTGGCTGGGTGTCAAGACCTTCTTCATCGTGTCGCTGTTTATCTGGGTGCGCGCATCGTTCCCGCGTTACCGCTACGACCAGATCATGCGTCTGGGCTGGAAAGTGTTCATTCCGCTGACATTGGTGTATCTGGTCATCGTTGCGACCTGGATGCAGACCTCGTGGAATATTTGGAAGTAATGTAAAGGCTGAGGTGAGAAGCATGGAAGCTATTAAGGATTTTTTCGGCAGCCTGATGTTGCGGGAGCTGTTCAAGGGCCTGGCCCTGACCGGTCGTTACCTGTTCGCACGCAAGATCACGATTCAGTTCCCGGAAGAGAAGACGCCGCAGTCGCCGCGTTTCCGCGGTCTGCACGCCTTGCGTCGCTATCCGAACGGTGAAGAACGCTGCATCGCCTGCAAACTGTGCGAAGCGGTTTGCCCGGCGATGGCGATCACGATCGAATCGGAACAGCGTGACGACGGTTCGCGCCGCACCACGCGTTACGACATCGATCTGACCAAGTGCATTTTTTGCGGCTTCTGCGAAGAGTCGTGCCCGGTTGATTCGATCGTTGAAACGCACATCCTGGAATACCACGGCGAAAAGCGCGGCGATCTGTACTACACCAAGGAAATGCTGCTGGCCGTTGGTGATCGTTACGAAAATGAAATTGCCGCTGCACGTACCGCAGACGCTGCATATCGTTGATTGAGTTCGGGACGGCATGCGCTGGTTGTTGCATGCCGCTGAGATGATCGGGTCTGAAGCTTGTTGGATCGCCTGATCGATGGATCAGGCGATCGAATGATCTGATGCTGGTTTTAGCCAACTTTTTGGTTGATTATGGAATTTAAAACTGTCTTGTTCTATGCGTTTTCAGTGGTCCTCGTGCTCGCTGCATTACGCGTCATTACGGCCCGCAATCCGGTGCATGCGGCCCTGTTCCTCGTGCTGGCTTTCTTTTCGGCGGCCGGCATCTGGATGTTGCTGAAGGCGGAATTCCTCGCCATCGTGCTGGTGCTGGTTTATGTCGGGGCGGTGATGGTGCTGTTCCTGTTCGTGGTGATGATGCTGGATATCAATCTCGACAAGATGCGAGAGGGCTTCTGGGGATACTTCCCGCTGGCAGCGACCATCGGCGTGATCATCGTGCTGGAAATGGCGGCAGTCCTGCTGCGCAGCTTCTGGGCGCCGGAAGCGCAAGTGCCGGCGGCAGCCAACACCATCGGCACCACCAAGGCGCTGGGCATGCTGATCTACACCGAATACGTCTACGCCTTTGAAGTCGCCGCCGTGATCCTGCTGGTCGCCATTGTCGCCGCCGTCGCGCTGACGCTGCGTCGCCGCAAGGACAGCAAGTACTTCTCGCCGGCCGAAGCAGTCAAGGTCAAGAGCACCGATCGCGTTCGCCTGGTCAAGATGAAGGCTGAATCCACTCGCAATGACACCAACACCGGCGGCGATGCTCAGGCATCCGGCGCAGGACCACAAGCTTAAGGAGCGCGCAATCATGACTCTCTCGCTCTCGCATTATCTGATCCTCGGCGCGATCCTGTTCGCGATCTCGATCGTCGGCATTTTTCTCAACCGCAAGAACGTCATCGTGTTGCTCATGGCAATCGAGCTGATGCTGCTGGCGGTGAACATGAACTTCATCGCCTTCTCTCATTACCTCGGCGATGCGGCAGGGCAGATCTTCGTGTTCTTCATCCTGACGGTCGCCGCTGCGGAATCCGCAATCGGTCTGGCCATCCTGGTGGTGCTGTTCCGCAATCTGGACACCATCAACGTGGAAGATCTGGACACGCTCAAGGGGTAAGCGCGTTTTGTGCATCAGTGCGCATCGGAACGTTCGCAGTGCAGGTAGATTGAATTTAAATTTCATTTAAAGATGGGCGTTCTCCGAGAATCTTCCCGATTCGAAGAGAACCCAAATAGCGATAAGGTTCATCATGGCGGGGCAACTTAACCCACATCTTCTTTTAGCCGTACCACTGGCGCCGTTGGCTGGTTCTGCGATCGCAGGCCTGCTCGGGACGAAGTTCTTCGGCAATGTAGTCGGCCGCAAGGTTTCGCACACGGCGACCATCCTCGGTGTCTTGATCGCACTGATCATTTCCGTCCAGACTTTGCTGGCGGTGGTCGACGGTGCGACCTACAACGGTACGCTGTACACCTGGATGACGGTGGCCGGCCTGAAGCTGGAAGTCGGCTTCCTGATCGACAGCCTGACCGCGATGATGATGTGCGTGGTGACCTTCGTGTCCCTGATGGTACACATCTACACCATCGGCTACATGAAAGATGACGACGGCTACAACCGCTTCTTCTCGTACATCTCGCTGTTCACGTTCTCGATGCTGATGCTCGTCATGAGCAACAACTTCCTGCAGCTGTTCTTCGGCTGGGAAGCAGTGGGTCTGGTTTCCTACCTGCTGATCGGTTTCTGGTACACCCGTCCGACCGCGATCAAGGCCAACATGAAGGCCTTCCTGGTCAACCGTGTCGGTGACTTCGGCTTTATCCTCGGTATCGGCCTGTTGCTGGCCTATGCCGGTTCCATGAACTATGGCGAAGTGTTCGCCAAGCGCGGCGAGCTGGCTCAGCTGACGCTGCCGGGCACTGACTGGATGCTGCTGACCGTGGCATGTATCTGCCTGTTCGTCGGCGCGATGGGTAAGTCTGCCCAGTTCCCGCTGCACGTCTGGCTGCCTGATTCGATGGAAGGCCCGACCCCGATTTCCGCACTGATCCATGCGGCGACCATGGTGACCGCCGGCATCTTCATGGTGACCCGCATGTCGCCGCTGTTCGAGCTGTCGGACACTGCCTTGTCCGTGATCCTCGTGATCGGCGCGATCACCGCGTTGTTCATGGGCTTCCTCGGCACCATGCAGACCGACATCAAGCGCGTGGTGGCGTATTCGACACTGTCGCAGCTGGGTTACATGACGGTCGCGCTGGGCGCATCGGCATACTCTGTCGCCGTGTTCCATCTGATGACGCACGCATTCTTCAAGGCGCTGCTGTTCCTTGGCGCGGGTTCCGTGATCATCGGCATGCACCATGACCAGGACATGCGCAACATGGGCGGCCTGCGCAAATACATGCCGATCACCTGGATCACCTCGCTGCTGGGTTCGCTGGCGCTGATCGGTACGCCGTTCTTCTCCGGTTTCTATTCGAAGGACAGCATCATCGAAGCAGCCGCCGAGTCGCATCTGGCAGGTTCCGGTTTTGCCTACTTCGCCGTGCTGGCCAGCGTGTTCGTGACGGCGTTCTATTCGTTCCGTATGTACTTCATGGTATTCCATGGCGAAGAACGTTTCGGCAAGGCCGATGCACATGGCCACGATGATCATCACGCTCCTGTTGCAGCACACGCTGCGCATGACGATCACGCTCATGGAACCCACGATGCACACGATCATGGCGCTCATGATGACCACGCTCACGACGACCATGAACATCACGGTCTGGCCCCAGGTCAGAAGCCGCACGAGTCGCCGCTGGTGGTGACGCTGCCGCTGATCCTGCTGGCGATTCCATCGGTCATCATCGGTTTCTTCGCGATCTCGCCGATGGTCTTTGGCGACTTCTTCAAGGACGTGATTTTTGTCGGCGAAAACCACAAGGCTCTCGAAGAGCTGGCACACGAATTCCACGGTCCGATCGCGATGGCGGTGCATTCGCTGACCTCCGCGCCGCTGTGGCTGGCGATTGCCGGCGTGGTGACCGCGTACTACTTCTACATGGTCAATCCGCGCGTGCCGGCCTGGTTCAAGGACAAGTTCAGCGCGATCTACACCTTGCTGGACAACAAGTACTACATGGACAAGTTCAATGATGTCGTGTTTGCCGGTGGTGCACGCATGCTGGGCACCGGCCTGTGGACGGTCGGCGACAAGGGCCTGATCGATGGCCTGGTCGTCAACGGCAGCGCCAAGGTCGTCAACTGGTTCTCGAAAGTCACGCGCCTGTGGCAATCCGGTTACATCTACCATTACGCGTTCGTGATGATTATCGGGGTGCTGGGTTTCCTGGTTTGGTTCATGCCGTTTCCGTTTGGCAAATAAGCTGTAAGAAGATAACAACCATGATGCAGTCAACTTTTCCTCTCCTTAGCCTAGCGATCTGGTGTCCGGTCGCGTTTGGCGTACTCGTCCTGGCCGTGGGTCGCGACGACAATCCATCCATCGCGCGTTGGCTGGCGCTGTTCGGCGCCATCGTCAGCCTGCTGGTGACGATTCCGCTGGTGCTGCATTTCGATGCTGCCGCGCATGGTTATCAGTTCGTCGAAAAGACGCCCTGGATCGATCGCTTCAACATCAGCTATTTCCTCGGCATTGACGGCCTGTCGCTGTGGTTCATCCCGCTGACCGCCTTCATTACCGTGATCGTGGTGCTGGCCGGCTGGGAAGTGATCCAGAAGCGCGTCGGCCAGTACATGGGCGCGTTCCTGATCCTGTCGGGCCTGATGATCGGCGTGTTCTCGGCACTCGACGGCATGCTGTTCTACGTGTTCTTCGAAGCGACCCTGATTCCGATGTTCATCATCGTGGGTGTGTGGGGCGGCGCCAACCGCGTGTACGCGGCGTTCAAGTTCTTCCTGTACACCTTGCTCGGCTCGCTGCTGATGCTGATCGCGCTGATCTATCTGTACATCGTGTCCGGCGGCAGCTTCGAGATCCCGACATGGCATCAACTGCCGCTGTCGATGATCGAGCAAAAATTGCTGTTCTTCGCATTCCTGATGGCGTTCGCGGTCAAGGTGCCGATGTGGCCGGTGCATACCTGGCTGCCTGACGCCCACGTGGAAGCGCCTACCGGCGGTTCGATCGTGCTGGCTGCGATCATGCTGAAGCTCGGCGCCTACGGTTTCCTGCGCTTCTCGCTGCCGATCGCTCCTGATGCCAGCCACGCGCTGTCCGGTTTCATGATCACGCTGTCGCTGGTCGCCGTGATCTACATCGGCCTGGTTGCACTGGTACAGCAGGATATGAAAAAGCTGGTGGCGTACTCGTCGATTGCCCACATGGGCTTTGTCACGCTGGGCTTCTTCATGTTCAACGACATGGCGGTGCAGGGCGGTATCGCACAGATGATTTCCCACGGCTTCGTGTCGGGCGCGATGTTCATGTGTATCGGCGTGCTGTACGACCGCATGCATACCCGTGAAATCGCCCAGTACGGTGGTGTGGTCAACAAGATGCCGCGCTTCGCTGCTTTCTTCATCCTGTTCTCGCTGGCCAACTGCGGCCTGCCTGCAACCTCCGGTTTCGTCGGCGAATTCATGGTGATTCTGGGCGCAGTCAAGTTCAACTTCTGGATCGGCCTGTTGTCGGCAACCGCCCTCATCCTGGGTGCCGCTTACTCGCTGTGGCTGACCAAGCGCGTGATCTTCGGTGCGGTGACCAATCACCACGTGGAAGAACTGACTGACGTCAACAAGCGTGAATTCTTCATCCTCGGCCTGCTGGCGATCGCGGTGCTGGTGATGGGTCTGTACCCGGCGCCGGTGACGGACACCATGCAGACTTCGGTCAGTGATCTGTTGAAGCACGTGTCGGTCTCCAAGATCGGCAACTAAGGTAACAAGGCGCCGGCGCTGCCGCAGCATGCAGCGCCGATGCCGGCAAGCAATTCGGTACGACGTTTCGAAACCGGCAGGGCAGGCGAAGTGCAGGCCCGGCTGAAAACGGCGGCAACGGTAAGCGGACAAAATACGCGGACGAAAATAAGCGGTAACTAAATGAACAACATGAATCTGATCCCTGTCTATCCGGAAATATTTCTGCTGATTGCGACCTCCGCAATCCTGCTGATCGATATGTTTTTGCCGGATGCAAAGCGCGTCATCACCTACGTGCTGTCCCTGCTGGCGCTCGTAGTGTGCGCGGTGCTGACCTTCACCAACTACGCAAGCGGCGAAACGGTCTACACCTTCAGCAACATGTTCGTCTCGGATCCGCTGTCGAGCCTGCTGAAACTGTTCTCCTACCTGGCCATTGGCCTGACGCTGATCTACGGTCGTCAATACAATTCTGACCGCGGCATTGTCGGCGGCGGTCACCTCGGCGGCGAGTTCTACGCGCTGACGCTGTTTGCGCTGCTGGGCCAGATGGTCATGATCTCCGGCAACAGCTTCCTGTCCATCTACCTGGGCCTGGAACTGATGTCGCTGTCGCTCTACGCGCTGGTCGCCCTGCGCCGCGACAACGTCGGTTCGACTGAGGCCGCGATGAAGTACTTCATCCTCGGCGCGCTGGCTTCCGGCTTCCTGCTGTACGGCATCTCGATGCTCTACGGCGCCACCGGTTCGCTGGAACTGAACGACGTCTTCCGCGCCATCGTCTCGGGCACCGTCGACCGTAACGTGCTGGTGTTCGGTATCGTCTTCGTGGTGGCCGGCCTGGCGTTCAAACTGGGCGCCGTGCCATTCCACATGTGGGTGCCTGACGTCTATCACGGCGCACCGACACCGGTGACGCTGCTGATCGGCGGCGCGCCGAAACTGGCTGCGTTCGCCATGGTGTTCCGCATCCTGGTCGAAGGCTTGCTGCCGCTGGCGATCGACTGGCAACAAATGCTGATGGTGCTGGCCGTGCTGTCGATCATCGTCGGTAATGTGACGGCGCTTGCACAGACCAACATCAAGCGCATGCTGGCCTACTCGACCATCTCGCACATGGGCTTCATGTTGCTGGGCATGATGTCGGGCGTCGTCGACGGCAACCTGTTCCAGGCCGTCAATGCCTACAGCTCGTCGCTGTTCTATGCAATCACTTACGTGCTGACCACGCTGGGCACCTTCGGCGTGATCCTGCTGATGGCGCGCTCCGGTTTCGAAGCCGACACGCTCGACGATTTCAAGGGCCTGAATCAACGCAGCCCATGGTTCGCCGGCATCATGCTGGTGCTGATGTTCTCGCTGGCCGGTATTCCTCCGATGGTCGGCTTCTACGCCAAGCTGTCGGTGCTGCAAGCGGTGCTGGGCACCGGCCAGATCTGGCTGGCCGTGCTGGCCGTGGTGTTCTCGCTGGTCGGCGCGTTCTACTACCTGCGCGTGATCAAGAACATGTACTTCGATGAACCGGCCGACAGCGGCAAGATCACCGCCAGCTTCGACGTGCGCATTGCGCTGAGCCTGAACGGTCTGGCTGCGCTGGTAATCGGTCTGTGGCCTGGCCACCTGATGGACGCATGCACCAATGCCATCGTCACCACGCTGGCGACGTTCCTCAGCAAAGTCATCGCAACGTAAGCGAAGCCGCCGGTGAACGTTTCCCTACTGAGCTGGTGTGTCATCGTGTTGGCGGTCCTGGCCGCCAACCTTCCTTTCTTCAATCAGCAGTTGTTCGCGCTGATCCCCCTGAGCAAGTTGCCCGACTATCGCAAGCCGGTATGGGTGCGCTTGCTTGAGCTGGTGACCCTGTATTTCGTCGTCGGCGCGGTCGCGTATTTCTTCGAAGCCAATATCGGCAACGCCTTTGCCCAGCGATGGGAATTTTATGCCGTCACCGGTTGTCTCTTTCTGGTGTTGGCATATCCGGGCTATGTCGTGCGCTATCTGCGCAAGAGCCACGCCTGAGCTGCGCCAGCCTGTGCCCGACATTTGTCGCGGCGACAAGATTTTCTTTCTCCATTCACGCTTATTGATTGCCCGATCCCCATGGACGCACATCTCAAAGAAAGCAAGGTAGACGGCGAGCTGGTCTACGAAGGGCATTTCCTCAAGGTCCAGCGCGACACGATTCGCCTGCCGGACGGTAAATCGGCTGTACGTGAACATATCCGCCATCCGGGCGCAGTGGTGATCCTGCCCTTGTTCGATGATGGCTCGGTACTGCTGGAGCGCCAGTTCCGCTATCCGCTCGACCAGGTCTTCATCGAGTTCCCGGCCGGGAAGATCGATGCAGGCGAAGACCATCTGGCGTGCGCCAAGCGCGAACTGCAGGAGGAAACCGGCTACACCGCTACCGACTGGCAATTCGTCTGCACTATCCACAACGCGATTGCCTATTCGGATGAACACCTGGACATCTATCTGGCGCGCGGATTGACGGCCGGTGAGCGTAAGCTCGACGATGGCGAATTCCTCGACATTTACAAGGCGCCGCTGTCGGAGTTGCTGGAGCAGGTCCGCCTGGGCAAGGTGACCGACGTCAAGACGGTCATCGGCGCGTTCTGGCTGGAGAAAATCATCAATGGACAATGGGCTTTGCCGGGCGCGTAGTCCACAGGTTCGGTATGCCGTAAAAAGAAAAGGCTTCGATTTCTGTCGAAGCCTTTTTCATTTGAGATCCCGATGACTCAGCGCTGCGGCAGCGTCCTCAGAAAATCACCCACCTGCCGGGCATAGAATTTCGAAAAGCTCGTCGTCCCGTGTCCACGCGTTTCCGCACTCGCCGGAATCAGATACAACTCCGCATTCTTCAGTTGCTTCAGCGCCGCCGTCATCGTGCCGGTCTCGGGCGGATTGCGCTCGTCGTCGGCTGAATTGATCGCCAGCAAAGGGGCCTGGATGCGGGCCAGGTTCGGCATGGCATTGAAGTCCGCCGAGGATCCCCATTGATAGATGAAGTCGTTGGCGTCCGCCGTCACCGGTGCAGCAAGCCGGTCGTCGACGATCTTGTCGGCCTGCGCGCGCGTCGGCGCCAGCGCCTGGTAGGCGAGAGTGCCGCCGGCAGTGGCAATGCCGAACATGGTGTTGGCCAGTCGCAGCGACGGCGGTTGCGTGGTGTAGTTGCCGCCGTTCCAGGCCGGATCCTGCTTGATCGATTCAACCAGCATGCGCCGCATCATCCAGTTGCGGCTGGCCATCTCGATCGGCTGCGACGCCATCGGCACCAGTCCATCCATCATCGCCGGATAGGTTTCTCCCCACATCCAGGTCTGCATGCCGCCCATGGAATTACCCATCACCAGACGCAGGTGTTTGACGCCGAGACCTTCAGTCACCAGGCGATATTGCGCCAGCACCATGTCGGCGTAATTGTATTGCGGGAATTTCGCGCGGAGTCCGTCGGATGGCTTGGTCGATTTTCCGACACCGATGGCGTCCGGCATGATGACGTAATACTTGTTCGCATCAAGCGGCTGTCCGGGGCCCAGCATCTCGCCCGCGAAATCCTTGGCGACCATGTCGGCGCCGCTGCGATAGGTGCCGTGCAGCAGCAGCACCGCCGGGTTGGCCGGATCGCCGACGGTGATGTAGTGCAGCTTGACGTTGTTCAACGTCTCGCCGGTATGGAAGGTGAAGGAGGGCGCAATCCAGTCGGCTTCGCGTTGTTGCGGATAGCCGGCGGCGTGCGCCGTGACAGACAGCAGCGAGGATGAAAGCAGCAAAGGGGCAATAACGTTGAAGGCGAGTCTCCGAATCATTTTTATAGTCCTCGTAAGAGAAGGTGGTCTCATGGGAAAGGCCATACTAAATGAAATCCGCCTGCCTCGCTGTGATCGCCAAGCTGAAACAAAAACGGCGCTTCGTTTGATCGAAGCGCCGTTTTTGTTTAAAGCAGGGAGCGAATTACATGTTCGAGTAGTTCGGCCCGCCACCGCCCTCCGGCGTCACCCACACGATGTTTTGCGTCGGGTCCTTGATGTCACAGGTCTTGCAGTGCACGCAGTTCTGCGCGTTGATCTGCAGGCGATCGGTATTGTCATCGTTCTTCACGAACTCATACACGCCGGCAGGGCAGTAGCGCGCTTCCGGACCGGCGTACTTCGCCAGGTTGACGCCGACCGGCACCGACGGATCTTTCAGCGTCAGGTGGACCGGCTGGTCTTCGGCATGGTTGGTGTTGGAGATGAACACCGACGACAGGCGATCAAAGGTCAACTTGCCATCCGGCTTTGGATACGCGATCGGCGAGAAGTTGGCGGCCGGTTTCAGGCATTCATGATCGGCGTGCGAATGATGCAGCGTCCACGGCGCCTTGCCGCCGAACAGCACCTGGTCGATGCCCACCAGCAGCGTGCCGGTGTAGAGGCCCTTGCTCATCGACGGCTTGAAGTTGCGCGCCTTGTGCAGTTCTTCGTGCAGCCAGGACTTCTCAAAGGCGGCGCTGTAAGCCGTCAATTCGTCGAACTGGCGACCGCCGTTCAGGGCCTCGAATACGGCCTCGGCCGCCAGCATGCCGGTCTTGATGGCCGCATGGCTGCCCTTGATGCGCGACGCGTTCAGGAAGCCGGCGTCGCAGCCGATCAGCGCACCGCCCGGGAAGGTCAGCTTCGGCAGCGATTGCAAACCGCCGGCCGTGATCGCGCGCGCGCCGTAAGCGAGACGCTTGCCGCCTTCGAAGAACTTGCGGATTTCCGGATGCGTTTTATAACGCTGGAATTCTTCGTACGGCGACAGGTAAGGATTCTCGTATGCCAGGCCGACCACGTAGCCGACCGCGACCTGGTTGTTCTCCAGGTGGTACAGGAAGGAGCCGCCGTAAGTGCCGCTGTCGAGCGGCCAGCCGGCGGTGTGCACCACCAGGCCGGGCTTGTGCAGCTCGGGCTTGATTTCCCAGATTTCCTTGATGCCGATGGCGTAGGTCTGCGGATCCTTGCCGGCGTCGAGTTTGTACTTGGCGATCAGCTGCTTGCCCAGATGACCGCGCGCGCCTTCGGCAAAGAAGGTGTACTTCGCATGCAGTTCCATGCCCAGCTGGAAGGCGCCGGTCGGCTCACCGTGGCGGTCCACGCCCATGTTACCGGTGGCGACGCCCTTGACCGAACCATCGTCGTTGTAAAGCACTTCGGCGGCGGCAAAACCGGGGAAGATTTCCACGCCCAGCGCTTCAGCCTGCTGACCCAGCCAGCGGGTCACATTGGCCAGCGAAATGACGTAGTTGCCATGATTCTGGAAACAGGCTGGCAGCATCCACGACGGGGTCTTGTATGCCTTGCTGGCGGAGAGGAAAAGGAAGCGGTCTTCGGTGACTGCGGTGTTGAGCGGTGCGCCGAGTTCTTTCCAGTTGGGGAACAGTTCGGTGATCGCCTGCGGATCCATGACCGCGCCGGAGAGAATGTGGGCGCCGACTTCGCTGCCTTTTTCCAGCACGCACACCGAGACTTCCTTGCCGGCATCAGCGGCCAGCTGCTTGATGCGGATGGCCGACGACAAGCCGGCCGGGCCGCCGCCGACAACGACGACATCGTATTCCATTGCTTCGCGCGGCCCGTACTGCGCCAGCAAGTCTTGAGGTTGAGTCATGGGGTGTCCCGTATGGTTTTGGTTGGAATATTTTTGCGAACGATCGTGCTATTGTTCAATATTTTGCGAGAGAATGCTAGTCTGCAACGCAAATATGTTCGCGATGCCAAGTATTTTATGTGATTTCCCTCTTGTAAGTATGGAAATGGGATCCGGCGCCTTCGATCCGAAACCGGTAAGGAACGGGGCTCGGACCTGACGCAGCAACGCCAGAAAAGATGAAATAAATTCAACAATGGAATGAATCGCTTTAACGCCCGACGAAAGGCAAGCCACCGAATGACCGACAAAATACTGATTCACACCTCGCGCATGGATGTGCGCTGGGGCGACATGGACGCCTTCAATCACGTCAATAACACTGTCTATTTCCGCTACATGGAACAGACTCGCATCGAATGGCTTGAAGCCATCGGGATCGGCATCGAGGCTGACGGACTGGGCCCCGTGATCGTCAATGCGCACTGCAGCTTCCGGCGTCAGCTCAAGTATCCGGCCGACATCGAAATCCGCATGTACGCACAGCCGCCGGGCCGTTCCAGTGTGGAAACTACCTATGAAATCCGGCGTGTTGATCAGCCCGAAATCATTTATGCTGAGGGCGGCGCAAAGATCGTGTGGGTTAATTTCAAACAAGAAAAATCGGTTCCACTGCCCGAAAGCATCCGTCAGACCCTGACAGGTTTGTAAGTTTCGAGAAAGGTAGATGCGACAGAATCAGCCCCGACACCCATGCTGCGGAGAACCCGCAACAGAGGGAGAGTTAGTCCACAACAAGATGGTCTGGCCACATAATTAAACCCAGGAGGAAGACAAATGACTTACAAGACCCAAGCTCTGGTTGCAGCAGCACTGCTGAGCCTTTCCCTTTCCAGCCAGGCTGCCGACCCGATCAAGATTGGCGTGTCCGGCCCGTTCACCGGCGGTTCCGCGCCGATGGGCGCATCCATGCGCGACGGCGTCAAGCTGGCCGTGGCCGACATCAACGCCTCCGGCGGCGTGCTGGGTCGCCAGCTGCAACTGATCGAGCGCGATGACGAAGCCAAGAACGAACGCGGCGTGCAAGTTGCGCAAGAACTGATCAACAAGGAAAAAGTCGTCGCCACCGTCGGCTTCATCAACACCGGCGTCGCGCTGGCGTCGCAACGCTTCTATCAGGAAGCCAAGATTCCCGTGATCAACAACGTTGCCACCGGCAGCGTGATTACCAAGCAGTTCGAAAAGGATAAAGACAACTACGTCTTCCGTACTTCGGCTGCGGACGGCATCCAGGCCAAGATGATCGCCGACGAAGCCGTCGACAAGCAAAAATTCACCAAGGTCGCGATCCTGGCCGACTCCACCAACTACGGCCAGCTCGGTCGTGAAGATCTGGAAAAAGTCCTGGCCGCCAAGAAGGTCACTCCGGTCGCCATCGAGAAGTACAACATCAAGGACGTCGACATGACCGCGCAATTGCTGAAGTCCAAGCAAGGCGGCGCACAAGTCGTGCTGACTTACGGCATCGGCCCTGAACTGGCGCAGATCGCCAACGGCATGGAAAAGCTGAACTGGCACGTGCCTATCATCGGCAGCTGGCCGCTGTCGATGGGCAACTTCATCGATAACTCCGGCAAGAACGGCAACGGCGCCCGCATGCCGCAAACCTTCATCCAGGACGGCAACACGCCTAAGCGCAAAGCCTTCATCGAAGCCTATCAAAAAGCCTACAAGGTTGACCGTATTCCTTCCGCAGTTTCGGCTGCCCAAGGTTACGACTCGATCTACCTGCTGGCCGCTGCGATCAAGCAAGCCGGCACAACCGATGGCGAGAAGGTCCGCGCAGCGCTGGAAAACCTGAACACCAAGGTTGAAGGCGTCGTGACTACCTATGACAAACCGTTCAGCCACACCGACCACGAAGCGATCAAGCCAAACATGGTCGTCATGGGCGAAGTGAAAAACGGCCGCGTCATTCTCGGCAAATAAATCTGACGGCAGTGTGATTCGTCGTTAAAGCATAAAGGCCAGTCCTTGCGATCCGGGGACTGGCCTTTTTCGCAGAGTTTGTTGACGATCTTTTAACTTGTATCGGAAGTGACGGAAATGTCGCAGCGACGTCGGAACCGCATCGGCTGAACGGCCGCGTGTTCAACGTCGGGCAACGTGCAAGCAAAACCGGAGCGGGACGTAGCAAGCATATGCGTACTCCTACGCATATGCACAAGCAGGCCCGGGTTGCATAATTCCTCACCGCCATACGACGCAAAAAATCGCGGCACGCTCAACCCGCCATTCAATGGCAGCCGCTTCTTGGGTAGAAATAATGGATATTCTGTTACAGCTGGTTTTCAGCGGCATCGCGCTAGGCATGATCTACGCAGTGATCGCCTTCGGTTATCAACTCACTTTCGCCACCTCCGGCACCCTTAACTTCGGGCAGGGGGAAGCGTTGATGTTGGGCGCCCTGGTCGGCCTGTCCGTGGTCGGCAATATACACGGCGGTCCTTATCTCAACTACTGGCTCATGATCCCGATCGTGCTGGTCTTCGGCGCGCTGCAAGGCATGTTCGTCGAATGGATCGGCGTGCGTCCCGCCATCAAGATCAAATCCGAATTCGGCTGGATCATGTCGACCATCGCACTGGCGATCATCTTCAAGAACGTCGCGGAAAACATCTGGGGCAAGGATGACTTGCCGTTCCCGAGCCCGCTGTCGGGCGCGCCGTTCCAGATTTTCGGCGCCAACGTGCAACCGATGCAGGTGCTGGTCGTGGTCGGGGCGCTGGCCATGATGCTCGCCGTCGAAATCTTCAATCGCAAATCGATCTACGGCAAGGCCGTGGTCGCCACCTCCAACGACCGTGACGCCGCCGGCCTGATGGGCATCAACACCAGCGTGGTGATCACATTCTCCTACGCCTTGTCGTCTGCCACCGCGGCCTTCGCAGGCGTGCTGGTGGCGCCGCTGACGCTGACCGGCGCAACCATGGGGGCAGCGCTCGGGCTCAAGGCCTTTGCTGTGGCCATCATCGGCGGGCTGACCTCGGGCATGGGCGCCATCGTCGGCGGCCTGATCCTCGGCATCGCTGAAACCGTGACCGGCTTCTACATCTCGACCGGCTACAAGGAAGTCCCCGGGCTGCTGTTGCTGTTGCTCGTGCTGGCGGTCAAACCTGCAGGCCTGTTTGGCAAAACTGCGATCAAAAAGGTCTGATGAACATGAACAAGAAAATCCTCTTCATTTCCGTGCTCGGCATTGCCGCACTGGCGGTGCTGCCGCTGGTCGTGCGCAATCCTTACTACCTGCATCTGGCCGAAACCATCCTGATCTACGCCATCCTGCTGTTTGGCCTGGACATCGTGGTCGGCTACACCGGGCAGGTGTCGCTGGGCCACGCCGGCCTGTTCGGCATCGGTTCGTACACCGCCGGCGTGCTGTACTTCAAGCTCGGCCTGCCGTTCCTGCTGGTGCTGCCGGGCAGTATCGCCGTGACGGCGATCTTCGGCGCGGTGCTGGCCTTGCCGGCCTTGCGCGTGACCGGGCCTTACCTGGCGATGGTCACGCTGGCCTTCGGCACCATCATCCAGATTCTCATCAATGAAATGACTTTCCTCACCGAAGGTCCGATGGGCATCAAGGTGCCGAAGCCGAGTTTCGGCGGAACCAAGCTCGATGAAGTCGAATTCTTCTACGTCGTCGCCGTGCTCATGGTGCTGTCGCTGATCGTGGTCCATCGCATCCTGCGCTCCAACCTCGGCCGCGCTTTCCAGGCATTGCGCGACAGCCCGATCGCATCGGACTGCATGGGCGTGTCGGTATATCGCTACAAAGTCTACGCCTTCATCATCAGCGCTGCGCTGGCCGGCCTGTCGGGTTGCCTGTACGCGTATTCGGAAGAGTACATCTCGCCCAATACCTACAACTTCGAGCTGACCATCCTGTTCCTGCTGGCGGTCATCATGGGCGGCCGCAAGTCGCGCATCGGTTCGCTGATCGGCGCGCTGATCGTGGTCATGCTGCCGAGCCTGCTGTCTGACATCGAACTGTTCCGCCAGATCGCCACAGTCGCTGCAGTGATCGTCGTCCTCGGCGGCATCGCCTCGGTCGTCAAGAAGACCAAGACCCCGCGCGAAATCGCCGTGCCGGTGGTCGCCACCGTGCTCATGGCCGGCTTCTCCTACAAGCTGGAAAACATCACCGACTGGCGCCTCACCATCTTCGGCCTGATGACGCTGTTCGTGGTCTATTACCTGCAGGACGGCATCGTCGGTTTCTGCCGCACGCTGTTCGGCCGCATGCTCAGCAAACGCGTTCCGTTGGCGCAGCAGATCGCCGGTGACAAGACCGAAGCCGTCATCACCACCGATGCCGTCAAAGAAGTCGGCGCAACCCTGCTCAAGGTCAATCAGGTGCTGATGCAATTCGGCGGCCTCAAGGCGCTCAACAAGGTCGACCTCGACGTGCGCAAGGGCACCGTGCACGGCCTGATCGGTCCCAACGGTTCCGGCAAGAGCACCATGATGAACGTGCTCACCGGCATCTATCGTCCGACTGACGGCGCGGTTGAATACGACGGCCGCGTCATCACCGGCCAGACGCCGTCGCTGATCGCCCTGGGCGGCGTGGCGCGCACCTTCCAGAACGTCCAGCTGTTCGGTGAAATGTCCGCAACAGAAAACGTCCTGGTCGGCCTGCACCACACCTTCCGCAGCAACGTCGCCGACGTCATGGTGCACAGCCCGCGCTACCTGCGCGAAGAGCGCGCCGCACGCGAACGCGCCGCAGCGATCCTCGAGTTCGTCGGCCTCGCCGATCTCGCCAACGAAGAAGCGCGCAACCTGCCGTACGGCAAACAGCGCCTGCTCGAAATCGGCCGCGCATTGGGCCTGAATCCGAGCCTGTTGCTGCTCGACGAACCGGCCGCCGGCCTCACCGCACCCGACATCAAGGAACTGGTCGCCATCATCCGCAAGATCCGCGACGTCGGCATCACCATCATCCTCATCGAGCATCACATGGACGTCGTCATGTCGATCTGCGACACCGTCACCGTGCTCGACTTCGGCCAGAAGATCGCCGAAGGCAAACCGGCCGAAGTGCAAGCTGATCCCAAGGTGATCGAAGCCTATCTCGGCGGCGGCGCCGGCGATTCCACACCAACCACCGCGGGAGCTTGAGATGCTGACGATTTCGAATTTGCAGGCCGCTTACGGCAAGGTTGAAGTGCTGCACGGTATTTCGATGGAAGTGCCGAAAGGCAAAGTGGTCACCCTGATCGGCTCCAACGGCGCCGGCAAGACCACCACCATGCGCGCCATCTCCGGCATGATCAAGCCCAAGGGCGGCACCGTCACTCTGGGTGGCAAGGACGTCACCGGCCAGGACTCGCACAAGATCGCGCGCGCCGGCCTGGCCCACTCGCCCGAAGGCCGCCGCGTCTTCGCCACCATGAGCGTCACCGACAACTTGCTGCTGGGCGCTTTCCCGCGCTTCACACGGGCGCGTCCCAAGGGCGACATCGCCCACGATCTGGAACGCGCGCTGGAACTGTTCCCGCGCCTCAAGGAACGCCAGACGCAACTGGCCGGCACCTTGTCCGGCGGCGAGCAACAAATGCTCGCCATGGCCCGCGCCGTAATGCTCAATCCGGAAGTGATCCTGCTCGACGAACCGTCGATGGGCCTCGCGCCCATCCTGGTCGAAGAGGTGTTTCGCATCATCTTGCGTTTGAAGGAACAGGGGATTACGATGCTGCTGGTGGAACAATTCGCCGCCGCAGCACTGAACGTCGCCGACTACGGCTACGTCCTGGAAAACGGCAAGATTTCCGTACACGGCCCGGCCGACAAGCTACAGAACGACCCGGCGGTACAAGCAGCATATCTCGGCGGTGGCGCCCATCATTAATTATTAAAACGCCAAGCCGGCAACCGGATACTCGGACGCCCAGCATGCTGGACGAAGGGTATATTAAGGAGGAGACATACCTCTGAGACCTGACTAGGGTGCGCCGCGGCGCACCTTTTCTTTTTTTTGAACGAAATTTAGGTGTACGGAGAACACAATATTCTAAATTTCTCTCTGTATATATTTCCCATTTTTCTGGCGGGGGGCTGACCGATGTATAACCTTTGTGCTTGGATGAAAGATATTGGTTGTTTTGTCGTTTGTATCGGATTGGCTACATCTGCCATAGCTCGAACAATGGAGGAAATAGTTGATGCGATGGTCGGAACGATTTTCGTCTCACCGCATGTTGAATCTGCTGATGGAGCGTTAACTGCTTGTGGTCTGGAGTTCACCGCGATACAACGAGATTTCAGTACAAGGAATGGTGCTCCGGTAAAGATCAATGGGTCTTTTTATTTTCGTAGAACACAACCTACGTCAGTTTTTTACGCACTTAAGCTATCGGTAATTGATAACTTGGGAGCATCGGAGACGTTTACTGCTCCTGCAAACGGATTTATAAGGGCTCCTCGTGGAGTTGCTCCTATAAAAGCGATTAGAGCGAACTCCGACAATGCGGGTTATGCGTTGTTTATGGGCGCTCTCGACAAACCTGTGCTCGCTGCTTACGAAGAAATTTTGAGAAGTAATAAGATTCAAATAGGCTTCAATCGAAGGCCGGGTCAGCAGGATGTAGTGACGACGTTAGACCTCACAGTAGTTGATACGAAAATTGTGGGAGACGAAGTTGTTCGTCGTCGTAGCAACGATATGGTTGATGAATTTAAAGATTGCGTTGGATTACTAGTGAAGTAGCTGTCAATGGTTGCCACAAAAATAAAAACATTGGAAGGAGGGGACTTGTGCGTATAAAAAATTTTGCATTTAAACGGAAGTTGGACGAATCAATCCGTGATCGTCACGCTGAAGAGTCTGCAATTGGAAATTTAGGAGCTGCATTTGAATTCGCGCTTAAGCAACGAGAATTTGAAATTGCACAGCTAACGCAGCGCAATAACTTCTTCATGATTTTTCAAGGAGTTCTGATTGCAGGATTAGTGCAATCCGGTGGCAATGTGGCGTCTCTTATTTGTTTCTTCGTTTGTGCCATCGGTTGCGTCGTCTCTATTTTGCAGGTAGGAATGGCAGCAGGGTCTAAGTACTGGCAGATGAGATGGGAGAGGGCCGCGAGGACTGTTGAATTGTGGTTGTTGGAAGATCTGCGTTCGCGTCAAGGTACGATTGTTCAGTTCTTTACCGTGGATGGAAAATATTTGACGGACTCGGAAATCGAGCGACTGAATAAAGTAAATAAAGCTCCTGAACGTAAGGACGATCAGTTAGCGATGGAGGTTAATGCAATTGAAAATGCAAATAGGGCTGAGCTTGAGCACGGGCAAACTGGTTTGCCCAATAATCCGTTTAATGAATTGATTTTGCTTAAACCATCAGTGAGTAGAATCCCAATATATGTTGGATGCGCATTGGTTGTTTTTTGGGCGTCTCTGCTTCTTAATACAGTCAATGTAGATATTTTTTCTTCTAAAGCTGTTTCAGTTTCTTTTTCATCGTTTAGATCTGAGGCGGAAAAAACAAAATGAACATTTCACAACGAATACATATCAACGTCTTCGGGATAGTTTGTTCGATCAATTCAACCCCTAAGCGGCTAGTGCCGCTTAGGCGTGTCCTACCGTTCTGCTAGTTTGGGCTGAGTAGTCTTTTCCATTCACGCAAGTTTTTATTCATTCAATTCAGCATAGCGGCTTGCTTCAAATATCGCTTCCGCCAAGGCTTCAACACCAACAGCGCCAACACCGCAGCCAAAATATCCAACGTAATAGCCGTCCCAAACACCGGATGCCAGCTGCCCGTCTTCTCGTGCATCAACGCCGCCAGCGGTCCGCCTAGAATCGATCCTATCCCTTGCGAGATATACAGCCAGCCATAGTTGGCTGTCGCATTGCGCGTGCCGAAAGTATCGGTCAGCGTCGACGGGAACAGTGAAAAGATCTCGCCCCAGCCGAAGAACACCACGCCCGACAACAGCACGAACAAGACTGCGTTGTCGCGCGTCATGAGCCACAGCGCCATGGCGACGCCTTCCAGTGCGAAGGCGAAGAACATGGTGTTTTCGCGGCCGAAATGGTCCGATACCCAGCCGAAGAACGGACGCGTCAGGCCATTGGTCAGGCGGTCGATGGTCAGCGCCAGCGGCAGCGCGGCGAGGCCGAACACCATCACGTTGGTGATGCCGAAGTCGCGCGCGAAGCTGGCCATTTGCGAGGTCACCATCAGGCCGGAGGTCGACATCATGGTCATCATGCAGAACATCAGCCAGAACAGCGGCGTGCGCAGCATCTGGCGCGGCGCCAGGTCGTTGCCGGTGGATTGCACGACGCGCGTGGCCGGCAGCGCCGTCATCGGGTCCGGCGAGCGCAGCGCCTGCGAGGCGATCACGCCGATCACGGCGAAGATGATGCCGAACTGCCACAGCGTGCTTTCCAGGCCCTGGCCGGCCAGCGCTGACGAGATCGGGAAGGTGGTCAGGATCGCGCCCATGCCGTAACCGGCGGCCACCATGCCGACCGCGAAGCCGCGGCGGTCAGGGAACCAGCGCACCATCTGGCCGACCACGCCGACATAGACAATACCGGTGCCGAGTCCGCCGACCAGGCCGTAGCTCAGGTACAGCATGCCGATGCTGGACGCCTGCGACGCCAGCACCCAGCTCAGGCCGGACATCAGCGTACCGATCGAGATCAAGCGGCGCGCGCCGAAGCGTTCGATCAGGCCGCCCTGGAACGGCGAGAAGAAGGTCTGCAGGACGATCAGCATCGAGAAGGTGATCTGCAGCTCCGACAGGGGCACGCCGAGCTTGGCCGAGAGCGGCTTGGTAAAGAGCGTCCAGACGTATTGCGGACTGGAGATCGCCATCATGCAAATCAGGCTGATCAGCAGCTGGAACCATCGATTCTGCAGCAATCCTGTCGCGCCGAGGGGCGCGGAGGTGTTGGTCAGGGTAGTCATGTTTTTCTCCTGGAATAAGTTGGAATGGCGGCGAGTAGCGCTTTGCGGACTGTTGTCAATTTATGTATGCATAAATTTCAAGTGCAAAACGAATGCAGGAAACGTGCCATTCGGCGTGCATTTCTCCAGTGCGATGAAACAGCGCTGCGCATGCCGGAGAAAACCGGCAGTGCCAGGATAAAAGTGGGAGATGATCGGCCGGAAGTGTCGGCCGGGCGCGACTTTCAGCGCCCAGTAAGCTGCACTAAATGCGTGCTTCAGCCGAAGCGTTTGCGCCGTGCGGGTGCCGGCGAGGGATGCTGGGCCATCTCGGTGCGGACTTGTTCGAGCCGGTCGATGGTGATTTGCTGGACCACGGCGTGGCTGTCCTGGATATGGCGTTCGGCCAGCGCGCCGGCATGTGCGGCGTCGCCTGCGGCGATGGCGTCGAGGATGGCGATGTGTTCGTCGTAGGTGTCGCCGATGCAGTCGCCGTAGGCGAAGTCGAGGCGGCGCATGATGCGGATGTGGTCGGTAACCTGGCGATAGACGGCGTCGGTTTCCGGATTGCCGGCGGCGGCCACCAGCGCCAGGTGGAAGCGCTCATCGAGCGCCGCCACCGCGAGGCCGTCGCTCAGGCGTTTGGCCGGGGCCACGCGCCAGATGGCGCCGGCTTCCTCCAGCAAGGCTGCGCGCGCTGGATTGGCTACGGCAGCGCAGATACGCCGCACCGCATGCAGCTCGATCATTTCACGCAAGTCGTATAGCGCGGCGAAGCGCGAGAAATCGATCGGCACCACTTCCCAGCCGTTGCGGAAGTAGCCGCGCACCAGGCCTTCGCTTTGCAGTCGCATCAGCGCTTCGCGCACCGGCGTGCGCGATACCTGCAGCCGCTCAGCGACGTCGTTCTCTGCGAAGCGGTCGCCCGGCAGCAGGCGGAACGCGAAGATGTCGTCGCGCAGTTTTTCATAGACGGCCTCAGCCAGCCGCAGGGCGGGGCGCCGGGGCGGCTCGTCGGCAGGAGGCGGTGAAGCTTTCGATGTCATGCGTTGGCGTGTACGTGTGTGCGGAATGGAACGTGGCGTCAATGGTAGCGCATGCGATTTGCAGCCGTCGCTTTATCTGCGCCGCCATTTACGCCATTTACGTCGGTTGCGCCGATTGCGCCGATTGCGTTATACCGCCGTCGCTCCCGTTGCCGCCGTCCGCCTCATGATGTTGCGGTTGAGTCGCCACACCAGCGTCAGCGCCACCAGCGACGTGCCGACGATGATGTAGCCCACCGTGTCGAAGTGCTGCAGCTTGCCGTCCACGCCGAACGAGACGATGTGGCCGGCGATGACCGAGGCGACGCCGCCCGACAGTTGCTGGATCGACGCGCTGATGGCGTTGAAGGAGCCGCGCTGTGTGGCTGCCGGCACCGACGACACCAGCGCCTGGAACGGGATCATGCGCGAGAAGATCCCCAGGAACAGCACCACGTTGACCACGATGATCACCGGCATGGTGATGCGGCCGAGGTGGGTGTAGACCAGCACCATGATCATCGACAGGCAGGTGCCGAACAGGAACACGCGGAACTTGCCGACGCGGTCGGCGGCGCGGCCGATCAGCGGGCCGAACACGATGGTGCACAGGCCGGTGATCAGGTAGACCGTCGGCAGATGCTCGATGTCGATGCCTAGGTTGGCCACCAGGTAGGCGCTGCTGAACGGCATCAGCATGAAGCCGCCGGTCATCAGCAGGGCGGTCGTGGCGAAGGCAATCAGGTAGCTCGGCTCGGTCACGGTGTGGAACAGATGCATCCACGCGGTGTGTTCCTGCTTGAGCTTGAGATGCTCGGCCACCGGCTGCAATTTCCAGAACACGATGAGGCCGCCGACCAGGCCCATGCCGGCCATGGCGATGAAGGGAATGTGCCAGTTCCAGCGGCTCGACAGGTACAGGCCGATCGGGATGCCGAGCACCTGGCTCGCGGCAAACGCGGTCTGGATCATGCCCATCACGCGGCCGCGCATCTGCAGCGGGAACAGGTCTGTCGAGATCGCCAGCACGATGGAGCCGATCACGCCGCCGAACAGGCCGGTGACGATTCGTGCGAGCAGCAGGCTTTCAAAGGTCTGCGCCAGGCCGCACCAGAGCGTGCCGATGATGAAGCCGGTATAGAAAAACAGCAGCAGTTTCTTGCGGTCGAAGCGGTCGGCGAAGCCGGCGGTCAGCAGCCCGGAGACGCCGGCGCTGAAGGCATAGGCCGACACCACCAGGCCGAATTGCTGCGGCGTGATCTGCATGGCCGGCATGATCAGCGCGCCCAGCGGCGACATCAGCATGAAGTCGAGGATCACGGCGAATTGCAGGAAGGCCAGCACGCCGACGACGAACTTTTGGTAAGGGGAAAACTGTAACGGAACGGCAGAAGTTGCAGGAGTCATGTTCTTTTCTTTCTTGATGAAGCGGGCGTGCATGCGCTCGCCATATTGTGTGTGTGCCGGTCGACCGGAGCGGGGGCGACGTTCAATCGGCAAATCGACGGCAGCCGCGGTAGGGACGCGGGACCGGAATCAGGGCCGAAACCAGGGCCGGGGATCGATGGCAGGATGAAGACGGATCATGAGGGAAAATATTGTAGCTGAGGAGATCTTTGTTGAGAAAATAGTAAAAATATTTCTTAATATCCGATGTAAACGCTCTTCATCCGACGTCTGATTAGTCCATGGCACTCGCATCATTTCTTTTCGCCAACGCCGATTTTGACGAATCGCGCATCTCAGGTTGACTAAGCGGAGCTGGCAATATACTGTATATAAACACAGTATTCAATGCCTATGCCTTCGCCCTTCATTAACATTATTGACAGTCCTCAAAGCATTCACAGCTCCCTCTGGCTCGCGTCGCAGTTGGCGCGAGGAGGCGCGCGCTGCCTCGATACCGGCTTTGCGGAGCTGTCGGCGGAGTTGCCGGGGCATGGCTGGCCGCTGGGCGCGCTGATCGACTTGCTGTTGCAGCAACCCGGCGCGGGCGAATTGCGCCTGCTCGGTCCGGCCTTGAAAGCGCTGTCGCCGCGCCGTATTGCGCTGGTGCAGACGCCGCACGCGCCGCAAGCCATCGGCTGGCGCCAGCTCGGCGTTGATGCGACGCGCCTGCTGTCGGTCCGTGCCGCCACCAGCGCCGACGCCGCCTGGGCCGCCGAGCAGATCCTCAAGTCGGACAGTTGCGCGGTGCTGCTGTTCTGGCAGCGCAATCTGCGCAAGGAGAGCGTGCGCCGGCTGCATCTGGCGGCGCAGGGCGGCAATACCTTGTTCGTCATGCTGCGTCCGCTCAGTTGTGCCCAGGATGCTTCGCCGGCGCCGTTGCGGCTGTCGCTGACGCCGGCTGCCGGCGGCGTCGATATCGGCTTCGTCAAGCGGCGCGGTCCGCAACGCGACACCCCTTTGTTTGTTTCACTGCCTTCTCTGAATCTTTTGCATCATGCGTCTGTGGATCGCCGTACACCTGCCCCTGTTGCCGCTGGAAGTGTTTTATCCGAACTGGTCGGATGAGGCTGACGCGGTCGTGCTGGAGCACACCCGCGTCATGGCGGCGTCACAGTCGGCCTGCGAGGCCGGCGTGCGTTACGGCATGCGCCGCGGCGGCGTGCTGGCCTTGCTGCCGCGCGCCCACATGCACGAGCGCTCCCCCGAGCGCGAAGCGCAGGCGCTGTCCGGCGCCGCCACCGCGCTGCTGCAATACACGCCGCAGGCCAGCTTCAGCGATGACGCCACCATCGTGCTCGACATCGGCGCCAGCCTGCGCCTGTTCGGCGGCATCCGCGCCTTGTGCCGGCGCGTATGCCGGACCGTGCGCCAGCTCGGGCTGACCGCGGCCGTCAGTTGCGCACCGACCGCGGCCGGCGCTGCCTTGCTGGCGCGTCATCGTCATTTGCCCGGCCATCATCGTCCACGCACCTTGAGCACGCCGCGCCTGCAAGCGCGGCTTGATCGCCTGCCGGTCAGCGCCTTGCCGGCGGCGCTGCCGTATCTTGACTGGCTCAAGGGAATCGGCTGCCGCAACCTGGCCGACCTGCGTCGCCTGCCGCGCGCCGGTTTGCAGCGGCGCGGCGACACCCGCATGCTGGATGCGCTCGATTGCGCTTACGGCGAAGCGGCGGAACTGCATGCCTGGATAGAGACGCCGCCGAGCTTCCGCCAGCGCATCGAACTGACCGAGCGCATCGAACATGCCGACGCCGCGCAGCACACCGTGCAAGCCTTGCTGGCGCAACTGTGCGGCTGGCTCACCGCGCGCCAGCTGGCGGTCACGCAGGTGTGCGTGCAACTGGAGCACGAACGCGGCCGCCAGGCCGTCGCGCCGACCGTGATCGAACTCGCGCTGGCCGAGCCGACCTGGCAGGACGCGCACCTGATCCGCCTGCTCAAGGAGCGACTGGCGCAACTCGAGATCAATGCGCCCATCATCGCCGTGGTGCTGGAAGCCGCCCGCACCGAAGCCATGGCGCCGGCCAGCGAGAGGTTGTTTCCCGAACCGGGCGGCGCGCCGGAAGACTACAAGCGCCTGCTCGAATTGCTGGTGGCGCGGCTGGGCGCGGAACACGTGCTGCACCCGTCGCCGCTGGCCGACTACCGGCCGGAGCAGGCCAACCGCTGGGTGTCCGTGATGGAGCCGGCCGCGCCGCTCGATGCGCGCCCCTTGCCGCCACGACCGGGCTGGCTGCTGGAAAAGCCGGTGGCGCTGGTCATGCGCCAGCACCGGCCGTATTACGGCTCGCGCCTGCGTCCGGTGTCGCCGCCCGAGCGCATCGAAGCGGGCTGGTGGAACGGCCTGTTGGTCACGCGCGACTACTACATCGCGGCAGGCGCCGACCATTGCCATTACTGGATTTATCGCGAACGCATCGGCGATGTCGATGGTGACGAGCCGCACTGGTTTTTACACGGCGTGTTCGGTTGAGGGAGGTGTGCCATGCATGAGATACCGACGAAAATTCCGGATTATACGGAACTGTTCTGCCTGTCCAACTTCACCTTCCTCGAAGGCGCCTCGCACGCCGAAGAACTCGCTGCGCGCGCGGTGCAGCTCGGCTATACCGCGCTGGCCGTGACCGACGAATGCTCGCTGGCCGGCGTGGTGCGCGCGCATATGGAAACCAAGGACGCCGGTATGAAGCTGATCATCGGATCGTATTTCCGCATCGAGTGGGAAGCCGGGCAGCCGCCGCTCACGCTGATCGCGCTGGCGCAGAACCGCGAAGGCTACGGCAACTTGTCGGAGCTGATCACGCTGGCCCGCACGCGCGCCGACAAGGGCAGTTATCGCATCGGCATCGCCGATTTTTCCGCACCCCAGGCCTCGCATGCACACCTGCGCGGCTTGTCCGATTGCCTGCTGGTGCTGGCGCCGCATTATCCGGCCGACGCCGTCTTGCTGGCGCAACAGGCCGACTGGCTGGCGCGCACGTTTCCGCAGCGCGCCTGGCTCGGCTTGACTCAGCTGTACCGGCCGCTCGATCACCTGCATCGCGGTGTGATTCTGGAGGCCGCTGCGGCCAGTCGACTACCGGTGGTCGCGCTCGGCCAGGTCAACATGCACGTGCGCTCGCGCAAGCCCTTGCAGGACACGCTCACCGCGATCCGGCTCGGCAAGGCAGTCGGCGACTGTGGCTACGATCTGGCGCCGAACGCCGAACAGCACCTGCGCTCACGACTGCGACTGGCGAATATTTTTCCGGCTGCGGCGCTGGAAGAAACCTTGCACATCGCTGCGCTATGCCACTTCAAGCTAAGCGAATTGCGTTACGAATATCCCGAAGAACTGGTTCCCGAAGGCCAGACACCGGCCGGCTATCTGCGACAGGAAGCCTATCTCGGCGCGCACCTGCGTTATCCCGCCGGCATCCCCGAATCCGTCTCCAGCCAGCTCGAGCATGAGCTGGCGCTGATCAACGACCTGGCCTACGAGCCTTACTTCCTGACGGTCTACGACATCGTGCGCTTCGCCAAGGACAACGGCATCCTGCGCCAGGGGCGCGGCTCGGCGGCCAACTCGGTGGTGTGCTATTGCCTCGGCGTGACCGAGGTCGATCCGACCTGTTCGACCATGTTGTTCGAGCGCTTCATCAGCAAGGAGCGCGGCGAGCCGCCCGACATCGACGTCGACTTCGAGCATCAGCGGCGCGAAGAAGTGATTCAGTACATCTACCGCAAATACGGCCGCATGCGCGCCGCCATCGCCGCTGCGGTCCACACCTACCGTCCGCGCGGCGTGCTGCGCGATGTCGGCAAGGCGCTCGGCGTGGACGAGTCCATCGTCGACAAGGTGGCCAAGTCACAGCAATGGTTCGATCATCGCGACAACCTGCTGGACCGTTTCGCCGAATGCGGCCTCGATCCGCAGTCGCCGATTGCGCATCAGTGGGCCATCCTGGCGCGGCAACTGCTCAACTTTCCGCGGCATCTGTCGCAGCACAGCGGCGGCTTCGTGATCGCGCGCGACAAGTTGTCGCGGCTGGTGCCGATAGAAAACGCCGCCATGCCGGACCGCTCGGTGATCCAGTGGGACAAGGACGACCTCGAATCGCTCGGCCTGCTCAAGGTCGACGTGCTGGCGCTGGGCATGCTGTCGGCCTTGCGGCGCGCGCTGGAGCTGGTCGGCAAGCGGCGCGGCATACCGTTCGAATTGCAGGACATTCCGCGGGAAGATCAGGTCACCTACGACATGATTTGCCAGGCCGACACCATCGGCGTATTCCAGATCGAGAGCCGTGCGCAGATGAGCATGCTGCCGCGCTTGAAACCGCGCCGCTTCTACGACCTCGTGGTGCAGGTGGCGATCGTGCGGCCGGGGCCGATCCAGGGCGGCATGGTGCATCCTTTTTTGCGACGACGTGACGGAGATGAACCGGAAATCTATCCCAATCCAATTCTTCGCGAGGCGCTGGAACGCACGCGCGGCGTGCCGATCTTCCAGGAGCAGGTGATGCAGATCGCCGTGCTGGCGGCCGGCTTCACGCCCGGGGAGGCTGATGGCTTGCGGCGCGCGATGGCGGCATGGAAGCGCAAGGGCGGCATGGAAAAATACCAGAAGAAACTGATCGACGGCATGCTCGAGCGCGGTTACACGCAAGAGTTTGCCGATGCCATCTTCCGTCAGATCCAGGGCTTCGGCGACTACGGTTTCCCCGAAAGCCATGCCGCCAGTTTCGCCAACCTGGCTTACTTCAGCAGCTGGATCAAATGCCACGAACCCGAGGCCTTCCTGTGTTCGTTGCTCAACAGCCAGCCCATGGGTTTTTATTCGCCGTCGCAACTGATCCAGGATGCGCGTCGTCACGGCGTGCGCGTGCTGCCCGCCGATGTGACGCGCAGCAATTGGGAAAGCGCGCTGGAAGAAGCCGGCGCAGAACGGCCCGCCGTGCGACTGGGCCTGTCGCTGATCGGCAGCCTCAAAGAAGAGCCGTCCTTGCGCATTGAACGGGCACGCCTGGAACAAGCTTTCACTGATCTGCAGGACCTGGCGCGGCGGGCCAACCTGCACAAGCGCGACCTGCAGGCGCTGGCCGCAGGCAATGCGCTGGCCACGCTCAGCGGCCACCGTCGTGAAGCCTTGTGGCAGGCGCTCGACGCCGCTCCCGCGAAAGACCTGCTGCGCGCTGCACCGTCACGCGAAGAAACGCTGCACTTGCCGGCGCCGTCGGAAGCCGAAGACATCGTCGCTGATTACCGCAGCGCCGGCATGACGCTGCGACGCCATCCGCTGGCCTTGCTGCGGCCAATCCTGACCAAGCAGAAGTTCCTGCCTTACGAGGTGATGGCGACTTTCCAGGACGGCCAGTTCGCGCGCGGCTGCGGCATCGTCACGGTGCGCCAGCGGCCCGGCACCGCCAAGGGCGTGCTGTTCATCACCATCGAAGACGAGACCGGCTCGACCAACGTCATCCTCTGGCCGTCGCTGGTCGAGAAGCAGCGCAATGAAGTCCTCAACGCCTCCTTGCTGGGCGTCTACGGCATCTGGAAGACCCATGCCGGCGTCAAGCATCTGGTCGCCAAGCGGCTGGTCGATCTGTCGCACCTGTTGGGCGAGATCAACGTCCACAGCCGCGATTTTTGCTGAGTTATTTTTTTACTGCTGCAGCGTATTCCTGGGCCAACGCCGCGATGATCTCCGCAGTTGCACCTGAACGAATCAGCGGCGCACCCTGGCCGGCCCAGAAGGCGGCGAATTCATGGTTGCCGTGCTTGCTGGCGAGCGCGTGCAACTGCTTGCCGGCGTCGTAGGCGATCGGATAGTCGCTGGGCGGAGGCGAGCCGGGTGCGCCGATCTCGTCCATGATGCGGTTGGCGATACCGCGCGCGCCGCGACCGGAGATCGCGCGCGTGACCTTGGTGCGTTCGGCGCGGCGACTCTGGAGGCTGTGCCGGTACGCTTCGCCGGCATTGGATTCAGCTGTCAGCAGGAAGGCCGTGCCCAGTTGCACCGCATCGGCGCCGAGCATGCGCGCCGCCGCGATGCCTTGTCCGTCCATGATGCCGCCGGCCGCAATTACCGGCAGCGCGGTCTGGTTTGCAATCGTGCGCACCAGCGCAAAGGTGCCGATTTGCTGGTCCTCGCCGGTGCTGTCGAACACACCGCGATGGCCGCCGGCTTCGTAGCCTTGCGCGACGATGGCGTCGAGGCCGGCTGCTTCGATTGTGCGCGCTTCCTCCAGCGTGGTGGCGGTCGCCATCAGGAACACGCCGGCCTGTCTGAACGCGCGGATCACGTCCGCATCGGGCAAGCCGAAATGAAAACTCATCGCCGCCGGCGGCGCTTCGAGCAGCAACTGCTGCATGTCGGTATCGGTGACGAAGCTCTCGTAAATTTCCCTCAACGGCAGAGTGAGTGCGCCGCCGAACTCGTCGAAGTAGGGCCGCAGATGTTCGCTCCATGCCTGGTCGCGCGCGGGATCCGCTTGCGCCGGCCGATGGCAGAAGAAGTTGACGCTGAACGGTCGCGCCGTCAGCTGATGTGTGTCCGCCAATAATTGCTTCGCCTGCGCGGCGTTGCTGGCCCCCAATGCCAGCGAACCTAGTGCGCCCGCGTTGGACGCGGCAGCCGCCATGCGCGGCGTCGATACGCCGGCCATCGGCGCCTGGATGATGGGATGCGTCAGGCCCAGTCGTGTTGCGATGATGCTGTTCATACATCCTCCCGATTGTTTGCAATCCTGTCCAGTTTGCGATAAGCCCATAGATTCGTCGCCGCACCCGTCAGTAGCATGGCGCTGGTCAAAAAGAACACCGAGCGCATGCCGACCAGTCCGCCCATCGCGCCGCCCATGAGCGGGCCGAGCACCTGTCCGGCGTATTGCGATGATTGCGAATATCCGAGCACCTTGCCCAGCGAACGTTCGGGAACCGACTGGCGGATCTGCTTGGCGATCGACGGCAGCAGGCCGGCCAGTGCCGCTCCCAGCCAGAAGCGCAAGATCGCCAGCTGCCACCATGAGTGCACGAAGGCTTGTGGAATCATCAGCAGGCCCGCCGCCGTCAGGCAATACACGATCACCTTCCAGCCGCCGACGCGGTCGGCCAGCCGTCCCAGCGGCGCCGCCATGATGATGCTGCCGAGCGCGGACGCGGCCATCACGATGCCGGCGTCGAGCACCACCTCGCGGCGATCGGCGTGGAGGTCTTGCAGATAGACGGTGATGATCGGTTCGATCGACATGTTGGCGAACAGCACCAGCATCGCGGTGGCAAACATGGCGGCGATGATCAGACGCAGGTTCTTGTTTCCTGCCAGGTCGGATGCGCCGGTGACGCGTGGTCGCGGCACGAATTTTTCCTTCACGAACAACATCGTCAGGATCGCCGCCACGGCGATCATCGCGCCACCCGCAAAGAAGGTATTGCGGATGCCGATCAGCCCCGGCAGCAAGCCGCCGATCAGGGGGCCGGTGAGTGTGCCCGCAAGCGCGCCGGTCGACAGGATACCCAGCGCCCAGCCGGCTTTGTCCTTCGGTGTCTGCGTCGCCACCAGCAGCGTCGATGACGATGCATAACCGCCGATGATGCCGGCGAGAAAGCGCAGCAAAGTCAGTTCATACACGTTATGGGCACAGCCGATCAGCGGCATGACGATGGCCATGCCGACCGCTGCGCGCACCAGCATGGGTTTGCGGCCGTAGCGGTCGCTCAGGTAACCCCACAGCGGCGCCGTCAGCCCGGTGCCGAGGAAGGTCGCGCCGAAGGCGATACCCGACCAGCCGACAATGGCGGCGTTTTGTTTCACCCCCAGTTCCTCGACGTAGACCGGCAGGAAGGGCAGCAGCAGCGTCAGGCTGACCAGCGTCGTGAAGGAGCCGAACACGCAGATGACCAGGTTGCGTTTCCAGTGCAGGGCGTTATCCGCTGAGTAGGAGTCGGCAGGAGTGGCAAGTGCCTCTTTCATGATCGCCTCCGGTTCCATACGCGGCGGTCAGCAATAGTCGTTTCCATATCCAGCTCCCTTGAAGTCGTTGGCGCATCGGCCTCAGCCGATCTGCGCATGTTCCTGAAAGGCGGCGTCGATCGACACCGGATTGAGATGATCGAAATAATTGCTGATGGTCTTGAGCGCCACGCCGAGCAGGATTTCCATCAGGACGATTTCGTCGTAGCCGGCGGCAGTGAAGCGCTCCTTGGCCTGCTCGCTGACGAAGCCGCGGCCGTTGACCAGTTCGCGCGTCAGGACCACCAGTGCATCCAGCCGGGCATCCGGCAGCGGCGTGCGACGGCGCACCGCACCGACCAGTCCGGCATCGGCGCGCATGTCGGCCAGTCGCGTGGCATGGGCGGCAATGCAGTAGAGGCATTTGTTTTCCACCGACGCTGCCAGCAACACCAGCTCGCGCTCGCGCGCGGTGAGCGACACCTTTTCCCATGCCGCCGTCAGCGCCACGTAGCCGTTGAGCAAGGGCGGCGAATTGCCCATCGTCGCCATCAGATTGGAGATGAAACCGCGCCGCTTGCGCGCGGCGGCCAGTCCAGCCCTGGCGCTGTCGGGTGCCGATTCCATGGTGAGCGCATTGAGTGGCTTGAGTGGTTTGAGCGGCTTCACGGCCTGGCCCCCTTCATGTTCATTTCCTTGGTTGCGGCTGGAATGCGATGTTTGAAGCAAGGATGCCGTACAAACGCTTCCGTGATTAGATGGAAATATGTAGAATTTATTTTCCATTTATGGGAAAGTAAAAAGGACGCAAATCCATGGCCGATCTCAACGACATTGCGATCTTCGTGAAGGTGGCGCAGTTTGAAAGTTTCAGCCGGGCGGCGCATGCGCTGGGCATGCCGGTGTCGACGGTCAGCCGCCGTGTCGCCGACCTGGAGCAGCAGCTGGGCGTGACGCTGTTGCAGCGGACCACGCGCAAGCTCACGCTGACCGTGCCGGGGCAGGATTATTTTCATCAATGCCACGAGCCGCTCGACATCCTGGCCGACGCCGAGCGCGTCCTGACGCAGACGCAAAAAAAGCCTGAGGGCATTCTGCGCATTACCGCGCCGGTGGTGCTGCGCGAGCCGGAGTTCCTCAGTTTCATCTCGGGCTTCCTCGACAACTATCCGCGCATCAAGATCGATCTGGTCATCACCAACGACTTCCTCAACCTGGTCGGACAGAACATCGACATGGGCATCCGCTTCGGCGAGCTCGAAGACTCCAGCCTGATTTCCAGGAAACTGGGCGACACCGTGCGCTACCTGGTGGCGACACCGTCTTACCTGGAAGGCCGCCGCCTGCCGGAAAAACCGGAAGACCTGAGCGCGCATCAATGCGTGCTGATGAACGGCAAGAACTGCGAGGCGAAATGGGACCTGGTCAACGGCAAGAAGCAGGTCAGCGTCCAGGTATCGGGCGCGGTGTCGAGCCGCGACTTCAACAGCGTGAGCTACTTCACACACAACGGTCACGGCATCGGTCTGCTGCCGTTCAATTACTGCAACGATTTGCTGGCCGACGGCCGCTTGCAACGCGTCCTGCCGAAGTGGCGCTCGCCGCTGATTCCGGTGCATGCGCTCTATCCGACGCGCAAATTCTTGCCGGCCAGGCTGCGCGTTTTCCTCGAAGCCTTGCAGGCCTGGGATAGCCCGTTCTGGACCAAATAAAGCGCAGCATCGACATTGATGAACCATCGAAAATAGCGCTGAAAAAAATAGCGTTCCTTGATAGAGTTGCGGGCGAGCAAACACGCACATATCCACCAGCCACCAAGGAAGCGCCATGCAGGCAGTACTCGACACCATCCTCATCTATGCCAAGAACCCAGCGGCCACCGCCGCGTTTTACAGCCAGTTCTTCGGCTTCGAAACTTCAGGCGAAATGGTGGAAGGCCTGATCGAGCTGAACGCGCCGGGCTCCGGCGCCAGCATCCTGATTCACCAGGCCGCCAAAAGCGTCAAGCTCGGTCAGGTGGGCGTGAAGCTGATGTTCAGCGTCGAGGATGTGGATGTTTTCAAGGAAGAGAGCGCACAACGCGGCTTGGTCTTCGGCAGCACGCATCAGGCCAACGGTTACGCGTTTGCCAACGTCAAGGATCCGGACGGTAATTCGGTGGCGGTGTCGAGCAGGGCATATCGGGCCGGATAAACATACTCCCGAACGCACAAAGCCCGCTCGAGAGCGGGCTTTGTCTTCTTTAAACGGATGCTTCGATCAAACCGAAGCGCGCAAGGTCCTGGCCGCCGCCACCATGTTGCTCAGCGCCGGCAGGACTTCCGCCCACTGGCGCGTCTTCAGGCCGCAATCCGGATTGACCCATAGGCGTTCGGCCGGAACCCGCTCGGCCGCCTTCTTCATCAGTTGCACGATGTGTTCCTGAGTCGGGATGTTGGGCGAGTGGATGTCGTACACGCCGGGGCCGATGTCGTTCGGGTAGTTGAAGTTGTCGAAGGCGTCCAGCAACTCCATGTCCGAGCGCGAAGTTTCGATCGTGATCACGTCGGCGTCCATGTCGGCGATCGAGGCGATGATGTCGTTGAACTCCGAATAGCACATGTGGGTGTGGATCTGCGTTTCATCCCCGACACCGTTAGCGGTGATGCGGAACGATTCGACCGCCCAGTCCAGGTATTCTTTCCATTGCGACTTGCGCAGCGGCAGACCTTCGCGCAGCGCGGCTTCGTCGATCTGGATGACGCGTACGCCGGCTTTTTCCAGGTCCAGGACTTCATCGCGGATGGCCAGCGCCAGTTGCTTGCACGATACCGAGCGCGGTTGATCATCACGCACGAACGACCAGTTCAGGATCGTCACCGGCCCGGTGAGCATGCCCTTCATCGGCTTGGTCGTCAGCGACTGTGCATAGGTGATCCACTCGACCGTCATGGCCTGCGGACGGCTGATGTCGCCGAACAGGATGGGCGGCTTCACGCAGCGCGAACCGTAGGATTGCACCCAGCCGAACTGGCTGAAGGCGTAGCCCTGCAGCTGCTCGCCGAAGTATTCGACCATGTCATTGCGCTCGGCTTCGCCGTGCACCAGCACGTCCAGGCCCAGGGTCTCCTGCTCACGCACGCTGCGCTCGATTTCGGCCTGCATGGCGGTCTTGTAGCCGGCGTTGTCGAGACGGCCTGCCTTGAACTCGCTGCGGGCATGGCGGATTTCCGCGGTCTGCGGGAACGAGCCGATGGTGGTGGTCGGATAGGCCGGCAGTTTGAGCAGGGCGGCTTGCTTCGATGCGCGTTGCGGATAGGTGCTGTCACGTTGGCCCAGCTTGGCGTCGATGTTGGCGACGGCAGCTTGCACCGCCGGGTTGTTGACGCGCGGCGATGCGCGGCGGGAGGACAGGGCGGCCTGGTTGGCGGCCAGCTCGGCCTTCACCGAGTCGCGGCCTTCGCGCAGTGCCTTGCCCAGCAGGCGTAGTTCATCCAACTTTTGCTGCGCATAGGCCAGCCAGGATTTGATTTCGGCGTCCAGTTTTTGTTCGCTGTTCAGATCGACCGGCACGTGCAGCAGCGAGCACGAAGGCGCCACCCACAGCCGGTCACCGAGGCGTTTCGCCAGCGGTTCGATCCAGTCCAGCACCGCGTTCAGGTCGGTCTTCCAGATGTTGCGGCCGTTGATCACACCCAGCGACAGCACCTTGTCCGACGCCAGCAGATCGATCAGCGGCAGCACGTCGTTGCGGCCATTGATGGCGTCGATATGCACGCCGGCAACCGGCAGATTGGCGACGAACTTTTGGTTTTCCAGCAACTCGCCGAAATAGGTCGCCAGCAGCAGCTTGACGCGGCTGTTCTTCAACTCTGCGTAGGCGGTGTTGAAGGCGTTTTGCCAGGCGGCGTCCAGTTCCGTGACCAGTACCGGTTCGTCGATCTGCACCCACTCCACACCTTGTGCGCCCAGCGCCTCCAGCAACTGTACGTAGACGGGCAGCAAGCGCGGCAACAGCGCCAGCTTGTCGGAGTCGTCCTTGGACTTGCCCAATGCCAGGTAAGTGACCGGGCCGACGATGACCGGCTTGGCCTTGACGCCTTGCGCCCTGGCTTCGGCCAACTGCGCCAGCAGGCGGGAGGTGTCCAGCTTGAATTCAGTGGCGGCGGTGAACTCAGGGACGATGTAGTGATAGTTGGTGTCAAACCACTTGGTCATCTCGCCGGCGGCGACACCGCCGCAGCAAGCGCCGTGGTCCTCAGCGCCCTGGGCCGAACGACCACGCGCCACGCGGAAATAATTGTCCAGCGTATCGCCGTGGAAATCACGCACGCGCTCCGGCAGGTTGCCCAAGGTGAAGCTCATGTCCAGCACCTGGTCGTAAAACGCGAAGTCGCCGACCGGGATGAAGTCCAGTCCGGCCTGGTTGTCCCAATGGCGCTGGCGCAGTTGTGCACCGAGGTTTTTCAGTTCGTCGCGCGATGATTCGCCTTTCCAGTAGGACTCCAGCGCGAACTTCAGTTCGCGCCTGGCGCCGATGCGGGGAAAGCCCAGGTTATGGATGGTGGTCATGATCTGTCAATTCCGAAAAGTGAAGAATGGGCAGATGGTAGTCCCTGAAATCCATGACGTATAATGGTATTAACTCAGTAATCCATGAATTCTGCTCATTTGAAAATGGAGAAGAATGTTAGAACGCATCCATCTCGCCGTCGTCCAGGAAGTTGAAAAGCAAGGCTCCCTCACGGCCGCCGCCAATGTCCTGTGCGTGACGCAGTCGGCCCTCAGTCACAGCATGAAGAAACTGGAGCAGCAGCTCGGAACTGATATCTGGTTGCGTGAAGGACGAAACCTGCGGCTCACGCAGGCGGGGGAATATCTGCTCGCCGTCGCCAACCGCGTGCTGCCGCAACTGGATCAGGCCGAAGAACGGTTGCGCCAGTTTGCTCAGGGCGAGCGCGGGGCATTGCGCATCGGCATGGAGTGTCACCCCTGTTATCAATGGCTGCTGAAAGTGGCGGCGCCTTATCTGGCCGCGTATCCCGACGTGGACGTCGACGTCAAACAGAAATTCCAGTTCGGCGGCATCGGTGCGCTGTTCGGCTACGAGATCGATCTGCTGGTCACGCCGGACCCGCTCTACAAACCGGGCCTGACGTTCGTGCCGGTGTTCGACTACGAGCAGGTGCTGGTGGTCGCGCGCGATCATCCGCTGGCAAAAGCAAAATACGTAAAGCCGCAGCAGCTCACCAACGAGGTCTTGATCACATATCCGGTCGCTACAGACCGCCTTGATATCTACAACCAGTTCCTCATGCCGGCAGGCGTGACGCCCAAGCGCCACAAAGCGATCGAAACCACCGACATCATGATCCAGATGGTCGCCAGCGGCCGCGGCGTAGCCGCCTTGCCGCGCTGGCTGGTGGAGGAATACGGCGGCAAGCTCGATATCGTCCCGGTCCGTCTGGGCGCCAACGGCATCGCCAAACAAATCTTCCTCGGCGCCCGCGAAGGCGATCTGGAAATCGATTATCTGCAGGCGTTCATTGAACTGGCGCGCAAGCCGGTGGCGTCTGTCGGGGTGGCGAAGCGCTCATGACATTTCCGGATATGACGACTGATGCATTGATTGTCTTGTTCTTCTGGATAGGCATGGCGTTTTTTGCGTTTCGGTGATTGCGCTGCAAATCACTCGGGAGCAGTTGTTTTTGGAAATATTGAAAACACGGAGTTTTACGCTAGACAGTTCGTGGTATACGTCGACACGAAAAACTGCACTGAAGACCCGATACATTTGGGGGAGGGAATCCCGAGAGATGTTTTCGCATAGTGAATTTAAACATTTCATTTTCGGAGCAAGAATCGCTTCTGTTATCCGGTTCGTGAGTGTCGTGGGAATTCTATTTTGCGTGAAGTGGATGGTCGACTGATGTACTGATCTCCGGAAACGTGCAGATATCGAACTTCTCCCAGCTGTGGCAAAACTCCTCAAATTTCAACATGCTGCGAATGGTCAGTGTTTTGTCAGATGTCTGTGCAAACATTCAAAACAATAATGAAAAGCAATGTTGCACTACTCCCGTTCAAGCCGGGAGAGCGCACGAAATACAAGAATACAAGTCGGGGGGAGGGAACAAGCACACCATCAACAATCAAACGAACATACGCCGCGATAAAAAATGTGGACCGCTGTCAGCGGATCTCAAATCAAAAAACGGATGCTTGATTCATGTTTAAAAAAATCCTGTTCACGTCCTTCTTTCTGGCCGTGCTGTCATCGCTGTCAGGATGCGCAGTCAATCGCGCCACGGCCAGCGTCACGCCGGGCAGCAACCTGGAGGCCATGAAGACCTTCTATGTTGTGAAGTCTCCCAAGGATGAAAAAGATGTTGATCAGCTGATCAAGGACTTTCTTGTCAAGAAGGGCTATTCGGTGACGACCGGTCCGGAGCTGACGCCGCCTTACCAGGCCGATGGGGTTGTCACCTATATCGACAAATGGTTCTGGGACATCACCATGTACATGCTTGAGTTGACGATCAACATCAGACAGCCGACGAATAATTTTCCTGTCGCTGTCGGCAATTCCTTCCATACCTCTCTGACCAGAAAATCGCCGCCGGAAATGGTAGATGAAGTGCTGACCAATATCTACAAGAACGCCAAATAACTTACGGGGAACACAATGAACTTTTCGCTGAAATCTGTTTTATCCAATCGTCTTTTTGCTGTTGCTGCATTAGTGCTGGCATCGGCCGTGCTGGGCGGTTGCGCTACTCCTTCCACGTCGGCTGGCATGACGCCTGCCGAATTCCAGGTCACCAACAAGCACACGCAGTCGGTGGCGCTGACGGTGGATGGCGGCAAAGAAACCGGCGCCTTGGGAAAGTCGCAAATCCCGAATGACGCTTTTGCGCAGGCGATCACTGACGCCATCACCAATTCAAAAACCTTTTCCAGCGTTGTCAAAGGCAATGGCGGCGACATGCTGCTGACGGTCAGCATTTTCAATATTGATCAGCCGTCGTTCGGCCTTTCCTTCACGGTAAAAATGGAAGCCGGTTGGACACTGAAGCGCGCCGATACCGGCGTCGTCATCTGGCAGGAATCCATCAAGTCGGAACACACGGCAACGGTGAGCGATGCATTTGCCGGCATAACGCGTCTGCGCCTGGCAAATGAAGGCGCTGCCAAGGCGAACATTGCGCAAGGACTGAGCAAGATATCGGCGCTGAATTTTTAATCTCTGACTTTTTGTCGTCGTCTAAAAAGACCGGGTTGCATTGACCGGTCTTTTTTTTTTGCGTACGGCATCTGGTTGCCAACATTTCCCTGCAAGGAAAAAATGATACCCGCAAAGACACGCTCCACATTTTCACGTCTGGCATCTCAAGCCGCCGCAATCTGCATTCTGGCGTTCTCCGGCGCCACCGCGTCGGCCATGGAAGTGGCAAAGTTCGGAAACACCATCATCCTGTCCGGCCCGGTCAACGGTTCCGAATGGGCGATGGTCAAGGATGCTTTTGCCGCCAATCCCCATATCGATCTTGTCATCCTGCGCAACTCGCATGGCGGTGAAGCAGCGACAGGTTATGAGATTGGCGAGTTCTTCCGCAAAGCGGGCGTGACCACGGCGGTGTCGGGCTATTGCGTTTCTTCTTGCTCGCGCATGTTTTTAGGAGGCAAGCAGCGGCTGTTCACTGATGACTATCCGCTCGACCAGACCCGCGTCGGTTTCCATGGGCACTATGATGCGCAAGGCAATCTGAACGGCGCTTCCGTCATTCGCGGCGGCCTGTACGACTGGATCATCCGGTACTCGGACGGCAAAGCGGATCCGGAACTAGTCAAGCGCTGGATCGCGATTAAAAAGAACAATGGCGCGGCGAGTTTCTACCATCCCGATCTTGCTGTCACGTTGGGCAACAGCGTATTCTTCTGCGACGGACAGGAACGCAAGAAGATCACCAGCTGCGAAGCAATACCGACCGATGCCTTGCAGCGAGGCGTGATTACGGACACCCGTCGCATTGCCAGCCCGGACCAGGACATGCTACCCGACCGGCTGCGTGCACGGCAATTCCCGCCAAGCGGCTTTGCCACCGTCGACGACGTGAACAAGCTGCCGCTGGATAGCGACGAGGGCAGGGAGCAATATCAGCGTTACCTCGCGGCGCCGACGCCCAAGGCGTTCGCGGTGGCGCCTACGCGCAAGCACTGGGGCTGGAAGGCCGGAACGAAGGAAGACGTCAACGCGCAGGCGTTGAAACGATGCGAAGAACGTGCGGGGCAGGCTTGTGTTTTATACGGGGTGGATGACAACGTCGTGTACAAGGAGTAAGCATGAAGCCATACCTTTTCATCGCCTTGCTGTGCATCTCGCTCGATCACGCATGCGCCGACACATTGACGACGCCGTCATTCGTCATTGACATCCGGGGTTGTGAAGAGGGCGTGGTGAGTTGCGACAATGTCGTGTACACAGGCACCAGCAAGAAGACCGGAAAGAGCATCAGGCTGCACGGCAGGACGCTGCACACCTTATGCGCGGACGGCGTGACGCCGTGCCGTTTCCTCGGCTATGAATTCAGGAAGGGCGACGTCTACTACCGGGTCCTGGAAGATGGTCGTCTTCTGGTCATGCAGGGCAAAAAAATTCTCGTCGAAGAAACCGGCGAGTGGGATTGATCGCGCCGGCTTTGATTTGATCGGATCACCATGCACCGGCGTCATGCAGACGCCGGTGGTCATTTTCAAACGCCGAAATAATTCATCCGCTCGAGATCGGCAATCAGTTCCGGACCGGTCGGGCGCCATCCCAGGACTTCCTGCGTCAGTGCGCTCGAGGCCGGCAGGTCGCGGCCGACGAAGGCGGCCAGCCAGCCGAAATGGGCTGCGGTCTCTTCCACCGACACGCTGACCGCCGGGATTTTCAGGCCGCGTGCAATGACCTCGGCGATGGTGCGCATGGCGATGCCTTCTTCCGCGACGGCGTGGTAACGGCTGCCCGGTTGTGCGCGTTCTACCGCCAGCCGGTAGAGGCGGGCGGCGTCGCTGACGTGCACCGCCGGCCAGCGATTGGCGCCGTCGCCAACGAACGCCGACACGCCTTTGGCGCGGGCCAGCTCGATCAATGGGCTGATGAGGCCTTGCTTGACCGTGTCATGGACCTGCGGCAGACGCACCACCGAAACGTTGACGCCGCGGTTCGCTACGACCACGCCGGCCAGTTCGGAAGCCTTGCGCGGGTTCGGATGCTTGGCATCGAAGTTGTCTTCAGTCGCCGGTTGGCCTGGCGTCGCTGCGCCCATGCCGGTGGCGGAGGTGATGACCAGCGGGCGGTCGGAACCTTCCAGTGCGGAACCGAGCGCCTCAATGGCGAGATGGTCGGCTTCACAATTGGCGACGAACTGCGAGAAGTCATGGTTGAAGGCTGTATGGATGACGCCGTCGGCCGCTGCGGCGCCGCGGCGCAGGCTGTCGAGGTCTTGCAGGTCGCCGCGGAAAACTTCCGCGCCGGCCGCAGTCAGCGACTGCGCGCCGGTGTCGGAACGTGTCAGACCGAGCACTTGATGACCCGCCTTGAGTAGTTCGGTCACGATGGTGGAGCCGATGAAACCGGTCGCGCCGGTAATGAAAATACGCATGATGAATTTGCCTTTATTTCGGTTGAAGGCTGCAGGGGGCGCAACCCGATGAGCGCAATATAGGCGCTTGCGGCAGTACTATCCATGCTATAAAGTCCGTTTTATTAGTTCAATCGTCCGGAGGCGTATGGATCCGCTTTCAGAAGTGTTGTCGCTGTTCAAGCCGCGCAGCTATGTCGCCGGAGGTTTCGAGATCCCCGGCGAGATGGCCATCCAGTGGCCGCAGCATGAAGGCATCAAGTGCTATGCCGTGGTGTCGGGACAATGCTGGCTGTCGGTGGAAGGCGTTTCCGATACGGTGCTGCTGACGGCCGGCGATTGCTATCTGTTGCCGCCGGGGGCGCCGTTCCGTCTGGCCACCGATTTGGCCGTGCCGCCGGTCGACTTTCTCACGCTGCGCGCAAAATGGCGTTCTGAAGACGGTCGCGCCGAAAAGAATGAAAGCAGCTGCTACCTGGTCGGCGGGCACTTCGTACTTACCGGCAGCCACGCCGATTTCCTGCTGAGCTCGCTGGCGCCGATCGTGCATATCCGCAGCGAGTCCGACAAGGCGGCGATGCGCTGGTCGCTCGAGCGCATGGCGCAAGAGGTGCGCGAGTCGCAACCGGGCGGCTCGCTGATCACGCAGCAGCTTGCCTACATGATGCTGGTGCAGGCGCTGCGCCTGCATCTGGCGGAAGGCGCGAAGGAGGGCGTGGGCTGGTTGTTTGCTCTGGCCGACAAGCAGATGGGCGCAGCCATCCGCTGCATGCACGAAGACCCGGCACACGACTGGACGCTGCAGAAACTGGCGCAGCGTGTGGGCATGTCGCGCTCGGTGTTCGCCTTGCGCTTCAAGCAGACGGTCGGCGCCACGCCGATGGAATACCTGACGCGCTGGCGCATGCTGCTGGCCGGCGACAAGCTGAAGAACTCGCGTGAATCGACTACCGCGATTGCGTTATCGCTCGGTTACGAATCAGACAGCGCCTTCGGCAAAGCCTTCAAACGCGTGATGGGTTGTTCGCCGCGCGAGCATGGACGCACGTCAACTGCGGGAAACCTGCAGCCTGGCGGCGCGGCACTTTCGGTCTCGTGACAGGCTACTATTGGTTTTGATTACTTACAACACAGGGGCATTCAACCGCATGAATTCAGGCATCCGCATCTTGCACATTTCCGATCCCGAGCGGCAGACAAGTTCGCCGTGCGTGGTCCAATATCCAACGCCGGCCGACGCCGTGCAGACGACCATCGGCCCCTACGTCTTCGACGCCGTGCCCGATGCGCCGATCGCGCCGGGGCGGTTTCCCGTGTGCGTGGTGTCGCATGGCGGCGGCGGATCGCATCTGCTGTACCGGAGCATTGCCGGTCATCTTGCAGCGCACGGCTACATCGTCATCAGCCCGGAACATGCCGGCGACAATCGTAACGATCGCTCGCTATCGAATACCGATGCGGCGGCGATAGCGCGTCCGGGGCAGACGTCGCGCGCCCTCGACGCCGTGTTCGCGGACGCCTTTTTCCACGGAGCGGTGGATGCCGATCGCATCGCCATGCTGGGCCATTCCATGGGCGGCTATACCGCGCTGACGCTGGCCGGCGGACATCCGTGGTCCCGTTCGGGGACGGCATTGCCGGTCACTGCGGATAAGCGCATCCGTGCCGCCGTATTGCTGGCGCCGGCGACCGACTGGTTCATGGCGCCCGGCGCGCTGGACGACGTGCAGGTGCCTCTGCTGGCGCTGGCGGGAGAGCATGACCCGATCACGCCTGCGCAGAGCATCCGGAAAGTGTTGTCGCAACTGCCGGCAAGCACGCCGCTGGAATTTTCGGTGGTGGCGGGCGCCGGGCATTTTTCTTTCCTGACGCCTTTTCCGGCGGCGCTGCAGCGGCCGAATTTCCCGCCGTCCCAGGATCCGCCCGGATTCGACCGCGAACAGTTTCATCGCGAATTGCCTGAGGCCGTCCGCGCGTTTCTGAAGCGCGCCCTTGGCACCAACTGAAGCCAGGCTGAATCCGGCAAAAACATCGGTACAATCCGCCCATCAACCACACAGTGAGCCCTTTATGGAAATCAACCTGCTTCCGCACGCACTCAACATCACCACGCTGGCGCTGTTCGCCGTCGTGGCGCTGGTGACCATCGCCACGCCCGGACCGACCGTGTTGCTGGCGCTGGCCAATGGTGCGCGTTACGGCGTGCGCCGCTCCTTGCCGGGCATGCTGGGCGCCGTGTGTTCGGACTTCGTGCTGGTCGGTTCGGTGGCGCTCGGGCTGGGCGCGGTGCTGGCGGCGTCGGAGTTCT